>Ga0302324_100016077_pt1 | contig 14942 bp, 15 predicted proteins | sample Palsa_T0_1_FD_201949 | JGI IMG/M metagenome (GOLD analysis project Ga0302324, IMG submission 201949) | Peat permafrost microbial communities from Stordalen Mire near Abisko, Sweden - Palsa_T0_1 | ecosystem: Environmental > Terrestrial > Soil > Palsa > Peat permafrost | place: Sweden: Abisko...
TTGAAGAGCTCATCGAAGAATGAGCCGATCTGTTTCTTGGAGACGGGCTTCTCTGGTGTGCTGACCTTGTCAGCGAGGTGCGCGATGATCTTGGACTTGCTTAATGGGGATGCCATCGAATTTCTTTCCTCCTCAGAATGATTGTGGATTGGCTCCGGTGCATCCGGATGCCGCGTGGCACTATAGCTGTACAGCCTCTCGAACGCAAGTTAAACATGAAAAAAAGCCCGCAAAACCGGGCGATTTCTCGCACTACGAAACGGCGAGCCGTTCGTAAAATAGCGCGACCGCTTTGATGCCGTTGAAATAATTTTCGAGCGAAATGTGTTCGTCCGGCGCGTGCGCGTTTTCGTCCGGAAGGCCGAAACCCAGCAGCACGCAGGGAATCTTGAAGGCGTCATGCATCTGGGTGACAAAGGGAATCGAGCCGCCTTCCCGGATGAACACCGCTTTCTTACCGAATCCCGCTTCGAGCGATTGGATGGCCTTTTGAAAGATGGGATGCGAGTAAGGGGCAACCCATGGCTTCCCTGTGCTCAGGACTCCGAATTTCGCGGTCACTGTTTTCGGAAGCAACTTCTGAATCTGCCGCTCGACCAGCTTGGCGATCTTCGCCGGATCCTGATGCGGCACCAATCGCGTGGACAACTTCGCGGAAGCCTTCGACGGAATCACCGTCTTCGCTCCTTCCCCAATGTAGCCGCCCCAGATGCCGTTCAATTCCAGCGTCGGGCGCGTCCAAAGCTGCTCGACGATGGTAAATCCTTTTTCGCCACAGAGCGCCGGCGCGCCCACCGTTTTGCGAAACTCCTTTTCCTTCCACGGCAGAGAGTTCAGCGCCTTGCGCTCCTCTCGTGACAGCGCGTCCACGTCATCGTAGAAACCGGGAACGGCCACGCGAAAACTCCGGTCGTGAAGCTTGGCGATTGTCTCCGCGAGAATGGTGATGGGATTCGGAACGGCGCCCCCAAAGACCCCGGAATGAAGATCCTGCGCCGCGCCTGTCAATTCGATTTGATAGTAATTCAGTCCGCGCAGACCGTAGGTGATCGAAGGAACGCCCTTCGCCAGCATGGCCGTGTCGGAAACAACCAGCGCGTCGGATTTCAGCTTTTCGCGATTTTGGCGCACGAAATCCCATAAATTCACGCTCCCTACTTCCTCTTCGCCTTCGATCATCACCTTAAGATTTACAGGAAGTTTGCCGTGCGCTTGGCGAAGCGCTTCGAGCGCCTTGATGTGAATGTGCACCTGTCCTTTGTCATCCGCGGTGCCGCGGCCGAAGAGATTGCCGTTGCGCACGGTAGGCTCGAAGGCTGGTGACGTCCAGAGGTCGAGCGGCTCGGCGGGCTGCACGTCGTAGTGTCCGTAGAACAGTATTGTCGGTTTGCCGGGGGCATCGAGCGATTCGCCATAGACTAAAGGGTGCATTTTTGTAGGGACGATTTCGACCTTTTGCATCCCCGCGGCGCGTAACTTTTCCGCCACCCAATGGGCTGCGCGCTGGATGTCAGGCTTGTGCTCGCTCTTAGTGCTGACGCTGGGAATACGCAGGAATTCCTTCAGCTCGGTCAAATGGTCTTCACGTTTTGATTCGATGTAGCCAATCAGTTCCATTTAGAGTCCTCGTTCCGGAGTTCAGGCGCGCGGCGGCGCAAAAGGCGCTCGAAGTGTGCGGCTGCTTTCCCCAAACCACAACTGACATATCATGGCAGAAAGGGAATGGCTATGAACTTTTATGCTCTGCTTCTTTGAGCACGCGGCGGTGATCGGTGATTGACGTCCCAGGGCGGTACATTGCACGATACTAACTGACCATGCCAGAGACGGAAGTTAATACGCAACGTCGGAGTTCCCGGGTTTTTACGCGCATATCTGTGCGCGCGACGGGCAAGAACGAACAAGGGCGTAAGTTCCGCGAGAACAGCCAGACCATCGTTATCAACGCGCACGGCGGACTCCTCTACTTGCAGGAATCGCTGAAACTGGGCGCCGAGCTTGTGCTGATCAACCCTTTTACCGAAGAAGAACAGGAGTGCCGGGTGGTTTACGTGGGTGACTCCTCGGAAAAAGGCACGCGCATGGGCGTGGAGTTTCTTTCACCAAGCCCGCACTTCTGGGGCGTCGAATTCGCACAAAAGGACTGGCACGCCACTTCTCCAACCCCAGCTTCGTAGGTTTCTCGCTTCCCGTTCCCCGAGCACCGTATCTTCAAGCGGCATGGCTTCGTAAGGCGCTCCAAGATTGTGCGCCATAGATGGTGGTGATATAACGGGGTTAGCGAAGGATTCAGAGTCGGCCGCAAAGACTACCTGACCATCCGGGGGGCACTCCTAGATGAAACTTCATAGCTGGCAGAAGTTCGTTCTTATAGTTGCGGCCTGCGCTGCCGGAACCTGCACCGTGCTGGCGGATGCGCCCAAGTCGGCCGATCCCAATAATATTACCGGGACGCACGGTTTGATCCTGGTCGACAAATTGGGCAGCCGGATTCGCTTCTTCACACCGGACAGCTACAAGGAATTGTCCAACATTGACGTAGGCGTTAAGCCGCACGAGATCGCCATTTCACCGGACCGCAAGACGGCCTATGTTTCCGTTTACGGCGACGGCATCTACGGCAACAATCCACATCCTGGGCATACTATCGCCATCATCGATCTTGCTTCACGGCAGATGACTGGAACGATCGACGTATCGCCATACCAGGCTCCGCACGGGCTGATGATCGATTCTCACGGGGTGCTGTACGTCACCTGCGATCTCAGCCGGAAGCTGCTGATAATCGACCCGCACAAACGAACCATTGAAGCGGCCATCGACACGGAAGGCACCGGGCACTTTCTAGCCGTGCTGCCCGATGCCAGCAAGGCCTACGTGGCGAATAAGAACGACAAGCCGTTCATCAGCGTGATTGACCTGAAGGCCCGCAAGATGATCGGGCGGATTCCCGCGCCGAACGGCACGGAGGGCATTGCGGCAGCTCCCGACGGCAAGCAGGTACTGGCAGTCGATTTCGGTGTGCCGCAGCTGTTCGTCATCGATACGGCAACCGACAAGGTTGTCGATACGGTGCCGCTAAAGGGCGCCGATGGGGAATTCAGAGTGAAGTACAGCCCGGATGGCTCGGAGGTCGTGACGACGGCGTTGAATTCGCCCGTGGCGAACCTGCTGAAGGCGTCGGACCTGCACGGAGAGCAAATCGTCCTGACGGTGGGCAAGGTTCCCATGGGGATTTCCTTCGCGGCCGACGGCCGTACGGCGCTCGTAATGAACCACGGCGAGGGTACGGTCTCCGTGGTTGATTTTAAGGAAGGGCGTGTGGCCGGCAAGTTTGACGCCGGCACGGGTATCGAGAACGCCGCCTACTACTGAGGGTCGAGGCCGCCCCACGATAACCCCAGCTGAGCGGCCGGCTTCCCAGGATGGTCAACAATTGATCGACCCGGTGGCTGCCGGGTGTCAGGCATCCCGATTGCCCAGCCAGGCCATCTCTAGTAGTCTCTACGATTGCGCTTAGGCGTTTATTCTGACCTGGGGATTCGGGGGCAACCGATTTGCGGCGTGAGTTTCGCTTCACCTTCTGGTTAGGGATCTGCTGTACGGCGATGCTTCTGGCTGCCTGCCAGGAACAGATCAGCTACCCGAAACCATCGACGCGGAGCCTCAATCCATCGAGCACCGTGTCAGGCCAACCGGCTTTCACTTTGACCGTGACCGGCTCGAACTTCACACCGGCATCCGCGGTCGAGTGGAACGGGTCTGCCCTTGTAACGTTTTTCCAGAGTACCAACGCACTCACAGCGCAAGTTCCAGCGATCGACATTCAGAACGCCGGCCAAGCCGACGTGACAGTTGTCACGCCTAGTCCGGGTGGCGGCGTGAGCAATCCGCCGTTGACGTTCACGATCAATCCAGCGCCCAGCCCGGCGCCGCAGATTACGGCGATTTCGCCTTCGGGGGTAACCACGGGCAGCGCTGGATTTGTGTTGATCATTACCGGAAAGAACTTCTTTACCCAATCCACGGTAGCGGTGAATAACATCACCCGCTCCTCTGCTTTCATCGACTCCACCACGCTCCAGGTCGGCATTAACTCCGCGGACGTGGCGAGCTCCGGAACCGTCTCAATTGTGGTGGTCAATCCGCCGCCGAATGGCGGGAGTTCAGCCGTCTTCCTGCTCACGGTGTCGAACCCCGTTCCGGGTATCGGAACGTTGAATCCCAGTTCGTTGCAAGCGGGATCAGCAGCGCCCAGCCTACTGACGCTTACTGGCACTGGCTACGTCCCTAATTCGGTGGTGGAGTTGAATGGCTCGCCGCACACGACGGCGTTTTCCAACTCGACTACCCTGACGGTCACCCTGACGGCTGCAGACATGGCAGCCGGCGGCGTTGATCAGGTCCAGGTATTCAATCCCGCGCCCGGCGGTGGAACGTCGAACATCGTCGGTTTTCCTATAACGCCCACGGACTCCGCAGGCTTGCCTGTGATCGTTGATGTAGCTCCCAACGGCGCGCAGGCCAACAATGGAATTTGCGGCGAGTGTACGAGTGGCTTGCCCACATTGAGCACCGCGGGCCCTTCCGTAAGCCAAACGGGCGAATTCGTGGCGTTCGCCTCGAATTCAACAAATTTGCTGTCAGTCACCACGCCAACGAACGGGTTGAGCGACATTTTTTTGCGCGACACGTGTCTGACCATCACGCCATGCGCGCCGAAGACCACCATGATCAGTCAATCCGTCAGCGGCGGAGCCACCGATGGGCCCAGCTCCGAACCGTCGCTGGATAGCAGCGGCACCTTGGTAGCTTTTACCTCCACAGCGAGCAACATGGTGAACTATGTAGTCGTGTCCGGAGGAGGCCGGCAAGTCTACTGGACTCCTGTGTGCGCTACTACGACCAGTTGCTCGAGCAACCCAGCCGGCTCGGCGGTGCTCGTTTCGATCGCTGCCGACGGCTTGAGCACGGGCAATGGAGAAAGCTTTAATCCCTCCATCAGCCCCGATGGTCAGTACGTCGCATTCGTATCGCTCGCGACGAACTTGGTTTCCGGCGTTACCACCGCTGACGGCGTAACGCCTCAGGTTTACGTACGCAACACATGCAATGGTGTAACGCCTTTGACAGTCGCCCCCACGTGCATACCGGAGACGTATCTGGTTTCCTCGGCAGATGGCGTAACACCGGGCAACGGCGCCAGCGGGCATCCAGTGGTCGGCAGTGCCGGCGCCTTCGTGGCGTTTGCTTCCGTTGCACGAAATCTGGGAGCCACGGCGCCGAATCCTTCCGGCGCACAGGAGGTCTTTGAACAGGTGGAGTGCCTGGGCGCGACGAATTGCACACTGGCGACCAACCTCGCTTCAACGCCCGATGGTGTGACGCCCGCGACCGGGGCAAATATCGAGCCCAGCATGTCGCCGGAGGGCCGTTTCGTGGCATTCGCTTCGACGGCCGGGAACCTGGGTGTGGCTACCGGAGGAATACAGCAAATTTTTGTGCGCGACACCTGCACCGGTGTGACGGTAACGACTCCGCCGACCTGCACGCCCTCAACGATCCTGGTATCCAGTTCGGACGCCTCCATCGTCCCGGCGACACCTGGCAACGGCATGAGCGAGAATCCGAGCGTCACTGCGTGTGCGACGACCTCGACGACGGGGTGCGCGGACGGCCAATTGATTGCTTTCGCATCGAACGCTACGAACCTCGGCTCCAACGTTCAGAACGGGATCGAGAACATTTTCGTCCGCAACACTTGCCTGGCGTTGCCAACTACAACCACGGCGTGCACGCCGCGCGTTGCGCTGGCGAGCCAGCCGGCTGGCGCCTCTCCGGCGCCGGCCAATGGCAGCAGCATCAAGCCCTCGATAAGCGCAGACGGCCACGCAGTGGGTTTCCTTTCGGCCGCGAGCAATCTGGTCACCGGCGACAATAATGGATTGGTGGATGCGTTCCTGGCGGGCACGTCTTTCTAGTAGCGGCTTCTTGCCTGCTAAGTCCGCCAGGGTACAAAGAGCAGTCGTGCCGAATCAAGAAGATCCCATCGACACTATTGGGGAAATTGGACGGGTGTTGGGAGCGTGCTCGGCTCTTTTTGAGAACCGTTGTCCCCGCGATCCCACTCCCAAACCCGCCTTAAAATATTACGAAGCGCCAGCGCCTGAGTGGATGGCGCGGAAGTAACATTCTGCAAGTACGCGGGTTATAGTACTTTTTGTTGCCACTGACTAAGACCCTCTCGGGGAGGCCACGTTGCGGAAGTTACCGGTCAGCATGAGCTTGCTGACTCTGACGGCCTATGAAACACGCAACACGTCTGATCAGATTTGGGTGAATGTGGACCACATTCGCTCGCCGAGCATGAACTACCGGCCGGAGCTGGAGTTGGGGGCAATAATGCGCAGCACGATTTCCGTGGTCTTGCCGTTGTGGATGACGACCCGCTTGCTCCAATCGGAAAATGCTCCGCCAGCATACGCGCGCAGATCGTACTGCCCTGACCGGAAACGCGTAAATTGAAATCGTCCGTCAGCGTCGGCATGTGTGGCATGAGGATGCAGGCCGTCGGAGGTTTGAATGGTCACCGTAGCCCCCGCCGCGGGCTTGCCCCGTGCATCGGTTACCGTTCCGGCCAGGGTTCCGAGCGCACCCTTGGCGTTGGCCACGCTTGCGGTCGAAAGGACGAAGAGTAAGAGGAGGATATTCCGCCGCCATCGTAGTCGTTTCATGGGCGCCTCAGGTTCCATGTTAAACGGCGGTGACGATAGCGTTATGCTTCGCGGGCCGGAAGTGTTCCCGGAGGGCACCTGGCCGGGCGTCTAGTAGCCGTTTGGTGCTGAGTCCGCATTTTCGACAGCGTCATTCGATTTGCTGGGCCCGAAATCTCTACGATTTTCGTAAGAAGATTGGAGAAGGAATGCCTCGCTATCTTTCGCAACACACCCTTGCTTGCCTGACTCGTCAGGGAGCCGAAGAACTTTCCCGGCGGCTGAGTGCCGGAGAACAAGTGCTTGCGCGGCGCGTGCTGGTGAACATGCACGAAGGCAAGATGCTGGTCGAATTCGACGCTCCTGGGCGCGAGGAACTCGAAAAATGGCTGGCTGACGCGAAGTTCCATTTCGATTGGATACTGCGAATAGAGCTCGAGTCTTCGGCGGGAGCTCCATTGCAACCGGTGCTGTGAAGGCCGAAGTTGGACCGCAGTGGGACTTGATGAATCCGCGCTCTCGTGGGCGCGCCTCCGTTGACCGGTGCCCCGGGGTGCCTTAGCATTGTTCTCGCCTTCCTCTCTCACGCCCATTGGAGGTCGTGAAATGCGGTTCCGCTGGGCCTGCTTGGCGCTCGCTGCAATTCTCGGTTGTTCTGAAATCGCGTCTTCTCAGCAATCCGGCCCGGCATCTCCGGCGCGGTCCTTCACGTTTACGCAAATTGACATCGAGTTGCTCGAAAAATGCAATCAGCTGGACAAACTCATGGAAGACCGAGGCATGTTGTATCCGGATGCCGCACTGACCGAATATGTGAGTGCGGTGGGCAATGACGTATTGCCGCCGGGCGCCAATCCAGAGCACGTCGTTTGGCAGTTTCACGTGCTGCGCGACTCGATTCCCAATGCCTTTGCGCTTCCGAACGGCTCCATCTACGTCAACACAGGTCTACTCGCTCTGCTTGAAAACGAAGCACAGCTCGCCAGTGTTTTGGCGCACGAGGAGACACACGTCCTAAACCGCCATGGCTATTTGGAAAATCGCAGCACCCGGAAGAAAGCTTTGGCTGCAAATATCATTGCTGGAGTGGCTGATGCTGGAGCGGGCGTAGGAGGACTCGCCGGCGGGGCGGCAGCGGTAGTCGGAGTCGCCGCGCCGGCAATCGTGGTTTCAACAATCTACGGCTACAGCCGGGAGCTCGAGAAGGAAGCGGACGTCCGAGCCGTAGCGGCCACTAATAATGCTAACTACTCGACGGAGGAAATGGTGGTCGCACTGCAACTGCTCGATTCCAGCCACGAAGTGGATCCTTCCGCGCGCACCTTCTACCAGGATCATCCGAAACTAAAGGAACGTATCGCTTACGTAAGGGAACTTGCCGATTCCACCCACTCAGTCACGCCGCATCCCATGGTTGAGGCAAAGCGTTACGTCGCCGCGACCGAAGAAGTTTCTCGCGACAACGTGGCGATGGATATTCGCGAGGGGCGCGAACGAACCGCCGTCGCTGTGGCCCAGCGTCTTGTGAAACAAAATCCCGAGTCTTTCCAGGATTACCGGGCGCTTGGAGACGCGTGGCGCGCCCTTGGCCCAAGAACTCCCGATCCCACTCCTGAGGAGCTCTCTTCTCAAGGGAAAAGCGCTGCCCGAAAAGCGGAGGTAAAGCTGACCCCCCAGGAATACGAAGCCGCGCTGATGGATTCCCCGGCCGGTAAGGCCGCCTGGGAGGTAAGCCGCAAGCAATCAGAGGATGCCTACCGCCAGGCCTTGGCGTTGGATCCGGGAAACGCCGCGGCGCACAGGGGTTTGGGCCTTCTCTACGAGAAAGAACATATGCCCGAGCGGTGCGCCGAGGAGTTTCAAAAATACCTGCAACTTGAGCCGGACGCTCCCGACGGCGCCCAAATCCGCCGCCGTCTTGAAATCGCACAGAGACAGACAACGCCATCCCAAGGGGCGCGATGATTCACGACGGAGGGAAAGTGAATACGGCAAGTGTACGGGCTGCTGCGCTCTTCTTGACGATCGTTGCTTGCACTTGGCTGGCTCGCGCGCAATTTGAGAATCCGGACCTGAAGAGCGGGAAGGCGGTGGTGCGCAAAGTAATCGTCCTTCCCGCCGAGGCCACGCTTGTGAAATCCGGAATGAAGGGTAACGAGAGCTTGATCGATGAGTCGCGTGCAGTGGAAAGCGCGCTGCCGGGCGCAACCGCGAAGGCGATGCAGGCCAAAGGCTGTGATGTTCTGGATCAGGCTCTTTCCGCTGAAGCGATGAAAAAGGATCCCAACCTAAGCAACGCTGCGATCGAGATCCAAAATCGCTACAACGAGATGGAACCCCATGTGTTCCAAAAGCCCAAAGACGTACGCAAAGGCCGCTTCACTTTGGGTGACGAGGTTCTAAACTTTAACCCCGGCGCATCCGCCGATGCACTCGTCTTTGTCCGCGCTCAAGGTGTTTTGAATACGGGAGGCAAAAAGGCCTTCGCCATTGTCGCTGGCGGAAACGCCACGGATTACCTTGCCGTGAGGATCGCGATCGTAGATTCGCAGAGCGGCGCAATCTTGTACTATGGCGAATCAGTCGAGACCCGCAACTTCATGGACCCGGAGCGCATGGAGGCAGGCGTCGAGCGGGCGCTGAAGGATTTTCAGGGGCCGTCTCCGTCAGGGAAGCATCACTAGAGGGCCGGAAGGTCCCGCAGGGCGTTGCCGCTCAGGTTGATTCCGGTGTATCCTCCGGTCATGATGATTCGCCACCAGAAGCTGGCGCAAGGTTGTTGTCGTCCCTGTCGTGCTTGTGCGCCCTCTGGCCTGCGCTGCTAGGTAACGGGAAGCCTCTCCTAGTCCAAGCGCTTTCAAGACCCACCGCCCGAGGGACAACCTGGCCGGTGGGCCTTTTACTTCTATGACTGACCCAAATTAATCGATCCCTCTGGAGGAATCACATGTCTGATTATGCGCATCCTGAAGTGCTGGTTTCCACGCAATGGGTGGCGGAACACTCGAATGATCCGAAGATTCGTCTGGTCGAAGTGGACGTGGACACCTCGGCTTACGATCAAGGCCACATCGCCGGAGCTGTCGGCTGGAATTGGCAAACGCAGCTGCAGGACAACATCCGCCGGGACCTGATCGACAAGGCCGCGCTCGAGAACCTGTTGGGCCAATCGGGGATTTCGAACGACACGGCCATCGTTCTGTACGGCGACAACAATAATTGGTTCGCGGCGTATGCCTTCTGGCAGCTGAAGTATTACGGCCACAAGAACGTGGTGCTGATGAACGGCGGCCGCAAAAAATGGATCGAGGAAAAGCGTCCGCTCTCAACCGACGCGCCCAGGGTGACCCCGGCCACCTACCGCGCGACCGGACCCGATGAATCCGTGCGTGCGCGCAAGGAGCAGGTCGCCGCTGCAATGGAACGCAAGGGCCAACTGGTCGACGTACGTTCGGTTGATGAATTTACCGGCCAGATCATCGCGCCTCCTGGCATGACCGAAACCGCTCAGCGCGCCGGACACATTCCCGGCGCCGCGAATATTCCCTGGTCGCAGGCCGCGAACGAGGACGGCACCTTCAAGTCGTTCGATCAACTGAAGCAGCTCTATCAGGGAAAAGGAATCACAGGAGGCGGCGAGGTAATCGCGTACTGCCGCATCGGCGAGCGCAGCTCGCACACGTGGTTCGTGCTGAAATACCTGCTCGGATACGACAACGTAAAGAACTACGACGGCTCGTGGACGGAATGGGGCAATCTGGTCGGCGCTCCCATCGAGAAGGAAACGGCCGCAGCGGCGCGATAGCTTCTGGGGTGACTCGTCTCGAAGCGAGGCGAGCTGTGTCCGGATGTCCGGGCTTACTGCTGCACGGGCAGATCGCCGCTGGGTATGCCGTTATGGCGGGCGTCGTCATACAGTGCGCTAATCTGGCTTAGAATGGCGCCACGCTGCTTTTGCAGACCGTTCATCTCCGCTTGCCAGCTATCGGCCTTAACACCGCGTGGCCGTGCTGACTCTTTCCCGTTGCCCGTCGGCTTCCCTTCAATGGTGGCTTGCAGCTCCGCTATCTGATCGTCGAGCGGCGGAACTTTCCCCTGCAACTTTGTGATTTGGTCGCGGTACCACTTGGCATCCTTGCCTTTGGAAGTCGGCCTCTGGCTGGAGGCGGAAGACTTGGCTTTTGAGGTGCCAAAACTCGAGATCACGGACTGATCGCGCAGGTCGCTCACGTCATCGTTGGTCCAGACCTTCTTTGCCGGTGCCTGCTGGTCCGAACTCTGGGTTGCGGTTTGCGTGGCGACCGCTGGAGCCGCGTTCGGCGCAGGTTCTTGTCCGTGCACTGCACGGGGCGACGCCGCTATCCAAACGAAGACCAAGAGGAGCAAGAGAGTCCGATGGCTCATAGAGCCTCCTTTGCACCAAGATTCGCAGGAAATTGCGATCACCTAACCTATAACACGGGCAAACGCTGGAGGTTATGGGTCTCCCGGAGTTGGTTTCCCACTTGCTAACTCTTTCTGGATCGCGGTAAGAGCCTCGCTCGGTGGCCCAATTCGCCGGTAGTGGCTGGCTTCTATGGTCTGGTGCTGCGCGAAGGAAAAAAGGAATTTCCGTCCGGAATAATCATATTGATACAGCGTGGGCAGCCAGATGCCCGGTGCTACTTCAGCTTGCTCCATAGAAACTCGGCCGCCGCGGGATAGTCTTCCGAGAATGCCCCCGCCGAAATAGATGTCGCTAGTCACTTCAACTTCTCCACGGGCTAGTTGGTTCGTCTCGACATCCACATAGATTTTGCCGGTCACGTGGGCCATAGCATCCTGATATATGGAGTGCGGGTGAAAGCTGGGATTCGGAGTGAGTGAAAACAGATCGCACGGCCGGCCGCTGCACGCTTCGCGCCCCTGCCATTTCACGACGAAAGCGGCCTGCGTCATGTCTACGAAATCGGCCCTCTCGTGCTGGCGCTTCTGATATTTCTCGCGGGCCGCTTTGGCGCGTGAATCGTTGGGATTTGCCATCATCTCGAGCACCCCGCGCAACAACTCCAACTGGCGCCGGTATTCCTGCGGATCGGTGGGGATGCCGTGATCGGAGAGCAGTATCTTCATGGTTCCCCCGCCATGGGGGACGATGCGGTAGGTCTTGTCGAGGATGACGTGTGCGTTTGTACCGCTCGTGCGGTCCACATAATGCTCGGTGCGTTCGTATTGCTCGAGCGCCGCATCATCATTGTGCTGATTTTGGATAAGTTTCGTGGCACGCTCGCGCACCTCGGCATCGGAGGGAACCGTCGCTGCTGATATTCCCGGCGAGTTGTTCTGTGCCACCGCAGGAGCTGGGCGCGCTGGCGGAACTTCAGCGAGCATCGACCCCACAACCAGAGCCAGAATCGAAACGGTAGTGAGTCTTGGCATTAGGGCGCCCTGGTTATCGACGGTTACTGGTTGTATCTGCCTAAGACTTCCTCACTTAGATGCATCCGGCGCCGTCTGTGGCGCCGCAGGGATGACTACGGAGCTTCGCGGATCAAGACGCGCCTTCCCATCTACCCCGAAAGCGTAGGGATATCCCGCTGCATCCACCGGAATTCCGTTCAACAGGCCTGCGGCGCGAAGATCGGCTGTCGATGACGGATACTTGCCGAACCGCTTCTGATACTCGCCGGCGATCTCATCCAGGTGGAGCTCATCTTCTTGAGCTTTGAGCGCCTGCAGCATCTCCGCGGCACGCTCGCGCACTGCGGGGTCCTTTGTCGATTCGTAGAGCTCGGACCAGATCATTCGAGACGTTTCAACCGATCCGCCTTGTGCCGCCACCCTCGCGGCCATTATTTTCAAAAACGGAGGAGCTTGGGGGACTTTGCTGCCCGCAAGGTATGCGCCGGCCGCATCCTGAAAGTCCTTCATGCGCCAGTAGTAGATGAATCCAAGGTCTGAATAGAGCTGCCATTGGTCCGGATTGGCGGCGATCCCTCTTTTCACAAGTTCGACCGCCAGGTCGGGGCGGCCGGTGCCCGATCCAGCCGGCTCCGACAGAAAAATCGCGCCAAAGCGATATGCGACCATCAGTTTGGGATCGAGCGTGGTGGTTATGTCCAACAATGGCCAAAGCAGGTCGAACCGCGCTCCGCGTGTTCCCACCCTCTCGCCGAAGTACTGAACGACTCGTGTCCAGTAAATGTCTGCGAGCAGCGCGTCGTATCCGAAGCTGAGTTTTTTTGCGGCTGCCGGCGAACTGAGCAGCAGAGTGTCCGACGGTTGCGCCGTAGGAATGTTCGCATCGATGCGCGTCTGCAAGGCCCCCGTCGCGGCAAATAGCAAGGGGATGCCTAGAGCGGCGGCAAGCAGAGTGCGCGTTTGGCTCCCAGAACTCACTTCAGGTTGCGCCTTGAGAAAATGGCCGAAGCGCCCAATAGAACGACGGCGACGTACAGCGACGCGTACAGCGTGTTTTGCCACACCAGAGAGAAAGGCACGCTCCCGCTGTGCGCCGCTGCGCCGATCACATTGAAGTTGTGAAAATTCGGAACCAGATAGTAGATTGCGAGCGTCGTGGCGTGCAATGCGGGGTTGTGAGTGAGCGCTCCGAATTCGCGAATGTCCCCGGCAAAGATTCCCGTGAAAAAGATGCCTAGAGTGAACAATGTGGAGAGCATGGGGCTCGAGAAGCAGGAGAAAAACAGCGCGAGCGCCGTGACTAATGCGAGCTCCAGCAGAATAAAGTACACCGCCACCAGAATCGTCGCATCGGAGCGCAGGTACGGATGCCCCACGTAATACAGCGCCGCGGCCAGTCCCATCGTCATTAAGGCTGTATTCACAGCCAGCGTCAGCAACAGCCCGCCATACTTCCCGGCCAGGAATTGCGAGCGCCCGACGGGTTTGGCCAGCAGGCTGTAGAGTGTGCGCTTTTCAATTTCCTTGGAAACCAGCCCCACTCCAATGAACACCGCCATCACCACTCCAAAGATCGAGATGGCCGAAAGCCCCAGATTGATGATCACCAGCCGCTCGATACCGATAGAAATCTGCCCCACGAGAATCGCGGCGCCCATCATTAGCAGTGCGAAGAGAACCAGGTTGTACAGCACGCGATCGCGCACTGCTTCGCGGAAGGTGTTCACCGCAACCACAGACGGCGCGCCGATCATCGCGAAACCACCTCCACGTCGTGCGTCGCCGCTTGTTCTCGTCCGACCAGCTCAATGAAATAGTCCTCGAGCGACGGTCGCACAGGTGCAACTGACAGGATGCGCGCCTCGCAGTTCCGTAGCTGATCGATCACGGAATAAATCTCTGCCTCGGGGACTTCGACGCGCGTGCGCCCCCCGATGGCTGTGGCTTTTTCGGCCAGACTTGAAGGCAGGGTCCGCCCGCCGCGCGCTTCAAATAGAATCTCCATCGCTCGCGCCCGCACGGACACCATCTCGCTCGGAGCGCCGACGCCTTGCAACTTGCCCGCCACCAGCACTGCCACCCGGTCGCATAGCATCTCGGCGTCCGATAGGATGTGCGTGGAGAAAAATACGGTGCGTCCCTCGCGCTTCAACTCCAGAATGATGTCGCGTACTTCGCGCCGGCCCACTGGATCGAGTCCAGACATAGGTTCGTCGAAGAAGATAACCTGTGGATCGTGGAGGACCGCTTGCGCTATGCCCACGCGCTGCAGCATGCCTTTCGAGAATTTTCGCAATTGCACATCCGCCGCTGCCGTGAGCCCTACGCGCTCCAGACATCGCTCTACACGCCGCCCGCGTTCCGCTGCCCCGTACCCAAAGAATCGCGCATAGTAGTGCAGCAACTCGTGTGCCGTCAGATAGTCGTAGAAGTATGGCTGCTCGGGCAGGTAGCCGATCTCGCGGTGCATGCCCACGCTTTCGATCGACTGACTCAGCACTCGCGCGGTTCCAGAAGTGGGGAAGATTAGGCCCATCAGGAGCTTCAGCGTGGTGGTTTTCCCAGCGCCGTTGGGGCCTAGGAAGCCGAATACTTCGCCGCGCTCCACCTCAAGCGTAAGATGGTCGAGCGAACGCCGGCTTCGCTGGTGAAAGAAGCCGATGGGGTAATCTTTCGTAAGGCCTAGAATTTCGATCGCCGATGTGGCCATGGCATTTAATTATCAATTTTTTTCCACGGCTCCGCGAATGTCAACTTCGCGCTGTTGCCAGAAACACACGTCTGCCAAGCGTCTCGATGTTGAGAAAGCCCTCATTTACATAGTGGCAG
>Ga0302324_100016079_pt1 | contig 14941 bp, 12 predicted proteins | sample Palsa_T0_1_FD_201949 | JGI IMG/M metagenome (GOLD analysis project Ga0302324, IMG submission 201949) | Peat permafrost microbial communities from Stordalen Mire near Abisko, Sweden - Palsa_T0_1 | ecosystem: Environmental > Terrestrial > Soil > Palsa > Peat permafrost | place: Sweden: Abisko...
TTACATTTTTGAAAAAGACAAGCTTTTTGCCTGCCTCAACCTCAACGACCAGGAACTCGATACTTACAATCGCTACTTCAATTATTTCCGCGAACAGCTACCCACGCCGGACCTGGTCATCTATCTGCAGGCCACTCCGGAAGTATTGAAGAAGCGGCTGAAGAAAAAGAATGCGGTCAGCGAAAAGGCCATCAGCGAGGATTACCTGATGGAAGTTGTAAAGGCCTACGAACACTTTTTCTTTCACTACACGCAGTCCGATCTTCTGATCGTGAACACTTCCGAGATCGATTTTGTCGACCGCAACGAAGATCTGCAGGAACTGTTGAAGAAAGTCTCGGCCCCGATCAAGGGCACGCAATATTTCCTGCCGCTGGGAAGCACGGAAGCGGCCAGCGCGTAGGGGCAGGTCTCGGTTCTTATAGTTTCAGTTCCTTTCGCACTCGTTGGAATTAGAAAAGGGTTTCCAAGTCTCTGGCCCCATGGAGGACCCGGACGAGCAGGACATCGTTGTCTTCGACACTATAGAAGATGAGGTGTTTGGGAAACCCTGAAATCGGAACGCGCCGAATGGCGTGGAGTTCCGTCGGGCTGAATCGGCACGGCGCGCCCGACTGCGGATTCTTCAAGATTCGCAAGCACCGCGGACGTTACTGCTTTACTCCACCGCTCGGCTAACTTCCGATCTGATTTTTCTTCGTACCAGTCGGCTTGCTCCTTAGATGTCGGCTGCGGCGGCTTCGCTAAGGCGCGCCTGAGCGACACTCACTTTCGCCGTGCCCTTTCGCGCAGGGCGGCGACTAGCCCCTTCTTGCGGATCTCAGCCACCGGAATTTCGATCCTGTCGCTTTTTACTCCGGCTAGAAGTTCCTGCTCGAGACTCCGTAGCCGCCGCTCTTTGTCCTGACGGATCAGTTCGCGGATGTACTCGCTGGGCGTACTCCAGTCGCCGGAGTTAACTTGGCCCTCGATGTAGTCTTTGAGAGCTTCGGGAAGAGAAATGTTCAGGGAGCTCATGGCCATACCGTCATAATATGCCAGTTTATGATGGCAGGGAAGAGTCCGAATATCTCTGGGCTCACCGACCAACGACTATCGACCAACGCCCCTTTTGCAGCTATAATCCAACTCGCGTCATCCAACTTCTCAGGACGACGCGTACAGGCTCTATCTGCCGAGTTTGCGGAGGGGCACTGGAGGACATTGTGAGTCTCACACCCATCGGCGAACCTCGCCATAAGATCACCACCGCTACTCTCCGCGAAAAGAAGCTTCTCCACGAACCGATCACCTGCTTGACGAGCTACGACTACGCCACTGCACGTCTGGTCGATGAGGCGGGGATCGACATTGCTCTCGTCGGCGACTCGCTGGCGATGACCATGCTTGGCTACGAGAACACGCTTTCGGTCACGGTCGACGAAATGCTGCACCACGTGCGGGCCGTGCGCCGTGGCGTCAAGGACGCGCTGCTGATCGCCGATATGCCCTACGGGTCTTATCAGGCGGATCCGAACGAAGCCATTCACAATGCCGCACGCTTCGTGAAGGAAGGCGGAGCCGAGGCGGTTAAGATGGAGGGCGGCGAGAAGCGCGCGGATGTGATCCGGCGCGTGATCGACGCTGAGATTCCCGTCGCCGGGCATATCGGCCTCACGCCGCAATCGGTCAATGTAATGGGCGGCTACAAAGTTCAGGGAAAAACGCTGAACGCCATCGAACAGCTCATGCGCGATGCGGTCGCGCTTGACCGCGCGGGCGTGGCCTGCATTTATCTGGAAGGTATTCCGCGCGAAGTTGCCGCCATGATCACGGCCGAGGTGGAAACGCCGACCATCGGCATCGGCGCTGGTCCTGATTGTGATGGCCAGGTGCTGGTTTTCCACGACCTGGTGAACCTGACGTTTGGACATCCGGCAAAGTTCGTTCGCCGCTATGGAGACGCGAGCGCGCTGATCACGCAATCGGTGCTGGCGTTTAAAGCCGACGTGGTTTCGCACCAGTTTCCGAACGACGCCGAGTCCTACCACTTGCCGAAAGAAACACAGGCCGCACTCGAAACGGTACTCCACCGCAAGGAGTCGATGCGGCGATAATGGGTAGCGGAGAAGATGTTGTGCGGAATGTTGTAAGAAATTCTGTGCGAGACGTCGCCCGAATTGTGATCGCCTTCATTCTGCTGGGGACTCTCGGCTGCTCCAAACCTCCGCAGCCGGAGCCCACGGAAAGCGCGCAGCCTACCGGTCTGGAGTCCATCCCCGCGCCGGATCCGACCAAGTATCCGCGCTTGAGCAATATGACCGGCTGGAAGAATCCTTATTTCGTGGTTCGTGACGATGGCATCGGGTTCGTCGATCTTTCCAATCGCGAGATCCACATTCTGAAGCCGGAAGAGATTCCGGCCGAATTGGTTTCTCTTCCATCGAGCGCATGGCCTTACGGACGCGTGGTGCTGGTCGCGCAAGCCGCCCCCAAAGATCCGTCCGAACAGACGAAGGCGGATCTACGCAAGAACCGCGCCCTGCTTATGGGAACGCTCAAGGAACTGGACGTTCAATTCCGCGAGGCGCCGTGAGAGCCTGATTTCGCCCACCGCTGTATTCAGTGCCGAATCGCGTCTCGGCTGCGGCGGGCAGAGACGCGGCAAGCCGCGTCTCCACATGAAGATTTGCGCCACCATTGCTGATGTTCGTGCTGCCTGCCTCGACGCGCGCGCGGGAGGCAAACGCCTGGGGCTTGTTCCTACAATGGGCGCTCTGCATGAGGGCCATCTGTCGCTGGTCCGCATCGCCAAGGCACAGTGCGATGCGGTGGCCGTCTCCATCTTCGTAAATCCCACTCAATTTGGTCCGGCGGAAGACTTGTCGAAGTATCCGCGGCAGTTTGACCGCGACTGCCGGCTGCTTGAAGCGGAAGGAGCCGATATTCTCTTCGCGCCGCCGGTGGAAGAGATTTATTCCGACGGCGCGGTCAGCTGGGTCCTGGTTGAAGGGCTGAGCGAGAAGCTTGACGGACGCTCGCGTCCGGGGCATTTTCGAGGCGTGACAACGATTGTCGCCAAGCTGTTCAACATTATCGAACCTGCGGCCGCCTTTTTTGGACAGAAAGATGCGGCGCAGCTGGCCGTGATCCGGCGCATGGTGCGCGACCTGAATTTCCCGGTCGAAGTTGTCGCCTGCCCGATCGTGCGCGAGCCGGATGGCTTGGCCATGAGCTCGCGCAACGCTTACCTGAATCCGGAAGAACGCGGCCGGGCGCTGGTGCTGCAGCGGGCATTGCAGGCATCTCAACAGCTCTTCAACGCCGGCGAAAGAAGCGCCATGAAGTTGATCTCCGCCGGGAAAGAAGTTTTTGCCCGGGAACCGAAAGTGGTGCTTGATTATCTCGAGGTCGTTGATCCGGATACGCTCGATCCCGTCGAACAGATTTCGCAAAAGACTCTCGTCGCTGTCGCCGCCTGCGTCGGTTCCACGCGTTTGATCGACAATCTGGTTCTGAATCCCTGACGGTTAGGCCTCGGCGTCTCAAGCGGCGTCTGAGGTCATCCAGTTTGTCAGGGTTGGCAAAGATTGCCAGTGTACCCCTCAAAAAAAAAGTCTCATCTCGATCTTTTGAAATCAGCAACTTAGGCAAAATTCCCCGCAAAATCTTTGAGTTTAAAGGACTTATAGCTAAAATCTTCATAAATCGTGACTTAGCTCTCAGTGAGTGCTTGAAAAATTCGGAAACGGCGGTCTCGGGGATGGCGCACACTTCTCTGGGCCCTAACCAGTCGACATTTTGGCACATTTCTGAGTTGGGTGTCTGTGACGGGGATCACACTTGATTGTGATGAATCCACGACCGCCTGCCTCGACGAAGCGGTTGGTCGGAGGGTGCAGTTTGAAAAGGACGCATACGATTGCGTCCGGCAAACAGCAGGTCCTTCGCTTCGCTCAGGATGACAATTCTTATTTGGTTCAAATAGCAGCCTTCCCGTTCGGCAGGCTCAGGGGTAGGATGGAGATCCGGCCGTCTGTCCGTTGACGGTAGTGGTGTAGTTTGAAAATTGCCGTCCCTCAGCGGCTAAAGCCGCAATGAAAATACGACGCTTACGGCCCGGCTGAAGCCGGGCCCTTTCAAACCAATTCAAGCTGCACCACTAGCCGGGCCCTTTCAAAACCAATTCAAACTGCACCACTAGCCAGTTGACCGATCGCTTGACCAATCCCTCGATGCGAGGTTCGTGGTGGCTCCTTCTCGAAACGCCCGAGAAGGGGCGCGCCCCAGGCCGTCCCTCAGCGGCTAAAGCCGCAATGAAAATACGGCGCTTACGGCCCGGCTGAAGCCGGGCCCTTTCAAAACCAATTCAAACTGCACCACTACCCGATCCCCTGACCAATCCCTCGATGCGAGGTTTGTGGTGGCGCCTTCTCGAAACGCACGAGAAGGGGCGCACCCCAGGGGTCGTGGAATCCCGCCCCTTGTGTTGCTTGTGCCTATGAGGTCAAAAGCGTTTGTTGATACTCCCGCTGTTGAAACTCCCGTTGTTGATACCCCTATGATTGACACTGTCAATGACCGTCCGTAAGATTTCAGCCGAGCGTGGGGTGAGCGTATGGTGGGCGAGGTTATCTCACATTACCGCATCGTCGAAAAGCTTGGCGGCGGTGGCATGGGCGTGGTTTACAAGGCGGAAGACACCCGGCTGGACCGCTTCGTCGCGCTGAAGTTTCTGCCTGAGGATGTGGCCCAGGACCGGCAGTCGCTGGAGCGATTCCGCCGCGAGGCGCGGGCGGCGTCGGCGCTCAATCATCCGAATATCTGCACCATTCACGACATTGGCGAGCAGGACGGCAAGGCGTTCATCGTCATGGAGTACCTGGACGGGGCAACGCTGAAACATGTCATCGGCAATCGTCCGATGGAGCTGGACGCGCTGCTTTCGCTCGGCATCGAGATTGCCGATGCCCTGGACGCGGCCCATGCGCAGGGGATTGTGCATCGCGACATTAAGCCGGCGAATATTTTTGTGACCAAGCGCGGACACGCGAAGGTCCTGGACTTTGGGCTGGCGAAGGTCACGCAGCCGGCGTCGCGACCGTCGCAGGCGTCCGGGGTGACGGTGGAGGCTACGATCGCGGAAGAGCACCTGACCAGCGCCGGTTCCGCGATAGGGACGGTGGCCTACATGTCTCCGGAGCAGGCCAAGGGAAAAGAACTGGATTCGCGCACCGACCTGTTTTCGTTTGGAGCGGTGCTTTATGAAATGGGCACGGGGATGGTGCCGTTTCGCGGAGATACTTCGGCGCTGATTTTTCAGGCGATCCTGGATCGGGCGCCGGTTTCGCCGGTTCGGCTCAATCCCGACCTGCCTGCGAAGCTGGAAGACATTATCAATAAGGCGCTGGAAAAAGATCGCAACCTGCGCTACCAGCATGCTGCCGACATCCGCGCCGACCTGCAACGGTTGAAACGCGACACCGACACGGGGCGCGCGGTCGCCGCCAGTTCGGGGTCGGTGGCAGCGGCGCATGAGTCAGGATCGAGACCGGCGGCGCAAGCGCCTTCGTCCGGCTCAGGTGTCGCCATGGCAGCTGGATCGTCGGGCGCGGTGGCGGCTGCGAGCGGCATGGCTCCGGCGGCTGCGACGAAGTCGAAGTCGAAGTTTCGGACGATTCCCGTGGTGGTTGCCGTCGTGCTGATTGCGGTGCTGATCGGCGGCGGTCTGTTCTTCTTTTTGCGCTCGCGCCGGGCCGGCGCGCTCACGGAAAAGGACACCGTGGTTCTTGCCGACTTCGTCAATACGACCGGCGACTCCGTATTCGACGGAACTTTGAAGCAGGCGCTGGCGGTGCAATTGGAGCAGTCTCCTTACCTGAACCTGTTGCCGGAATCGCGTGTCCGCGAGGCGCTGCGATTCATGGGCCGCGCGCCCGAGGAGCGCATTACGAACGACGTCGCCCGCGAGATCTGCGTGCGCGAAGGCGCCAAGGCCATGCTCACCGGCTCGATCGGCAGCCTGGGCACGCATTACGTCATTACGGTTTCGGCAGTGAATGCGCAAAATGGCGACGTCCTGGCGCGCGAAGAGACCGAGGCTGACAGCAAGGAGCAGGTGCTCAAGTCGCTCGATCGGGCGGCTTCCAGTTTGCGGGGCAAGCTGGGCGAATCCATCGGATCGGTGAAGAAGTTCGATACGCCGCTGGAACAGGCGACCACCTCGTCGCTCGAAGCCTTGCAGGCCTTCAGCCTCGGCGAGGCGGCGCACCAGAGGCTGGACGACGACAAAGCCATTCCTCATCTCAAACGCGCGATTGAGCTCGATCCCAACTTCGCCCTGGCAAACGCTACTTTGGGCGTGGCTTATAGCAATCTCACCCAGGGAGAGTTGGCGGACAGCTTTATCAGCAAAGCATTTGACCTGAAGGACAGGGCCAGCGAGCGAGAGAAACTTTATATCTCGTCGCATTACTACGACATTGTCACTGATGATCTCGACAAGGCCATCGGGACCTATGAGCAGTGGGTGCAAACCTATCCGCGCGACACCGCGCCTCTCGATAACCTATGTTTGCGCTATCAGCTCGTGGGGCAGCAGGAGAAGGCGTTGGCCAGTTCCAGCGCGGCCATGCGCATCGACCCGAAAGACAGTTATGCCTACCAGAACGTGGCCGACGCCTACCAGCGCCTCAATCGTTTCGACGAAGCCCGGTCGGTAGCGGAGCAGGGTGTGGCGCAGAACCTGGGCGATTCGATGCATTTCACGCTGTTCGATCTCGCTTTTATTCGCGGTGACGAAGCTGCGAGACGCCACGAAGTGCAATGGTACTCGGGAAGAGCCTTTGAATCGCTCATTCTCTGGTTTGATGCTCAGGGCGAGTTGGCGGTAGGCAAGCTGCAACCGGCGCGGGCCAGATACGCTCAAAGTGAAAGCGCCGCGCAGCGTGCCGGATATAAGGAACTGAGCGGCATCATTCGCGCGTCTCAGGGCTTAGCGGAAATGCAACTGGGTAATCTGACCGAGGCGCGCCAGAAAATTTCGGAGGCTCTCGCCGCCTCGCAAGACCGCAGTACCCGACGGCTGGTTATGGTACTGCTAGCCCAGACCAGCGATGCTCCGGGGAGCCAGAAAATGGCAGATGAGTTGGTGCGGCAAGGTCCTACCAACACGCTGCTCAACAAGGTCTGGGTCCCGCTATCGCAAGCCTACATCGAGTTGCAGCATAACCAGCCGGCGGAGGCTCTGACGCGGCTGGAAGTGGCTGTGCCTTATGAATTCGGCACCGGGCCAGGCGGCGCGGGCTACACCATCAACTACCTTCGCGGCGAAGCTTACCTGCGATTGAAAGACGGGGCCAAGGCGTCGGTTGAATACCAGAAGATTCTCGACCACCGTGGCATCGATCCGACGAATGTCACCTACGACCTCTCCCATCTGGGCCTGGGACGCGCTCTGGCGCTGCAGGGCAATACGGCGGGGGCCAAGTCCGCGTATCAAGACTTTTTTGGGGCGTGGAAGGATGCCGATCCGGATTTGCCGGTTTTGAAGCAGGCGAAAGCGGAGTACGCGAAATTGCAGTAGGTAAGACGCGTGGGAGTTCGCACCCGCCGACCAAGTCTGCGCTTCTTCTCGGCGCTTTTTCTCTGCTAGGCGGGCGGGGTTCGTCCGGAGACGAAGGGATTTCCGGCGATGAAATAGCGCAAGGGCCGCTCGGCGGCCTTCACGATGCCGATGCGCGGTGTGACGGTTACGCGTCGCACGCGATAGCCATCGTCGACAATGCGCAGATCGGAGCGCGCGCTCACCAGGCTCTTCCCGTTGTCGCGTTCGCGGGTGACGTCGAGCGCTTCGGCCATGCGTCCTGGGCCGGAGCTAATTTTCTTGAGAGACGCAGTCTTTCTGAGATTGGTTTCTTTCGGTAGGTCGATGCCTCGTGCCTCCGCCATCTGCTCGATGCCGACGACCGGCTCCATGGCGCGAAACAGCACACCTCCAGCGACGCCCTCCGGATGGCAGGAGACATTCAGACAGTAGTGATTGCCGTAGATGAAGTACACGTAGGCGTACCCGGGAGGTCCGAAGAGAACGGCATTGCGTGGCGTCTTGCCGGCTGCGCTGTGGGCGGCGGCATCGTTTTTTCCCAGGTAGGCTTCGGTTTCGACTATGCGGCCGGCGAGAATTCCGTGGGGTGTTTTGCGGATTAGCAATTTTCCGAGTAGCGCGCGGGCCACGCGGCGCGGGTCGCGATTGTAGAAGTCGGCTTTCAGCGACGAGATGCGGCCTAGCGAATTCATGCGGATCAGAGTACAGCGAATGCGGAGTTATTGTGACGGGAACCCGGCCGAGCTGCGCTCGGCTTGGACGGCCGAGGGCGGCCGTCCCTACGTTAGTCGTGCCTACGTTAGCCGTGCTTACACTTGCACGGGGTCAGGCTGCGCTCTTCAGGTACGCTAGCACTTCTTCGGCGTGGCCTTCTGGCTTCACGTTGTTGAAGATGTGCTTGATTTTGCCTTCGGGGCCAATGACGAAAGTTGTGCGCGCGATGCCTTTCACTTTCTTTCCGTACATGTTTTTCTCTTTGACCACGCCGAACTGGTTCGCGATTTTCTTCTCGGGATCGGCAAGGAGCGGGAAGGGCAGGCTGAACTTTTCCTGGAATTTCTTCTGCGAGGCCGACGTGTCTTTCGAAATTCCGAGCAGCACTACGCCGGTCTTTTTGATGTCTTTGTAGGTGTCGCGGAAGCTGCATGCTTCCTTGGTGCATCCCGGCGTATCGGCCTTGGGGTAGAAATAAAGCACCACCGTCTTGCCGCGAAAGTCTTTTAAGGCAACCTCTTTGCCGTTCTCGTCCGTCGTACTGAAGTCCGGGGATTTATCATTAACTTCCATGGAATTTTCTCCTCGCCGCTCATCGTTATATCGCAACGGGCTGTTCGCCGTCACCCTGGCTGCCACGATCTGGCTCGGCAGTGCGTTTGTAGGGGCCCAGGTTCAGCCGACGCAGTACGGCCACAAGGCCGCGGTTGACAAGGGACCGCGCGCCATCGGACTGGTGCAGATTTCGCCGAAAGGCAAAGCTCGCTTCACTCCGATTGCCATCATGATGGACGGAAAGTTTTACGACGCCGGGTCGTATAAGGCTGCGCCGGTTCCCATGGCTCTCGATTTCGGAATCGTGTACGAAGGGTTTCGCGCTGGTGTGTCCCAAGGCATCTTCACGATTACGCAGCCGGGACAACTGAACCACGTCTGGATCGCGGAAGGCACGTGGACTCCAGCGGGAGAGAAGGTTCCGGAGAAACACAAGAAGTACTCGGCGCCGGTGATCGCGGACGAAGACAAGGATGGGCCGCCGGTCTTGCACCGGCGGGCGGAGAAGTCGGACTCGGACAGCGGGTCTGAGAGCAAGGATAAGGACAAAGACAAGCCCGCGACTCCGGCCACGACGGCATCGACGCCGACGCCGGCTGGAGCGCCTGCCAGCACGCCGGGTCCGCCGGCGACTACGACCACAAGCCCGCCTCCGGCTACGCCGACCACTCCCGCGTCGACTGCTCCGGAAACAGGCAAGGCGCCAGCGGAGGCGAAGACATCGGCTCCGGCATCCGCCTCCACGACGGATGAGCAAATCGCGGATCCGAATCGGCCTCGGCTGCGGCGTGGCAAGCCGGACCCGAGCGAGCACCACGAACCCTTCACCACGTTCGACGCTGTGACTGAGGCAAAGCCGGGTGCAACCGCGGCCGCCACGGGGAAACCCGACGCAAACGCGAAAGGTTCGGCTGAGGCTGCGCCACAGGTCACGATCATTCCGGCGATTTCCGATGTCGGCGGCCCTGATCCTCGTCCCTACACCTACGATGTAAAGCCGGCCGAAGAAGCCATCTACCGCAATAAGATGCTGGAACTGGCGACGGCACAGCTTCGCGCGCAAAGCGGGGCTGCTGCGAAAGCGGCTTCGGGCACGGCCAAGAAGACATCATCTGCAAAGTCCGCCGCCAAATCGGCAGACAAGTCAAAGCCGGTGTTCGACGACGTGAACGTGCGCATTTTTGATCTCTCCAGTTCGAATGAGCCGGTGCTGGTTCTCTCGGCTAAGACTCATCCGGCCGACGCCGACGGGGCGGAAAGCCCCGACGAACCGAAGGACATTACGCTGATCGCCCGCACCAACCTCGAAGGCGAAATGCAAAAGCTGTTTTTCTCGCAGACGGATTCGCGGCATCTGGATGTCAGTCCGCGGATGGAACTGATCGATGCTGTCGATGTCGACGGCGATGGCCGCGGCGAACTGCTGTTCCGGCGAACCTTCGACGGTGGGAGCGCCTATGCGATCTACCGGGTCACGGCTGACCGGCTCTGGCCGCTGTTTGAGGGAACTCCCTAAGGCAGGTCTCCGGTTTTGATTTTGAGTTTCCCGGCGATTTGGGCTCGGCGGACGGGCCAGAGGCCCGTCACCACACGGGCCGAAAATGTTCGGAGTGATGCCATGAAGAGTCTGCTCCTGCCTGACGTTTTTCTTTGAAAAAATATTCTGGAAAACTGCACCGCTGAAGAGGCACGGAATTTCCACTTGCCAGAAGTTACTACTCTGGTTACTATGCACAACATCTTTTCTTGGGCATTCAGCCTTGAGATCGATTTAGTCCATCTATGAATATCGGCGAGACCATCCGCAATTTTCGGCTGCAGCGAAGCATGTCACAGGGTGACATCGAAAAACGCACGGGCCTGTTGCGCTGCTACCTGTCGCGGGTTGAGAATGGCCACACCGTCCCCTCGCTGGACACGCTCGCCAAAATCGCCGGCGCGATGGATCTGGCGTTGTCGCAATTCTTTGCCGAAGGCAACAGCAACGGACACAAGGGATTGCCGCAGCTCTCCGACGATGAGGTCCGATTCCTCAGCCAGATGCGGCGGTATTCGGCGAATTTGAATGACAGCGACCGGAAGCTGGTGCTGGCCATGGTCAAGAAGATGGCGTCGAGCACTTCGAAGTAACCCAGCTGTCAGCTGTCAGCTGTCAGCCTTCAGCTCTCAGCCTTCAGTTCTCAGCTAAACTCTGTTTTAGCAGTGCTCTCTGCCGAGAAGATCTCCCATGAAATTCAAACACTTGAGCTGTCACTGAGGGCTGACAGCTGAGGGCTGACAGCTGAGAGCCGACAGCTGCCTTTAGGTACTTTCGTACTAACCCTGGCGTGTCCGGCCGGAACCTCGCCAACCCCCTTTTGCAACGCTAAGCTATTCACTGGGGAATCCTTGTGACCATTGATGAAGAACTGAGTCTCCTCGACCAGCAGCTTCGCCGGCTGAAGATCGAGTACGAGATTTTCTTCAATAATCCGACTAAACGGCCTCCCAACGATGTCGAGTGGAAGGTTCTGTCATTAGTTCGCAAGTTCAGCGATAGCAAGCGGATGAGTTTTCCGCAGCGTTTCCGGTACAACGAAATGGCGCAGCGGTATGCGATTCAAAGCGATCTCTGGCGCAAGAAAATGCGAATTCGCGAAGAGGGCTATCGCCGGCCGGGCGAGGCGCTGCTCTCGGTGCAAGGCGTGCGCGTCGAAATGCGGGCGGCGAGGCATCATCCGGTGTACGGGCTGGAGCGCAAAGTTCCAAGCATGGCTCAAACCGCGGGTCCGACCTCGGCTCCAACCTCGGCTCCGGTTTCGGCTCCGTCCTCGGTTCCGTCCTCGGCTCAAACCGCGGTTGCCGAGACGCCGGCCGCTGATCAGCCTTTCTCAATACAGTGCTCGGGCGCGGCAGCGGAGCGTGAGCAAGTGGAATCACTCTACAAGGCGCTTACCGAAGCCAAGCAAAAGTCGGGAGAGAAAGCTTCGGGCAACCTGGATTCTTTCGCGAGATTCGTCGAGAAAAAGACCAGCGAGATTCGCAAGAAGCACGGCTGCGATACGGTGGTGTACTCGGTCGAGCTGCGGGATGGACAGGTGAAGCTTAAGGCTAAGGCGAAGGGCTGAGGGCAGCTATCAGCTGTCAGCTTTCAGCTATCAGCTTTCAGCTATCAGCTTTCAGCTATCAGCTCTCAGCTCTCAGTCCTCGATTCTCAAGTTATCTTGATTCATCATTCCGGCTCTGCTTTTGACCATCTCTTCTCGGTTCGGACCTCGGGTACTGAGAACTTCCTTCCTCAGCTGTTAAAATCTCCATTCGCTCCGAGGGCCTGATGTCTAGAATCCAGCGTGCCATTCTTAGTGTCACTGATAAATCCGGGCTGATTGATTTCGCGCGTAAACTCGCCGAGTTGGGCGTGGAACTGGTTTCTACCGGAGGCACGGCCAAGCTGTTGCGCGATTCCGGTATTGCGGTGAAGGATATTTCCGAGCTTACGGGATTTCCGGAGATGCTGGATGGGCGCGTCAAGACGCTGCATCCCAAGGTTCACGGCGGAATTCTGCATCGCCGTGAAGACAGCGGGCATCGGGCGGCGGTTGCCGAGCATGGCATTCCGGCCATCGACATGGTGGTTGTGAATCTGTACGCCTTTGAAAAAACCGCCGCCAAGCCGGGCGTGCACTTCGAGGAATTGATAGAAAACATCGATATTGGCGGGCCTTCGATGATTCGTTCGGCGGCCAAAAATTTTCAGGATGTCGCGGTGGTTACTTCTCCCTCCGATTATGCCGGCATCGCCGAAGAGATGGCTCGCTCGGAGGGCGCGCTCTCGCGGGAAACGAAATGGCGGCTGGCGCAGAAGGCATTTGCGACGACCGCAGCCTACGATTCCGCCATCGCTTCGACGCTGGAGCGGGTGGGTGGTGACTTCGCTCTGCGCGAGGCGACGGGCTTTCCGCAAAATTTGCGGCTGGCGTTTCAGAAAGTGGCGGACCTGCGCTATGGCGAGAATCCGCATCAGAAGGCGGCGATGTACGCGGACGGTTCGGGCGTGGGCGTGGCACATGCTCGCCAGGTGCAGGGCAAAGAACTTTCCTACAACAACATTGTCGATCTGCAGGCGGCATGGGATCTGGCACAAGAGTTCGACGAACCAGTCTGCGCCATTATCAAACACACCAATCCCTGCGGAACCGCCACCGGCAAGACGCTTGCCGAGGCTTATGTGCGGGCGCTGGAATGCGATCCGGTCTCGGCGTTTGGTGGAGTGATTGGCGTGAACCGCACGGTGGATGCGGCGGCTGCGAATGAGATGGCCAAGCTTTTTCTTGAAGTGATTGCGGCTCCCGCCTTCGATGAAGGCGCTAAGGCGGCCTTTGCTTCGAAGAAGAATCTGCGGCTGGTTGAAGTTCCCGCCGGACAGCCAAATTGGGCTCTGAAGAATATTTCCGGCGGCATGCTGGTTCAGGATTCCGATCTTCACAAGCTGGGTGAGGCGGATCTGAAAGTTGTAACCAAGCGGGCGCCGACTCCGGAGGAAAAGCGGGCGATGCTTTTCGCGTGGAAGGTTTGCAAGCACGTGAAGTCGAACGCCATTCTCTACGCCCGTGAAGGACAAACGGTGGGCGTGGGCGCCGGGCAAATGAGCCGCGTGGATTCGTGCAAGCTGGGCGCCATGAAGGCGCAGTTACCGCTGCAGGGTACGGTCGCCGCTTCCGATGCCTTTTTCCCGTTCCCGGACGGCGTCGAGGAAATCGCCAGGGCGGGGGCTACAGCCATCATTCAGCCCGGAGGCTCGGTGCGCGATCAGGAGGTGATCGAGGCTGCCGACCGGCTCGGTTTGGCTATGATCTTCACCGGAGTGCGGCATTTTCGACATTGATCTCGACATTGATCTTTACTATCTTTGACAAATATCTTTGACAAAAGCCGCTGTACCTTCGGCTTCCACTAGTTTTTGCCCTTTCTCCCCGTTGGAAGGCCGCTCAAGGGTAGAATAAGGAAATCAGATGGGTGAAGATCAGCATCCAAATCATGGTGCGGGCTGCATTTGAGGTTGCAGGATTTTTCATGAGAAAACAGCTTGGTATTATTAGCGTCGTTGCCGTTCTAATGGGCTCCTTTTTGCAAGCCCAAACCCAGCCTGCTCACGCCACGGATTCTCCGGCTGCCGCTGGCACTCAGTCCGCCGCCATCAAGGCGAAGACTCCCGACCGTGCCGCCGCCTACTACCATTTCGCGCTGGCGCACATGTACGAGGAACAGGTGGCGACCTACGGCCGCAGCGAGCTGGCCAACAAGGCCATTGAGGAATATCGCGCAGCGATCGACGCCGACCCGACTTCGGCGTACCTGACCTCCGGCCTCGCCGAGCTCTATGCCAAGACCGGGCGCATTCGCGATGCCGTCGTCGAGGCGCAGGACATCATCAAGCACAATCCCAGCAATCTGGAAGCGCGCCGTCTTCTGGGGCGAATTTATCTGCGATCGCTCGGTGACATGCAGGCCGGGAGCGGTTCGGAAAGCGTGCTGAAGCTGGCGATTGAGCAATATGAGCAGATCGTCCGCCTGCAACCCGACAGCATGGACGACCACCTGCTTCTGGGACGCCTGTATCGCTTGAACAACGATCTGCAAAAAGCGGAGGCCGAATTCAAGGTTGCGGTGAAGCTCCAGCCGGACTCCGAAGAAGCGGTCACTACGCTGGCGTATCTGTACAACGAATTGGGCGACACGGCTCGGGCCAATCAGGTGCTCAGTTCGGTGCCCAACACGGAGCGCTCCGCGAAGCTCTATTCGGCGCTCGGTTACACCTACGAACAGCAAAAGCAATACAAGGAAGCCATCGAGGCGTATCGCCACGCGATTGAACTGGACCGCGACAATCTGGACGCGATTCGCGGACTGGCTCAGAATCTGCTGAACGATGGCCAGGCCGACGCGGCGCTCGAACAATACAAAGTGATCGCGGATGCGAATCCGGAAGATGCGCAAACGTATGTGCGGATCGCGGAAATCTATCGCAAGCAGGGTAAGTTCGATCTCGCACTGGAAAATCTGAAAAAAGCCGAGTCGATGGTGCAGGATTCGGTCGAAGTGCCGTAC
>Ga0302324_100016080_pt1 | contig 14941 bp, 14 predicted proteins | sample Palsa_T0_1_FD_201949 | JGI IMG/M metagenome (GOLD analysis project Ga0302324, IMG submission 201949) | Peat permafrost microbial communities from Stordalen Mire near Abisko, Sweden - Palsa_T0_1 | ecosystem: Environmental > Terrestrial > Soil > Palsa > Peat permafrost | place: Sweden: Abisko...
CGGGCGATTTTCCCTGGTCTTTGAGTCTGCTCGACGATGCGGCCGGTCAATCGCCCGACGACGCATCCATTTCTTATCATCTGGCCTTGGCCGATTATGCCGTTGGCCGCGCAACCGCTGCTGACGCCGCTATGGAGAAGGCGGTCAAAGCTGGTGATGCTTTACCAGAAATCGTTCAAGCCAGGCAGTTCCTTACCCTGCGGGCGGCCGCCAAGGATCTAAGCAAGGCTGAAGGGGCCAGTGCTTTGGTGAAGCAAATCCTGGCTAAGGACGCCAACAATGTTCCGGCGTTAATGGTTTTGGCGGCTATCGCCCAGCGGCAAGGCGCAACCAAGGAAGCAGAGAAGATTTGGCAAAAGGTGCTCTCCATTTATCCGCTCTTTGCCCCTGCTCAGCGTGAACTGGCCATAATGTACAGCCAGAGCCAAAGTGGCGAAGACCAGGATAAAGCCTACGAATTGGGCCAGAAAGCCAAAGCCTCCCTGCCCGATGATGAGGAATTGACCAAGACTTTGGGCCTCCTCGCTTACAGGCACAATGATTGGAAACGGTCGCTGCTTTACTTGCTTGAGGGCTCGGAAAAATCTACCAATGACAGTATCGTGCAATTTTGTTTGGGCATGGATTACGATAGGCTTAAAAAGCGATCCGAAAGCACAAACGCGTTGCAAAATGCGCTGACGCTGGGGTTGCCGGCCAATCTGGCGGGCCAGGCGCGGTCCGTCCTTGCCGGCACAAAGTAAAAGTGGCGCCGTTTTCGGGGCTTCTACTGGTTGCAAATAATACTTGAAACACGCACCCTATTGTAATTGACTTAAGATGTTTCATAACAAAAAGCAAATGGCGTCGCCATCGGCGCTGGAAGGAGCAAAAATGTTGAAATGTTTGCGTCAGAAATTAACTAAATCGGCCTTGGTCCTGGGCATCTCCGCCTTTTGTGCGATTTGGGCCGGCTGCGCGAGTCAGCAGGCGCCCTCAAGTTCTCCGCCCATTACCACCAACGCCGGGGCCGCGAGCATCAGCAATACTCCGTCGATGTTGCTTCACGAAGGCAATACGGTAAAAATCTCTTTTCCCGGCGCGCCGACCCTGGATACAACGCAAATCGTCCGGCAGGATGGCAAGATTACTTTGGAGATGGTGGGTGAAATGAAAGTCACAGGCTTGACCCCGCCCGAATTGGAGAAGGAACTGTTGAAGGTTTACGGGTCGCAATTGGTGGATAAAGAAGTCACAGTGACCGTCCTGGGCGCAGTTTTTGAAGTGTACGTGACCGGCTCGGTCCTCAAGCCGGGAAAGATCACTTCCGACCGCGTGGAAACGCCCTTGGAGGCGATCATTGAAGCCGGGCTCGATCATAATAAGGCCAACTTGAAGAAAGTGGTCGTCGTGCGCGAGGCCGAGAATGGCCAGACGGAAAAATTCGTTTTGAATCTCGACGATGTCCTCAAAGGGCGATCGACAAAGCCATTCATCCTTAAGCCGTTGGACAAGATTTACGTTCCGGAAAAATTCACCTGGTATTAATCCAGTGCCAAATACCGCCGCGCATTTTCCACCCCATCACAGAAGCTCGAATGAGTTTTCATCTTCCGGGCCTTGCTTCGCTTTGGGTGGGACAAGGCTCGAAGAGTATTGATGGCGAAGAAAACTCTAAACTTTCTCGTAACGGGCGGTGCGGGTTTTATCGGCTCGCACGTTTGTGAGCGCCTGTTGGCCGACGGTCATGCGGTTTGGACGTTGGACGATTTAAACGACTTCTATGATCCTTTCCTCAAACGGCAAAACCTGGCTGAAATCCAAACGCAGCATAAGCTCTTCGTTTTCACCCAAGGCGACGTGGCGGACCGGGCTTGTGTGGACCGGTTACTGCAAGAAGTCAAATTTGACCAAATCATTCACCTGGCGGCGCGGGCTGGCGTCCGGCCAAGCTTGGAGGAACCGGCGCTTTACCAACGCGTTAACGTCGAAGGAACGACCAACATCCTGGAAGCCGCCCGCCGCTCTGGAGTCCGCAAACTAATTCTGGCCTCTTCGTCCTCGGTCTATGGTATCAATGCCAAGGTGCCATTTTCGGAAAACGATCCAATCTTTCATTCGATTTCGCCCTATGCTGCCAGCAAGCTGGCCTGCGAAGCTTTGGGCCATGTTTATCATCACGTCTATGGCCTGGATGTCGTGATGCTCCGCTTTTTCACCGTTTACGGCCCCCGTCAACGCCCGGATCTGGCCATTCACAGTTTCGCCAGGCGCATCGCCGCGGGGCAGCCCATCCAAGTCTTTGGGGATGGATCCAGCGCCCGCGATTATACGTATGTCAGCGACATTGTGGACGGGCTTATGGCCTGCATTCCTCAAACCTTTGGCTACGAAGTCCTTAACTTGGGCGGCGCCCAGCCGATAACATTATCGCGCCTGGTCGAATTGTTGGAAGCAGCCTTGGGGAAAAAGGCCGTGATTGAGCGAAAGCCCAATCAACCCGGCGACGTCCCCAAGACGTGGGCCGACATCTCCAAGGCGGGCCGAATGTTGGGGTATGAGCCAAAAATTGGCATTCAGAAGGGCATTTCACTCTTCGTGGAGTGGATGAGTGCCCAAGGACGCTCGGCCATTTGAGCGGGTTGACAGGGCAGTTTGATACAGCAAGATGATATTATGGATTACTTGTCCAAATTAGAGAATCAGAGCGTTTATATCCTGCGGGAGGCGTTCAATAAGTTTGAACATCTGGCCATGCTTTGGAGCATTGGCAAGGATTCCACCGTCATGCTGTGGCTGGCGCGCAAAGCGTTTTTGGGCCACGTTCCCTTTCCCTTGGTCCATGTCGATACGACTTACAAAATAGCGGGCATGATCGAATACCGGGATCGCTTGGTCAAAGAGTGGGGTTTGCAGTTGGTTGTCGGCAAGAACGAGGAAGTGCTCAAGAGCGGCATCACTTACCCCAACGGGCGCGCTACGCGCGTCGAATGTTGCGGAACTCTCAAAAAGGACGGACTGAAGGCAGTCTTGGAAAAGCATCATTATACCGGCGTGATCGTTGGTGTCCGCCGCGACGAGGAACCCACTCGCGCCAAGGAGCGTTACTTCAGCCCGAGAGACAAGAACATGGAATGGAACGTGGAAGACCAACCTCCCGAGTTATGGGACCAGTTCAAAACCGAATTTGATAAGGGCGCGCATATCCGCATTCATCCCCTCCTGCATTGGACGGAACTCAATATTTGGGAGTATATCGAGCGCGAGAATATTCCAGTCATCCCGCTTTATTTCGACAACGGCAAAGGCGAACGCTATCGCAGCCTGGGCTGCGCCCCGTGCACTTTCCCCATTAAGTCCAAGGCCCGGACTGTTAGCGAAATCATCGAAGAACTGCGCCACACCAAGACGGCTGAACGCGCCGGCCGCGCCCAGGACAAGGAAAGCGAAGACGCCTTCGAGAAATTGCGGCGCGACGGTTATATGTGAGCAGATCGAAATTCCATTTCACCCATGCACAATAAATCCGCCACTGCTCCCACCGAGCAATTAAAAATCGTTATCGTCGGCCATGTGGACCACGGCAAATCCACTTTTGTCGGCCGGCTTCTGCACGACACTGGCTCGTTGCCGGAAGGCAAGCTGGAGCAACTCGAGGCCGTGGCCAAACGCCGCGGCGTTCCCTTTGAATGGGCCAATCTGATGGATTCCCTTCAATCCGAACGGGACCAAAACATCACCATCGACACGACGCAAATCTGGTTTCAAACCAGCAAACGCCAATATGTGATTATTGACGCTCCGGGCCACAAGGAGTTCCTTAAGAACATGGTCACCGGCGCCGCCCACGCCGAGGCTGCATTGTTACTGATCGACGCTGCGGAAGGTGTGCAGGAGCAATCGCGCCGCCATGGTTACTTGCTGCATTTGCTGGGTATTCGTCAAATTGCCGTCCTGGTGAATAAGATGGATTTGGCGAATTATTCCCAGAAACGGTTTGATGAAATCGAATCAACCTTTCGCGCCTTTCTCAAAACGGTCGGTGTGGATCCGACCTGCTTCATTCCCATCGCCGCCAAGCTTGGTGACAATATCGCTTCGCACAGCGCCGCCATGCCATGGTGGCAGGGCACAACCGTGCTTGAGACTTTGGACCAATTCCAGTCCGCCCAACCGCCGACTGGGCAGCCTCTGCGTTTTCCGATCCAGGACGTCTATCGCTTTGATCATCGTCGCATCCTGGCTGGTCGCATCGAATCAGGCACACTCAAAATCGGCGACCGCCTTGTCTTCTCGCCAACGAACAAAGTTAGCACGGTCAAGACCATCGAACGCTGGAACGCTCCTGCGGCCGCTCAGGCCTTGGCCGGTGAATCGATTGGTGTGACTTTGTCCGAGCAGATATTTGTGGAGCGCGGCGCAGTGGCGGCTTTGGAAACCGATCCGCCTTATGAATTATCACGCTTCAAGGCGCGCCTTTTCTGGCTGGGGCGGACGCCCATGATGCAGGGAAAAACCTATAAGCTCAAGTTGGCCACGCAAGAGGCGGAGTGCGAGATCGAGTCCATAGAGAGCGTGATCGACTCCTCTACTTTGGACAAAGTTCAGAGCGTAACGGCTCAAGTCAACCGCAACGAAGTCGCCCAGCTTTCCCTGCGCACCAAAAGGCCGATTGCTTTTGACACTCACGGGGAAATCATTGCCACGGGGCGGTTTGTCATCGTGGATGGCCTCGAAGTAGCCGGTGGCGGCATTATCATTGCCGACAACTATCCTCGCCGCAGTGCCGACAGCGCCCAGAAGAGTCACAATCTTTACTGGAGCCACGGCAAGGTCACTCCTTTGCAGCGAGCTCTGCGCAACGGCCACCCTGGACGGGTCATCTGGCTTACGGGGCTTTCCGCCTCGGGCAAATCAACCATTTCGGTGGAGCTGGAGCGCGAATTGTTCAACTTAGGCCGCCACGTCTATGTGTTGGACGGCGATAACGTTCGGCATGGATTGGGATCGGACCTCGGATTCTCGGCCAAGGATCGCAAGGAGAACATCCGTCGCGTGGGCGAAGCAGCCAAACTCTTTGCCGACGCGGGCGTCCTTTGCGTCACAGCCTTTATTTCACCCTATCGCGACGACCGCGATATGGTCCGGCAGCTAATGCCCGAGGGGACATTCGTCGAAATCTATGTCAATGCGCCGGTGGAAATTTGCGAACAACGGGATCCCAAGGGCCTTTACGCCAAAGCGCGGGCCAACTTAATCAAAGACTTTACCGGCATTTCCGCTCCTTACGAAGCGCCGCTCCATGCCGAAATTGAATTGCGCACCGATCAATTGACAGTAGCCGAATCGGTCGCGCGCATCGTTGAGTATCTAAATGCGGAGAAAGTGCAAGCCGAAGCCGAGACAGGTAAAGATGCGGCTGTAACGAATAGTTGACTCGACATCGTTTTTTAATACGTGTAAGGCATGGCCGCACAACTTCTTCAGGGTTGTCGGAAAACCTTACATAAATGGGGTTTGTCGGGCTTTCCCTCTCATTTACATATACACTTGACAGAAACTTTTTTTCGCCTGCGCTAGTGTCTTATAGATAACTGGATAACCGAGCATTCCAGTTTCTTTTTCTACTCGGTTTTCCGGCCTATTATACTTTGGCATAGAGTATGCAGTGCAAATAACCGTGTTACAACCGTGTAAACCCCGCTCCAACAACGGCGACACGTCTTCAACCAAAAGAAGGCTCCATGGGTAGCGCCAGATTATGGCAGGCCAACGGAGTCGGGACGTAACAAATGGCATCGTGATATGATTCTCTTGTTAGGCGCAAGCGGCTATATAGGAAGAACTTTTGCCAGCGAATTAAGGCGACGCGGGCATTGCTTCATTCCTTTAACCAGGCGGGCCTTCGATTACACGCGGTTCGATTTTCTTTTCGATTATCTCCGCACCATGCGCCCGTTATTTTTGATTAATGCGGCCAGTTACGAATGCACAGGTCCGGTGGCGGATACGGAGCGGGAGAAAATGATGGCGGCCAACGCCATTCTGCCGCAAATGATTGCCCGCGTCTGCCTCATGACTAAAACGCCTTGGGGCCATGTTTCTTCGGGGTCTATCTACGGCGGCGCCAAGATGGTGGCGAACGGGAAGCCCATCATTCCACCATCTCTGAGTGATCCTGAGACCTTGAATCATTTTGCCGACCATCCCGAGCATTTTCACGGTTTCACCGAACTTGATGAGCCAAATAATTCCTTTCGGATTCCCTCGTGCAACTTTTACAGCGGAACCAAAGCGCTGGCCGAGGAGGCGATCAAGGATATAGGTCAGAGTTACGTCTGGCGTTTGCGCATGCCTTTTAATGAAAAAGAGGAGACCTGCAACTGGCTCTGGCAGATGCAGCGCCAGGATGAAGTGCACGACGCGATCCATTCGTTTTCACATTTGGAGGATTGCGTCAAGGCTTGCCTGGATTTGTGGGCCATGCGGGCTCCTTTCGGCACTTACAACGTTACTAATCCCGGCGCCATCACCACCGGGCGCGTCGCGCAGCAAATGCGGCGTCTTTTGCGTTCGCCAATAAGGGTAAGAACCGGAGGAACGGATCCGTCCCACACCGGTTGCATACTGGATTCCGGCAAACTTTTGCGCACCGGTGTAAAACTGCGACCGATGGAGGAGGCTTTGGGGGATTGCCTCGACCGCCTTCGCGTTTCGTCCCGTCCCGTCCGAGCCTTTGAACCTGTCCCCAGGGCCTATTCTTCCGCCGCCCTTTAGCGAGTTTCTTTTTTAGATGCTAAAATCCAAAGCGGCGGACGGTTCTTGCGCCAGTGTTCGGGCTTGTTCGCACAAATCCGCCACCGTCGTCTTTTCCATAATGTCCACCACGGCTTCCCGCACACCTTTCATAATGGACCGAATGGGACAGCGCGCTTCATCAGGGCAGGTGCAACGCTCATAGAAACGATCACTCACACAACTGACGGGCGCCAAAGCGCCTTCAATGTGCCGGACCACCGAGGCCAGGGTAATATTTTGCGGTGGCCGCGCCAATCGATAGCCCCCAACCGCCCCGCGCCGGCTTGAAACCGCTCCAATCGATTTTAGGTCGTTCAGAATCTGCTCCAGGAACTTTTTGGGAATGTTTTGCTGATCTGAAATGGTTTGAATGCGGACCACATCATCGCCGTAATTGAGGCCCAACACCAACAAAGCCCTTAAGGCATATTCACCACGAAGTGAGAGTTTCATTTTTCGACCCAAAACTACAATTTCCTACTTAAACTGTCAAGATTCAATGATTTAGGGGAAAATTAGTCGATAGAAAATAATCATATAATCTCTATTGACTTAGTTGTATATAGTGTCATAGTTATGTCGTCTATGGTACAACTAACAAGAAATACAACTCGACTGGTCGCGGCTTTTTGCGCGTTCCAGATTATGAACGTCAGCGTTTTCGCTGATCCAACCAGTGACCAAATCGAAGCCTTGAAACAACAAATTCAGGCCCTCACCCAAAAGGTCGATGAATTGCAACAGCAACACACCACCGAGCTGGTCAAGCAAACCAATGCGCCCTTCATTACGGCGGGCGCGGAAGGCTTTTCCCTGCAATCGGCCGATCAGAATTTCATCTTGAAACTTGGCGGCTTTGCCCAAGTCGATGCCCGGGACCAGTTACGGTCTGAGCCGGGGAAGGATTCGTTTACCATTCGCCGTTTGCGCGCCATCGCCAGCGGCTCGGTTTATCACGATTACGAATATTATTTGCAGACCGATTTCGGAGCTCTTAACACAGCTACCACCACCAACGACTCCTTCCTGCAGGACGCCTACGTGAACTTTCATCACTGGGACGAGTTTCAAATCAAGGTTGGCAAAATGAAAGAACCGGTTAGCATGGAAGTTCTGCCGCTCGACCAATATCTTTGGTTCCTGGAGCGCGGTTTTCCAACGGAATTGGCGCCAAACCGGGACGTGGGTGCCTATATCCACGGCGACCTTTGGCATAACGCCTTCAGTTATGCCGCCGGAGTATTCAATGGCGTCCCTGATGGCGGCAGCGGCGATGTTGAGGTGGCCGATAACGACAAGGATGCGGTCTTCCGTTTCATCGCGACACCGTTCAAAAACACCTCGATCCAGCCGGTGCAAAACTTCTCGGTTGGACTTGGCGGCAGTTACGGTTTACAGGCGGGCTCGACCACTCCCACCTTTGGCACAGTGGCCCGTCAAACCTTCTTTAGTTACAGCAACACCGTCAGCGAAGCCGGCCAGCATTTGCGGCTGGACCCTCAAGGCTCCTACTACTGGGGCCCTTTCTGTGCCTATTGGGAATATATTTTCTCTGATGAGGAGTTCAAACTATCCAACAGCAAAATCCACAAAACAGCCTACTTCGACAATAAAGCCTGGGACGTGGTGGCTTCTTATTATCTGACCGGAGAATCCAACGTCTTCGGCGTCCTGCCAACCGTCAACCATCCATTCAGAATCGGCGGTGGAGGCTGGGGAGCATTTCAATTGGCGGCGCGTTTTGGCGAAATAAATCTCGATGACAACGCTTTCCCCTACTTCGCCACCAAGGGCTCAGCGCAGGCGGCCACCTCGTGGAGCGTCGCTTTGAATTGGTATTTGAATCACAACGTCAAATGCATCTTCGAGTATGACCAAACTACGTTTACCGGCGGCAGCACCTCCTTTGGCGCTGTAACCGCGCATGACGAAATGGCCTTGCAAGGCCGGCTACAATTTGGTTTCTAACCAGAACACCATTAAACGTTTAGATTCCATTTGGTGCGCCTGGCTATTATTGGGCGCTGTGGCAACGTCGTCGGCCAAACCGGTGACGTTGCTGAACGTTTCTTACGACCCCACGCGCGAGTTTTACCAGGCAATCAACGCCGCCTTCAAGAAGGCTTGGAAAGAGAAGAGCGGCGACGATCTGGACATTCGCGTTTCCAACGGCGGCTCTGGCAAGCAGGCCCGCTCCGTTATCGAAGGGGACGACGCCGACGTGGTCACGTTGGCCGTGGCCACCGACATCGACGCCCTGCATGATAAAGCCGGTTTATTGCCTGCCGATTGGCAAAAGCGCCTGCCGAACAATAGCTGCCCTTACTATTCCACTATTGTCTTCCTGCAACGGCACGCCGGCCGGATTAGCGTCAAGAATTGGGATGACCTGGTGCGGCCCGGTCTTAGCATCATCACGCCCAATCCGAAGACCTCGGGCGGCGCGCGTTGGATTTACCTCGCGGCCTACGGCCTGGCCTTGCAAAGGAATCACGGCGATACTCAGGCGGCCCGGCAGTTTGTGGAGAAGCTTTATCGCAACGTGCCCATTATGGATGAAGGCGCACGGGGCTCCGCCACCACTTTTGTCCAACGTGAAATCGGCGATGTGCTCATCGCTTGGGAGAACGAAGCGCTGCTGGTGGTCAACGGGGTTGGACGCGGCCGCTTCGATATTGTTTATCCGCCGGAGAGCATTCGCGCGGAGCCGCCGGTGGCGATGGTGGACAAATACGTCGATCAACATGGCACGCGGGCAGTGGCGGAGGCTTATTTGCGGTTTCTCTATACGCCGCAGGCGCAGGAGATGGCCGCGCAACATTATTTTCGACCCAGCCTGGAAGACGTCGCCGCGCGGCACTCGTCCGCTTTTCCGCCCATAAAGATGATCACGGTGAATGAAGTCTTCGGGAGTTGGAAGCAGGCGCAAAAAACTCATTTCGACGAAGGAGGCCTATTTGACCAGATCGCCCGCAGCCGTCGTTAAGTCCTCCTCCTCGCGAACCAATCCTTTGCCGGGCTTTAGCATCACGCTCGGCTTCACCGTTGTTTATTTGACTGTGATTGTCCTGGTTCCGATTGGCGCGCTGGCGATCAAGACCTTGGGACTTTCCTGGAAGGAGCTTTGGGAACTGGCCACCAACGAACGAGCCATGGCCGCTTATCGGTTAAGCCTGGGCGCCTCCCTCGCTGCCGCCCTCATTAACGCGGTTTTTGGCAGCCTTTTGGCCTGGGTATTGGTGCGCAACCCATTTCCGGGCCGGCGCTTGCTTGACGGTTTGGTCGATTTCCCTTTTGCGCTGCCGACGGCCGTGGCCGGTCTTACTCTGGCCAGCCTGTTTTCTGATCACGGCTGGCTGGGGCAGTTCCTGGTGCCACTCGGAATCAAAGGCGCCTTTTCCCGGCTTGGAGTCGTCATCGCTTTGACCTTCGTCGGTCTTCCATTCTCGGTCCGGACCATCCAACCTGAAATTGAAACATTGGATCCGGCCGTGCAGGAAGCGGCGAAATGTTTGGGCGCGAGCCGTTGGCGGCGGTTTCTCTCCATCACGGCCCCAACCCTGCTTCCTACCGTGCTTACCGGTTTCGGGCTCTCCTTCGCCCGTGCGTTGGGGGAATATGGTTCGATTGCCTTCATTTCCGGAAATCTGCCTTTCCAAACAGAAATCGCTCCGACGCTCGTGGTCATGCGCCTGGATCAATTTGATTACACCGGCGCCATATCCGTAGCCGTAGTGCTCATGATCTTTTCCTTTGCCTTATTGTTGACTTTGAACTCTCTGCATGGTTGGGCGGCCAAATTCCAGGAACCGTGAGCGCTTTACCCAACCCCATCCTGACAGTGCCCAACCCGCCGCCTCGCCAGGGCAAGCGCGGGCGATTTCACTGGTTGTTGGTGGGTGTGGCGGTGCTTTTCTCGACGGTGTTTCTGGTGTTGCCCCTGGTCAACGTGTTCGTTCAAGCCCTGAGCGCGGGGCTCGGACCTTACTGGCGCGCGTTGGTGGATCCGGACACGCTTTCTGCAATTCGCTTGACATTAATGATCGCGGTCATCACGGTTCCCCTTAACGCCGTCTTCGGTGTGGCGGCGTCCTGGGCCATCGCGAAGTTTGAATTTCGCGGCCGGACTTTCCTCCTCTCCCTCATCGATCTTCCGTTTTCCATTTCACCGGTGGTGGCGGGGATTCTCTTTGTCTTGCTTTTTGGCGCCAACGGTTTGCTGGGCCACTGGCTGGAGGTCCATCATATCAAAATAATTTTTGCCCTGCCGGGCATGGTCTTCGCCACCATTTTCGTGACTTTCCCGTATGTCGCCCGCGAATTGATTCCCATCATGCGTTCCCAGGGCCGTGAGCAGGAGGAAGCCGCCTTGACCCTTGGCGCCAATGGCTGGGAAACCTTTTGGCATGTGACCCTGCCTTCGATAAAATGGGGTTTGTTCTACGGCATCGTTCTTTGCAACGCCCGGGCCATGGGCGAATTCGGGGCCGTGGCCGTTGTTTCCGGGCATATTGCCGGCCTGACCGATACGCTGCCCTTGCGTGTGGAAAAATTGTATAATGAATTCGATCCCGTCGCGCCCTTCGCCGTCGCCACTTTGCTGGCGTTGCTGGCGGTGGTAACCATGGTTCTGAAAGCCGCGCTCGAATGGAAAACGCGGCATGAACAATGAGCATCGAACTTAAAAATGTTGTCAAGCATTTCGGCAAGACTCCGGCCGTCGATAATGTCAGTTTCACGGTCAACGAAGGAGAACTGATCGCCTTGTTGGGCCCTAGCGGCAGCGGCAAAACCACGGTTCTGCGTCTCATCGCCGGATTGGAGGGGCCGGCCAGCGGCGGCATCTTTGTGCGCGGCGAGCAAGTCAACGACCTTCCCGTGCAAAGACGCAACATTGGTTTCGTCTTCCAGAGTTACGCGTTGTTCAAGCACATGACGGTCTTTGCCAACATCGCCTTTGGCTTGAAGATCAAGAAATGGCCCTCGGCTAAGATCGAGGCCCGCGTGAATGAACTGGCGGCGTTGCTTGATCTCAAGGGGCTCCTAAATCGTTACCCTCACCAATTATCCGGCGGGCAACGCCAACGCGTCGCCATTGGCCGCGCGCTGGCGCCTGGCCCGAACGTCCTCCTGCTCGATGAGCCCTTTGCCGCAGTGGATGCCCAAATCCGTCAGGACTTGCGCCAATGGCTCGTGCGCATCCATCAGGATTTGAAATTGACCATCATCTTCGTCACTCACGACCAGGAGGAGGCGATGGAGGTCTCCGATCGCATCATCATTTTTTCCAAGGGCCGCGTGGAGCAAATTGGCTCACCCCAGGAGGTTTACGAAAAACCGGTCAATGAATTTGTGGCCCGCTTTGTCGGCGTGATGAATGTTCTGGAACTGGAGGTGCGCCAGGGCGCGGCCCGCCATGAAGAACTCGAGTTTCCGTCCCACGGCCTGGCCGACGGCCAAAAGATGCGCATCGGTTTTCGTCCCTATGCCGTGCAGGTTTCCGCGGATGAGGCCGCCTACCGTTATCGAGCCGTATTGCGGCGCACTTATTTCCTTGGCGTCATGCTGCGGCTGGAAATGGAACTTCCCAGCGGATTGATCATTCGTTCGCGGATTAGCAAGGAGGATTATGCCCGCCATGGCCTAGCCGATGGACGCCCAGTCTCTTTCCAAATCAAGTCCTATCGCGTCCTTTCCAAAGAAGACGAGCCGTTTGGGGGCGAAGTGTCCGTCGCCCACAGCACGGAGGCTTGTTTGGGCGATGGGATATAAATGAACCTCGTTTAAGCGCCGAGCCATCGCTTTTGCGCAATCATTCCCGAGCAAGGAATGTTTGCGCATTTTTTTTGCAAATCTTTCTGTTTTCTAAGTCCCACTTTCGCGCTACTATGCTTCCGCATGACACGCGCCTTGAATCCCATCCCTATCTTACTGGTCCCATTTGTCCTTTTGTTCACCACGGCCTCGCTGTGGGCGCAAACTGCCGCTCCTTCAACCAACCGTTGGTCCACTCAATGGACGCCTCTCTTTGATGGCAAGACCCTCACGAATTGGGCCATGACCGATTTCGCCGGCCATGGCGAGGTCTCCGTCGAGGCAGGCGAAATGAAGATCCCAACCGGTGACGACCTGAGCGGCATTACCTGGACGAACGGCCCGCTGCCCAAAACCAATTACGAGATTTCCCTCGATACGGTGAAGGTTCAGGGCGGCGATTTTTTTTGCGGCCTGACTTTTCCGGTGGCCGATTCCTCGTGCAGTTTGATTGTCGGCGGCTGGGGTGGCGGAATTGTTGGGTTGTCCAGTATTGACGGCCTGGATGCCTCCGAAAACGAAACTTCCCATTCCATGGCTTTGGAAACCGGGCATTGGTACCATATTGTGGTGCGCGTCACGGAGAAGAAAATCGAAGTCTGGCTGGACAAGGATAAAATTATTGACGTTGCCACTGCCGGTCGCAAAGTTGCTTTGCGGGCCGGCCCCATTTACCTCTCCGCCCCTTTGGGCATCGCAACCTATGCGACCACGGCAAAAGTAAAAGACTTCAAACTGCGGCTCATTGAACCCTGACACCCTTCAAGCTCCCGTCGGCCCCGTATCCTTCATTCATTCGCTCCGTTCCGTCGTCGAGCGCATGGACCTTGGGCAACTGTTTCCCGTTCGCCAAAGTTGTGAAGTTGAATTGGGCAGCGGCGATGGGGGATTTTTGGCGCAATACGCCAAGCTCCATCCCGAGCGCAATTTCATTGGCGTCGAACGTCTGCTGGGGCGCTTGCGCAAACTCGATCGAAAGGCGAATCGCCTTGGCTTGGAGAACGTGCGCGCCGTGCGGATGGAGGCCGCCTATCTCGTGGAGCATCTTCTACCTCCCGGCTCAGCGCAGGCCCTGCACGTTTATTTTCCCGACCCCTGGCCCAAACGCCGCCACCATAAGCACCGCCTGATCAACGATGGTTTCCCAGTTCAAGCCGCCCAAGCTTTGGCCGCCGAGGGTGTCCTCTATCTTCGCACGGATGATGCTGATTATTTTGGCCGAATGAACCAGGTTTTCGCTAAGTGCCCATTTTTCGCCGAGACGCCGACGCCGGAGGATTTGGCGGCCGTGTTGACCGATTTCGAGCGCGGCTTTTTGGCACGCGGCATCCCGACCTTGCGCGCGGCTTACCGCAAAATCAAACATCAATGACCGGGCCGTCGCCGTCTCCCGGAGGACGCCGCGGTGGTTTATTGACGCGGACTTCCACGTTTCCGCCACTGGTTCTGGTCAACGCATTGAGAATGAGCGAAGTCAGGCTGATGATGAGTGAGCCCCAAAAGGCCGCCCAAAAACTGTCCACATGAAAATCCTTCAGGACCCGACCGACGGCCCATAACAGCAGGGCATTGATCACCAGCATGAACAGGCCCAGCGAGAAAACGACCAGGGGAAGTGACAGCACCACCATAGCCGGACGGACGAAAGCATTCAGCAAACCGAGCACCAACGCCGCCAGAAATAAGCCTGATGCCGTATCGGAATGAATGCCCGAGACAATGCTCGCCGCCACCCAGACCGACACCGTCGTGATCAACCAGCGTTTGAGAAAAGATAGCATGTTTTCCGAGCGGCGTTTTTTGGTCAGGCTCCGTCATTACGGCCCATCCACAGGTGGAAGCGGGCGGATGTAAATATTCTTGAACCAGAGCTGGCCACCGTGGTTTTGCAATTCGATTTGGCCCGAGGGGTAAATAGGTTTGTCGGGCTCCCAGTAATTTTCCAGCGTCGTGTCGCGCACCACGCATTTTCCGTTGAGAAAGACGTGGACTTTGTCGCCCACCATCAGGATGCGGAAGCGGTTCCATTCGCCAACAGGATGATCTGCGAAAGCGAGGGGATGCCGGTTATTTTTCTGATCGTTATAAAGACCACCGGAGCCGTCGGGTTCAGGAAATTGGCCGGGGCTGTTTTTCTCCCAAATTTGCACTTGCGGCGTGCCGCGCACATAAATGCCACTATCACCTTTGGGCGGGATTTTCCAGTCAACTAACATTTCGAAATCGCCATAATCGAGGGCCGTGCAAAGATTGTCGCCGTGGCCGTCAAAAACCACCATGCCGTTCTCAGCCTGCCAATGAGCGCGCATGCGCTCGTCGGCTTTGGCCTGGGCGGCGGCCAATTCGCTGG
>Ga0302324_100016081_pt1 | contig 14941 bp, 11 predicted proteins | sample Palsa_T0_1_FD_201949 | JGI IMG/M metagenome (GOLD analysis project Ga0302324, IMG submission 201949) | Peat permafrost microbial communities from Stordalen Mire near Abisko, Sweden - Palsa_T0_1 | ecosystem: Environmental > Terrestrial > Soil > Palsa > Peat permafrost | place: Sweden: Abisko...
GGCGCGAACGAATAGCCGAGCGTGTACATGTCGGAGTCCGAGCGGATGCCGGGATAGCGGAACAGATCCCAGGTCCCGCCGATCGCCCCGCGCCCCTCCAGGATCGCCCAGGTCTTCTTGGGCGCCCGCGATTTCAGGTGATACCCGGCCCCGATCCCCGAAAGACCGGCCCCCACCACCAGCACGTCGAAATGCTCGCTCTCCATCGCCCCACCATAACTGAACGCCGGTAAGCGAGCTACGGGGCCAAAGCACGGCCGCTTCGGGTGCTGTTGCTCCTCCCCCTACGGTGGAGGAGCGACACGGTCCAAACCGGCGACATGGGTAACACTTCTGACCGGCGACATGGGTAACAGGTCAACTGTCGAGTCCGGCCGATCAACGCCCCTGCGCTTCCAGCCGCGCGTCGATCTGGGCGAAGGTCTGGCCCCTGGTCTCGCGCGCGATCAGCGCCGCGGCGAAGCTCACGGCGCAGGCCAGCGCCAAGTAGACGGCGATCGGCGTTGCGGTTCCGAAATGCCGGAAGAGGGCGATGGCGATGATCGGGGCGAGCGAGCCGGCGAAGATCGAGGTCACCTGATAGGCGATCGAAGCCCCCGAATAGCGCAGGGGCGTCGGAAAGAGCTCGCAGATGAACGCCGCCTGCGGCCCGTACATCGCTCCGTGCAGGATCAGGCCAACGGCGATGGCGATAATCGTCGGCCAGGCGGCGCCCTGGTTCAGCAGCCGGAAGAAGGCGAAGGCCCAGATCGCCATCCCGGCTGCGCCGACCGCGTAGACCGGCCGGCGCCCGATCCTGTCGGCCAGGGCCGCGAAGAGCGGCAGGCTCAACGCCTCCAGCGCCGCCCCGATCAGGACCGCGTTCAGCGCCAGCGACCGCTTCAGGTGGAGGACGTCGGTGACATAGGTGATCGAGAAGGTGGTGATGACGTAGTAGCAGATGTTCTCCCCGACCCTCAGGCCCGCGCCGACGGCGATGCCCCCCGGCCGGGTGCGCACGACCTCGCTTGCCGGGGCGGCGCGTCGCCGCTCCTCTTCCAGGGCCTCGAAGAGCGGGCTCTCGCGCACCGACACCCGCACCCACCAGCCGATCGCGACCAGGACCGCCGACAGCAGGAAGGGAACGCGCCAGCCCCAGCGCAGGAACTCCGGCCCGCTCTGGGTCGCGCTCATCACCGCCAGCACTCCGGCGGCGAGCAGGTTGCCGATCGGCACCCCGGCCTGCGGCCAGCTCGCCCAGAAGGCGCGCCGCGGGGCCGGCGAATGCTCGGCGACCAGCAGCACCGCGCCGCCCCACTCGCCGCCGACCGCGAACCCCTGGACGAGCCGCAGCAGGGTGAGCAGGACCGCGGCCCACGGCCCGATCTGGCCATAGGTCGGCAGCAGCCCCATGGCCACGGTCGAGACGCCCATCAGGATAAGGCTCAGCATCAAGAGGCGCTTGCGCCCGATCCGGTCGCCGAAATGCCCGAACACAACCCCGCCCACGGGCCTGGCGGCAAATCCGAGCGCGTAGGTCCCGAACGCCAGCATCGTCCCGACCAGCGGGTCGGCCTTGGGGAAGAAGACCTTGTTGAAGACCAGCGCCGCGGCGGTGCCGTAGAGGAAGAAATCGTACCACTCGATCGTCGTGCCGATCAGGCTCGCGGCGATCACCCGCCGCAGCGGGCTCGCCGGGATGGGTGCGGTGGCGGCGCTCATGATCCGAAGATCGCCGGCGAAGCGTCGACCAGACGATGACCGTCGCAATGGATCACGGCGCGCGCCTGCGCTTTCTCCGGTCCGCCCCGCTCAGGCCGGTGCGAACACCGGGACCGGTGGGCCGCCTTCGGTTTCCTGGAACCTGACCTTGACCTTCTGGCCGATCTTCAGCGCCCCAAGGTCGCAGCCGACGAAATTGGTCAGCACCGCCGGACCCTCGGCGAGGGTCACGTAGCCGATCGCGTAGGGGCCGCTCGTCGCATGGTGCATGACGCTGAAGGTGTAGATCACCCCTTCGCCCGGCGATTCCTCCCACGCCGTCTGATCGCTGAAGCAGAACGGGCAGTTCAGCCGCGGATACCAGTGGGCCTGGCCACAGGCGCGGCAGCGCTTGATCAGGAACCGGCCTTCCCTGGCCGCCTCCCAGAAGGGCCGGCTCTCGTTGTTGACCGCCGGCGCGGGGATCTTTCGGTCGGCCATGGTTCTACTCCCGCTCCATGATGACGGTCGCCGCCCCGTGGCGGACGCCGAGCGAGCCGCCGGTGCCGTGGGCGATGGCGAGGTCGCAGCTGGCGACCTGGACCTTGGGATGGGCCCCGCCGCGCAGCTGGCGCACCGCCTCGATCACCTTGGTGATGCCGCCGCGGTTGGCCGGGTGATTGTTGCAGAGGCCGCCGCCGTCGGTGTTGAACGGCAGCTTGCCCACACCCGAGATCAGGTTCCCGTCGGCGACGAACCTGCCGCCCTCGCCCTTCTTGCAGAACCCCAGATCCTCGATCTGCATCAGGACGGTGATCGTGAAGCTGTCGTAGATCGAGGCGTATTTGATGTCCGCCGGCGTGACCCCGGCTTCGGCGAAGGCCGCCGGGCCCGACCAGACCGCGCCCGAGTAGGTGAGGTCGAGGTCCTTGCCGCCGGCCGGCCCCTTGGGCGCCTCGGCCGCGCCGATGATCTTCACCAGCGGCCGCTTCAGGCTGCGCGCCACCTCCGGTGCGACGACGATCACCGCCCCGCCGCCGTCGGTGATGACGCAGCAGTCCATCCGGTGCAAGGGCGTCGCGATCATCGGCGAGGCCAGCACGTCCTCGACGGTCACGACCTCGCGCAGCATCGCGTGGGGGTTCCACTGGGCGTGGTGGGAGGCGGCGACCTTGATCCAGGCCAGCTGCTCGGAGGTGGTGCCGAACTCGTGCATGTGGCGCATCGCGCACATCGCGTAGGTGTTGTGCGTCGTGCCGCCATAGATCGCCTCGAAGCCCGCCTCCGGGGCTTCGTTGAAGCCGCCGCCGCCCGGTCGACCGCCGCCGCCGCCGGGTCTCGCCGCCCGCGGACGCCCGGCCAGGGTCACGAGGGCGATCCTGCACTTGCCGGCCGCCACCGCCTGCGCCGCATGGCCGACGTGTAGCAGATAGGAGGAGCCGCCGGTCTCGGTCGAATCCATGTGGCGGACCTTCAGGCCCATGTAGTCGACCATCGACATCGCCCCGAAGCCAGGCGCATCGCCGGCGCAGAAATAGCCGTCGACGTCATCCTTGGTTAGGCCCGCGTCGGCCAGCGCCCCCTTGGCGCACTCGGCGTGCAACTGCGGCGTCGACTGGTCGGTCGCCTGCCGGATCGGGTGCTCGAAGATCCCGCCGATGTAGGCCTTGCCCTTGATGCTCATCGTCCGATCGCCTCTAAGTCGGAGAACGTCTTTGTCATAGCCCGGGCCCTGGCGAAATCCATTCGAGGAGATCCTTTCAAGATGACGATCCCGAAAACCGGCCTCCAGCTCCGATCCCTGGTGAAGAGCGGCGGCGAACTCGAAATCTCGCTGGCCGAGGTTGCGGTTCCCCAACCGGGCCCAACCGAGGTGCTCGTCCGCATCGAGGCCGCGCCGATCAACCCCTCCGACCTCGGTCTGCTGCTTGGGCCTGTCGATGCGGCGACGCTCGTGGGCGCCGGAACACCCGGGCGTCCGGTGGTGACGGGCGCGGTTCCCGCCCCGTTCCTGAAGGCGCTGGCCGGGCGCATCGACCAGTCGCTGCCGGTCGGCAACGAAGGCGCCGGCGCCGTCGTCGCCGCCGGCGAAACGCCCAAGGCTCAGGCGCTGATCGGCAAGACGGTCGCCATCTTCGGCGGCGCGACCTACGCCCAGTACCGCATCGTCGAGGCCGCCGACTGCCTGGTCCTCCCCAAGGATGCCAGCCCCGCCGACGGCGCGTCCGCCTTCGTCAACCCGCTCACCGCCCTTGGCATGGTCGAGACCATGCGCCGCGAGGGCCACACCGCGCTTGCCCACACCGCCGCGGCCTCCAACCTCGGCCAGATGCTGGTGAAGATCTGCCTCGCCGATGGCGTCGGCCTGGTGAACATCGTCCGCAGCCAGGCCCAGGCGCAATTGCTGCGCTCGATCGGCGCGCGCCACGTCTGCGATTCCAGCGCCCCGACCTTCATGGCCGATCTCGGCGCCGCCCTTGGCGAGACCGGCGCGACCCTGGCCTTCGACGCCATCGGCGGCGGCCGGCTAGCCGGCCAGCTTCTGAGCGCCATGGAGGCCGCCGCCGCCGCCAGGCAGACCGTCTACAGCCGCTACGGCTCGTCGGTTCACAAGCAGGTCTACATCTACGGCGGCCTCGACACCCATCCGACCGAGCTTCGCCGCGACTTCGGGATGGCCTGGGGCCTGGGCGGCTGGCTGCTGCCGCTGTTCCTCCAGAAGATCGGACCAGAGGCGGCCCAGAAGCTGGGCGACCGCGTCGCCGCCGAGATCAAGACCACCTTCGCCAGCCACTACACCGCCGTCGTCTCCCTCGCCGAAGCCCTGCAGCCGAGGACCATCGCCGCCTACGCCAAGCGCGCCACCGGCGAGAAATACCTGATCGATCCCAGCAAGGGGGCCGGTTAGGCCGGCCGATGGGAAAGAGGCTGCTCCCAGGGTGGACTCGCCCTTAATTCTGGCTAAGCCTGCGCGCCTCGTTTCGACCGGGCTGGTCCGGCGATGACCATCGAAGCGTTTGAATAGGGTGGGCGCGCGCGCCACCCGCGGTGGCCCAGGCGCCATTCGGCCCCTGCGTCGACTGGCCGTTTGCGGCCTAGCGATCCTCACCTGCGCCTTCGCGCCGGGCCCGCTGGCGCCCGCCGGCCCGGTCGGCGCGGCGGAGCGGATCATCCTGTTGGATTCGCTGGCGATCATGCTGGCGATCATCGTCCCGGTGATCGTCGCGATCCTGGCCTTCGCCTGGTGGTTCCGCGCTTCCAACACCCGCGCGGTCCATCTGCCCGACTGGTCCTATTCGGGGCGGCTCGAGTTCATCGTCTGGTCGATCCCGGCCATGGTGGTGCTGTTCCTTGGCGGGATCGGCTGGATCAGCTCCCACGACCTCGATCCGGCGCGGCCGTTGAACTCGGGGCCGCCGGCGGTCGAGGTGCAGGTCGTCGCGCTCGATTGGAAGTGGCTCTTCATCTATCCGGACCAGGGCGTCGCCAGCGTCGACGCCCTCGTTTTGCCGGCCGGAGCGCCGGTCAGGTTTCGCCTCACCTCGGCGAGCGTGATGAACTCCTTCTTCGTCCCCGCCCTCGGCAGCCAGATCTACGCCATGGCCGGCATGACGACGTCCCTGAACCTGAAGGCGGAGAGGCCCGGCGTCTATCCGGGCCTTTCGGCCCAGTTCAGCGGCGATGGCTTTTCCGACATGCGTTTCGACACCCTGGCGGTGACCCCCGACCAGTTCACGGCCTGGGTCGCGGCGGTGAAGGCGAGGCGCGCCGCCCTCGACCAGGGCGCCTACGCCAGCCTGGCGAGGCCCAGCAGCAACCTCGCTCCCTTCACCTACGGCGCGGTCACGCCGGGACTCTTCGGCTGGATCGTCGCCACGACCGCGCCGGGAAATAGTCCAGCCGAGGCCCGGGTAGTCGCCGCCGCGTCCGCGCAGGGAGCGCCCTGATGTTCGGCAAGCTCACCTGGTCGGCGATCCCCTTCGACCAGCCGATCCCGCTCGCCGCCTCGGCGTTCGTCGTCGTCGCGATCCTCGGCCTGATTGCCCTGATCTCGGTCAAGGGCTGGTGGCCCTATCTCTGGAGCGAGTGGATCACCAGCGTCGACCACAAGCGGATCGGCGTTATGTACTTCGTTCTGGGCATGGTGATGCTGCTGCGCGGCTTCATCGACGCCCTGATGATGCGCTCGCAGCAGGCGCTCGCCGCCGGCGGGGCGATGGGCTACCTGCCGCCCGGCCACTACGACCAGATCTTCTCGGCCCACGGCACGATCATGATCTTCTTCGTGGCCATGCCGTTCGTGATCGGCCTGATGAACTTCGTCGTCCCCCTGCAGCTGGGCGTTCGCGACGTCGCCTTTCCGGTCCTCAATTCGGTCAGCTTCTGGCTCACCGCTACCGGCGTCCTCCTGGCGAACCTCTCCCTGGTGATCGGCGAATTCGCCAAGACCGGCTGGCTCGCCTATCCGCCCCTCTCCGAGCTCGCCTATTCGCCCGGCGTCGGAGTCGACTACTACCTCTGGTCGCTCCAGATCGCGGGGCTCGGGACGCTGATGTTCGGCGTCAACCTCGTCACCACGATCCTCAAGATGCGCGCGCCGGGGATGAACTACACCCGGATGCCGATCTTCTGCTGGACGGCGCTCGCCTCGACCCTCTTGATGGTCGCCGCCTTCCCGATCCTCACCGCCACCTTCGCGATGCTGCTGCTCGATCGCTACCTGGGCATGCACTTCTTCACCAACGCCGGCGGCGGCAACGCCATGATGTACATCAACCTCATCTGGGCCTGGGGCCACCCGGAGGTCTACATCCTGATCCTGCCGGCGTTCGGCGTCTTCAGCGAGGTGATCGCCACCTTCTCCGGCAAGCCCCTGTTCGGCTATCGCTCGATGGTCGTTGCCACCATGGCCATCTGCATCCTCTCCTTCCTGGTCTGGCTGCACCACTTCTTCACCATGGGCGCCGGCGCCGACGTCAACGGCTTCTTCGGCGTCATGACCATGATCATCGCCGTGCCCACCGGGGTGAAGGTCTTCAACTGGCTCTTCACCATGTACGGTGGCAGGGTGCGCTTCAACGCCCCGATCCTCTGGTCGCTGGGGTTCATGGTGACCTTCGTCATTGGCGGCATGACCGGCGTCCTTCTGGCGGTGCCGCCGGCCGATTTCGTGCTCCACAATAGCCTCTTCCTCGTCGCCCATTTCCACAACGTCATCATCGGCGGCGTCGTCTTCGGGGTCATGGCCGGCTACAACTACTGGTTCCCCAAGGCCTTCGGCTTCACTCTCGACGAGGGCCTGGGCAAGGCCGGCTTCTGGTGCTGGCTGATCGGCTTCTACCTCGCCTTCATGCCGCTCTACGCCCTTGGCCTGATGGGCATGACGAGGCGCATGCAGCACTATGCGAACCCGGCCTGGCAGCCGTTCCTGATCCTCGCCGCCGTCGGAGCGGTGGTGATCCTGGCCGGCGTCGGCTTTCAGATCGCCCAGCTGGTCGTCAGCATCGAAACCCGCGACCGGCGCCGTGACCTCACCGGCGATCCCTGGAACGGCCGCACCCTCGAGTGGTCGACCCCCTCGCCGCCGCCGGCCTACAATTTCGCGGTCATGCCGACCGTCACCGGTATCGACGCCTGGTGGCTGATGAAGAAGGCCGGCCAGCCGAGGGCCCACACCGCCTACGAGCCGATCGAGGCGCCGCGCAACAGCGCCGCCGGCTTCGTCGCCGCCTTCTTCGCCACCATGATCGGCTTCGCGATGATCTGGCACATCTGGTGGCTGGCCATCATCGGTCTCTTTGGCGCCTTCGCCGTCGTGCTCGCGAGCGCCTGGCGCGCCAGGGACGAGGAGATCATCCCGGCGGCCGAGATCGCCAAGATCGAAGGCGCCCGCGCCGCGCCGGAGGGGGCCGCTTGACCGAGACCACGGCCGACCTCTTCGATCCGGGCGCCGATGAGACCGGAGGCGGCCAGGCTGGCCCCGCGAGCCGCGCCATCATCGTCAGCTACGGCTTCTGGATCTTCCTGCTGAGCGACTTCGTGCTGTTCTCGGGTCTCTTCGCTTCCTACGCGGTGCTTTCGCATCGCACCGCCGGCGGCCCCGGCGGACGCCAGATCTTCGATCTTTCCCGGGTGTTCCTCGAGACCGCCTGCCTCTTGGCCAGCAGCTTCTGCTGCGGACTGATGAGCCTCGCCGTCGAAGCCGGCCGCGCCCGGGCGACCTACGCCGGCGCGGCCGTGACCTTCGTCCTCGGCGCGGCCTTCCTCGCCCTCGAGATCTCCGAATTCGCCGGCCTCGTCGCCCGAGGCGACGGCCCCTCGCGCAGCGCCTTCCTCTCGGCCTTCTTCACCCTGGTCGGCACGCACGGCCTTCACGTCACCTGCGGCCTTGTCTGGCTCGTCGTGATGATGGCCCAGGTCGCCAGCCTCGGCTTCCGCCCCAAGGTGGTGCGCCGCCTGCGCTGCTTCGCGCTCTTCTGGCACGCCCTCGACATCGTCTGGGTGGCCATCTTCACCGTCGTCTATCTGATCGGAGCCCGTTGATGGACGAGCACGCCAACGCCCACGCCGCCCCCCGCGAGGGTGCCCAGCGGGCCCTCCGCGCCGGCCTCGTCAGCTATCTGATCGGCCTGGGCCTGGCTGTCGCCCTGACCCTCGCCTCGTTCTGGGCCGCGGGCACCAACCTCATCTGGAGCCCGGGCGTCCCCATCGCCCTGGCGGTCCTGGCCATCGCCCAGATGGGCGTCCACCTGGTCTTCTTCCTCCACATCAGCAGTTCGCCGGACAACACCAACAACATCCTGGCCCTCGCCTTCGGCATCCTCATCGTCAGCCTGGTAGTCGCCGGCTCGCTCTGGATCATGGCCAACCTCGACGCCAACATGCTCCCGATGGACCAGCTGATGCGGATGCAGCGATAGGCCAGCCGTCCCGCCGCCCGTGCTAGTCTAGGCTTGGACATGCAGACCGGCTAGCGGGCGCTGGTTGGCCGGCGATGAAGGTCTGACGACACCCTCCCTGCAGTCTCAAAGTCTCCCCAGAAGAGCATCGGCGACCACAGGCGTATGGGTGTTGAAGATCGCGGCGTGGCCCGCGCCGGGAATGACGACCGGTTCGACCCCCAGCAGCCGGCGCGCCGATTCCTGCTGCCATTGCGGACGAACGATTTCGTCTTGCGCGCCGCAGATGAAGACGTTGTCGACGATGGGCAGCGCTCGCAGAGGACAGGTCTCGAATAGAGCGGCAAGGTGCGAGTCCGCGTTCGCGGCCCGAGCGAGGTCCCGCTGCGCCTGTTTCTGCTCGGTCGAGGCGGTCGGATCGGCCATGATTTCGAAGAATTCATCGGGGATTTGCTTGGCGCCGCCGAACACCTGATCGCGCAATACGGGGTCGAACACCGGTTCGGTCTTCAGGATTTCGGCGAACGAGCGTCCCGGATGCGCGATCAGGGCGTTGACGTAGACCAGCCGGCGAACGGGCCGCGCGTCGGCGACCAGGGGTAGAAAGAGCCCCTGGTTGGAAATGCCGACAATCGCCACGTCGTCGGTAAAATCGGCCAGCGCCTTGGCGACAGCGTCTGCCCGCTCTTGGTGTGGGCTGCCGAAGTAACGCGGGCTCCGCACGATGAGACTTCCGTGACCGCGGCTCTCGATCTCGGCGCAGATCGCCCCGAACTCTTCGACGGGACCCGCGCCTTCACCGTCGGTGATGTGAAAGACGAAGGTCGTCATCGCGTTCCGCCTTCCCGAAGGGACCGTCGTCCAGGGCCCGTGCGAGAGGCTGGGCGATCGAAGGGAGCGTCAGTCACTCCCGGTCGTCACCGGCAATATCAGGCAGGACGGCCTCCCGGCGTCATGATACACGTCGATCTCGGCGATCAGCCCCGTCGCGTCGGATCCCATCGGGTTCCCGGTATTCATATTGCGATCGAAATGAGGAAAGGCGCTCGAGGTCAGTTGAAGCCGAATTCGGTGTCCAGGCAGGAACCGGTGGGCCACCGGACCCATGTCGATTTCGAACCCTTCAATCTTGCCGGGCTCGAAGAGCAGCGTTTTGTCGTAGCCGTCCCGCCAGCGGCAGCGAAAGAACTCGTCAAGGACGTTGTGCGAAACGCCGTCGGGGCGCACGTCGCAGAGTTTCATCACCAGATCCGTATCGGGCGTGCTGCAGGCCACGAACGCCCGAAGCTTCACCGAACCGGCAATCTCGAGCGGCTCCTCGAGCGCCTCGCCGGTGTAGACGAGCACATCGGCCCTCTGTTCCAACCGGCGCTGGTCGTGGGGCCCGGGACGGGAACCGCCAATCTCGAGGTACCGCCCGCCGAATGATGGCGCCGGATCGAGCGGATCGTAGCGATAACGGTCCGCGGGCGTGTCTGTGACCGGCCGCTGGCTGGAGAGCCGGCCGTCGCCGGCGCAACTGTTGGCGGCCCCATCCGAATGCAGGTAGAGCGGCTGCGGCCGGTTGGCGGGCGGCCAGGTCGGCGAGGCCCGCCACTCGTTCGCGCCCATCACGAAATATCGCGCGCCGGGCGCCGGCTTGCTCGCGTCACCCTTCAGGTGTCGATCGTAGAAATCGAGATACATCGTCGGGACCATCGCCAGCCTGGCGCTGGCGAACGGGCCGAAGAAGGCCTCTCCCAGACCCATTCCCGCGCCGCCGTGATCCCACGGTCCGAAGAGGATGTTCACCTCGGGCGTCGCCCCATCGACAGCCGGCCGCTCGAGCAGGGTCTGGTAGATCTCGGCGGTTTCGGTCGTCGCCATGTCGAACCAGCCGCTGACGATGAGGACCGGAATCCTGATCGAGCCGATGTCTGGACTGGCCTGGCTGTGCAACAGGCGGACCATCTCCGGCAGGCTCGGGAGGCCGCCAATCTTCAACAGCGGCATGTCGCTCAGGGGCAGATGCTGCGCCGCCCTCTGCGGATCGGTCAGCGCTAGGCGAATGATTTCTTCTTCTCTCGCCCCGCCCTCCTGGCGTTCCATCGCCTTGACGAGCCAGTCCATCGCCTGGCCGGCGGCCAGGCCAACGAGAATTGAGTCCACCATCACCGCGCCGCGCGGCGGATGGCCGGTCTTTTCGGGGATGATGGCGCGCAGGCTCGGCGGGTGTTCGCAGGCCGCCATCCACTGGGTCAGGCTGACGTAACTGGCCCCGTACATGCCCACGGCGCCGCTGCACCACGGCTGGGCGGCGATCCACTCGATGGTGTCGTAGCCGTCGGGCCCCTCGATCGCCTGGGTGGGGGTGAACAGGAAATCGCCGCCCGAAGCGAAGCGGCCGCGGACGTCCTGAGCCACGACCGCATAGCCGCGCCCGGTCGCCGCGCGGATATCGAGGCCCATGTGCGAGCCGTGCATCATGCGCTTGTCGTAAGGCCCACGCGTGAGGAGCGCCGGCACCGGCTTGTCGGTGACCGGCCGGTAGATGTCGCTGCGCAGGATCACCCCATCGCGCATCGGCGTCTCGACATCGAAGTCTATGCGAACGTCGGGAAGATCTTCGTCCGCGCCGCTAGGGTTCATCAGGTTCATTCCATGACAGTTCCGTAGGGCCCCGCGCAGACGACACCGCCGGACGAACAAGCCGCCATTGCATCGGTTACCATGTGTCGATCCAGGGCAGTTTCTTGCGATCGCGGCGAGGCGGGGTGGGCGCGGAACGCAGCGCCTCGGTGATCCGAAACCTGGTGTCCTTTGGATCGATGACGTCATCGACTTCGTAGAAGCTGGCCGCGTTGAGCGCCTTGCCGTCCTCGTACATCTGGGCGACCATCTGCTCGTATTTCGCCTGCCTGGCGGCGGGGTCCTCGATGGCGGCGAGCTGATCGCGGAACCCGAGCTTGACGAAGCCCTCGACCGCCATGCCGCCGAACTCGCCGGTTGGCCAGGACGCCGCCATGATGCAGTTGCTGAAGCTGCCGCCCGCCATCGCGAGCCCGCCCATCCCGTAGCCCTTGCGGACGACGATGACGATCGTCGGGATCGTCAGGTTCGAACCGACCACCACCATCCTCGCGCAATGGCGTATCAAGGCCGTCTTTTCGGCCTCCGGACCCACCATGTATCCGGGCGTGTCGCAGAGGCTGACGATCGGCAGGTCGAAGGCGTTGCACAGCTGCATGAACCGCGCCGCCTTGTCCGCGCCGGTGCTGTCGATCGCCCCGCCGACGTGATGGGGATTGTTGGCGATGACCCCCATCGGCCTGCCTTCAATCCGGATGAGGGCCGTGATCATCGACACGCCGAACCGAGGGCGCAGCTCGACGACTGAGTCGGAGTCCGCCAGCACAGCGATTAGCTTGCGCATGTCGTAGACGCGGCGGTGATTCTCCGGCACGAGAGCGCGCAGCTTGCGTTGATCCTCGTGCGTCCATCCGCCTACCGGTCCCTGAAAGTAGGCGAGATACTTCTTGGCGGTCGCCACGGCCGAGGCCTCGTCTTCAACCAGCACATCGATCACGCCGTTGGCGACGTGGACGCCCGCCGGCCCGATCTCCTCGGCGCGGTAGGCGCCCAGCCCCGCGCCCTCGACCAGGGCCGGACCTCCAACGCCGATCGTGGAATTCGCGGTCGCGATCACGACGTCGCAGCAGCCCAGGACGAAGGCGTTGCCAGCGAAACAGCGCGCGTTGTTGACGCCAATCAGGGGCGCCGACCCGCTGAGCTGACCCAGGTAGCTGAAAGAGCGGATGAAGTTGTAGCCGACGCCGAGCTTGTCGCTGTCCCCTGGCCGACCGCCACCGCCTTCGGTGAAGAATACGACGGGCATCCTTGATTTGCCGGCGAGCTCCAGCATCCGGTCGAGTTTTTCGTGGCCCTTCATGCCCTGCGTGCCGGCTATGACCGTGGGGTCATAGGAGAGCACCGCGCATCGGCTTCGATCGTCGTCAAACAGCTCGCCATTGACGCGGGCGGTTCCCATGATCAGCCCATCGGCCGGCGTCGTGCGAATGAGTTCGTCGACGCTGTTGCGCATCCGTCGCGCCGCGACCGCCAGTCCGCCGAATTCCACGAACGACCCCGGATCGCAGAGGTCATCGATGTTCTCGCGCGCCGTGCGCTGGCCACTGGCGCGCCGACGCACGATTGGCCCGGGCCGCCCTTCGTCGGTTAGCAGCGCCTGGCGATCATGGACCTCCTGCAGATCCGGCCGGATGAAATCCAGGTCATCGCCAACCTGGGCTGTCGTAGCCAAGCTCCCAAGGTCCCCCGGTTCGATGAACGCCAGCACCGCGCCTTCGTGGACGGTATCGCCGACCTGCACGGTCAGCTGGCGGACAAAGCCGGTCTCCTCGCTGACTACCACGTGTTCCATCTTCATGGCGTCCATCACCAACACCGGCGCTCCAGCGAATACGCCCTCGCCGACCGCGATATCGATGCTGAGAATCGTGCCCGGAAGGGGCGCGCGCAGAGCCACGGTTCCTCCCGGGGCCTCGTGAAAGCCGGGTTCCGCGGTCGAAGCCGGTGGCTCGGAGACAGCGTCGCGGCCATGCCGAAGAATCGCCAGGGGGTCGGACCTGTCTATCCGCGCGCCGGCCATGTCGGGCGACCTCGATGGCGTGAAGAACCGCTGTGGTGACGCGACCAGGCTCGGCGCCGCCAGGGCGGCGGCGTGTTCCTCGATGAACCGGGTGTCGAAGCGACCCTCCTGGACCTGCGGCATGGAGAGGACACGCCCGAGGAAGTCGATGTTGGTGGAGACGCCGACGATCCGGAATTCGGCCAGCGCCCGATGCAGCTTGCGCATCGCGTCCGCCAACTCGCCGGAGGGCGAATGCACGATCACTTTGGCCAGGAGCGAGTCGAAACTGGCGCCGGCGGCGTAGCCGGCATAGCCGCAGCCGTCGAGGCGAACGCCCGGTCCGGCCGGCGGCTCGTAGATGGCCAGGGTTCCGCTCGCCGGCGCCGCCTGCCCGTCCGCTCGCATCGTCTCCGTGTTGACGCGCGCCTGCACGGCGATGCCGTTCGGGGGGCGAATATCACTCTCGAGCAGTCCGAGCTCCTCGAGCGTGCGGCCCGACGCAATGGCGATCTGGATAGCCACCAGGTCCTTGCCGGTGATCTCCTCGGTGACGGTATGTTCCACCTGAAGCCGAGGATTGGCCTCCAGAAAGAACAGCCGTTCGCCTTCCGCCGGTTCGACGGCGACGAGAAACTCGAAGGTCCCGAGATTCCGGTAGCCGGCCTTCGCCGCCATCGCCGTCGCCGCCCGCAGAATGTTCTCGCGCGTCGGCTCGGAGACACCCACGGCCGGAGCGATCTCGATGATCTTCTGGCGCCGGCGCTGGAGGCTGCATTCGCGGTCCCAGAGATGGGAGACGGCGCCGCGGCTGTCGCCGACGATCTGGACCTCGATGTGACGCGCCCCGGCTAGGTACTGCTCGGCGTAGAGGCCGCCATCGCCGAAGGCGCGCTCGGCTTCGGCCTGGCAGCTCTCGAAGGCCGCCTCGAGCGCGTCGAGTCTTTCCACGCGGCGCTGTCCCCGGCCGCCGCCGCCGGCGATCGCCTTGAGCATGATCGCGCCGCCCCGGTCCAGGGACTTCAGCAGCCGGCGCGCTCCCGCGATCGTCGTAGGGCCGCTGGTTCCAGGCAGGACTGGAACTGCGCAGTCCTGGGCGAGCTTGCGGGCCTTGGCCTTGTCGCCGAGAAGGCGCAACTGGTCCGGGCCCGGACCGATGAAGGTCAATCCCGCGGCGATGCAGCCGGCTGCGAAATCCGCGTTCTCGCTCAGGAAGCCATAGCCTGGATGGACCGCGTCGCATCCCGTCGCCGAGGCTGTCCGTACCAGTTCGCCGATGTCGAGGTAGGGGCGGGCGCCGCGGCCCTCCAGGGCGACTGTTTCGTCGGTCATACGCGTGTGCAGCGACCGGGAATCATCCTGCGAGTAAACGCCGACCGTTCGGATCCCCATGTCACTGGCGGTGCGGGCCACGCGAATGGCGATTTCGCCGCGATTGGCGATCAGGATTTTCTCGATCATGCTAGCGCGGCAAAGTAACGCCGGAGCGTTCGCGGTCCCAGGTGTCCGCGCCCATGGGCCGAGCCCGGAGCAGCGCCTTCTGCACCTTCAGGGTTGGCGTGCGAGGCAACTCGTCGATGAACTCAACGAACCGCGGGACCATGAACCGCGGCATCCGCGGAATCAGCCAACGAACGAGACTTTCGGCGTCGAGATCGGCGTTCGGAGCCCGGACCGCGATCAACCTGACCTCCTCGTCCGCGCCTGGCGACTGATGGCGCTTCTCCGCAACGGC
>Ga0302324_100016082_pt1 | contig 14941 bp, 17 predicted proteins | sample Palsa_T0_1_FD_201949 | JGI IMG/M metagenome (GOLD analysis project Ga0302324, IMG submission 201949) | Peat permafrost microbial communities from Stordalen Mire near Abisko, Sweden - Palsa_T0_1 | ecosystem: Environmental > Terrestrial > Soil > Palsa > Peat permafrost | place: Sweden: Abisko...
GCTGCTGGGTCCGGACTGCCCATATGTGATTGCGGTGAGCTGGGCGTTGACGGTATCAACGACATAGACCAGCCCCGCGGTGCTGCCGTTGACAAGGCCGCTGATCATGACGTAATCGCCCGGGCGTCGTATACCACCCAGCTGCGCCCGAGCGGCGTTCTGGTGCACGAGTTGGTCGGCGAATGACAGCAGAAGCAGCGCGTTTGCGACGATCAGCGTCCATAGCAAGACGTTCTTCATGACGGTCTCCTTCTTGTTGTTCCGGGCCTTTCGAGAAGGCCGGGCGTGTTGTTCGGCGACGATGTCGGTGACGAGTGTTTTGCGGGATCAATCCAGATGCGTACGCTTGCCTTTGATAAACAGCACGCCCACAGAGCCAACGCCCAACACCACCAGCAAGACATAAGTCAACGCAGTCCCGCCGGCGTCCAGGACCATTGGCTGTGCGTAGCCGTCGAGTCGGGCATCGTGATCGGGTGTGGAATCGTCACTGCTGGAGGAAGCGCGCGAGAGCGAGGGGGCGGCGAAGCTGAAGGATACGGCAAGACAAACCGCCATCGCCCATCGCTTGAATCGGCCGGTATTTGACGGTGCGCTCATGCGGACATCATAACCGGGTATCGATTGGGCAGGCAAGGCGAGAGATTTCAGGGGTTAGCCTCGCCATCGCGTGAAACTCAAAGCCACGTGTCAATCGGTCTCGCCAGATTGCGAAACGCCTCCGCCGGAAGCGAGACCGTCTCCCATTTCGCCGATCGCCGGCGCATGTGGTTGCGATATTCCGCCAGGTCCACGCCCATCAGCAAATACCATTTGTCACGATGCTGGAACATGCCTGGCTCTGGCTTAAATCCTTCCATCGGGCCGTCGATCCAGTAAATAAAGGTGAAGATCGCCTTGAAGCCCTCGCCAAAGACCTGTTCCCATTGGGCGAGGTCTTCGACGTCGCGTTCGGTGGTCCAGGTTTCGAAGCCGCGCTTGGAAACCGAATTCCGCAGTTGCCGGCCCTTTACATCGATCAGCAGGTTGGGGCCGTTCTTGCTGTAGACGACGAAATCGAACGATTTGAGCTTGGCGTTGCTGAAGAGCGCCTTCTTTGCTTCATCCACCGCGACGTACGGAATGCCGCGGTGCCGAAGATAGGCTTCGAAAGCGGATTCGTAATGAATGCTGCGATCGGCCATCGGGCATCCTTTCACGCACCCAGCACCGGCAAGGAAAGCAACTGACGGCCGCTCGATGATCTGCGCCTGCGCAGGCGGGGGCGCGGCGGTTTGGGCACGAGCGTGATCCGCCGTTTGCCCTTGCGTCTGGCGTTGAGCTTTTCCTCGGCATAGGTCCGAAGCTGCTCGGCACTGGTGAAGAGCACGTCAAAATCGTACTCGCCGCCATGGTAATCGCAGTTGTCGGTGGAATAACTGCGGCAAACGCGCGGACGAATCTCGTAGATCCCGCAGCGATTGTCGGCCTGCAGGTGTTTGCAGCGATTGAGGATGCCGATGTACCACTGCTTTTTCTCGATGAAGACGACCACGTTCTCGTGGCACAAATACCAGCGGATGTGATCGTAATCCTTGGCGTTATCGGGATTGTCGATCGGCAGGGCGAAATATCGGCAGCAGAGGCCGGCACAGACATCGCAAAGAGACTGGGTCATCGGCGTAGGATTCTAGCGACCGGCTCAATATCCGCTACAGTTTCGCTCATGCGCATCATCGCCGGCGAGCATCGCGGCCGTCATCTTCTTGCTCCGGTATCTGATGCCACGCGGCCGATCACCGATCGCGCCAAGCAATCGATCTTCGATATTCTCTCGCCGACGATCGAGGGAGCGGCGGTGTATGACTGCTTCGCCGGCACCGGCAGCATGGGGCTAGAATGCCTGAGCCGGGGAGCGAAGTCGGCGACGTTTTTCGAGACGGATCGGTCGGCGCTCAAACTGCTCAAGCAAAATATCAAAGCACTGAATGTGGAAAGACAATCCCGGATCGTGCCGGGCGATTTGTTTGCCTGGTTCGACAATGAGAAACGAGCGACCGAGCGAATCGATCTGATTTTTCTCGATCCACCGTACCGATTGCTGAGGGAGAAACCAGAGGAATTGAAGAAGCTCGCAGGAATTGTTGCGGCGAGGGAGTTGGCGGAGCGTGGCACGGTGGTGTTTCGTCATGCGGTGGAAGACAAGCTCGAATTGCCGCCGTTGGCGGCGTACGATCAGCGGGAGTATGGGGGGATGGCGGTGGAATTTTTGATGGCCCCCAACGATAGGCCAAAAGAGGAGTAACGATTAGTCGATCCGCCATGAGTCGTTTTTCGCGGAGTACCGCGAAATCGGGCCGGGACGGCCCGGCTCTGTTTTTCATTCTGCCTTCAGCCTTCATCCTTCTGCCATTCCCATCATGCCCATCCCCCGCTACCGAGTCTTCTCCCCTACCGATGCCGCGGCGATGAGCAAGCTGCAACTGACGGCACGGCAGGTAGTCGAAGGCGTTATCACTGGTTTACATAAAAGTCCGCACCGGGGCTTTTCCGTCGAGTTTTCCGAGCATCGCGAGTACACGCCGGGCGATGAAATCCGCCATCTCGATTGGCGGGCCTATGCCCGCAGCGATCGGTACTACGTGAAGCTGTACGAACAGGAAACCAATCTGCGCGCCACGTTGGTTCTGGATACGAGCGGATCGATGAAATTCGCGGGCAAGTTCGATTACGGGCGACATCTTGCCGCCTGCCTGGCGTATTTGCTTGCCATGCAGCAAGACCTCGCCGGGTTGGCGGCGATCGATGACAAGGTGCGCGTCGATTTACCGGCCGGCTCCTCGCCGGCGCATCTGGACCGTCTGTTCAAATCGCTCGAAGGGTTGGCGCCTGGCAAGTCCACCGATCTCGTCGCCGGTCTGCATAGCCTGGGCGAGCGTCTCCCGCGGCGGAGCCTGGTGATTTTGATCAGCGATCTGTGGGTTGAGCCGGCCGCATTTTCGCGGGCGCTGCAGCATCTGAATTATCGCAAACATCAGTGCATGGTTCTGCACCTGCTCGATCGCGCGGAGCTGGATTTGCCATACGACAAGCAGATCACGCTGCAGGATCTGGAGACGGATGAGAAATTGCAGATCAACCCCGAGGACCTGCGCGAAACGTATTCGCGGCAGGTGGAGGAATATCTCTCCACCATCCGCCGCGGCTGCAATGACTGCGATTTTGAATATCATTCGATGCACGTGCACGAGCCGTATGACAAGGCACTCGTGAAGTTGATCACACGCCGTGGTTGAGAAAGGACGACTAAGAAACGATGAAGGAGGACCGATGAACGATGAATGAAGCAGAATTTGTTCATCGTTCATCGTTCCTCCTTCATCGTTGGTCTTATGTTTGGCCTCGAATTCCTATTCGGCTGGGCGTTGCTCGCGCTTCCGCTTGCGGGAGCGCCGGTGGTGTTGCATCTGCTGTTTCGCCGCAAGTCGCCGGTGGTTCCGTTCAGCACCTTGCGATTCATTCGTTCCAGCATCCAACGAACTGCCGCACGCAAGCGCATTCAGCAGTGGCTGCTATTGGCCTGCCGGGTGCTGCTGATGGCGCTACTGATCTGGGCGATCGCGCAGCCGGCCAAGTTGCTCGCGTCGCGCTGGCTTCATCATGGCTCGGCTCCGGTAGCGGCGATTGTGGCGGACAACAGCTATTCGATGCTGCTGCAACAGAACCATGTCACCCGTCTCGATGAGGTAAATGATGCCATCGGAGACCTGCTGCGCAATGAGCTGCGCGATGCGAAGGTAGCGATCTTCACCGCCAATTCCCCGCCAACGGATCAGCCCGAATCACTGCAGACCGCTGCTTCGCTGCTTGCGGGGTGGTCTGCGCTCAAGCCCCAGCCCAATCCCAAACCGCTGGCCGATCGGGTGGCGGCGGCATCGTCTTTTCTGGATCGGCAGGATGCATCGGATAAATGGCTCATCGTTCTGACCGATCTGCAGAACAAGGAATTTCCACGCCCGCTCCCACCATTTGACGGCGGACGGCTGGTTCTGCTCGATCTCCATGCGAACGATCCGCGATCAGTCGGCATCACCGAAGTTTCACTTGATCCACCCCAGCCCGTGCCGGGTGTGCTCAGCGAAGCGGTCGTGGAAGTGATCGGCCGGGCGGGAGATCAACGTGCTGTCACCGTCGCCCTCGACGGCTTGGACGGACAGGAGGAATACAAGAGCGCCCCGATCATGGCCAGCCTCGATAACGGCGGGCGCATCGACCTGCGCTTCCCCATCAAGTTACCCAACGAACGGTTTGTCGCCATCAAAGCGGCGCTCTCAGGCGATGATGATCTGCCCTGGGATGACACGCGCACCTTGCTGGTGGAGATTCCACCCCGGCAACCCACGCGCCTCATCTCGCCGGTTGAATCGCCGGGGGTGCGCGCGGTCCATCTGGCGCTGGATCCAAACCAAGGTGGGCTGGATTCATGGCCACTGAACGTTCGGACCGGGAACCTGGCCGACGATGATCGCGCGGCGGTTGCCGTGCTGACGCGCTGGCCAAGTGAAGGCGATGCCCACCAGCTTGCCGCACTGGCTCGTAGCGGTGGCAATGTCGTTGTCTTTCTCGCGCCTGGGCTGGAGCAAGGATGGGCTACTCTTGCGGAATCTCAACGCTCAGCGCTGGCCGATCTGCTTCCGTCCGCGCCCGTTTCGGGTTCGTACAGCGGAAGCGTGATCGTGACGACCGCTCACGATCCATTGCTGAACGGACTGACCGACGATCAGGGTATTTTCCCTCCCGGTCATGTTCGCCGGATCGTGCCCTTCACTGGCGATCGATCGGTCACGGTGCTATTGGGCCTCGCATCCGAAACGGACACGGCTCATCCGCAGGGTCTCCTGTTCCGCAAGCCGCTGGGCAAAGGATTTGTTTACACGATGGCCACGCTGCCCGATCCGCTGTATTCCAACATCGCGACCAATCCGGCGTTTCTTCCCCTGCTGGTGCGGATGTGTTTGCCATCGGCTGCCGGCTCTGCCGGATCGAACATCGAACTCGGCCAGCCCATCGTCTTGGATGCTCCGCTATCGGCGGATCATTCGCTGAACCTGGAAACACCATCGGGCGGCTCCTACGACATTCCAGGCACCGATATCGATGGTGGCCGCCGGTTCAACTTTTCGGGCGCAACCGATCCCGGCTTGTACATCTGGCGAGGCCAGAAGACGACCGATCCACTCGCGGTCATCAATGTGCAGTTGCCCGCATCGGAATCGGAGCTGATCTATCGCCCCGCAGATACGGTGATGCCACATTCGGATAACGTGGTGATCGCCCGTTCGATGGCCGATCTGCGATCGAAAATGACGCAACTGACCGAGCCAGAGCCGCACTGGTCGGGGGAGGTGGCGCTGGTGCTGATTCTCGTTTGCCTGGAGGCGCTGATGGGATCGACAACGGGACTGTGGAAGCCGGTATTTCCGAATATGTTTCGGCCGGGGATGGCCGGAGGCGCGACGCCCTGACAAGGCCGGTCCCCTACGCTGGACTCAGGCCCCATTGCTTGGCGTGGGCCGCCAGAGCCATCGCATGAATGGGCCAGTCATGAAGTGTCGCCGGATCGAAATCCGCTCCATTGGGCCAAACCAGCGTGCGAACTTCCGGATCTATCCGTACTTGATTGAAGACGGCCAGATCTTTTAGCGGCCGGAAAAGTTCTCCGGCAAGCACCGGCCGAAAATCGATTGTTTGTTCGGTGCAGTCGTCAAATTGTACGCGCAGCGTGTAGGGAGCGTCGATCGCAAACGCGCAGGCTCTGTGAATTGGGTGTGGCATTATCTATCCTCAGTCCAATGGTGCAATTGGAAGCGGTGCTTGTCCGGCTTGGAGCCGCTCCCAATCGGCGATCAACCTCCATGTACATCCGAATAATGATCCCAAAGAATCGACTCAGTTCTGGCATCTCTAGATACTATATCGCGCAGTCACCGTCAGAGCGTGTTCTACACCCATGCGGTCACCACTTGCGCTTCGGCAACCGTCGCCGTACCATTCCGCTGTGACGATTCCACCCGAGAACAACAACCCGCCTTGCTCGCGCGAGGATGCTCTGACGGTGCTGCGCCGATTGCGCAATGCAGGGCACGTTACCTATTTCGCCGGCGGGTGCGTGCGCGATCTGCTGCTGGGAATTGAGCCCAAGGATTATGACATCGCAACCGATGCGCCGCCGACGCGGGTGCGGGAATTGTTTTCGCGGACGCAGGCCGTGGGGGCGGCGTTTGGAGTGGTGCTTGTGCGGCAAGGAGAAAGCGTCGTCGAAGTCGCGACGTTTCGCAGTGATGGGGAATATCTGGATGGCCGACGGCCGGCGACGGTGCGATTCACTCGGGCGGAGGAAGATGCACAGCGCCGGGACTTCACGATTAACGGACTGTTTCTCGATCCACTGACCGATTCGGTCGTCGATTTTGTTGGCGGCCAGGCTGATCTGGGCGCGAAGCTTTTACGTGCCATCGGCGATCCGCGCGGGCGATTTGGGGAAGACCACCTGCGAATGTTGCGTGCGGTGCGGTTCGCGGCGCGGCTGGGATTTGAAATCGAATCCGAGACGGGGGAAGCGCTGCGGGCCGAAGCGCCGCAGCTCAAGCGCATCATGCCAGAACGGATCGCGGATGAATTGCGGAAGATGTTACCGCCGCCGACGCGCGATGCGGCGTGGAACATGTTGTGGCAATATGGGCTCGCCGCCGAAATCTTTCGACATCTGCCCGGGGGCGGGGGCGTCATGGTGCCGCGCGAGCGCTCTGTTTTTTTGAACCTTCCTCCTGGCAAAGCGGTTGCGTTTCCGCTGGCCCTGGCGGCGGCGGCGATCTGCTATCGGCGGGCGAATGATCCCGCGGAAGATGTTCGGCGGTTTTTCGCCGCCGATGACGTGAAACGGACGATTCGCGCCCTGCGGCTGGGATTTCGCCTGAGCAACAAGGAGTTAGATCAGGTTCATGGAACGCTGTTGGGCTTAGGATCGGTGTTGAACGATCCACCTCCGACGCTCGCTATCCAAAAACGCTTCCTCGCCATGGAGACCGCATTGTTGTCGATGGAACTGATGCACGCCCTGGCAAAAGCAGGCATTCAGACCCAGCGCGTTGCGACGGTGCAATCGCTACTGCATCCCTTGCTTGATACCGAGGTCGCTCCGCCGCCGCTGCTGGGCGGAGATGATCTGACTGCGATGGGATATCAGCCTGGGCCGATGTTTAAGCGCGTTTTGACGGCGGTCTATGATGAGCAGCTTGAGGGTCGTATTGGCAGCAGGGACGAAGCGATGGAACTCGCGAAGAAACTGGCTTCGACGTGATGCGAGCAGCCCCGCATGTACATGCGGGGCTTGGCTATTGATTGGTGTCGCCCAAGGACCGAATCACTTGTTTTACGTCGCCGATCTGGGAGATTTTGAGGCCGAAGTTTTCACCGACCTTGACGGCATCGCCAAAGCCGATCGACTTGTTGTTGATCATTAGCTCGAGGGGTTCATCGCTGCTTTTGGAGAACTCGATGATCGCGCCGGCACCGAGGCGCAGCACTTCGGCAAGACTCAATCGGCGTTCGGCGAGCTTGACGATCACCGGCACTTCCAGATGCAGAATCCGCCGAAGCTCGTCCGACGTGGGCGATGTGGGCTTGGCGTTGCGATCGGCTTGAAGGAGTGCCACGAGTTTGTTGGCCCCGCTAAACTGGTCGCTTAAGCGACCAGTCCGCTGGTCGCGCGATACTTGTTCTTATCGGCACAGGCCTACGTTTTGACTTACACCTTTTTCAGAAGCAGCGAAGCGTTGTGCCCGCCGAAGCCAAAGCTGTTACTCATGGCATACGTGACCCGCAAGTCGCGTGCACGATGCGGCACCAGATCCAGATCGCACCCATCATCCGGATTGTCCAGATTGATCGTCGGAGGAATTAGATTTCGACTGATCGACATCGCCGTGATAACGGCCTCAATGCCGCCGCTGGCGCCCAGCAGATGGCCGGTGGCGCTTTTGGTCGAACTGATGGCCAATTTAGGGGCGTGCTGGCCGAACGTGTTTTTCAGAGCATGAATCTCGGCGATGTCGCCCTGGGGCGTGCTGGTGCCATGGGCGTTGACGTAATCCACGACCTCGGGCGATACCTTGGCATCTTTCAGCGCCAAATTCATTGCCGCTGACGCGCCGCGGCCGGTTTCGTGCGGGCTGGTCAAATGATAAGCATCGGCGCTCATGCCGTAGCCGACGAGTTCGGCATAAATCCTGGCCCCGCGACGGATGGCGTGCTCATATTCTTCGAGAACCACCACGCCGGCCCCTTCGCCCATGACGAATCCGTCGCGATCCTTGTCCCACGGCCGGCTGGCGCGCTCGGGCTCATCGTTACGGGTGGAGAGAGCGCGGGCGGCAGTGAAGCTGGCCATGCCCAGTTGGCAAACGGCAGCCTCGGTTCCGCCGGCGATCATTACGTCGGCCATGTTATAGGAGATAAACCTGCCCGCGTCGCCGATGGCGTTGGAGCCGGTGGCACAGGCGGTGGCAACCGCGGTATTGGGGCCTTGCAATCCGAAGCGAATGGAAACATTGCCGGCGGCGGCGTTGACCATCAGGCGGGGAACGGTGAAGGGGCTCACGCGGCTGACGCCCCGCTCCCAGAGAATATGATTTTGCTCTTCGAGGGTTTCGAGGCCGCCGATTCCACTGCCGATATCGACGCCGCAGCGGGTGGGATCTTCTTTCGAGAAATCCAGACCCGCATCCTTGATGGCGCTGATGGATGCGGCCATGCCGAATTGGCCGAAACGGTCGAGCCGTTTGGCCTCGCGGGTATCAACGCCATATTTGGTGATATCGAAAGATTTGCATTCCCCGCCGATACGGACGGGGTATTTGCTGGCGTCCCAGCGTGTGATCAGGCTGATGCCGCTCTTGCCGGCGCAGAGCGCATCCCACATCGCATCGACAGTTTCGCCAAGCGAGGTGACGACTCCCAATCCGGTGATAACAACGCGGCGGCTCATGCACGATTCTAGTCTTCGCCAATCTTACTTGGCCGAATGTTCTTTGATGTAATCGATGGCCTGACCAACGGTTTGTATCTTTTCGGCTTCCTCGTCAGGAATTGACAGCTCAAATTCGTCTTCGAACTCCATCACGAGTTCTACGGTGTCGAGGGAGTCGGCGTTCAAGTCATTGATGAAATGGGTCTCGCGAGTGATCTCGCTCTTATCGACGCCCATCTGTTCGCTGACGATCTCGATGACCTTCTGCTCGATGTCTTCTACTGCCATGTGTGCACCTACCCTGACGCTGTAATCAGCGATTCCCTAATGAGATTGACGGGCCCCAAAGAATCAACACCTGGTCTCCTGGCGATCCGCCGCCCCGAGGATGCGCCGGGGCCGCACGGCGCCCGAATCACGTTCTGGGGAAGGCAGACTATAGCGGTGCACAAAGCGTTTGCAAACAATCACATGACCATTCCGCCATCGACACAGATGACCTGTCCGGTGATGTAACTGGCGGCCTCGGAAGCCAGGAACGCCACCACGGCCGCGATCTCCTGGGGTGCGCCAAATCGACGCAGAGGGATCATCGTCTTGACGGTCTCTTTGATTTTGTCGTTGAGCACATCCGTCATGTCGGTCGTGATGAATCCGGGGGCGACGACATTCACGGTAACGCCCTTACCCGCCAGTTCCTTGGCGACGCTTTTGGAAAGCCCAATCAACCCCGCCTTGCTCGCCGCATAATTCGCCTGCCCCGCATTCCCGACCACGCCGGCAACCGAGCCGATATTGATAATCCGCCCCGATTTGGACCGCATGATGTAGCGGGCGGCGGCGCGGGTGGCGACGAAGGCACTTTTCAGGTTTGTGTCGATGACACTGTCAAAATCCGCATCGTCCATGCGCAAAAACAGCCCGTCCTTGGTGATGCCGGCGTTATTCACCAGCACATCGATTCGGCCGTGGGTCTCGGAAACCTTCTCGATCGCGGCGGCCAGTGCCTTGGGATCGGCCACATCACAGGCAACCGGCTCGGCCGATCCGCCGGCGGAGGTGATACCGCTGACGATTTCATTCAGTTTTTCGATATTGCGCGCAATCGCCACCACGTGACAGCCGTCCCGGGCCAATTCCTGGACGATCGCCGCGCCAATGCCGCGCGATCCGCCGGTGACAATGGCGATCCGTTTTTCTGTCATCCCGGATACCTTTCGCAAACGTCCTGAACACGGCACGGCCAGTGGCTCACGCGACCCCTGATGGAGCGGTTGCCAGATTCTCCACGGGTAATCGCCGATTAATCTTTTTTAGCAGCCCGGTCAACACGCGGCCCGGCGCCAGCTCGATGAATCTTGCATCGGGTACCGCCGCCAATTGCTGCATCGTCTGTTCCCAGCGAACGGGTTTCACGATCTGCTCGACCAGCAATTGCCTGATCGAAGCTGCGCTGGTGTGCAGTTGGGCGGTGACGTTCGCATAGACGCCTTTGGACGGCAAGCGGATGTCCGCTTTCTCGAGCTCGGCGGCCATGCGATCGGCGCCGCTTTGCATGAGCGGGCTGTGGAAGGCTCCGGCAACCTTTAGAGGGATGGCCCGCAAGCCCGCCGCCTCGGCGGCAGTGGTGATTCGCCCGCATGCGGCGATCGTTCCCGAGACTACAATCTGGCCCGGTGAATTGAAATTCGCCGGGACCAGCACATCGCCCTCGGCAGACGAAGCGCAGAGTGCGGCGACAGCGGCTTCATCCGCCCCGAGAATGCTCACCATCCCGCTGGGCGTGGCGAGCGCGGCTTCCTGCATAAACCTGCCCCGCGCCGCGACGAGATTCAAACCCGTCTCGAAACTGAATGCACCGCCCAGATGCAGCGCCGTGTATTCACCCAGACTTAGGCCCGCGTAGGCGGTGACTGTCTCGGGGTCGATGATTCCCGCCTCCTTCGCCGCCGCAAAACAAGCGATGCCCGTCACGTAAATCGCGGGCTGGCTGATATCGGTTTGATTCAGCCGATCTTCCGGACCCTCGAAACAGAGCGCCGCCAAATCGAAACCCAGTTGATTGTTGGCACGCTCGAAGATGGAACGCGCGACCGTGGAGCTGGCGAAATAGTCCTTCCCCATGCCGACCACTTGAGCGCCCTGGCCGGGGCAGAGGATGTATGTGGCGTTGGGCATTGTAATCAGTAATTGCCTGCTCGCACCGCTCGTAGCCCCGCATGTACATGCGGGGCTTCTTTGGGTGCTTTCGGTGAAAAATATCAGAGTCTCACCACCGCATTGGCCCAGGTCAAACCACCGCCGAACGCAACGAAAATGACAACGTCCCCTTTTCCGGCTCTTCCGCCGCGCACGGCTTCATCCAGCGCTATGGGGATCGATGCCGCGGACGTGTTGCCATAACGATCGATATTCACAAACGCCTTCTCGGGCGGAAGATTGAGCCTCTGCATCGCACTATCGATGATCCGCTGATTCACCTGATGCGGAATAATGAGCTTCACTTGATCGGCCGACAGCTCGCTCTTGCGCATCGCGTCATCGATCAATTCACAAAATCGCTGCACGGCGAATTTGTACACCTCGCGGCCCTTGATTTTCATGAACTGCTGACGACCCGCCACGGTCGCCGCATCGATCGGATGGCGGCTGCCGGGCTGGCAGTAGAGCAGTTCCCAACCAGTGCCGTCGGCATGCAGACCGCTGTAGAGCAAGCCCATGTCAGTATCGTTGGATCGCTGCAGCAGGACCGCTCCCGCCCCATCGCCAAAAAGAATGCAACTGCTGCGATCGGTGTAATCGGTGACCCGACTGAGTGTTTCGGCGCCGATCGCCAGGACGGTTTTAAATCGTCCGGCCTTGATGAACGCCGCCGCCGTATCCAGGGTGTAAAGGAAACCGCTGCATGCGGCCGCCACATCGAACGCCGGCGTCGAACCCATTCCCAAAGACGCGGCGACAAAACATGCGGTCGATGGAAACACCATCTCCGGCGTGACCGTGCCCACGATGACCAGATCCACATCCTTTGCCTCCACCCCCGCCGCCTTCATGGCGCGCGTGGCGGCATGGCTGGCCATCGTGGCTGTGGATTCATTGGAACTGGCGATCCGGCGCTCGCGGATACCCGTGCGCTGCACGATCCATTCATCGTTGGTCTCGACCATCTTCGACAGATCGTCGTTGGTCAGACGCTTCTCCGGCACAAACGATCCGGTGCCGGCGATGATTGCTCCGTAGTCAGGCATTTGTCTGGTCGCGATCTCAAATTTGAAATTTGAAATTCTTACATCCGCTCACAACTGCAATTTAGGATCGTCTTCTTCGGTCTGAATGCTCTTCTCAATCCGGGCAACAATCGCCTGATTTACGCCGCTCAGCACCAATTGCTTGCCCACGCGGATGGCGTTCATGATCGAGCGGGACTCGCTTCGGCCGTGGCAGATCAGGCAATATCCGCCCACACCCAGCAGCGGGGCGCCGCCGTATTCCTGCCAATCGTGCCGCTTGTAAATCTGCTTCATCACCGGCTTGAATTCCTCCAGCAGGTTCGGGGCGAACTCCTGAAGCTCCTTCATGATCGTCTGAAACATACCCTCTGCGATGCCTTCAGTGAACTTGAGGATGATGTTCCCCACAAAACCATCGCACACCACCACATCCACTATCCCCTTGAAAAGATCGCGTCCCTCAACGTTACCGACGAAATTGATCAGCGGCTCATCCCGCATCAGTTTGCGGGCATCCTTGACCATAGTCGTGCCCTTGGCATCTTCCTCACCGATCGAGAGCAGCCCAACCCGGGGATTGTCGATCCCGCACACGGCGCTGGCATACGCGCCCGCCATGATGCCATATTGCTGAAGATGCTTGGGTTTGGGCGAGATATTGGCCCCGACATCAATGATCACGACCGGGCCATGAAAGGTAGGGAGAATGATGGCGATTCCCGGCCGGCTCACGCCCGGCAGCGTTCGCATTCGAAGCTGTGCCGCGGCAACGCATGCGCCGGTGTTCCCCGCGCTGATGGCGACATCCGCCTCTCCGCGGGCCACCATCTTGGCCATTACGGCGATCGAGCTATCGGGTTTGTTGCGTACCGCCTCGACAGGCGATTCGTCCATCTCGATCACCTGCGTGGTGATGATTGGCTTGTAGAAGTGCTTTTTATCGGCCGGCAGACCGCTGGCCGCCAGACCTTGGGAGATGATCTTGTCAGCGCCGACGAGGAAAACCGCATCATCGCCCGAGAGCAATCCAGCGGCTTCCCAGCATCCTTGGAGGATGGCAGCCGGCGCCCGGTCGCCACCCATCACGTCCACCGCAGCTCGCACCGATATCCTCCCAGCTTCCTTCCCCGCGTTCTCTCGGGGGGGTGGGGCCGACGTACTGGCCAGCCTTTAGGCCGGTTCCTGTTCAACAGCCAGCGCCAGCTTCGGATTGACATAACCGCAGTTGTCACAAGCACAATGCGGCAGTTTGCTGCTGCCGCACTGGGGGCAACGAACGTAGTGAATCGGCTTGAGCGCATGATGCGAACGCCGTTGGCGCTTGCGGGATTTGCTTATCCTTTGAACCGGCTGCATGACAAAACTCCAGGAGGCACGCGGCCATCAACGCACCGATGGGCCGCTCACAATAAAAAAGCAACGGCGGGGGTTACCCGCCGCTCTATTGGGGACGGTACGTTATGGATTGTCGGCCAATCTGTCAAGGCAAACGGCCGATGGTCAGTTCGATTGTTCGATTGACACCAGCGATCGGTTTGCCAACAGTATCATCATGGCCAAGCCCGCCCGCCCGGACCTTATTTTTCTTTCGATCGACGACCTGCTCGCTGACGCCGAGCGGTTGCGCTGTGGGTCATATGAAAAAGCGGGCCAGTGGGATCTGCCGATGATTCTGGATCACTTGGGCAAGGCGATGGAGGTTCCATCGCCGGTGCAGAAGCCGGTGCCATGGCCAGTGAGCGTGATAGCCCGGGCGTTCATTCGGCGGATGACCCGGCGGGGGATTTATCCCTCTTTCAAGATTCGCGCTCCCAAGGCGATGCAACCGACGCCGAACATCCCATTGGAAACCGCCGATGCGGCGTTTCGGGCGGCGGCGGGGAAGATGAAGAGCTTTACGGGGCCGACCGTGGAAGGCACGCCCTTCGGCCCGTTGCCGCGGGAGGATTTTGTGAAATTGCATTTGCTGCATGGGGCGCATCATTTATCATTTTTGCGGGCGGTTTAAGCCCTCGTTTAGCCGGCGGGCCGTGCCCGCCGTTTTCTGCTAAAGTACCTGGCATGGTTCGTTGGTATCATGCCATCTTCACCGCATACGGATTCTGGCTACCCAATGATCCTCGTGGATCGTGGTCAGAATTCGTTGGGTCGTGGGAACTCTACAAGTTCGGCGGCGCAGCGACAAAAACAGATCAACGCCGGTCGGTCGCGTCCCGCGATCACGACCACAACTTCCGCCGCGATGCGAAACAAACGTTGAAATATCCCCCGGTTCGATTTGATGAGAGCCAGCGCGAATTGATCGCCGCCGGCATCGCGCAGGCGTGCGAGGAGAGCAACATCCGTCTGCATGCGTGTGTAATCGGACACGACCATGTGCACGGCGTCGTTGAGCGACATTCCAAGACAATCGAAGAGGTCGTGCAGCATTTCAAGAGTCGGGCCACCAAGCACATGAATCGCGCCGGATTACACCCGCTGCGCGAGTTTGCGGATGCGAAAGGAACGGCCCCGCAGCCGTGGGCGGAAAAGTGTTGGCATGTGTTCATCAATGATGAACGGCACCTGCGTGCGGCTATCGATTATGTTGAACGTCATCCGGAGAAGGAAGGATTGCCGCGGCAGAACTGGCCGATTGTTGTCCCTTTTTAGTCCCCGTTTAGCCGGCGGGCCCTGCCCGCCGTTTTTGTTTTCGCGTGTTCAC
>Ga0302324_100016087_pt1 | contig 14938 bp, 13 predicted proteins | sample Palsa_T0_1_FD_201949 | JGI IMG/M metagenome (GOLD analysis project Ga0302324, IMG submission 201949) | Peat permafrost microbial communities from Stordalen Mire near Abisko, Sweden - Palsa_T0_1 | ecosystem: Environmental > Terrestrial > Soil > Palsa > Peat permafrost | place: Sweden: Abisko...
GGCATGGGTGGGGGGCCGCGAATGTCTGATCGCGTCATAATCCCGCTGTCCGGCATCGGCACGCTCGAGCTTCCTTGCGAAGTGTATGAGCGCTGCCTGCGGCCAATCCCCGCGCCCGCGCCCCAAGTTTCGCCTGCGCAATCTCAACCGCCCAGCGAACTTATGGACGCGAAAGGTATCGCCTCAGCCCTATCACTACCGGTCTCATGGATTCGAGAAAAAGCCCGACAAGGCGAGATTCCGTGCACGAAGGCTGGGCGCTATGTGCGTTTCAGCTTGCTGGCCGTGCAGGAGGCACTTGGCTCAAGAGAGAGTCAATCTTTTGGTCGCGCCTAACTCTATGAATCCAATGCTCGTGAACGAGCATGCTACCGAATTGCTACCGCGATCCATGCTGGAGATAACGGAGGGCATCAGCAATGAGCAGTGAGCCCGCCATAGCGAGCATGGGGTGCAATGGAGCAAGCCCTGAACCCCCGGCGCCGGTCTCCGTGCAACGGCAATTGGCCCGTACTGTCCTCAGCCCTGCGGTCAACGCCAATCGCGCCGTAAAGGATTGGAGCGGCATGCACGCAACTCCGATTGATCGCGGCCTATTGCTGGAGCTGGAGGCGCAGATTGCCGCCGTGCAAGCGGGGAATTTCGACCGGCCGATTGCTTTGCTGGCTGCACACGCCGAGACGTTGAGCAGCGCCTTTTTTGGACTGATGAATAGCGGGTTTGAATATCGCGGCCATCCCTACCACGATGACAAGGTAAGGCTAGCCATGCGAGTAAACGCGCGATTTATCGCAACTGTCCAGACAATTCGCGATCTCAAAAGTCCGAGCCGAGCGGCCTACGTGGAAGCGAACATCGGCAATGCCGTCCAGGTGAACAACGGCACGGTAGCGCTTACCGATAGCCAAAAGGCGCCAAACGAACTATTGGAGAGAATCAATGGTAAGCGGCTGGACCTCGGAACGACGAGCCAAGCATTCGGCAGCGATTCGGCAATGGCGACCGTGGGAGCGGTCCACTGGCCCCAAGACGGCTGAGGGTAAGTCCCGGTCTGCAAGCAATAGCTATCGAGGTGCGATCCGACCGGCGTTGCGAGTTCTGGCGAGGTTACTAAGGTCTATCGGCGATACTTAGGCTTATGCCACGGCGCGCGCCACACGAAGTCCGAATGGTGGTGGCGAGTTACTTGTAGTGCTACCAGTAAGATTCTGCAGCAGTAACAGCGCTTACACTGGAGTTGCCCCCGGATGCCAAGACTACTCCACTCGTAAGCAGTGTCGCGGTTTGTTCAGCGGTTGGCGTAATTAGGGTAGACGTCGGAGACCACGTGTTTGTCGCAAGATCGTACAAATCTGCACTGGAGAGTATGGGGGTAGTGTTATTTGGGCCCGAGGTGATGCCCCCGGCTACTAGGACTTTGCCACTATTAAGTAAGGTTTGCGTGTGGCCCTCTATAGGAGTGGGAAAACTTGCCACAGTACTCCACGTATTTGAGCCCGGATCGTATAGCTCCGCGCTTGCCAAATAAACGCCGCCGATACCAGTGCCCCCCACGACCAGCACTTGACCATTAGGAAGCAAAGAGGCGGTGTGCTGTGCCCGCGCGGTTGCAAGATTTCCCGCTGACGACCATGAGTTTGCAATCGGGTCGTATAACTCTGCACTGCTAACCTCTACGGAGGGGTTTCCGTTGTAGCCGCCAACAACAAGTACCTTGCCGTTAGGCAACAGCGTCGAAGTGTGCCAGCAGCGTCCGGTCGCAAGGGAGCCTGCCGCTGACCAGGTTTTTGCCACCGGGTCGTACAACTCTGCACTTGCCAGTGACGTGCTGCTACACCCGCCTGCCACCAGCACCAACCCGTTTGATAGGAGATTTGCAGTGTGGGCTTGCCGAGCATTCGCCATGCTCCCTGTTAACGACCACGCGTTGGCCACTGGGTCGTAAAGTTCCGCGCTGGAATAAATACTCCCCGAACCAGCCCCACCGGCTACAAGCACCTGCCCGTTATTCAACAACGTGGCCGTATCATCAAGGCGCTCTGTTACGAGATCTCCTGCCGCAGACCACGCATTTGAAACGGGGTCGTATAATTCTGCGCCCGGCACAAGGACTCCGTTGCCCCAGCCCCCTTCCACTAATACCTTGCCGGATGATAGGAGTGTCGCCGCGTGGTTCGTGCGTCCCTGAGCCAGACTCCCAGCCGGATGCCATGCAACCGCTGAAATGCTCACTGCGGCGTTACCTGTCACTGACGCAACCGTCGCAGTAATATTTGCAGAGCCTGGCGCGACGCCGGTTACTAGGCCTGTAACTGCTCCTACAGCAGCGACAGAAGGGGTATCTGACAACCAGGCAGCGGTATTTGTCACATTCGCTGTGCTGCTATCCGAGTAAGTTCCGGTAGCTGTAAGTTGCGTCGTAATATCTACGCCGGACGTAGTCGAATTTGGTGTAACAGCAATCGATTCCAAAATGGCCGGCGTGACGGTCAGCGTCGCATTTCCTGACACCGAACCAGAGGTGGCCGTGATGATCGCTGACCCGACTGCTACGCCGTTGGCAAGGCCGGTATTAGCATTAATAGTTACAGCAGATTGAGTTGCTGAGGACCAAGTGACGGTATTCGTTAAGTTCGACGTACTGGTATCGGAGAACGTGCCCGTGGCCACGAACTGCTGTGCAAGCCCGACCGGAATGCTGGGGTTGCTGGGTGTCACAGCGATGAAGAGCAAGCCGCTAACGAAGGACACTTTCGCGAGATTTGTAGTGCCGTTTACCAAATAGCAAGTAAGCACTCCATTCGGAAAGTCACCTACGTTTGGCGAGAGGGTGACTGTGTCGTCCGCGCTGAAGGACACCGCACCGCTTGCAACTGTTCCGTTGACCGATAGGTGACCTGCTGTGACGGTGACCGGAGTCCCAGCAAACTGACTAACGACTGAGGCCGGAAACGTGAAAACGGTTGACGGCGTGGCATCTGCAACTTGGAAGGCGAACTTCCCAATTACGCCATCGCCGGATTGCGCTATCCACTCACTGATGTTAGCCGCCGTGAAGGTGATTCCTTCGCTCGCGTAATACTGCGTTAGATTTGCTGCAACTGCCTCGGGATTAATTCCTTTAGCTGCCGCGATCAGCGTAGCCTTTGTGGCAGAATTCGTGATTACGCCATTGGCCCCAATGTCACTTTGGAAGTTGGCAATCAACTGGCTAAGTGGGCCTGCAGAATTTCCGTATACGAACAGGCTGGATATGGCTGTAAGGATATGGTCGCCATCCGAACTCCCGCTGATATCGAACGTGCTGAAGCTGCCATAACTTCCAGCCGGTATGTTGAGGGCCGCGAGGACTTCATTTTCTGCTTGCGTCCTTGCGGCTGTGAACGACATGGCTGAGTTCGTCACTAGTTTCTGTGTTCGCTGATACGCCAGAGTGGTCAGTAGATTGACGTTCAGGACCGATTCCACCGCGAGGTCGCTATATCCATTGAGGGTAACTGGCCCCGTAGAAATTGCGTTCTGAATCTCATCAAAGTAGTAGCCCGTGGCGTTAAGGCCAATGTATTGACTCGTGAACATGGACGTCGGCGAAAATGTGCCGAGATCGGACGTGATCTGATATGAAAACTGCTGACCGGTCGGAGACAGGCTCGCGTCAAGCTGTTGGGCGGTTACGGTGGACCCGAGGATGAGAGGGCCTTTTTGAGCTACTCCACTGCTGGCGGTATAGCTCGTGCCACTTCCACTACTCGAGCTGGTAGAGCCACTGACCGAGTTGCCGCCCGATGAACCACCGCCGCCCCCACCGCAGCCTGCGAGCACCAGAGTGCCGAAGATCACGAGCGTGCTTATATGGCGCATACAGATTCGACCAGTGCTCACATTGCGCTCTGAAATTGCAATAACGGCAGTCACGCGCGACTTGCGCGAAGGGATGTGCCACTCGCTATCGTTTTGTTTGTACTAGAGCACTTTAGGCGCGCCGTGGTTCATATTCAATTTCCTGCAACATAACGCTAAATCGGGACAGGAATTCATACAGCTTGCTGCACCGCGCACTACTGGATGGACGGCCTGGCCGACGGGTCGCTACTGTATATCATCGTCCAGGGGCACGTGCGGGGAGCGCGGTGACCACAGATGCCCTCAAACTGCTAAAGCACGAGAGGATTGTTGTCGCCAACATGCAGGACATCCCAGACCTAGCTACCCGATACAGTGAACAGCCAAGACTGCCGCTGACGGCACGAAGGTAGTTCACTCGCCGCTTGTCAGATGCTGCCAGCCGCTCCTCCCCGAAACCAGACGACTGCTACCAAGCTGCTACCAGTCTCAGCCGACACCGCATAACGCCGTATGACGAGTGGTAAGCCCAATCGGCTGAAATGTCGTAAATTGGTGTTCTGCGAGATCACTTCCGTTTGCGGTGGGGTATCCTCTTAATCTCTTGGTCGTAGGTTCGATCCCTACACGGCCCACCAACTTTCTCGTAAAAACAAGCAGTTATATGTGGTCTGAGCTAGATCGCAAGGTCGATGTGATCGAGCGCATGGCGAAGGCGAAGGGACTGTAATTGGCCTCGAAGCGCCCGCCTTCAGTCACGGAGCGCGTCAGAGTCCTGCGGACGATGCAGGACGCACGCACCCGTGTTGACTCGACTCTCGCGCGCCTGGAAAAGGTCCTCGCGGACCGCGAACGAGAGGGGGACGATGGCACCAAGGCCGATGAATTTATCCTGTTCGTGAAGCAACTCACCCGCGCGACGATTCGAGCGGACAAGTCGCGACTATGGGCAACGAGGCGCCTCGCTACGCGTTGATGGACAACCGCAATGGCCTGATGAGCGACGTAGCGCTGACCCCTGCAGTAGGCATTACTTCAGTAGCGATCGGTGCTGCGTCGAAGGGGCCCTTTGGGCTCATCCCGATTCAAACACGCGCGGGTCCACCAGTGCGCGGTTAGCGCCAGCGGCATGGCGAGGCCGATCACCCAATGTGCGATTGACGTGGGAACGCGCCAGTCATCGCTCGGCAGGTAGTACAGAAGATATCCGGTGAAGATAAGCAGCGCCATGGTTGCGAATAAGGTGCCACCCGATTTGCGATGCTGCCGCAGACGCCAGCGCTTCACAACGTGAGTGCCCCAGAGGAAGCCCATCAGCCACAAGCTTGCAAACGCCATGGCGCCATGTGCGACCAACCACCAATGTTCCAGCGGGTGTGGCGTAGGCCCAAATTCAGTAGTGCGAACGAGATAATAGTGGAAGATGAGCCAGAGGACCCCGCTCAGCCACACTCCGGTCGACACGGCATATACGGTCCAATAGCTTGCCAGTGGCGCGCTGATTTTCATGTGACCGGGTCCATCACACGACCTCTCGCCAGGCACTCAGTTGCTCGTTGAGCAAGGCATGAGCGGCATAGTGTCGCAAAACCGCGCTGCAGCTGGTGCCGCGTGCCATGACGACCTTCGTGAGTGCATCCGCGACAGCACAGGTCGAGGCGAGAACCGAAACGAATCGGGGTGATACGATCCGCCGCGCGGCACCGTCGACAAATTCCAGCTCGGAAAAGGGAGTCTCGTTCCTCCTAGGTCCCGAACTTGCCAAGCAGCCATTCCTGATCTCGACGATCGGTAACATAGTCCGTGCCTCGAGCGGCACGTCCAATCGAACCTGGATCGCCTCAGCACCAAGATGGCCCAGATCGCCGCCCGCGTTGACGCAGGCCTGCGGGGGCTCGTAGTCGCCGAGCAAGTCCATTGCCTGATCGACCGCGTAGCCCTTCGCGATGCCGCTCAGGTCAATGCATAGAGGTCGCGCGAATCTCACTGAACACTTTGGCAGCAACTCTATGTCGGACCATCGAGCACGCGCATCGGGCGGCGGGAATCCTCCTGGGCTGCCAAGCCGTGAGGCCATTGACAGCGCAGGGCTCGCGGTGATGTCAAATACACCGTCACTGTGCATCGAGATGTCCGCAGCCAGACGCAAGACCTCATACGTGTCAGCGTCTACCTCAACGGGTTCGCGGTGAGCGTCACGATTCAGTCGGGATACGTCGCTAGCCCCATCCTGAAAGCTCATTCGCCGATGGATGTGCGCGATCCGGTCGAAACATCCGGCAATTGCGCGATTGGCCAGCTCGGCCTCCAATCCCTCAACGGCGACACTGACGAAGGTTCCTAGAAGCGGCTTGGCTCGCTTAACGGGCGGCAAGCACGAGATCATAGGTGACGACCAGCCGACGCACGCCATCGGTGATGTGCTTCGATGATAGGGTCGCTCCCGATATGTTTTGGATGTCTTTCGTCAGCTTCAGCGGAGACTCGCGGCTCTTGCCGGCGAACTGCGCACGCCACTTGGGGTTGGTGACTTCGCTGCCGTAAGCCTCGCGATACTCCAGAATTTCAACATCCTTCACTGCGCCATTGTCATCCAACGAGACGGCGAAGGGAATGAAGTCATGCTTGCCAACGACCTGATCCGCGATGAACCAACCGCCGGTCGAGGACTTCCAGGCGCGCAGCTGATTGGTGCTGACATTTACATCGCAGGCTTTCTCGATGGCCGCAACTTGCGCAGGCGAGAGCATTCGAAAGTCCTCGGTCAACGTGGCTCTCGGAAACATCAGCGCCTGGGCCTGCTCGATGCTCAAGTAAGTGGTGGCTTGAGCCGGTTGGATAATGGTCAACGCCACGATCGGTAGGAGCAGAAATCGTGAATCCATGGAATCCATAGAATGCCCTAGAAGTACCAACCAAATTTCAAGCGCAGCCGCAGCCGTTCGTTGCTGGCCGAATAATTGCGGCCGTCGACGATGAAATCCGGATGCGAACTAGCATAATCGCTTGCAAACGGGAGTTGTGTGAGGTATGTCAAGGTTGCAAAGATATGCTCGTTTGCATAGTGCAGCGTCGGGCCGAGGTAGTACGCGACACTCGTTCTGGTCCCGGTGCTGAAAGGATCTTCTCCGGCGTAGCCACGCTCGTTCTGCAGCTCGATACCCGCGGACCAACCGGTCGCAAATCGGTAGGAACTCGCCAAGCCGAATGCCAATGCGCTTTCGTCGTCCCACTTCCGATCTATTACGGCACCGCCGCTTGCCAAGCCGGTTGGCACGTCGTACCAATCCGCCGTGGCATCGATATTGAATGCCAGTACGAAGCGGTCATCGATGAAATTCTTCTGCAGGATCAAACGCGCTTCCACTTCACGAAATTGCGGGCCGATCGACGGCCGCAAGTACAGTGCGAGGCCGATCGGATCGATGTAGGGGCTCAAGACCCGGTAGATGCCTTCAAGCGAGGCGGCCGTAAAGCGGGTGGTATTGAGCCGATCATCCGGCCCCACATTCAAGTTGGCAAGCGTGGCCGGCGGGAGCGTCCCGCCGGTAATCACGTTGTCGTGGTACGCATCTGCCCATTCGTAGTTCAAATACGCCGCAACCTGAAGGCGATTGGAAAGGCCGTACTCGAATTCGGTACGTCCTTCTACGACGTCAAATTGGCCCGCGGTTTTGCCATCACGCCAGGTGAGCCATTGGGCCTCCTCGAACTTGCCCTGCGGCAGCAGGTCCGTCGTGGATACGAAACCGAAAAGCGGCTCTTCAGCGGTTGCGCAAAAAGGGACCAATAGCAGCGTGACAAACACTGCTCCAGCAAACTTCCTGAACATGGAATTAAGCGAATCTATTCTGAAACAAAGGAGGGATAACACGGGTGGCTTCGGTTCTTAGGACAGATTTCTTGATGGGCTAAGTGAATCTACCAGCCTTGTTGATGATCACTTCGCTCGGTGTCTTCGTCAATCGTTCCTACGCCACCCAGTCTGACGCGAAGCGGCAGAAGTGCAGAATTTCCTCTGATTGGGCCCACTCGATTTCCTGGGATCCGTCAGCACCGGAAGATGTCCGCTTCGATCGACCAGTTTCACGCCGAGTTGACCTTCAAGATTGGCCAGCGACTGGCTCACGACGGACTGCGCGCGACGTAAGCGGCGACCGGCCGCCGAGAAACTACCCTCATCTGCGGCCGCACGAAAAGTGCGGAGCTGATCCAGTGATACGCCGTCAAGCATATATCTACCTCCGTTTCGGAATTTTACGTTGCAAGTGGGCGCGACCTACGTCGACTCCAAGGTCTTGAGGTATTACGTCAGTTCGAGCCCGGTGGGCGGTGTGGCTCGACCTACCAAAGCACTGCGCAAGCCACCTTTCGGATTCACGATTCGCGCTACTTTCTGAACACGGCGGGTCGTTGCAGTGAAATGAGTGAGCAGCTATGAGATCTCATCGCTGCTCCAGGTATTGGGCGGCCAGGGACTGTAGTTCCCGAAGCGCAGTTGAACGGCCGCTCAGCCCCTCTTCGTCGTTGAGCGCACTTGCAGCCTTCATGAGCTGCAACAGCACGATTGCGCGGTCCCGCGCGCGCTCCGCGGAGAGTGTCGGCGAGCGTGCGCGCAGGATCAAGGCGATACGCTTGCGCAGCAGATAGCGAAATGTCTCGCGACGCGTACGCTCATCCATTCGGGCTTCGGCTAAGGGCAATGTCGCCGCACGCTCCTGCGCGTGAGCCTGCAGCACTCCGAAGAGACCCTCGATGAGGGCCGGGGTGGAGAGATTCCGTGCCTGAGCCTCGAGCGATTCTAAGTCTGCGGTGAGCAACGCGAGATAGCTTTGCACCAACGTGTCGGCGAGTGCTTCCTTGGAGGGAAAGAACTGATACAACGAGCCGATAGGCGCCTCGGCACGCGCAGCAATTTCCGTCATGGTTGCGGCTGCATAACCTTTCTCAGCGAAAACGGCCGCGCCGGCGGCGAGCAGTTCAGCAACACGTTGCTTGCCGCGCTGACGTTTCGGCAAAACCGCCGCGGTGGCCCCTGCTTGACTTGACATGTATGAGGCTCCCCTCATAATAAGAGTTATATGATGATACCCTCATATAAGTGGGTCGTATACCTCCCGAGCGATGTCATTAACCGCTAGGGGACAGACAGACAGCGCATGCTAAGTCCGCCACTTAGAGCGAATCGCGGGCGATAGCCGCGGCTTCACTGCGCGCTTTCTCCTGCAGTTCAGCCGGTGCATCCGGAAACTCCTGGGCAAAGTCGCTCACGAGGCGCTGTGCGCTCGCACGATCGCCGGCGAGCCGAACCAGTTCGGCCACTCGCAGCGTCTCGACTGCCGAGTAGGGTCGGAACTCCACATCCAGGGCCAGTCGCGCCCGCACAAGGTCGGTCACGCGACCATTGTCGCGCCCGAGCGCCCGGCGTATGTAATCCTGGGCCAAGCGGCTGGCCAGACGCTGATCATCCAGCCGCTGCAGTCGCTCCAGCAGCCAGTCGTAGGTCTCAAAACCGTAACCGCGCGCGGCCAGTTCCTGCTCGAGCGTGCGCCAGGCGCCACTCAGATTGCCGCCACGCGCCTGGGCGTAGACCACGTCGACAAAGCGGCTACGCTCCTGCTCCAGTGCTCGCTGCCGCCGCTCAGCCTCGCGTTCCGGGGTGTACATAGCCTGGTGGCCGAGCGCCTCGCGCTCTTCGTACAGGCCGCCGCCGATCAGGGAAAACACCGATAACCACGCAAACACGATGCTGGCGTCCAACAGCCATGTGGGCAGCATCGTATGCACCGTGAACCACGCGATAGCACACCCGTCGATGAGCACGACGACGACGATGCCGGCATACGTCGGGCCCAGAGCGCGCGCGACTTGCCACAGAGCGGCCGGATTGATCGCCTGCCAGAAGGCCTCGCCTATACCCAGGACCGCGATCGAGGCAGGCAATGCAGCCAAAGCGAGTCCCTCGAGCGCCAGGTTCAGTGCGACCCCGACATGAGTCGCGATGGCGCGCAGGCCGAGGTAGACGAGCAGTACGATCGCCAGTTGCACGAGGGGGCGTTGCTCTGAGGCCGGATTGAGCATCTCGATCGCAAGTACCGGTGGCTCGCGCGCACCGTGAGCGACCTGCTCGAGCAATACGTAGCCGTATTTGAACAGCCAGGACAACAGGATCAGCTGCAACGGCAGGCCGAGCAGTCCGGCGCGCGCGCACAGCGCAAAGCCGATGCTCAGCATACCTATCAATATCAGGCCGACTGGCCGCGCGGGCAGTGCCAGGTAGCGCAGGAAGCTCCAGATAGACATGGTGCGCTCGCTCATCGAGCTCAGCGTAACAGGACCGTCGCTGGTGGAGTCAGGGTCGATGCCGATATGCTCGGCGGCACAGGAAGGCGGCAGCTGGATGTTGAGGATGCAGAACGCAGAGCGGGAATCGGCGCGATGGCGCTGAGCGCTACGGTCTATGCCGTCACCGTGCGGCTGGCGGATGCCGACCGCAACGTACACGAAACGCTGTCGCTGCGGGTGGCGCGTCATCCTTCCGAGAGCGCGGAGTATTTGCTCACGCGGGTGTTGGCATATTGCCTCGAATACACCTCGGGCATAGCGTTTTCCAAGGGCCTGTCGGATCCAGATGAACCGGCCATTGTCGTGCGTGACATGACCGGAATGCTGCTGAGCTGGATTGAGGTCGGTGCGCCCGAAGCCGCGCGTTTGCACAAGGCTAGCAAGTCGGCAGCGCGCGTTGTCGTCTATGTCCACCGTGATCTTGAGCCGTGGCTGGCTCGCCTGGGTGAGGAACGCATTCATCGCGCTGAGGCTCTGGAGATCGTCGCGCTGGACACGAGCTTTCTCGCCGCCATGGTCAGAGGCCTCGAGCGACGCATGGAGTTCGATCTGTCGGTCAGTGATCGCACGCTCTATGTATCGCTTGGCGGGGAGACGCTCTGCTGCACATTAGACGTGCGGCGCCTCACGCGCTGAAGTGACCGCCGCCTTGGAACACGAAGTTGCAGATCACCATCCTTAGCCATGCTGGCCTTTGTGTAGAGCACAAGGGCGTGCGCATCGTTGCCGACCCGTGGCTGGTCGGCTCCTGCTACTGGCGGAGTTGGTGGAATTTTCCAGAGCCGCCGCCCGAACTAATCGCTGATCTGCAGCCCGACTATATCTACCTGACTCACCTGCATTGGGATCATTTCCATGGCGCGTCGCTGAAAAAGCTGTTCGCGCCGACAACTCGAATCATCGTGCCAAAAATCCACACCACCCGGTTGCTCGATGATCTGCGTTGGCTTGGATTCCAAAATGTTACCGAAATCCCTCACGGCGGTGCCATCAGGCTCGGGGAAGATTTCACTTTGTCCTCCTATCAGTTCAACCTGCTCAGCTCAGACAGTGCCATGCTGTTGACCGGCGGTGGCTGGACTATCTTCAATGCCAACGATTGCAAGCTGTTCGGATTGCCGCTGCGGCAGGTTACCAAAGCGTTCCCGAGGATCGACTTTGTGCTACGCAGCCATTCCAGCGCTACCCCAATACCGTATTGCATCGAGGGGTACCGGGATATGTTTCCGACCATGCGCTCGCAGCAGCAGTACATCGAAGAGTTCAGCCGCTTTGCGTTGCACGTGGGCGCCCGTTACGCGATACCCTTCGCCAGCAATCATTGCTTTCTGCACAAGGAGACCGCTCATTTCAACGACACAGCCGTTTCACCTATAGATGTGCAGTCGTATTACCGGCAGCTGGCGGCGAAAGTCCATCTGCACAGCGAGTGCGTGGTCATGGTACCGGGAAGTCGCTGGAGTGATGTCGATGGATTTCATCTGGTTCCATTCGACTACGCAAGACGCGAGGAGCACATACGCTCCATGTTAGAAAGCCACCGTGAGACGCTGGTTGCCCAATACGACAAGGAAGCCGCAGTGTTGGCCGATTTCAGCGCGTTTCGCACCTATTTTTTGGGAATGATGCGCTCTATTCCGTGGATCATCAGGCAATGGTTGAAGATTCGAGTCGTCTTTCGCACCAGTGATGTACGCGGGGAGCACAACTGGCTTGTGGACATGCCATCCGGCACGGTTGAAGAAATGAGTGCGGTCCGAGGGGACACGGTAATTGAGGTGCCGGCGGTTGTTCTTAACGATTGCACTACAATCCCGATGTTTTCAGTCTGGACCCCCTCGAAAAGGCTGCGTATCAATCTGCCCTCCCGCACTCGATTAAGGTCTGTGGTGATCTTTCTGCAATTGCTGGATATGTACGAGCTCAACATGTTGCCACTGCGGAAAAACCTCTCGTTGCGAGCTATCACGGTCCGACTGCGGCGCTGGCGAGAGATTATGGGGATGGCACGAATGGTGTTGAAGCATGGTGTGTTCCACCGCCCGATCGATATCGCGGGCCTCTATACCCTGCCAACCATTAAGACCCAATAATTGCTTGGAAACGCATAAACGCTCCATGCCGCAAGTCCGCAGCGCCGCCTCGTCGATCGTAGCTGTGTCGGGTCTGACGAAGACCTATGCCAACGGCCTCACAGCCCTCAGGGACATCAAGCTGGATATCTACGATGGCGAGATATTCGCCTTATTGGGCCCGAACGGTGCCGGCAAGACAACATTGATCAGCATCATCTGCGGCATCGTCACAGCAACGGCAGGTACCGTCATCGCGGACGGTCACGACATCGTGAAGGAATTCCGCGCCGCCCGTAGCAAGATTGGCCTGGTGCCGCAGGAGCTGCACACCGACGCGTTCGAGAGCGTCTGGGCCACGGTCACCTTCAGTCGCGGGCTGTTCGGCTTGCCGCCGAATTCGGCGCATTGCGAACGGGTACTGCGCCAGTTGTCCCTGTGGGACAAGAAAGACGCCAAGATCATGACGCTTTCGGGCGGAATGAAGCGGCGCGTGATGATCGCCAAGGCGCTCTCGCATGAACCCAGGATCCTCTTCCTGGATGAACCCACGGCCGGTGTCGACGTAGAGTTGCGCCGTGATATGTGGCAAATGGTGCGCGGGCTGCGCGACAGCGGCGTTACCATCATTCTGACCACACATTACATCGAAGAGGCTGAGGAAATGGCTGACCGAATTGGCGTGATCAACGCTGGCGAGCTAATCGTGGTCGAAGACAAGGTTGTACTGATACGCAAACTCGGCAAGAAGCAGTTGACCTTGCAATTGCAGCGAGCACTGCCGGAGCTGCCCGCGGGGCTGGCAGAGTACCCACTCGAATTGTCCGACAACGGACACGCGCTCGTGTTCACGTTCGACGCTCACAGCCGGGAAACCGGCATTCCGACGCTGCTGAAGCGACTCAGTGAGCTGCATATCGACGTCAAGGACCTGCATTCGAGCGAGAGTTCGCTGGAAGACATTTTTGTCAGCCTGGTAAGTACGCGACGATGAACCTGCATGCGATTCGCGCCATCTACCGGTTCGAAATGGCCCGAACGTTTCGTACTCTCATGCAAAGCATCGCCTCACCGGTGCTGGCCACCTCGCTGTACTTCGTCGTATTCGGTTCCGCGATCGGCGCGCGCATGGGGGTCGTCGATGGCGTCAGGTATGGGGCCTTTATCGTTCCGGGTCTCATGATGCTGTCGATTCTGAGTGAGAGCGTCTCGAACGCCTCGTTCGGCATCTACTTGCCGAAATGGTCCGGTACCATCTTCGAGCTGCTGTCAGCGCCTGTCTCCTACGTCGAGGTACTGATTGGCTACGTCGGCGCCGCGGCCACCAAGTCCGTCATGCTCGGTATTCTGATCTTGCTCACGGCGCGTCTGTTCGTACCCTACAGCGTCGCGCACCCGGCGTGGATGGCTGCCTTTCTGATCCTCACTGCGGTGACCTTTAGCCTCTTCGGTTTCATCATCGGTGTGTGGGCCGAGAGCTTTGAGCAGCTGCAGATCGTTCCTCTGATGGTCCTGACGCCGCTCACCTTCCTGGGCGGCGCCTTCTATTCGATCACGATGTTGCCGCCCCTGTGGCAGAAGATCACGCTGTTCAATCCGGTGGTTTATCTGATCAGCGGTTTTCGCTGGAGTTTCTTCGGCGTCTCAGATGTGAACGTGGTGGCAAGCGCTGGCGCGACCTTAGGCTTTCTGGCGGTGTGCGTAGCCGCCGTGAGCTGGATATTCAAGACCGGTTACAAGCTCAAGAATTGAATTGCGGGCGGCCGTGGATCGGTGTCGACTTGGCGAGAGAGCGCCCGTGGCACTGGCGATCTGGAATACGGACACATTTCCCGAAACCCCGTTGGCAACTCCTGTAACCCCGTCGGCGACGAATACGAACCGGCTCGCCGGATCAATGACGATGCCCGTGGGCGCGTCGCCAGCCGCAAAAGGACTACCCGGCACTTGAGTCAAGCTGCCGGTCGTAGCATCAATCGCCAACGCTGACACGTTGTTCGTGGTGGTGTTCGCCGTGTAGAGGAACTTGCCGGACGAGTCGATCGCGAGTTCGTTAACGTATCCTCCTGCTGCCGCAAATGGCGACCCAGGTAACGCCGTCAAGAGGCCGGTGCTCGGATCGATTGCGTATGCAACCACGCTGTCTGAGGCGCCGACATAAACGAAGCTTCCAGTCGGATCGACCGTAATCGTACTCGGTCCCACGGGAGTAACCGGCTCCGCTGCTATTGAACCAAGGCGCACGAGCTGACCTGTTGCGGAGTCGATCGCGTACATACGAACGCTTCCGGCAACCGGTAGCAAATTACTGCCAAGGGGCTGCTCACCCTGGTCTGTCGCATAAGCGAATGGACCTGCGGGATCGACGGCGATCGCGACCAGCTCGCCCGAATCGCATTGAGGCACGCCCAGCGGTGCTAGTGCGCCGCTGATTGCATCAACCGCAAAGCAGTAGATTCCTGTTTGGCTTCCCCCATATGCGAACTGAGTTGGCGCACTCGTGCAGGTGACGAGCACATTCGTGATCGCTGAGCTCTGTACTGTTCCGCTCGCCCCACCGAGCACGCAAGTCTGAGTAGGATTAATCGGTTGAGCAGCGATTGTGATGACGTAGCTCGTACCGCTCAGCAACGACGTGGGGAATGTGAACGCTCCATTTGCTGCGACCGGCAGCGGCG
>Ga0302324_100016089_pt1 | contig 14938 bp, 18 predicted proteins | sample Palsa_T0_1_FD_201949 | JGI IMG/M metagenome (GOLD analysis project Ga0302324, IMG submission 201949) | Peat permafrost microbial communities from Stordalen Mire near Abisko, Sweden - Palsa_T0_1 | ecosystem: Environmental > Terrestrial > Soil > Palsa > Peat permafrost | place: Sweden: Abisko...
TCGGAATCAGGATGAAGGTCTTGAGCTTGACCCCGTCACGCATCGGAATCATCTCCTCGCGCTTGATGTAGTCGAAGCTGTCGGTCTTGGTCTCGAATTTCTTCGGTATGTCGCTTGGCAGGTCCGGCGGTGGGGCCTTGGCCGATTGCGTGACGCCGCTCAGCGCCAGCAGCGCCACGGACGTAAACCCTCTGAACCACAATCTCATGCGTCGCCCCTTTTTTCAGCCGTTTCCCGGTCCGCTGCGCGCGATCTCGCGCGCGCTGGCCAGCGCCGCACCGATCCATCCGAGCACCAGACCCGCGAGCGCCAGGTAGCCGAGTTCGCGCGTGCTGGGACCTTCGAGTTCGAAATGCTGACCGTAGGCGGCTGCCAGCCGCGCCACACTGGGCGCCAGACTCAGGCGCGCCGCGGCGACGATGCCCCAGGCAATCGCACCCGCGAGCAGGCCATATAGCACGCCGGTGTATAGAAACGGGCGGCGCACGAACGCGCGGCTGCCGCCGACCAGCTGCGTGACATCGATCTCCGCGCTGCGGCTGCGAATCTCGAGCCGGATCGTGTTGCCGACCACGGCAATCACGCCAGCACCCAGCAACGCAGCCGTGATCCACAGCGTGCGCAGCAGCAGTTCCAGCATGGCGTCGAAACGCAGCAGCCAATCGCTGTCCAGCTGCACCGAGTCGACCTCGGGCCACGCCGCCACGGCGCGGCGCAATGTTTCGAGTTGGCCGGGCGAGGATGCGTCGGCGGTGGGCCGGATGGCGATGACATTGGGCAAAGGATTGTCGGTCAAGGCATCGAGCGCGGCGCCGAAGCCCGATTGCGCGCGAAACTCTTCGAGCGCCTGCGCGGCCGTGATCAAAGTGACGTTCGCGACGCCGGCATGACCCTTGAGGTTCTGAGCCAGCTGCCTGGCGCTCTGCTCGGACACCTGCGCCTTCAAATACACCGACATGCCCACCGCATCGGAGAAATCGCCGGTGACGCCGCGCACGTTACGCACCAGTACATCCAGGGACAAAGGCAGCGCCAGCGCGAGCCCCATGACTATCACGGTCAGTGTGGTGGCGAAGCCATGGCGCGCCAGATGCCCACCGGATGAGATCAGCGCATGGCCGTGGCGCGCAGCCCAGTTGGAGATGCTCGCCATGAGATCAGTGTGCCGCCGCGAGCAGGCGGCCGTCCTCGAGCACGATCTGGCGCCGTCCGGATGTGTCCACCAGATGCTGATCGTGGGTCGCGACCACGACCGTGACACCGACGTCGTTGAAACGCCGGAACAGACCCATGACCTCGCCCGCCAGCGCGGCATCGAGATTGCCCGTGGGTTCATCGGCCACGAGCAACGTCGGCTTGCTCACGATCGCGCGCGCGATGCCCACGCGCTGCTGTTCGCCCACGGACAACTCCAGCGGTGCCACGCGCTCCTTACCCAGCAGTCCCACCTGGTCGAGCGCGGCGCGCACGCGCCGGTCGATTTCCTTGAATGAGGTATCGGCGACGATCAATGGCAGCGCGACGTTATCGAACACCGGCCGATCCATGAGCAGACGGTGATCCTGCAGCACGATGCCGATCTGGCGGCGGAATAACGGTACGCGGCGCAGCGGCAGCTTGCCCGTGTTCTGGCCATTCACGACCACGAGTCCGCGGGTGGGCCGCTCGAGCAATGCGATGAGTTTGAGCACGCTGCTCTTGCCGGCGCCCGAGCGGCCGGTCAGGAACACCATCTCGCCATCGGCAATTTCCAAGTTTAACTCCGAAAGCGCCTCGCGTCCGTTCGGATAGCGTTTGCTGACGCGCTCGAAGCGAATCACTTGACGGCGCCGTCGATCAGGGCGGTGGCGAAGGCGCGCGCATTGAACGGGCCAAAATCCTCGGCCTTCTCGCCGATGCCGATGAAACGAATCGGCAGCTTGAGCGCGCGCGCGATCGCCACCACGATGCCGCCGCGCGCGCTGCCGTCAAGCTTGGTCAGAACCAGGCCGGTCACGCCGAGCGCGGCGTGAAACTGCTGCGCCTGCGCCAGCGCGTTCTGTCCCTGGTTGGCATCGAGCACCAGCAGCACTTCCTGCGGCGCCTCGGGATCGAGCCGTTGAATCACGCGTTTGATCTTCTTGAGTTCATCCATCAAGTGCGTCTGGCTGTGCAGGCGTCCGGCCGTGTCGGCCAGCACTACGTCGATATGGCGGGCCTGTGCCGACTGCAGCGCATCGAACACCACGGCGCCGGGGTCGGCGCCGGTCTGCTGCGCGCTGAAGGCCGCGCCGCTGCGCTCGGCCCAGACATGCAGTTGTTCGACCGCGGCGGCACGAAAAGTATCCCCGGCCACGAGCATCACACTCAAGCCCTGCTCACGCAGCGCGCGCGCAAGCTTGCCGATGCTGGTGGTCTTGCCTGAACCGTTGACGCCTATGATGAGCACCACGAACGGCTTGGCTGCGCGCTCGATGCGCAGGGGCTGCTCGCAAGGCTGCAGCAGCTGCGTCAGCCGATCGCGCAGCGCGCCGAGCAAGGCTTCGACGTCATCGAGTTCACGCAGCGCGACGCGGCGGTTCAGATCGCGAAGAATATCGTTGGTGGCCTCGACGCCGACGTCGGCGGTCAGCAGCCGCGACTCAAGATCCTCGAGCACCGCGGCATCGATCTTGCGGCCGGTCAACAAGCTGCGCAGGTCGCGCGCGATCGAGGCGCCGCCGCGGTTCAGGCGCGCCCTCAGTCGCGCCAGGAATCCCGCCGGTTCGTCGCTGCGCTCATCGCTCGGTGGCATATCCGGCAGATTGTCGCATGCTGGGGTAGGATGCGCGGCCTCATGAGACCCGAGCGCACGTTACGCATCATTGCCGGGCAGTGGCGCGGACGAAAATTTCGGTTTCCGCCATTGGATATCCGGCCCACGCCCGATCGTGTGCGCGAGAGCTTGTTCAACTGGCTGCAGCCACGCATTGAAGGCGCGCGCTGCCTGGATCTGTTCGCGGGCTCCGGAGCACTGGGTCTGGAGGCACTGTCGCGCGGCGCGGCGGCGGCGGTGTTCGTCGAGCAGCAGCGCGCTGCGGCCGCGGCGATCGAGGCGCTGCTGATCGCCTGGCAGGCCACGGGCGGGGTGGTGTTCTGCACCGAAGCACACCGCTATCTGGCCGCGGCCGAGGCTCGCGGCTTCGATCTGGTTTTCCTGGATCCGCCGTACGGTTCGGGCGCGATGCTTGGGGCCGCCAACGCGCTCGAGCGCGGCTGGCTCGCGCCCGGCGCGCGGGTCTATGTCGAGCACGCACGGCGCGAGGCTTTGCCGGCGCTGCCCTCGAGCTGGCGTGAACTGCGTTCCGGCACGGCCGGTGAGGTCGGTTATCATCTGTTCGCAGCCGGCGAGTCCGCGCCTTGAGGGGGAGTGGGGTCAGAATATGAAAACCAGTGCGGTCTACCCGGGTACTTTCGATCCCATGACGCGCGGTCATGAAGACATCGTGCGCCGTGCTGCGCATATTTTCGATCACGTGGTGGTGGCGATCGCCGCCAACCCCAACAAGGCGCCGGCCTTCGATGTCGCGCAGCGCGTCGAACTGGCGTGCGGCGTGCTGGCCGATCTGGCCAACGTCGAAGTGGTGGGCTACAGCGGCCTGACCGTTGAATTTGCGCGTGCGCGCAATCTATCGGTGGTGGTGCGCGGCTTACGCGCGGTGTCGGACTTCGAGTTCGAATTCCAGCTGGCCAACATGGGCCGCCATCTGCAGCCCGACATCGAGACCATGTTCATGGTGCCCAAGGAGCAGTTCACGTTCATTTCCTCGACCCTGGTGCGAGAGATAGCGTTGCTCGGCGGCGATATCAGCCATTTCGTGCATCCGTTGGTCGAGGCGGCGTTCAAGCGCAAGCTGGGCCGCGCTTAAGTTCAATCGCCGAGCGCGACGCCCTCGCGGCGCGGGTCGGCGCCGCCGTCGAGCGAACCATCGGGCAATACCTGCAAGCCGGTCAGTCCCGACTCCTCGTACTGGCCTGCATGCACGTTCACTCCGCGTGCATTGAGCCCATCGAGCAGTTGCGGCCCGAATTTGTCGGCTTCGCCCGAGAAATTCGCGCCGTGCGCGACCAGATTCGGCAGCGCCACAGCCGCGCGCATGGACAGATGCCAGTCGAGCGCGCCGATCAGCGTTTTGAGCACGTAGGAAATGATGGCCGGTCCGCCGGCCGAACCAGCCGCCGCGACAAAGCGTCCCTGAGCATCGAGCACGATGGTCGGCGCCATGGCCGAGCGCGGCCGCTTGCCGGGCGCGACCGCATTGGCCGCGGGCTGCCCGCCGGAATCCGTGGGCGAGAAACTGAAATCGGTCAGCTGATTGTTAAGAAAGAATCCGTCGACCATGCGGCCTGAGCCGAAGATGCTCTCCACTGTGGTGGTCATCGACACCACATTGCCCGCAGCATCGAGGATCACGAAATGCGTGGTGCCGCCGGGCTCGATGGTCTGATCGGTGGCCCTCGGGCTCGCGCCCGGCGGCACGCCGGCGTGCGGCGGTGTGGCCGCGACGCGTTCGCCGATCTGCGTTGCACGCTCTTGTATATACGCCGGATCGAGCAAGCCCTCGAGCGGCACCGTCACAAAGCTCGGATCGCCGATGTAGAAATTGCGATCGGCGTACATGAGCTGCTCGGCCTCGCCGAGTTCGACCCAGGCGATCGGGTCCTGAGGACCACGCTGTGCGATATCGGTATCGGCCAGCAGCAGCAGGCCCTGCAGCACGCCGATGCCGCCTGAGGGCAAGGGCGGCGTGCACACCAAATACACCTGCCAGGGACGGCACAGCGCTGCGGACTCGATGGGCCGGTAGCGCGCGAGATCCTCGAGCGAGAGCGACCCAGCGAACTCGCCCTGATGAACGCGCTGCACGATGTCATCGGCGATCGCGCCGTGATAGAGCGCGCGCGTGCCTTCGGCTGCCAGGCGCTGCAGTGTGGCCGCATAGGCGGGATTCTTGAGCACATCGCCCGAGGCGAGCCGCGTGCCGTCGGGCTTGCTGAAATAATGCACCGCGTCGCTGGCCGAGGCCTGCGGTGCGCGGCTGGCGATCATGCCCGCGAGCCGCGGGCTGACGATGAAACCTTGCGTCGCCAGACGCTGTGCGTCGCCGAACAGGTTGCGCCACGCGAGTTTGCCGTGTTCATGCTGCAGCAGCTCGAGCGCGGCAATGGCGCCCGGCACACCTGTGGAACGACCGCTCAGCACGGCGGTAGCAAACGGCAGCGCTGTGCCGTCAGGGCCTAGAAACATATCGGCAGTCGCGCCGGCCGGTGCTGTCTCACGACCGTTGTACGCACTGACCAGGCGCGTGCGCGCGTCGTAATAAGTGATGAAGGCGCCGCCACCGAGCCCGGAGCTCTGCGGCTCGACCAGGCCCAGTACCGCCTGCACCGCTACCGCGGCGTCGGCAGCGGAGCCGCCCCGGCGCAATATCGCCAGGCCCGCCTGAGCGGCCAGCGGGTTAGCAGCCACCACCATTACGTGGTGCGCGGGACTGTGGGTAGCGGAGTCCGCGGCCCCTGACGGCAGCACAACGCACAGGGCCGCGGCCAGTGCGGCAATATGGATTCTGGGGCGCATGGAGCATAAAGAATAGCATCCGCAGCGCGCGCGCCATGCTAGAGCCACTGTAGTCCGCAGCTGGCCTGGATTCGAGGCATAGGAGTATTGCCGAGCGCTGCCCGGTCTTTATGATTTGCTGTTAACTCAGCAGCGGAGCAAGTCCATGGCAAAAGGTGCAACGATTGGTTGCCTGTTGGCGGCGCTTGTGTGTACCAGCGCGGCTATGGCGGCCGAACCTGAGCGTGACCATGCCGACGGTGCGCGTCCTGAATCGCGCGCGCCAGAGCCGCATGCCGGTCCCCAGGGGTATGCCCGGGTCACGGAACCCAAGGGCTGGAATGCCCGGCCCGCCACCGTCGATCGCGGGGCCTATCAACACAATTTCCAGGCAGCTCGCACCTACAGGATCGGGCCCTATCATCGTCCCCCGGGCTGGGTTGCGCACCACTGGGGTTATGGGGAAATCCTGCCGCGGGCGTATTGGGGTGCACAGTATCTTCTGGCGGACTACTGGCTGTTTGCGCTGGAAGTGCCGCCCGTGGGATATGAATGGGTGCGCGACGGCAACGATGCCTTGCTGGTGAATACGGGCTCCGGCGAGATCCTGCAGGTCGAATACGCAGTGTTCGCTTAAGCTCAGCGGCGCGCCCTACTTGGACTTGGACGGGGGCGCGCGCCGCACTCCTTTGGCCGGCTTGGCTTGCTTGCTGCGCTTCACGGCCTTGACCATGACGATGCGCGGTGGGGCGGCGCAAGGTGGCAGCTTATTCACACGCGCGAGATCCACGGCGCGCCACAGATACCACGCCGCAATACTGCGGTAGGGTTTCCAGCACTCGCCGAACGCGGCCAGCGCGCGCGGCGTGGGCATGCGTTTGAGTCCGTAGGCCAGGCGGAAGCCATTGCGCACGCCGAAATCGTCGACCGGCAGCACGTCTGGCCGCTTGAGCCGGAACATCAGCATCATCTCCACCGTCCATCGGCCGATGCCGCGCACACTGCTGATGCGCTCGATGATCTGCAGATCGCTCAAGCTTTCGAGTTCGACGTGCGCGGGCACGGTGCCATCCAGGGTCTTGGCCGCGAGATCCTTGAGTGCCGCGACCTTGGCGAACGAGAAGCCCACGCCGCGCAGATGATTGGCGTGCGCTCCGAGCACGTGATGCGGCGACGGAAAGGCCGGAGGTTCGAACAACGCCACGAAGCGCGCGAGAATGCGCTCGGCCGCGACACCGTGCAGCTGCTGATGCGCGATCGCGCGCGCCAGGGCTTCGAACGGCGCGTGTTGTTCGCGATAATTAATGCGGCACGGACCGGCCGCTTTGATCAACGCGGCCATGACCGGATCGGCTTTGAGGATGCGATGGGCGCTGCGATGCATGGCCGTCTCAACGCTGGCATTGCGGACAGAAATAACTCGAGCGCGCGCCCTGTGTGATTTGCCGAATCGGGGTACGGCACACGCGGCAAGGCTTGGCGTCGCGTTCATAGACATACAGTTTCTGGCGGAACTCTCCCGGGTTGCCATCGGTGCCGACGTAGTTGCGCAGGCTGGTGCCGCCGGCACGAATGGCCGCGCCGAGTGCGGCGCGCACCGCGCGCACCAGTCGTGCGCAGTCCTTGAGTGTAAGGCGACGCGCGGCGCGGCGCGGATTGATGCGGGCGCGGAACAGGGCCTCGCTGGCGTAGATGTTGCCGACGCCGGTCACCAGCCGCCCGTTCATGATCACCTGCTTGATCGCGGCGCGACGCTTACGCGTGATGCGATACAGATAGTCGGCATTGAACGACGCATCGAACGGTTCCGGTGCCAGCGAGCGCAGCAGGCGATGCGCGGCAGGATCCTGATCCGTGTAGTGCAGGCTGCCGAAGCGTCTTGGGTCGTTGAAGCGCAGGTCCAGGCCCGACTCGAAGGCCAGGTCGAACTGATCGTGCTTGAGCCGCGGCGCGCCGGCGTGCAGCACGCGCAGGCTGCCGGACATGCCCAGATGCAGAATCAGAGTGCCGCGCTCGAGGTTCAGCAGCAGATACTTGGCGCGGCGGCCGACCGTGAGGGCCTGCTGTCCGGCGAGCAGTTCGGGAAGGTGCTCTTCGATGGGCCAGCGCAAGCGCCGGTCATAGATGCGCAGCTCTTTGATGCGATCCCCACGCAGCGCGCTGTCGATGCCGCGGCGCGTGGTCTCGACCTCGGGCAGTTCGGGCACCGAGGCGCTGCGCCTATTTGATCTTGGTTTCCTTGTACGCGACGTGCTTACGCACGCGCGGGTCGAACTTGCGTACTTCCATCTTGTCCGGATGCAGACGCTTGTTCTTCATCGCAACGTAGAAATGGCCGGTGCCGGCGGAGGACAGCAGTTTGACTTTCTCACGCATGATGTTGTGACCTCAGAGCTTGATGCCACGGGTGCGCAGATCCGAGAGCACGGCTTCCAGGCCTTTCTTCTCGATGGTGCGCATGGCGTTGGTCGAAACGCGCAGGCTGACCCAACGCTTCTCGCCTTCGAGCCAGAAGCGCTGCGTGTGCAGATTGGGCAGGAAGCGCCGCCGCTTGCGGTTGTTGGCATGCGAAACGGTGTTACCCGTGATGGGGCGCTTGCCGGTGACCTGACAGACCCGAGACATGAGCTTCGTCCTCGAAATCAATACTTTACGTGGGGGCGCTTTATACCAGCCGGCAGGGGCCTACGGCAAGCTACGGGCAAGCGGCCAAGTAAGGTGGGGCAGTTCAGCGGTGTCGGCAACAGGGCTGGCCACTTTGAGCCTTTTTTTGGATTTTGGGCTGTTATAACTTTTGTAATAACGCCCGTTTTTTTATTTTGCGAGCCCCGCGACACCCGGCAATGCCGCCAGGACGACCGCGTCTTGCGGCAATGTTGCGCCGCGTCATGACTGGGGCTCGCTGCGACGCAAGACCAGCCCGGCGACTCGCGGACGACCCGGCCAGAGCACCAGCGACACCCCACATATCACGAGTACGGCGCACAGGATGGCCACCGGCGTGATCTTCTCGTGCAACACCACGGCGCCAAGGATCAAGGCGATGATGGGATTGACCAGCGCGTAGGTGCTGACTTTCTGCGCCGGGACGTGTGCCAGCAGAAAGGAATAGCAGTTGACCGCGATGATGCTGCCGAAGGTGATCAGGTAGCCCACCGCGAGCGCCGACTGCAACGAGACCTGCGACGGGGCGAAGCCATTCCATTCCCGATCCACGAAGCTCATGAGCAACTGGAACGCAGCGCCGGCGAACATCTGCAGGCAGGTGTAGCTGCCCAGGCGGGTGGGGTCGACGTAGCGCTGCTGCAGCAAAGAGCCCAGCGCCCAGCCGAGCTCAGCCACCATCACGGCAAGGATGTAAACCGGACGCACCTGACCGGACAGCGAATGCGTGTGCAGGGTCAGCACCACGACCCCTACCAATCCCAGGATCACGCCGAGCATGCCGCGCGCAGTGGGTGCGCGGCGCGAGAAGAACAGCCAGTCGAACAACAAAATCATGACCGGTACGGCGCAGACGAACAGCGCCGTAATGCCTGATGGCAGCCCCTGCTGCGCCCAGACCACGAAGCCATTACCGATGCCGCTCAACAGCACTCCGCACAACAGGCTGCCGCCGATATTCAGTCCGGCAAAGGGCCGCGGGTTGCGCGCACGCAGCCACCCATACATGAGGCCGGCGGCCACGAGAAACCGGAACGCGCCGCTCAGGAACGGCGGAATGGTCCGGATCGCGAGCGCGATGGCCAGGAAAGTGGTGCCCCAGATGACGTAGACGCCGGCAAAAGCCAGCACGATGGCTTTGGCGCCGGGTCGCGCAGTCATAGCAAACTAGTGTCTCAGATCAGCCGGTCGGTGGCTTGCCCGTGAAAACCGCCAATTGATCGGCGAAAGCGCGCTTGTAGGCGGGCCGCGCTTCACCACGGGCGACATAGGCGCAGAGGTTCGGATATTTATCCAACAGACCCGATCCGTTCAATCTGCGCAGCACCGTCACCATCAGCAGATCACCGGCGCTGAACGCATGGTCGAGCCAGCTGGCATCGCCAAGCCGACTGGAGAGTTCGTCCAGCCGTACACGCACGCGATCCTCGAGGATAAGCAGGCGCTCCTCATACCAGCTCTTGTCGTGCTCCAGGAACTTGGCGATTGTGCGCTCAAAGATCGGTGGCTCTACTGTGTTAAGCGCGGCAAACATCCATGAGATCGCGCGCGCCCGGGCATCGGCATCCTCTGGCAGCAGCCCGGCATGGCGCTCCGCGATATGGAATACGATCGCCCCCGACTCGAACAGGGTCAGATCGCCTTCTTCATAGGTCGGAATCTGTCCGAAGGGATGAAGCAGACGATGTGCGGATTCCTTCATCTCGCTGAACGAAAGAAGACGAACCTGGTAAGGCTGGCCCACCTCTTCAAGCGCCCAGCGAACGCGCATGTCACGCGCCAGTCCCCTGCCACGATCGGGCGACCGTTCAAAGGCGGTAATGGTAGGGGTCATTGGAAGGCTCCGGGAGATTGCGTTCGACGATAATCTTCCTATTCGATACGCCACATCTCAAATAAGTCCACGTTCGGCGAACGACAGGCAGCCGTTATCGGCCACGATCAGATGATCGAGCACACGGATGTCGACCAGCTGCAGCGCTTCGCGCAGGCGCCGCGTGATGAGTTCGTCGGCATGGCTGGGCTCGGCTACTCCTGAAGGGTGGTTGTGCGCCAGGATCACGGCCGCGGCGTTGTGCGCGAGCGCCTGCTTGACCACTTCGCGCGGATGCACGCTGGCGCCGTCGATGGTGCCGCGAAATAACTCCTCGAACGCGATCAGCCGGTGCCGGTTGTCCAGGTGCAGGCAGCAGAACAGCTCGTGTGGAATATCGCGCAGCCGTGAGACCAGGAACTCGCGCGTCGCAGCGGGCGAATGCAGCGGCGGTCCGGCGCGCAGCGCCTCGGCGTAGTGCCGGCGTGCGAGCTCGAGCGCGGCCTGCAGGCGGCAGTAGCCGGCCACTCCGATTCCGGGAGCCGCCAGGCACACCCCGGCCGTAGCCGAGAGCAATCCGCGCAGCGTCTGGTGCCGGGCGATGAGGTTGCGCGCCGTCGCGACTGCGTCGAGTCCGCGGGTGCCTGCGCCCCCGAGCAGCACGGCCAGCAGTTCGGCGTCCGAGAGCGCCTGGGTGCCGCTGGCGAGCAGCTTTTCGCGCGGCCGCTCGCGCTCCGGCCAGTCCTTAATGCTCATTCGGGCTCCGCCGGAGCCGCCCCGGCTAAATATGTGCGCCAAGTCTGCTGCGACATGCCCGTGCCGTGCGATCCTCATATCGTGCGCGCATCGCCGGAAAGACCGATAATTGGGGTATGAAAGGCAAACGCATCCTGCTCGGGGTCACCGGCGGTATCGCAGCCTATAAAAGCGCGGATCTGGTGCGGCGCCTGCGCGAGCGCGGGGCAATTGTGCAGGTCGTCATGACCGCCAGCGCCCGTGAATTCGTCACCCCGACAACGTTTCAGGCCTTGTCCGGGCGAACCGTGCGTACCGATCTTTGGGACCCGGCGGCCGAGGCGGCCATGGGGCATATCGAGCTCGCGCGCTGGGCCGAGCTGCTGCTGGTGGCGCCCGCGAGTGCTGATTTCCTCGCGCGTCTGGCGCATGGCCTCGCCGATGATCTGCTGAGCACACTGGCGCTGGCCACCGCGGCGCCGATCGCGGTGGCGCCGGCCATGAATCAACTCATGTGGAGCAATGCGGCCACGCAGGCCAATGTGGCGCTGTTGCAGCAGCGCGGCGTGCGCGTGCTGGGACCTGGCGTGGGCGATCAGGCCTGTGGCGAGACCGGACCTGGCCGCATGCTCGAGCCGCTCGAGATTGCGGCGCTGATTGCGCCGTTGTTGACCCGCGAGGGCCCTCTGCGCGGACACCGCGTGCTCGTGACCGCAGGACCTACGCGCGAGTGCATCGATCCGGTGCGCTTTGTCAGCAATCGCAGCTCCGGCAAGATGGGCTTCGCGGTCGCGCAGGCCTTGCAGGAGGCCGGGGCCGAGGTGGTGCTGGTCAGCGGCCCGGTGTCGCTGGCGACGCCGTCGGGTGTGCGGCGCATCGATGTCGAGAGCAGCGATCAGATGTATGCGGCCGTGCAGCGTGAGCTTCCGGGCACGGCGATCTTCATCGGCACAGCGGCCGTGGCGGATTATCGCCCCAATCAATGTGCGCCGCAGAAGATCAAGAAGACCAGCGAGACCCTGGCGCTCGAGCTCACCCGCACCATCGATATTCTGTCGTACGTGAGCGCCAGTTCACCGCGGCCGTTCGTGGTGGGCTTCGCTGCCGAGACGCACGCGGTAGAGCAACACGCGCGCGCGAAACTGCTGGCCAAGAACCTGGATCTGATCGCCGCCAATGAAGTCGGGCACAGCAAGGCTTTCGACTGCGACCACAACGCATTGCTGGTGCTCTGGCGCGGCGGCCGCGTCGAGCTGCCCAGCGCCAGCAAGGCTGAGCTGGCGGGGGCGCTGACCGGCCTGATCGCCGAGCGCTTTGGCGAGCATCAGCGCGAGCGGCTGCAACAGAGCGCCCCTGCGCGGGAGCTGCGCGAAGGTTGATGGACGTCGCCGCGCGCCGCACGCTGCGGATCCGTATTCTCGATGCGCGGCTGGGCGCGCAATTTCCGTTGCCGCACTACGCCACCGAAGGCAGCGCCGGACTGGATCTGCGCGCCTGCATCGATGCCCCGCTGCTGCTGGCGCCGGGGCAGGCCGAGCTGATTCCCACCGGGCTTGCGATCCATCTCGAGGATCCCGGATTAGCCGCGATGATCCTGCCGCGCTCAGGCCTGGGCCATAAACACGGCGTCGTGCTCGGCAATCTGGTGGGCCTGATCGATTCGGATTACCAGGGACCGCTGATGGTCTCGTGCTGGAATCGCGCGGCACAGCCTTATTCGATCGCGCCCGGCGAGCGGATCGCGCAGCTGGTCGTGGTGCCGGTGGTGCAGGTGGCCCTCGAGGTGGTCGAGGATTTCAGCGCCAGCACGCGCGGTGGCGGCGGCTTTGGGCACAGCGGCCGGCAATAGCCGCGCCGCCGGATCAGGAGCGCGGTCGCGTGGTCAGCTCGCGGTAGCGCTGGATGTCGCTGTTGAATTGCGTCTGCGTGTCGGCCTCTTCGCGGCGCTTGGCGTCCAGAGCCTGATGCTGGCTGCCGGTCTCATTGAGCGTGTGGATCAGATCTTCGGCCAGATCATCGGGCATGCGCCGCGCATTGGGCTCGCTGCTGTAGGGTTTGAAGCGCATGGCGCGGTCCTGCAGAGCGGTCAGCCGCGCGCCGAGCGTATCGATATAGATCAGCGCCGCCCTGATCTGGCCTTCCATGAGCGCCACACGCTCATCGCGCAGCTGCTCTATGTCCTTGGTCGACAGATAGGTCGATAACAGGAATTGGTCGTGCTGCGCGCGCTGTTGAGCCGCACCCGTGGCCCGAGCCTGCTCGGCCTGCTGGGCTGCGTTCTTGCCGCCCTCGACGTGCCCGACCTCGACCCCCTGGCCATTGAGCAAGGTACTCTCGCTCTGCGAGTACTGGGACGGCACGCTGTCGCCGTAATGCACTTCGCCTTTCTCATCGACCCAGCGGTAGACCTTGGCGCCGCCGCTCGACCCCGTGCTATCGGCGCCCATGGCTGCACCCATAGCGAGCACCGCCGCGCAGCAGGCGGCCAGCGAGGCGACGAGATTGCGCCGATGATCCATTCTGGTGCCATTGTCCACGACGCGCGTCCGCCTGCAAGCGTCAGGGGGCGTCGACGCCGTACTTGAGCCGGTAAGCGCGCAGGGCCGTGAGCTGTTCCGCATTTGGTGCCAGCTCCGGCGCCCCCCCGGGTGCCTCAAGCGCCGCGATCAGCTCGCTCAACGTCACTATGGCCAGACAGCGCAGGCCGTACTGGGCTTGCATCTCCTGCACGGCCGAGCGCTCGGACAGCCCTCGCTCCTGGCGGTCGAGCGCGAGCGCCACGGCCACGGGTTCGGCACCGGCGCGGCGGATGAGCTCGAGCGACTCACGGATGGCGGTGCCGGCAGTAATCACGTCATCGACGATCACGACCCTGCCCTTAAGCGGGCTGCCGATCAGTACGCCGGCCTCGCCATGGTCCTTGGCCTCCTTGCGGTTGTAGGCCCAGGGCACGTTGCGCGCGTGGCCGTCGGCCAGCGCGATCGCCGTGGTCGCGGCCAGCGCGATGCCCTTGTAGGCGGGCCCAAACAGCATGTCGAAGCCCAGTCCGGCGTGCAGTAGCGCCGCGGCATAGCAGCGGCCCAGGGCTGCAATCGAGGCGCCGTCGTTGAACAATCCGGCATTGAAGAAGTACGGACTCACCCGCCCGGACTTGAGCGTGAACTCGCCGAAGCGCAGCGCCTGGCGCGCGAGCGCGAGCTCGATGAATTGACGCTGGTAGTCGCGCACCCGCCCACCCTCCGGATGAATGCCGCAGGGTATCATCGCAGCGTGCGCACCAGCATCAGCAATGTCGACAGTATTTGAGCGGCGCTCCAGCTGGCTGGAGTCGCTGCGCATGTATACCCGCCCGCGCATGCTGTCCATGCTGGCGCTGGGATTCTCGGGCGGCCTGCCGTTCATGCTCGTCTACAGCACATTGTCGGCGTGGCTGCGCCAGAGCGGTATCGCGCGGGCGACCATCGGCATGCTGGCCTGGGTGTCGCTGGTCTACACGCTGAAATTCCTCTGGGCGCCGGTGGTGGATCGCCTGCGCCTGCCGTTAATCGGCCGCGCGCTGGGCCAACGGCGCAGCTGGATGCTGCTCGCGCAATTGTCGATCGCGGCCGCGCTGGTCGCGATTTCCACCAGGGACCCCAGGACACAGGTGTTCGAGGTCGCCGCCTTCGCGCTGTGGCTGGCATTCTCGGCCGCGACCCAGGACATCGCGATCGATGCCTGGCGCATCGAGTCGGCGCCGGCGCGTGAGCAGGGGGCCATGGCTGCGGCCTATCAGCTCGGCTACCGGCTTGCGATCCTGGTCGGATCCGCCGGGGCCCTTTGGATCGCCGCCGAGGCAGGCTGGGCGCGCAGCTATGCGACCATGGGCGCGCTGGTTGGCATAGGCGTGCTAGCCACGTTGCTGGTACGCGAGCCCGAGCGCATTGCGCCGCAGGCCTCGCTGCTGACCGAAAAGCGCGTGGTCGACTGGCTCGAACGGCGCGCGCACTGGCCGGTCTGGCTGCGTCATGCCGGCGGCGCGTTCTTCGGCGCCGTGATTTGCCCGATATTGGATTTCTTTGCACGCTACGGCTTGGTGCTGGGCCTGCTGATGTTTGCGTTCATCGGCAGCTACCGGCTCACCGACTACAGCATGGGCGCGATGGCCAACA
>Ga0302324_100016090_pt1 | contig 14938 bp, 6 predicted proteins | sample Palsa_T0_1_FD_201949 | JGI IMG/M metagenome (GOLD analysis project Ga0302324, IMG submission 201949) | Peat permafrost microbial communities from Stordalen Mire near Abisko, Sweden - Palsa_T0_1 | ecosystem: Environmental > Terrestrial > Soil > Palsa > Peat permafrost | place: Sweden: Abisko...
TCCCGTACCTCTTTCGCCTGCCCATTGTGGAAGGCGCGCAGCGTCCGCTGCAATGCCTCGCTCGCACCGGGTTCCAATAAAGCTGCAAATGCGTCATCCGCGCTGGCGCCTAGCGATATTGCCGGCGGCGAAGAGTTGGCGGATACGCTCGGGTACCGTTGGTCGGCACCCTGCCACTTGATGTTGACAACCGCCCCATGGCAGAGCGTCTTTTGGACCAGCGAATCTTGTTTTACGTCAGTGCACGACCACAGCAAACTTGCTAAGCGCTCGGTGCAGCTTTCGACGCTGTCCGGCTTACCGCCCGCATGGAGTGGATCCTTATTCGCATCGGAGTACCAGCCGATCACCAGGTAAGTCAGCAAGTGCCCTGGCGCAATTCCATCTTGCAGAGAGTCATGGAACCCGAGCACCGCTTTGCAGGCTGGATAGTAAGCGGCAAACGATGGATCCCCCCAACCATAGGACTTGAGCTCGAAGGCGGAGGTTGGTTGGGATTCTCCCCAACCGTCGAGCGTCTGAGTACGGCCTCCGTACTTGACATCCAGGGATGTAGCGGCAGAGACAGGAGCGGCCGCATCGCGAAACTGCCGGCCCTCGGTGAAGAGAAACGGAGCTCCACCGTGATCGGCTGTGTCACTCAAGAAATCGCTTTCGACCACCCACCCCTTCGATGAAAACTTGGAATCTCCCTCGGCACGCACGATGCGTAGGACAAGCCAGCGATTCGGGACGCAGGGCTGCTCGCGGTCCTTATTCTCGTGGTAGCGAGCATGGGTCAACGCAGCGGGTACCGCCCAATGGAGATGTACGCCGGACTGCAGCGGTTGGAGCGGACTTTGGAGAAACGAGGGTGCGTATTTGGCGTCGATGTACCATTTACGAAGCGCGTCTTTGGTTCGTGGGACAGGCAGAAGGTCGTATACCTGTTGGCTTGGGTCGGTCTTCCCGACCAGCAAAGCCTCCAGGTTTGTTGGGACCAGGAGGTAGTCGCTCATTTGGCCTCCGTGAAAATGACCTTCGCAGGCGCTTCGATCATTTGTACTGCAAACTCGGCGGAGGTTAATGAATCTCCGCTTGTGACCTCGTTGCCCAATTGCTTCTTGATTGCGTCCGCCAATTCGTTCACGTGAACGACGCGTTGTCCGCGTATCGGCACGAGTGTGCCGCCCGGGAGCGCGTCTCCCAACACTGCAATATCACCCCTGATCTTCCGCAGCCCGATCTTCTCGTAGCCATCTGCTTTAGTCACCGCTCCAAAATGAACAGCCTCCGGCGGCTGTTTGACCTCGATCTCGGTGACCCTGCCGTTGTAAATGCACAGAAGGATCTCGGGAGCCAGGCGATCCATTCGGAGTATCTGCAGCGGAACACCATTGGAACTTGCCATTGCCTCCAGCCCAACCCAGGACTCTACCGCTGCCGAGCGCATTAAATAACCGGACAAAGGCCAGTTCAGCGTCGGGGCGGTATCTCCGACGACGTCGCTGACGGTTGACCGAACTGCTGGCTTAGCATCTGCCCCCTCTTCCGTTCGGCGGACATCCGCCTCGTGCTTTGCGTTTGACCGCAATGCGATGGCCAGCTTCTCGGAAACTTTAAAAAAGCAAGTGCGGAGGAATTGATCTGCCAGTTCGTCGGTCTCGCTTGTGCGGCCAACGCTGCAGGCGCCTTGCAGCAGAAAGTTAAGCCACTCAGGATTGAGATAGAAGAATCGGATCGACTCCGCGGGCAGCATCGCCTCATCTGGCACCAGGTATGAAAACGGCACGCCGTAGAGGAGCATAGCCTCACCGAGCCAGTTCTGGACTGTTGCCGGAATGGCCGGTTCTTCGAGCGCCGGCTGCGTGCCATTTGTGGTTAGGTAACCCGCATCTCCGAGCGTTTTCGCATACAAATCACGGATACCGTCGAACCCGGCGTGAGGCGCACCTTTTTGATGGCCTCGCAGCTTACCTTGCAGATCTTCCAATTTGCGCCGGTCTATAGCGCGCAACGCTGCTGTGTTGGTCTTCCTGACCCAACGTTGATAGCTGGTACGAAAGCCAAACAGCGCTTGTGCGAATGCCTGGTCCTGCAATGCCAGTAGCCGCCCTAACTGCCACGCAGCTGCATAGCTGGCGTCGAACATTCCAGTCTCAGAGTGGTATCGCAGCGCGCCATCTGCGCAGGAGACATCCTGATAGCTCATTGACTTTTCGTAGGCCATGGCCGCGAGTGGTCCCCGGTACCAGCTAATCGTGGTATCGCTGTTACGCAGGTCGTGGTTGACCGGCGAGAAGCCCATCTGGAAAGCGTGGTTCACGTACTTAAGAGCATCGCCATCACTTCCATTTACAGGCGGGAGGCTCAAGAGCCGATTATCCTTATCGTCGTTGTTGAGGTGGGTCATCAAACTCTTGAAATTGTTATTGCCCTGACACGTGAAGCGCCACGACGACAGCACCACAAACCGACAGCTCTGGCCCGGCTGCAATTTGGTGCGATTGGCAAGATATTCATTCCAACCTTCGAGCGACAACAGAAACATCGCATTCACGATGCCCCAGTCCTTCGCAGCGCCTGCCACCGCTTGTGTTTCGGGGAAACGATTGCAGATGACGACAGAAAACCGTCCTTCCTTAAGAAGCGACCAGGTTTCTTTGTTGTCTGTCTTCACTTCGCGGACGTGCGCAAGGTACTGCACTTCCTGCTTGTGTGGTATCACAGCGTCAAACACCTTGGCCGGGAGGTCAATTGTCTGACAAATATCATTCACTTCATCGTCGTATGGGTCCAACGAGATTTTTGGGCAGACTACATTGCCTGGTGTACCGCGCAGCAGCTCGCCCAGCTTCCTCACCACGATGGGGGGTACGCGTTGTTTCTCCACCGTAGATTCGAATTCAAAGTCAGTGTCGGTCAGGAGGACAAGCGCCAACCAGGGATCATGCGGTTTAGTCGGATCAGTGCCGTCGATTGTTCGCTCCCACGGCAGCGTGCAGCGATCGAACACAATATGAGGCAGCGTCTCGGAGAATTCCCCGATCTGGTCAGGAGCTGGATAACAGGAATAAACCTCTGTTCCCGTAAGTGCCCAGCGCGGCGCGCCGACGTGGAATACCTCCCGGACCACATCTTTATCATCGGTAACATCGGTGGTCTTCTGGTCATCTATAAGGGCCTTGAGTTCCGGCTTCACCTGCACGGAGTATTCACCCCCCGCCAGGGCAGGCAGCCACTGGCTATAGAACGTGATCTGCTCGGCGATCGCCTTATCTTTGGGATCTGTCATCTCAAGCCTCTACAGACGCTGTCCAAGCTCAGCGCACGTGGGGGGCGCCTGGAAGAAAACCGCCGCTTTGCCGTGGGTGTTCGTCATCCTGATCTCGTTCCATCCGGTCGCGTCTTTGGCCAGTCGCAGGCTATCGCGAATCCGGTCACGAAGTGGGTTGCTCAACGAAACATCAGAAAACGCACCGGAGGCCACAGGCGGCGGGCTCAGAGCCATCCCCCATGGAATCGTTTTGGGGATGATGGTGTACTTGAATTTCTCCACACTGAAGGGCCCGAGAGCGCGCAGGGGCATGATAGGTTGCACGCGCAGCACGATGCCCGACAGCACATCTTCGATCATCCGGGCCTCGGGTTTACCAGAGGCTTTGTCGGGACTCCACAGCGCCTCAGGAAAGTTCTTTTTAGACCACCGCACTGGCTTGAAAGCTGCGTCGACCGGTGTTCCACCTTTGGCCACGATCGTCACAGCGTGAATCGAAGTCAAAGTCTTCGCTCCCATAGGCCTGATGCCGATCGGTCTGTTTCCCTTCGGCTTCGCCTTCAGTGCGCCGATCGTCACCTGGCTGCAGGGCACCGTCGAATCTGTTTCGATCATCAACTCGTGCGCATTCACGATCCGGTAGACGGCTTCGCCTTTCTTAACCTCACTCACCAGGCCCTCGCTGATCCGGATTGTGTTCAGAAGGGCATGCTGCGGCACATTGGGCCGCGGGGGCAGGAAACTCTCCCGAAACTCGGCCCATTCCAGCCGCTTGACCTCTTCGGCGCCCACGTCTCCGAATTCCACGCTGAAAGAGATGATCCAGAAGGTGATGCGTGCCCTGCCGGCGAATGGCGGGCCCCAGATGTGCAGGCTGGCAGAAAGTTCCAGCTTGAACGAACGCAGAAATTTAAGAGTGACAGCCAAGCCAATCCCGATTTTTGCGTCGTAACGGAATGGCGCCCAACCGATGAGAAAATGCGCATAAGCCAGGAATGCCGCAGTAAGCAAATCACATTCGAAGACTGCTTCCAGTTGAAGGCCTGCCATCACGCAGGATGGGGTGAGCGCTAAGTACGCTCCGCCCCGAATGGTCAGGACATTCGCAAGCTTGCCTTCGACGCCAATGCGGGGCACCACGGGATAGTAGGGCTTCGCCGAAAAGTCGGGATGGTATCCACCCAGCGTGATAACGAAATCGCCCGCCTCCTTCGCCTTGCCGAACCAAACGTAGAAGGCAAAACCACCAATGAGCCGGATCTCTTTGGAGAAGACATACGAATTACTCGTTAATCGTCCCTCAATGCTGAATACGCCCCCTTCCGGGTCAATCACCGCACGAATCGCGAGTTCCGCATATACGGCGCACTTTTCTTCAGGGGCGCCCACCGGAACCACGAACTTCGTCAGACCCAAAAGCGCAAACTGGAGCCGGTTGCCAAATGCCAGTGATACCAGCGCAAAGGAGTCCGCCACTTTAAAAGAGGTGAACTTAACGCCGATGGCCAGCCAGTAATCCCCGTAAGACGGCTGAATCATCGTGCGCAATGACTGACTCTTGAATTTTGCCGGATCGGTGACCGCCTGGACCAACGGATACGTCGATACTTCTTCAATTGGCGGGAGCACGAGCCGCGTGTTGTAGCCGCCCCCCAGAGCCAGGCCGGTGACGAAAAACGGCGGAGGCCCACCGATGACGCCGCTATACATCCCGTAAACGAATAACGAGGCTTCTTGTCTGTCCTGGACTTTAATGACCCCGTAAGAACCAAATACCCCAATTTGAAAAGTTTTCGCATTGATCAGCAGATGGCCGGTGTACAAGTAACCGACATAGGGATCACCCGCCTGAACACGCGAAAAGCCCCCCGCGATCGTCAACGGAGGGTTCGAATACGTAATGCTTAGCCCATCGAGCCCAACACCGATGGATGCGAGTGCGTCTTTTGGATTGGCCAGCAGCTTGATGGGAAAGTTGACATTAAAACCCTCGAGGTCAAGGTCGAAGCCGCCCTTGCCCAGAGAAGCATCGATCAGCATGTAAACACGTAGACCGTCGGGCTGTTCGCGTGATTCGAAACGCACTTTGCGAAACAGAACGGGACCGATCTGCCGTCCGACTTTAACGTTGTTCTTGCCCTCTTCCAGCGCTTCCTCAGCATCTTTCGATACTGTGGCGTCGGCTCCCTCTTCTGCGGGCGCCGCTAATTCCCTGGTTGCCTTTTTGCCTCCAGCATTGCACTCAAAGGGAAAGCTGTACGACGTTCCCTCGAATTTCAGGGTGCCCTTTAACACCAGGCCTTTCTCGATCGCTACTCCGTCACCCAGTCGAAGCTGCCGTTTTGGGGCATCAGCGTTTGCGGCCACAAACAGAAGGTTGTCTAGCGTTATCTTGTATGGCTCGAGGGCTGTGCCGAGTGGGCCCATGCTGCTGGTTGAGATTTTCGCCGCTTTCAGGCCAAACGCCACCACGCGGTGTTGCTTGCTCGCCTCCCCAATCAGAGAGGTCATCAGAGCGAGCTCGGCTGTCTCCGTCTTCACCATCAGTTCCAGGCTCGAATTGCTGAAGTCATAGGCAAATGTCAACCCGGTGAGTACTGGGATAATCTCTGCGGGGACGTTGCTTATGTCTGCTCCCAGGGCCGAGGCGACCTTCACAAAATTCAGCTTCGCGTTGTTATCAGATCCCTTATGTTTTGGATCAGGCCAACTCGCGGTGATTTGCTTTTTATTCGCGTCGGTTTCAAAATGAAGCCCAAAGGAGAGGATCGCGCCATCATCCAGGGGCACACTGAGGCCGCCATGAACTTCAAGTTGAAGTGGGGCCTTGCCGGAGGTTTTAGCCGTGAGCTCGATGCTCGCCTTAAGCTCCCTGCCGTTGATTCGAAGCGCGCCCGATCCTTTGATGTGGAGATTGCAGGTGACTGGTTGCGCAGTTCCATTGCTCGAGGCGTTTCGCTCGAGCTTAAGATCGACGTTGCACGCGAACTCTCCATCCGTACCCAGCGGATTCTTCCATTGAATATCGACGATGCCATGGAACCGGAAAGCACTTGTTGACGGAGTCACTGTGAGTGCAAGCACCGGAAATGTCACCTCCGGCAGCTTGGAAACCGTAGTCTTGTCTCCCAAAATCGAAGCCAGGATCTTTGTCAGGCTGACATTCAATACCTTGATCGCGAAGGTCCATCCGCCCGTGGCAGCATAGTCAGCCGCGCAGGAAAACGTCATCCCAAAGATCTCGAGCGTTCCTCCCAGGGCCGGCGTGAGGCCATCACTCTTGTCATATTCAAGTTTCAGGAACAGATCCCTGATGGTGACCTTTTGCTCACCGAGCTCAGGCATATCCCAGGTGGAGGTGGTCCCGATATTGAATCCGTATGACCCGCCGCTGATGTATCCCCAGATCTCGAAACGGGTCAGCGTGAACGTTTTAAACGGAAACGTATCTTCGGGGAGATCGAACGCCTCCGTCATCAATTGCTTGAGGTTTACCTCGTTCCTCGTCTGTCCGTCGACGTCATCCCGCAGAACGCAGAAGAAACTCTTGGCATTGAGATCGACAAATCCGGAGAGCTGGCCTCCGGCCAAGGTCATCGAACCTGTGAGACAGGGTGACAGTTCCCAATGGTCGTAGCGGCGCATAGCGCTGAACTGCAATCCCAAGCGATCGAGCTCAACCAGGCTTTTGCCATCTCTTCCCTTCACAATGACCCAGGCCAGACCTAGCTCGACCCCGACATCTACGCTGGCTAGCGACAACGGATCGGTGTTCAGTTCCAGCCGCAGATTGGAGATGCTGACTCTGTCCAGCGCGGAAACAATGTCTGGTGTCGAATCGCTCTTTTGGGGAAGAGCCTCTCTTAAACTCTTGCCGGCCTCATCGGGTAGAAAGTCCGTAAGTATCGTAGTCAACCGTACCGGGGATGCGCCTGCTTTCCAATCACTATCAACAAAAATGCTTCCGGAAAGCTTTCTGGACTCTGTGACCTTGAACGAGCTGCCGGGCAGGAGTTCGCTAAATAGGTCTTCTATGTTCTTGCGCAGCTGAACGCCATCGCCATCGGATGTTCCGACCAGTGTCGTGGGCTGCTGCAATTGCGTAAGCCTCAACTGTAAGCTCGACATCTCTCCGATACTGTCGTTCACTGTCTCCACTCCCGTTCGCTTCTGTCGAGGAGGCGACATATGTTTTCTTGTAGAAGTCTTCCCTTGTAAGCGATATAGCAGCGAAGATGGTGCTTTTGGTCATTCCTTGCCTCCTGCGGGTCGATCGGCCAAGTTCCGCCGGTACCCGGGAATTGCTTCAATACTTCGATTGGATCGTCTGATCCCAGGCTCGGAACACCCAAATGCTCTTTCCAGAGTTTCTCTCGGAGATCCTTGGCAAATGCGCACACTTTCGCTGGTTTCCCTCCCAGCTTGCCATCCACAAGTTTTCCATCGACGACGCCCAGCGTTATCTCGGTCTCGATATGCATGCTTCGCCGGTCAACGTTAGCGCTGCCCACTGCAACATAGCGGTCGTCGATAATGAACAGCTTGCTGTGAACATAGATTTCGTTATGGCCGTCTCTTTCCAGCTGATACAACCCGTACGGATAGACCCGGTATTCATCGCCATAGTCGCCGGCGTCCCGCTCTTGAACCCTCATCACCGTCCGCAGGAATGCGTGGCGCAGGAAAAAAGCATAGTCGCCACCAAGGTCTGGGGGGATCTCGCAGCCGGCCGTCATGACAATAATCAAGCGAAGATCTTTCTTGACTTTCATGCGGGCCGCGATGTAATCAGCCAGCTCACAGTCCCACAGGAATTGCTCTTCGATGTAGATGTAACACTCTGCTTTGGAAATTGCCTTTTCAAAGCCACAGAGTACGGTTTTCTCCCCGTCTGCCATAAAGCGGTCCCGGCGTCTCTCTCTCGTGCCGGCTTCCCCGACCGTCCGCAATACCTGTACGTGCTGTTTACCAATTTCCTTTGGCCGTTTTTTCCACTCTTTCGCGCTCCATCGGGGAACAGGGCAATCCAGAAGATTTGCGCCCACCGTTTTCTTTCGCGCATCCTTCCAGCGTTCGGCAAAATTTGCCCATAACTGCAGAGCGGCATCTCCGCGAACCTTTAGCTGGATGTCGTGCCACCCAAAATTGAGATCTTCCGGTTCTCTTTTCTCGTGTTTGCTGTCATCCCAGCGGTTGATCGCCAGATCCATTCCGCCCACATAAGCGCAGGACTCCTTGAAAGCTGATCTGGCGATGAAGACTTCTTTCTGATGATGAGAAACGAAAGGGTTGTGAGGTGCGACAAGGACAGCAGAATGTTTCAACAATACATTCATCGCCTCGACAAAGGAGGTTGTTCTGGGACCTACACCGACAGGGATGGGATTATCGAAAGACAGCACCCGCATCGTTGCGCCTTTGCTTAACGCCGTATTGAGAACATCCGGGAGAGCGCTCATGCTTTCCTGTTGGGAGCTTTTCGGCACGCGTTCACAAAGCGCGCGTCTCTTCCAGAACTCCCAGCCGGTAATCAAAATGAAATCCGGGTCTTCTTCGTCCAATCCTTGTAGGTCGTCTTTTGGCTTGTCTTTCTCCGGCAACAACTCCTCATAAAGGTCAGACATGAAGTCCTTCCCGTCAATCAGCGCCGTAACTTCGTTGCCGGATGTATATGGCTTTGCCAACGTGGCCTTAGCCGCCTTCTCTTCCAAAAGGTTCTGCCATTCCGCGGCACGACCGCTGAGAAGCACGTTCTGAGGTATGTCAACCCTCCTGGTGAGATTAGGGCCTTTGGTCGAATGGCCGGTACGTATGGTCAGTTTTATCTCTCCATCCACGTCCAAAAACCAGTACTCGGGTTTGCATTCTTCGCTCATAGATCTCTTGATCCGTCCTCGACAGAGCTAATTCTGTGTCCCAATGCAGCCCAAACATCTCGACCTGGATAGCATCCGGAAACATTCCTCGCCCGGAGCCGCGGGTAAAATCCAATTTTCAGCAAACAATTGATACAAGACTACTGAGAACCGGCAGGCTGCTCGTCTGTCTGCAATTGATCAGCGCCTGTCATGCCGCCCCTCATGCTAAGATCCGTGGACTTGATCTTGTCCACGGTGGTGGCTAGAGACTCTAAACGGCGCTTTAAATCACTCAGCTCTGTCAATTGCGCTTCTGCGGCATGAGCCGCGGCTCTCAGGCTCTCGATCTCGCCTTGCTGGCGAACGATGACTTGCGCTTGCTCGCGGGTGATTTTGTCCTCTTCCTTGAGCGCCTCGATCACGAGCGGAATCAATTGATAATATTTGACGGATCTATATCCGGTCTCGTCCGTAGTCACGGCTTCCGGTAGAACGCTTTCCACATCCTGCGCCACGACCCCGACGCTCGCGGCGGAAAGTTCTGTGTATCGTTTATCGCGCTCTTCGTGCCATGCCTTTCGATTCTCTTCGTCGGAGGCTGCTGGACCGGCTGACACCGATGTTTCGATGTCGCGGGTCAAATACCTAAGCCCCTGCTCATTCCAATGGAAAGTCACTCCGCGCAGTCGATCAATCTTTTCGAGTGCAGACGGTATCGCCTGCACATCTGTTTTCAACCGGATGTCGGAGGGAGCGGCTTCGGCATTTTGGCTGGAGGAGAGCGGCCCACCCCTACCATGTTCGATGCCATACCACTTGTTATCCGACCCCCAGAAATAAGCGAAGCCGCCGCCCGCGTACAACTTCCCCCTGACGATGACGGGTGCAGTACTAGGGAATTCGATTCGTTTCTTGGGTGCATCAAAATGCGCCATCTGCAACCAATCTAATTTCCCCGGGGTTTGTGTCCCATAAAGATCGAGCACGCCGCTGTCGCGGATCTCGAGTGTGAATGCATTCTTGGTTTTGTCCTTGGTGTTCCAGATTTTGTCTAACGTCGTAAAGGCGTTCTGGGTAATGCTTGAGGTACCATCCGTTCGCGATCTGAGATAAAGCTCATCGCCGACGTTCAGATTACCGTTCCCCTTGATCCGCATTGTTTCGGTGAAGTCTTTGGATTCAGGAGTGCCACTCTTACCATAGCCAAAAGCGATGTCAGATTCCTTGGTAGCCGAATGGATCTGTAGCAGACTGCCTTGAATGCCAAACCCGTAGTTCACGCCCGATTGCCCCCAGAGTGAGATCTTGTCGCCCAACTCGTTGGGAAAGGTTAGCGGAAAGCCGGGCGTGCGAGTGCCGAGACCAACATTGCCTGCGTTATTAAGAACGAGGATCTTCGTTGAATCGAATCCAGACGCGTCATTTGTCGGAAGCGACATATAGGCATAACCGGGCGTGTTCCCTTCGCCCGATAAGCCGAACGCTCCGCCATCCTTTCCATCGGAAGAGGTCGATCTCACAATGCGAAAAGCCCTTCTCCATGATCCAGTAGCGGCGCTCGAGACAATGTCGGCAGTGAACGGATTTGTGAGAAAGTCGTAGTTTTCAGTGTGTACCTGGAATTTGCCTTCCGGGTTTGCTGTGCCGACACCGAGGTTCCCTTTGTTATTGATGAATAAAGCATCGGACTGGCCCTGCAGCGAGTTCAAGCTGCAGGCCAGAAGGCCAGCCAGAACGATGAATCTTTTGACCAAGTCCAGCGGGAGGCGCGGATGCGTGGAGATGATCGTCTTCTTCTGACAACGTACGGATGGTGTCATACCTTTTTCCTCTGTCTCAATTAACGGTCATTGGCTCGGCATCTTGCGAAGAACTCCATCATCCATCAGGCAGTTTCTTTTCGTGCAGAATAATCAATAGTGTTAGATTCCAGGGAGGGGTCATTTCGAGCGTTTGTCTCACCGCATTCCTTTCTTGCCATGACCGCGCGGCTAACAATATCGGCAACTTTTATGCCTCAACGGAAGCATGAGCTTTGAATGCCGCTCTTGCAGCTGTGCCGCGCTCCTATCCCCAAACGCAAAGAGCCGGGCACGCGCGATGCCCTTGCTGCCTTGAAACATGTGGCTTCTTCAAGCCTATGTTCTTAGCTTTTCGTAGATTGCCAGGAGTAGACGGGATCGATCTCCACCACGGCATTTGTCCCTGAGACAAGGCCCTAAAGTGTGACAGCCCGCATCCGTAGATGCTGTAAGAAACGTTTCGCGGTTCGTCCGCCCGAATTCGTAAGACTGCGCAGCCCGAACATCGGTCCGGATAAGGCCGTTGCGCCAGTGGTCAGGCCTGCACACCCTCGACTTCTGGGATAGAACACGGTACTGGTGTTGTTACGAAGCGAAACGATGCTACCTAAGAAAGTTCTTATCCGTCAATGTGTAAAAAATAAAATTAAAGACGCCCGGCTCTGGCGGCCAGTACCATTCATACCGTCTTCCGTTCTCGCCTGGGTGAATGATCCTAGCTACCGAAGACACGAGGATGGTTAGTTTCGCCAGGACTGGAAAGGTGACAACAATTGCCCGAATGTTTCCGCGATAGAATGGGATTCGATTTTCCTCATGTCCTGTCTTGCAGCCGGCAACGCGAGCGCCGGTGCAGTGGAGATCCTCTCCAGCGCGGCCGATCTGTAGGTTGGCCGACACGTGTGATGTGTCGTTCCTCTGTGCTTTATCACACCGCCGCGGCGGGGTATGAGCTGTAGCTTTCGAAATTATTTGGCGTAGTGTTTCGGAATTATATGGCGTAAGGTCTTTGACATGCGAGAACTGGGCGAAGTGCCTGAGGAAGCTCGGGAGCTTGCGATGTCCCGGTTTCGGTTGATTCAGCCGCATCTCGAGAAGAATCAGCCCCTGCAAGCCGTAGCAGCTGACGGGAAGGTCCCGTTCCGAACTGCACAGCGGTGGGTAAGCCAATACCGCAAATTCGGCTTGATAGCTCTTGCACGCAAATCACGGGCTGATCGCGGTGCCCGCAGAGTGATCTCGCCGAAGCTTAAGGAAGCCATAGAAGCGCTCGCCTTGGAGACCCCTCCTCTACCGGTCCGGTCAATCTGGCGACAGATTCGGCAGTTTGCGGAGACAATCGGTGAGCCCCCACCCCGCTACGGACTCGTTTACGATCTCATCCGTGAAATCCCAGTTGGACTGCTCACCCTTGCACACCGGGGCGGAAAGACGTACAGCGAAAAATTCGATCTGGTCCACCGACGGGAAGCGCAGCGATCAAACGCGATCTGGCAAGCCGATCGCAGCGCGACAGCAGCTATTCCGGGACGTGAAGAAGGCATTCACCGCCAAGGCCCCGGCCCCCGCAGCCGTCGCAACGTCGCAACGTCGCCGACGCCGTGACGAAACACGCAGCGGATTCCGGCTGTTGACCCGGAAAATCACGCGCAGGGTTCTACGGACAATCTTTGACGACCCTCGTTTCTGGCAGCCGCCCGATCCGGACCCTGGGCCCCGCTGGGCGACAGCAGAAAGCAAATCAAGCAAATCGCTACAATCGCTGATTTAAAAAGGAGTGTCTCCCCCATCCGTAAGTTCCGGCGCTTATGCACTCTACCCTCCCAGCAAGTCGCGAAGATACTGGGTGTAGAACAGGCCGTTCGGATCGCAGGTTTCGCGGTATTTCTTGAACGCATCCACGGGTGCCTGGCGCGTCGCAACGCGTTGCCTGGTGATGAAGCTCAAGAAATTCTTGTTGAACGGCGGCGTATAGGAATTCGGAGATGGGTTGGCCGGGTCGTAGAAACCGAACATCTTGCCGTTGTGTGGCAGGCCGCCCAATGAGACCCACTTCCGCTCGACAAGGGCGAAGAATTTCAACAGCTCATGGGGATACGGGGAACTCGCCTCCACGTCGACCCAGGCGATAAGGTCCAGGTTCACAAAACGGGCATTGGGTGTTGTCGAAAAGGTTCCCGCCATCGCGGTATTGCCACCCTGAACAAAACGGAATTCTATCGGAGCGCAGATGTGGAAGTTACCGTCTTGTGTAACATACGTGTTAATAACGTTCAATCCATCCCACGTTATCCCAAGACCCGCGTCCTGCAGATCAGGGATTTCGATGAAATAGGACATGAAGATGACGGGCGACGATTTCACCAGCCATAGATCGGAATAGATTTGTTGCGCTGCTTGCGCCTGACTTTCGATTTCATCGAGCGCAATTTTGGTAATCACTGAAGCGCCGCCCAACAAGGAGGAAGTCGCAGCCTGCGCCAGCCGTATCGCGATGGGAGCGTACTTGCCGATACCATCGAGCAGGGGCGCGCCAAACTGGTTGGCCTGGGAGAGCTCACAGGCGGTTTGTGGGGTCATAGCCGAATTCGGAATGGCCGGATTTGGAGTTGCCACAACATCCCACCACAGCACGAGAGCGCTGGACGTGCCGGGCCATGCCGCGGCATAAGGCGTAAAGAAGCATTCCATGCGGGCATGTTTCGCCAGCAGACCTTTGAAGGTTGCAATGAAATTCACCTTCTGCTGTTGTTCTCCGGCCGGAGGGAACGGTGTGGTCAGGTACCAATCGCAACCCCCTTGCAGTGTGTTCGCATAGGGCCGGGGCAGCACGTTGAGCGTTATCCGGATCACGATGCCGAGCGCGCCCAGTGAAACGCGCGCGAACGCCAGCAGCGAGTTGCCGTCCCCATCCTTTGATTGTTGGTTGATGATGGTTTCGTTGCCGTCGGCGCCCAGAAGGGTGAACGCGGATGCCGCCTCGGCGAAGATCGGCGCATCTACCGTGCCTCCGTGAACATCGACGGCAGTCATGCCGCCGATGCTGAAGAAACCACCGGCCGTTACCGTCTCCAGCATCAGGTTGTTCTGGGTAAGAAACGCGTCGAGATCGTCCTCTCGCGTGCCCGGGTTCACCGTGACCTGGTTTGGCCCCGGCCCCAGAACCATAAGGTCTGTGCCGTTCGGTCCCAGATCCGCATAACACGACATGTCCACCAGATAGGTCGTGGGATGCGGCGGCACCGCATCGCGATTGTCATTGGTAACCAGCGGTGGCTGTGAATGCCGCTGTCCGGACGCGCGGACCGACACTCCTATGGTCACGGCGCCAGCCAGCACAGATTTAAGCTCGGCTTGGTTGGTCGGTCTGAAGTAGTAGTTCGCGCCATCGGTTGGGGGCTCGTGGACGATGTTCCCCGTCCAATTGCTCCACTCCGGCGCCGATGCATGGATCGTCATTTTGAAAGTTCCTTAAATTCAATTCTCATAGTGGAGCAGATCGGGGCCCTCGGTTATCACCTTAAATCCGGCCATACGTTATCAGTTCAAAACCGGCCAACGGGATTGGCCGAAGACGTGATTGTTTTACCTTGCCACAGCGTGCATTTGCAAGGCTTAGGATTGAGCTCGACCAGTTCGAACCGGTATCGGTGGATATGCAGAGGGTGAGAATCGTCGCTGCGGTTGTGAAACACCAGCCGGTAGCGGCATCCCTGCCGAAACACGAATTCCCGGTCATGCGGATATTCCTTGCCGTTGACGAGCCAGTGATCGATCCCATGCGGCCCGCCCGGCACTTTTTCAAAGACCATGTCGATCGTCTGGTCCGGGACCGGATGCGGCGCGGTCTTGCCAAAGATGGTATAGTCCCAGCGCACTTTCCGAGGCGGAAGCCATTGCGCGCGCGGCTGTGCCTGATTAGCGTATTCCACGACGATGCCCATGCCGGCTTGCCGCGCGGCATTGCGCAGCTCCCCTAAAATCCAAACCCCCGGCAGATTCATCTCCACAATCGCATCCAC
>Ga0302324_100016091_pt1 | contig 14937 bp, 16 predicted proteins | sample Palsa_T0_1_FD_201949 | JGI IMG/M metagenome (GOLD analysis project Ga0302324, IMG submission 201949) | Peat permafrost microbial communities from Stordalen Mire near Abisko, Sweden - Palsa_T0_1 | ecosystem: Environmental > Terrestrial > Soil > Palsa > Peat permafrost | place: Sweden: Abisko...
AAAGTGATCAAGCCGTTCGGTCCGAACGAGAGTCCAGTGGCCGTTACGGGGCTTGAACCCGCTCCAAACAGCAGTTCCAGATTGGCGCTGGGAGTTGGCGTGTCGTTGCCCACCGGCGCGGTTTTGAGAGCGAAGGTCTGGGGAACGCTTGCCGAGGTGGAGGAGTTGTAGGCCGCCCCGCCCAGAATGAACGACGGCGAGGCCCCGCCGAGCGACGGCGTGGCCGCTGCTCCACCGGCCTCGATGCTGGAGTGGGACACGATGGAGCCGTTGGACAGGAAGTAGAGACCGGTGTTGGTGTTTGAGCCGGCTCCCGCAGCAAAGATCAGCGACAACTGCGCTCCGGGGCTTGCGGTGTTGTTTCCGGTAGGCTGCGCTTCCCAGCCAAACTTCTCGTTGACCGCCGCTGCGCCGCTCTGGAAACTCGACGCGTTCATGGAAAGCAGCGGCGAGCTGACTCCGGTTGTCGCGTTTGCCACTGTGGTCGGCGTCAACGCAGTAATTCCCCGCAAGGTAGTGGTGCCGACGACATCGAGGGTCGTGGCCGGGGCGGCGTTGTTCACGCCTACAAGGGGCGCTGAGGCTGTACCAAGCTGCGTGAGCGCCGAATCGCCCAGGTTGCTGGCCGATGTCCATAGCGGAATCGTGTTTGCCACGCCGGAGCCGGTGGGCGTCAGGTCGGGACGCACCACCTGGGTCGCCTGCACATCGGCGGCAACGGCAGACTGCAAGTCTTCGCGGGTCACATAGTCGTCCGCCGCGCGCCCCGCCAGAGTCTCGGAGTCAACCGCCTTGAGGGCATAGGGAACAGCAGCGAGCAGGTTCCGCACGGGGGCCAGTTCGCTGTCTGACTTGTTGGGACCGCCCGATGCGGTGACCGGCCGCGCCTCAATCCACCGCGCTTCCCCGGCCTGGAACAGCAACTGCGGCAGGCCCTCGGGACTGGCTGCGCCGAGCAGCACGGAATAGCGCCCATCGGCGGCGACCATCACCGTCTGAGTTTCGCGCCACAGCGGAGTGCCGCCGGCCTGGTCTTGATAGAGCGCAAACTGTATCTCTACCACGCGGCCCGATGCAGCCGGCAGGCTGCCGCTCCAGCGCACCACGTTCAGCATGGCTGCCGAGCCTGCGGGCGGCGCAGTCTCAGGGCCGACGCTCTGCGCGCGGACGGGCAAAGCCAGTAATGCGGCGAGCAGGCAAAAGCCGCACAGGATGGTCCGTGCGTTTCCGGCTGTTTCAAGGGTGCGGTCAAGCCGGGGCAATAGCGGGCTTGGGGCGATTTTAGACGTGGAAAGGACCGCGATCGGCGATCATGCGGAGGGCTGCATGTCGGGTCTCCTTGGAGTGAGCGCTCGTGAGTGCAAACGGGCCTGCGCATAGCGCCAGGACCGAGCGCCAGCGCGAGGGCTACCCTCTCCATGGAGCTTGAAAGAAAATGGCGGCGACGTCCTTAGGCAAACTGTCTCACAAAACCGCGCGGATTGGGAACTGAATTATTCTCGATGATTCTCAAGACCAGAAGGGGCCGTTCAATCGGCTGGATGCTGGGGTGCGGCGGAGTGCCGGGAAGATTCCACGATGCCGTGAGGCCGTTCTTCGCTGGCACCGCTGAACGCCGGCGGATTGCGAGTGAAAGTGCCTCGGCGGTGGTGAGACGATTTCACAGCGCGTAATCGAGGCTGGGATGCGGCAAGCAGCAAGCCGATGAAACAGCGCGACGGATAGGAGGAAAAGAAGAGTATTAAAGAAATAAAAGACAGTAGTACCCGTAGTTCAGGCAGGAAAAGTGGATATTCAGATGAAGTCACTGATCTGCATGGGGTTCAAGTGCGGGCGCGTTTTCCAAATCCTGGCTGTGGAATTGAGGATGATTTGAAAACCGGTCCGCGGAGGGTCAATGGCGCACCCGTTTTCCCACGTCTCCCACAGGGCCGCGGAAAGTGGGTGTGGAAAGGGCAGGTTTATGTGGGAAGCACGGCGAAGCGTTTCGGCTGCCGTGGTTTGGCGGGGGCCGGGGATGCACAGGCGGATGGGAAAGCGGTGCGGGCTGCAGTCGAGATGGTAGGGGAAGCCAGGGCGTTCCTGTCCCAAAAACAGACACCATGGCTTATTGTTTGCGACCGGGCGATTCCCATCTGCGCCGGTGCGGAAGGAGGTTTTCCCGTTCCCGCATGGAGGGGTCAGAAACTCAGGCATATCGACCGCGAAAGAGCCCACGCAGAACTTAGACTCGATGAAATACGGGGCTTGAACGGAGCGGGCGTTGGCTGAGCAGGGCCTCGCCAGAGGAGCGCAATTTGACGATCGATGTAGGGCGCCTGGAAGACCAGCTGCTGCACATGTCGAGCGACGGTGCGCCGGGCCGCGAGTTTTGCGATGCGATCTCGGAGCTGGCGCGCACGGGGCGCTTTGAGCAGTTGCGTCCGGTGCTGCCGTGCATTGTGTACGACGAGCTTTGGGCGCGCTACCAGCAGGATCCGGCGGCCTTTGTCTCCGGCTGGCGCATGCTGGCCCAGGAGATGCGTCAGGGCTTTGTGCAGCACGCGCGGCAGCGGCTCACCTCGCTCACGCGCTTGCAACATGCCGGCAACGGCAACACCACGCCGGCATGGCAGGCCATCCAGCGCGCGCTCGACGGCCAGCAGAACGACCTGCTGCGCGCCGCCTTTGCCATGGAACTGCTGGAGCTGGTGGAGCCGGCTGTGTTGCGCGCCACCCATCTGCGCGAGTGCGTGGTGGCGTCGCCCAGTTCCGAAGAGGCGGACCGCTATCTCGACGAGGCCACGCGGTGCTATTTCTTCGGCCTGTTTACGGCGTGCGCCGTCATGTGCCGCTCGGTGCTCGAGGAAGCCATCAAGCAGAAGCTGCCTGCGCCGCTGACGCGCCTCATCCGCACCCGGTATCGCAACGCCGCCACGCTTGGCAACCTGCTGCACGAGGTGAACAACAACATGAACCTGACCGGCATCGATGGCGATTTTCCGCGCGTCGCCAACCTGGTCAACGACACGGGAAAGAAGGCCGTCCACCAGGGCCTGCTGTCAGAGGACGAGGCCCGCCTGTGCCTGCAGGGCGCGCGCCAGGCGCTGCAGTTGCTGCTGCGGAATTAGGGATTACGCAGTTTCGATGGCTTTGGGAGTGAAGGCAAACGCAGCGCGTTTGATTGCCCTCCCAGCCTCTCTGGTTGGGCAATCCTGCAAGGACCGAATTGACCCAGCTACGAGGCCTTCTGGTGCAGTTCCTGCTCGGCGCGCAGCCAGTCCTGCTCCGCGTTCCCGTCCTGGTAGCCGCGCTCGGCCCAGTATTTGCGCGCCAGCCGCTCGATCTCTTCGCGCGACGGTTTCACGGGGTTTGCCATTTGCACAAGGTTCTCTTTTTTTGCTGCGGTCTTGCGCGGCTTGGCCGGCGCCTTGGTCTTTTTCACTGTATCGGTCATCTAGGATCTCCTCTGCTATTTGCCACCAAAGAACGGGGGCATCCCCTCCATTTTACGAGAATTCCTCGCTCAGGCCAACCCGGTTCCCGTTTTGCGTACCATTTTGCTCAACCTTGGAGGTGCGAAAGGGCGGGGGCCGAGCTGGCTTTGTCGCGCTCTGGACCTGCCTCTTATACTGAACAGGAATGTCTTACGCGGCCGCAATCGAGCAGCTCAACGCCATGGCGCCGGAGCTTTATACGCAGCCGGGGCAGGCGAGGCGCAAGTTTTCGCTGGATGAGATTCGCGTGCTGCTGGCGGCGCTGGGCGACCCGCACCGGCGCTTCCCGTCTGTGCTGATCGCGGGCACCAACGGCAAAGGCTCGACAGCCTCGACGCTGGCTTCGATTCTGACCGCGAGCGGCGTGCGCACCGGCCTTTACACCTCGCCGCATCTCGTCCGCGCCAACGAGCGCATCCGCGTGGGCGGCGTCGACATTGGCGACGACGCCTTTGCGGCGCTCTATTTTCGCGTGCATGACACCGCGCAGCAGCTGGTGCTGGATGGCGTGCTGGCCCAGTTGCCCAGCTACTTTGAAATGCTCACTGCGCAGGCGCTGCTGCACTTTGCCGAGGCGGGGGTGGGGATCGCGGTGCTTGAGGTGGGCATGGGCGGGCGGCTGGACGCGACCAACATCGTCGATCCGCTGCTCTCGATCGTGACCGACATCTCGCTCGACCACACCGAATGGCTGGGCTCGACCATTGCCGCCATCACGCGCGAAAAAGCCGGTATTCTGCGCCGCGGTGGGACGCTGATCACGCTGCCGCAGCACCCTGAGGCCAACCAGGTGCTGGGCGAGGTGGCCGCCGAGCTCGACGTGCGGGGCGTGAGCGCGGTGCCCTACATGCCGCGCTTGGACTCGAGCGGGCCTTATGAAGTTGAAGCACTCGGCGGGATCGTTCGTGTCGATTCGCCGCTCACCGGCGCGCACCAGCATCGCAATCTGGCGCTGGCCATTGCTGCTGCGGTCGAGCTTGCCGGCCGGCACGGATTCCCGGTGACGCCCGCAAGCCTGGCTGCCGGGATTCATGCGACCGAGTGGCCGGCGCGCCTGGAGCGCATTGAGCGCGACGGCATCCGCTGGATTCTCGATGTGGCCCACAATCCGGCCGGAGCGTGGGCGCTGCGGGCCGGGCTGCGCGATGATCTTGCCGGCGGCCGGCCGGTGACGCTGGTCTTCAGCTGCCTGCGCGACAAGCCACTCGCGGAGATGGCGCAGATCCTGTTTCCGCTGTTTGGCCAGGTGATCTTTGCGCCCATTCGCTCGGCGCGCGCCGTTGGCCTTGAAGACTTGCTGGCCGCGGCCGCTGCAACAGGAACGCCCGCGCTGGCCGCCGCGTCTCTCAAGGAAGCGCTGCTCCTGGCCCAGGACCGCGCCGCCGGCGGCCTCATCGTAATCTCAGGCTCGGTGTACCTGGTAGGCGAGGCGCGCTCCCTGCTTATTCCGGGAGCGGGTGCATGAGCCGGCCGCCAAACCCCCTGCCGCGCCTGCATCGCTGGCGCACCAACCTGATCCAGATTCCGGCGTTTTCGCTGGCCACGGGCATCTGCGGGTCGCTGGCGCTGCTCGTGTCGCTATTCGACAAGAGCGGCCGCGTGCAGCACCAGATCGCGCGGGTCTGGGCGCGGCTGTGCGTGTGGAGCTCCGGGGCCCGGCTCACGGTACGCAGAGCGGATCGTTTGCGCGCTCAAAAAGTCGCCGTATATGCCTCAAACCACACGTCTTATATGGATACGCCGGTGGTTTTTTCGTCGCTTCCGTTCCAGTTCCGGATTCTCGCCAAAAAAGAGCTGTGGTCCATTCCGTTCATCGGCTGGTATCTGAACCGATCCGGGCAGATTCCGATCGATACCGCCAACCCGCGGGCGACTCTTTCTAGCCTCGGCGCCGGGGTCAAGGCGCTGCGCTCCGGGATGCCTCTTTTCGTCTTCCCCGAGGGGGCGCGCACACCCAACGGCGAGTTGCAGACATTCCTCTCCGGCGCGGCTTTCCTGGCGATCCGGGCGCAGGTGCCGCTGGTGCCAGTCGCGCTCAGCGGGGTCTACGACCTGCTCCCGATTCATACCCGCCATTTCTATCCCGGCGAGCTGATTATGACCGTTGGCGAGCCTATCGATACAACCGGCCTGCACATGAGGCAGGCCGAAGAGCTCACTGAGCGGCTGCGGGCGGCGATCGAGGCAATGGCAGCCGGGCAGACGGCGGGGATAGAAACCGCTGCCCCCGTGCACTGAGCCGGTTGCTTTCGCCTGCTGGCCAGGCGGGCTTACACTATGGATTCCATGACCGTGCGCATCGCCATCCCTGAACCATCGAGCCTGGACGCCGGGTACAACCAGCGGTCTCTCCCTCCCTACCTGGCTGCATTGCACGCCGCCGGAGCCACGCCCATCGTAATCCCGCTGCACGAGCGGCAGGACCGCGTTGCGAGGCTGCTGGCCGGGGCGCAGGGAATTCTGCTGCCGGGGAGCCGCTACGACGTGGACCCACAAACATACGGCGAAGATCCGATTCCCGAGTGCGCGCCGCCCGATCCCGCCCGCACAGCCGTGGACGAACTGCTGCTGCAGGACGCGTTCAATTTGCATAAGCCCATCCTGGCCGTCTGCTACGGCGTCCAGGCTCTCAACGTCTGGCGCAATGGCAAATTGATCCAGCATTTGACCACCCCGGTGGATCATCAGCCGGGCCGCGATGTGCAGGAGGCGCACGCGGTCCGTGTCGCTCCCGGCTCCCGGCTGGCCAGGCTGGCGGCTGACCCGGAGCCGCTGGTCAACTCCAGCCACCATCAGGCCGTCCGCGTGCCTGGGGACAATCTGCTGGTGGGCGCGGTTTCCGCTAAGGATGGCGTGATCGAGGCGCTGGAGCTCGATTCGGCCGATCATTTTGTAGTGGGCGTGCAATGGCATCCGGAGCGAACCTATCTGACCAGCGCATTCTCGCGGGCTCTCTTTGCGGGATTGGTACATGCCGCCGAGGCGTGGCAGCCGCGCCGCAGCGAAGAGGCGGTTTCGCGGGCATGAGAAGTACCGGCGAGCGGCTGAATGCGCTGCTGAGCCGGGCTGCGCTGCCAGTCTTGAATGAAGACCAGACGCGGCGGTTCGAGAGTTATGTTTCTCTGCTTCTTCGCTGGAACGCGCGCGTCAATCTGACGGCGATCCGGGACGAGGACGGCATTTTGCAGCGTCATTTTGTGGAGTCGATTGCCTGCGCCGCTGTGTTGCCCGCCGGAATTGCGACGCTTCTGGACTTCGGGTCCGGAGCCGGCTTCCCCGGGATTCCCATTGCAATCTGCCGGCCTGAGATTGCGGTGACGCTGGCCGAGTCTCAGGGCAAGAAGGCCGCATTCCTACACGAAGCCGTCCGAGTTCTGGAAGTTCCTGCGCAGATCTGTAGCCGGCGGGCAGAGACGCTGGAGGGCCGGTTCGATTGCGTCGTGCTGCGCGCCGTGGACCGCATGGCCGAAGCGGTTTCTGGCTCGGCCCAGCTGGTAGAACCAGGCGGCTGGCTGGCCCTGATGACAACCGAGACGGAAGCCGCGACACTCAAGGCAGCGGCGGGCCCGGAGTTCCTCTGGCGTTCCCCGGTTCAGCTGCCTGGGAGCGAATCGCGCATTCTGGTGATTGGCTCGCGAGGGACCGAAGAGTAGTAGCACTTTTCGCGCGTGGAGCGCATCCGACTGCGGCGCTCGTCCGGCGGTCAGTTTGCCAGCTTGATGAGCGCTAGCTTCTTGATGCCAGGGATGCCTTTGAGATATTTGATCAGGATGCGGACGCCGGTTCCTTCCGCATAGCGTGGGCCAGTTCTTCGCCGGTAGGGGCGTCCGGTTGGCCGATGAAAGCGTTCGAGAATTCCACGGTTCGACCCCTTCTTTTTCGAGTGCCAGGCTGATAGCCTGCACAACGGCGGAATTCTAGGGCGGTCCTGAATGGCGTTGAAGTGATGGGCGCCGCCGATCTGGAGGGCGGCAAATTCACGCAAGAGGAGGTGAGCCGCAGCGATGTTCCACGTGGAACAATTTGGGAACTGGCAGCCATAACGGGAAATGTTCCACGTGGAACAAGTGCAGAAAGGGGCGAGAAAGAGCCGCCGGACCAAAATGAAACTCTCGGTTTTACCCCACTTCGAACCCTGCCCGCGACCCATGGGTTTTCCACCGTTGGGCCTTTTCTATCGCACCGGAAAGCCTTTGACCACCCCACGCTGCAAATCGTTTGTTCCCCCATGCTTAGCTCACTCGCCGGCCCCTCCCTAAAAAGCGCTTTCCACAGATTCGCCGCGTTCTCCACAAGCGCAACCACGCCCTCGCATTTGCCCCTTCCGGTACTCTGGAATGCCATGGGCAAGATTCTCGGTGTTGTGAATCAGAAGGGCGGAGTCGGCAAGACCACCACCGCGATCAACCTTGCCGCCTGCCTTGCCCTCGAAGGACTCAAGATCCTCCTGGTCGACTGCGACCCCCAGGCCAACGCATCTTCCGGTATCGGCCTGCAGCGCGACGACAATCGCCACTCGATTTATGACGTGCTGATGGGCGAGTCTCCCGCCGAGCAGGTGATCCTGTCCACCGACATCGAGTCGCTCTGGCTCCTTCCGGGCTCAAAGAACCTCACCGGCGCCAATGTGGAACTGGCCAACGCTACGGATCGCGCTTTGCGTCTGCACCGCGCATTGAAGCCGCTCAAGCCTCAGTACGACCTCATCATTCTGGACTGCCCGCCCGCGCTCGACCTGCTTACTCTCAACGCGCTGGCCGCCGCAGACACTCTGATCGTGCCCATGCAGGCCGAGTATTTCGCCCTCGAAGGTGTCTCGGAGCTGGTATCGACGCTGGAACGGGTACGCGCCGCCTACAATCCAGATCTGAATATTGAGGGCGTTCTGCTGACCATGTACGACGATCGCACCAACCTGGCGCAACAGGTGACTGAAACCCTGCGCGAATATTTCCGGGAGCGGCTCTTCCGCACGGTGATTCCGCGCAACATCAGGCTGGCCGAGGCGCCCAGCCATGGCAAGCCGGTGGCGCTCTACGATCCGCGCTCCCGGGGAACCGAGGCCTATTTCGATCTGGCCAGTGAGTTTCTTGCCCGAAACGGAATTGAGAGTCCCCGCGCCGCCCTCCGCAAGGCTGCGGCGTCGGTCAAGCCGGAGGCCAAGGTCCGCTTCTGGCCTTATTCCTGAGCGGGCCAAGCGGCTGTCCGTCAGTGTGAACCATCCGCACCAGCCCAGCATCTCCGCTCCCATTTTTTATCGATTTGAGGGTTCCGAACATGAACATCCTTGCAACTGACACCAAACGCCGCGCACTCGGCAAGGGCCTGGATTCCCTGCTGCCGCGAGTTCCTGCTTCCGTCGCGCCGGCTCTTGAAGGCGAGGGCGGCAAGCCGCGCGAGATCCCGCTTGACCAGATCGACCGCAATCCGTTTCAGACGCGCTCCCACGTCAATGCGGAGCAGCTCGCCGAGCTGGCCGCCTCCATCACCGCCAACGGTGTAGTGCAGCCCGTGCTGGTGCGGCCCCTGGCCAACGGGCGCTTCCAGCTCATCGCGGGCGAGCGGCGCTGGCTGGCATCCGAGCAGGCCGGCAAGCAGACCATCCCGGCCATTCTGCGCCAGGTCTCCGACGAACAGGCGATGGAGATCACCATCGTCGAGAACCTGCAGCGTGCCGACCTCAACCCCATGGAGCAGGCGCGCGCCTTTGAACGGCTTTCCCGCGAATTTCACATGACGCAGGAACAGATGGCGGTGCGCACGGGAAAGGATCGCGCGTCGGTGGCGAATTTCCTGCGGCTGCTGAGGCTGCCGGCCGGTGTGCAGGCCCGCGTGGAGTCAGGCGAGCTCAGCTTTGGTCACGCGCGCACCCTCCTGGCCCTGGAACACGCGGAAGAGATGGAAAAGGCGGCGCAAAAGATCGCCGCCCTTTCGCTTAATGTTCGCCAGACGGAGAACTACGTGCAGGGTCTGCTGCATCCGGAGCGCAATCCCAAAAAGGAGCCCAGGGCCGAACCGCCCATCGACCCCAACGTCCGCGACGCCCAGGACCGGCTGCAGCGCGCGCTGGGCCTCAAGGTGCACATCGAAGACAAGAACGGACGGGGCCGCGTGATCATCGAATACGCGCGGCTGGAGGACTTCGATACGCTGCTGGAGCAGCTGGCGGGGGAGTGAACACCAGGGACCAGGGACTAGGGATTAGGGACGACGGCGTGACGCTAAGCTGTGGTCAGATCGCGCGCACCATGCGTGCCGGCAGGAAGATGATGGCGCTGACCAGCTCCAATACGCCGCCCACAGCGATCCCGACCAGGCGGAAGGGCAGGACCAGCAGCCAGACCAGCGGATAGAGCAACAGCGCGGCCAAGGCCAACGGCCAGCAGAACACCAGAAGAATGCACCACAAGAGAAATTTGATCATGGTTTCCAGCGCCTCCGCGCGCGGGCTCGCGCCCGCGTCTCTCCATGATACGGCGGACCGGTTCGCGTGGTTCCCGTCTGGCTTTCGCGGTCTCCTGTCGTATGATTCGTGCCGGGTGGAGATTGACAAGAGCGTGTTTCAAAAAATGGCCTCGTCGATTGATTTCGCAATCCCTCAGGGGCTAAAGCCCACAATTCCTCGGCCTCAGACGGCACGCGACCCAGAGGGCACCCCGGTCGTGCCCTGACACAAAGCGGACTTTTGAAACAAGCTCCACGCGGGTGTTAGCCCGCCATGCAGAGCGGGGAAGTGTTCATGCGTAAATTACTGAATCGGCGGCAGTTCCTGCACGCGGCAGGCGGATCGGCGGCAGCGCTTGCGCTTGCGCCGCACGCGTTGGCCACCGCGTCCTCTGGTCTGCGCGGGCGCTTCGTGACCCACGTCTCCGTTGTCCGCGTGAACCAGATCGAGGTTACGCCCACGCGCAACATCGGCGACGATGAGGCCTCTGACAACCGGCCGGAGCGCATTCGTTCGCGGCGCGACGCATTTGAGCGGGGCTGCCCCGGCGGGCGCATGACGTGGGCCATCAGCTGGCTGGCGCTTCATGACACGCGGCCTGAGTACATTGAGGCTCGGCGCCTGCTCGCCTCGTATCACGATCGCTATGACGACGAGATCACGTTCATTCCCGGCGGCTATTTTGCACCCATGTACGATACCCGCGAGCACATTCGCCAGACCATCCACCAGGCGCTGGGCCTGATCGCGAACATGGTGGGCGGCGGCTATCGGCCGGAGAGCGTGGTGGCTGGCTTCATGGACGCTGAAAACCAGCGCCTTCTGGCGGCCGACGAGGGCATCCACGTGTGCCAGGGTCAGATCTGGAGCCAGCACGCCATCGACAATGGCGACGGCGATGGCGGCATCTGCTATCCCTATTACCCGAGCCGCGAGCACTATCTCAAGCCGGCCCTGGGCGCCGCGGATTTTATTGACTGCGTCTGCCTGGACGGCTGGACCTGCGACTTTCTCACCGCGCGGCGGGATGGCTTTCAGGGCGGGTTCAACAGCCGCATGGGCGTGGGGCCCATCGAGACCGTGGGCAACCTCGGCCAGCAAGCCGGCCGGCGCGAGATGATGGCCACCACGGCCATGCACTTCGACGGCGGCTGCGCGCTGAACGGGTTTGGCTTTGTCACCGGCATCTGGGAGGTCTCGATCGGCCACGACGACGACCTGGCGTGGTGGCTCGGGGCGGTGCGCGAGCGCTGGCCCGACACGCGCGTCATGACGGAGGGCGCTTTTGGCCTGGAGTGGCGCCGACATAACGCCAGCAACGCGCATCTCGATTACCGGTTTGACGCCAAAGGCACGGGCGCGCCAGGCTCAGAGCCGGAGCTCGAGATTCAGTGGTTCATGAATCGCGAGTTCCGCCTGGCGCTGCTGCGCAACTGGCAGGCCGGCACACCGCCCATGGTCATCGACCTTACGCGCTACGACCTGCATGCGCAGGAGCCTCAGGGCCTCGAACGCGAGTGGAGCCTGATGAACGTGCTGAATCAGAAAGGCACGCGGCCGCAGGACAAGCCTGTTCGCCTCGGGCAGTTGGGCGTGGAGAACCAGCGCCTCATCTATGCGCGCTACCCGGAGCTGAAGAAGTTCAGCTGAGTGCGCGCTGCTGGCACGTTTCAAAAGTCCGTGAGGGATGCGCTTGCGCCTGAAATTGTCTTCAGGCGAGCACAATTTGTGCTTGAAACCGCTGCGGCTTGATATAGTCCTTGAACCGGTGTTCAATTACTTTCGTCGAGGCTATTCGCCGATGCGCATGCGCGTCGTTCTCTCACTCTCCGCCGCTCTTCTCGTTCTTCTCGCCGCTCCGGCTGTCCGCGCTGCCGGGCCAACGGCCTGCCAGGTCTTCCCGAGCCAGACGGCTTCCACACTGCTGGGCAGCCCTGTCGGCCTGCCGGTCGACATGGCGGGCATTGGCTGCGGCTACAGCAACAAGGACGCCTCGGCCACCGCCACTGTCACCGTTGTCGACCAGCCTGCCCTCACGGCGGAAGAGTTCCAGAAGTCGATCAACATGCTGGCCGCCGGTGGAGGAGCCAAGGCGGAGACGATCTCCGGCCTCGGCGAAGCGAATGCTTTTTGGATCCGGCCCGGGAATCAGAATTCGATCTCCGTGCTCTACCACCACAAGATGATATCGCTCGCCGTGCAGAAGGCTATGACTCCCGCATTGAAATCCGCAATGATCGATACCATCCGGCAGATTGTGTCGAAGTTTTAGCAGGCTGATAAAGCTCAGCGATGATTGATCCCCGACCCCTGATCCCTAACCCCTGACCCCAGTTCCGTGCGTTTAGATATGGCAGCTGGAGAGGCCGCGCTTTTCGAGGTACTTCTGGTGGTATTCCTCGGCGCGCCAGAAGGTCTGCGCGGGCTCGACCCTGGTGACGATTCGTTTCGGGCTGAAGCGGCCCTCGGCGGTGAGCTGGTCGATCTTGGCGCGGGCCGCCGCCTCCTGCTCGGGGGAGTGGAAGAAGATGGCCGAGCGGTACTGCGAGCCCCAGTCGGGTCCCTGGCGGTTGAGCGTGGTGGGATCGTGGAGGGAGAAGAACGCGTCGAGAATGCGGTCGTAGCTGACCATTTCGTTGTCGAATTCGAGCTCGACCACTTCGGCGTGGCCGGTTGCGTCGGTGCAGACGTCTTTGTAGCTGGGCCGCTCCAGATGGCCGCCCTCATAGCCGACTGCCGTAGCGGTGACGCCGGGGATGGCGGCGAACGCGGTCTCCACGCCCCAGAAACAGCCGGCTCCGAATGTTGCTTTTTCCAGACTCATGGCTATAGAGATGCGGGCAAGCGCGTTGCGGTCACAGATTTAGTTTGACGGCCGTCAAACCGCCGCAGCGGAAGCATTTCCCCTATGGCGGGCCATAATAGGAGCGGGAGACGAGCATGGCGAACAATGGGAGCGCCGTCCAGCGGGCCAGCCTGAGCGACTACCTTGCGGCCGAGCGCACGCTGCTGGCGTGGATTCGCACCGGTCTGGCGCTGATGGGATTTGGATTTGTGGTGGCGCGGTTTGGGCTGTTCCTGGAGAAGCTGCAGATGCTGGAGCACGCGCCGGCCGCGCACCGCTACGGCATTTCGCTGTGGCTGGGCACGCTGCTCATCGCGGCTGGCATCGTGGTGAGCCTGCTGGCGGGTTGGAGCCACATGCGACTGGTGCGCGAGCTCGGCAGCGGCGAGACGCCACGCGCGCATCCCGCGAAACAAGCCGTGGCGATCGCCTTTTTTCTGGCGCTGGTGGGCCTGGCGATGGCTATCTATCTTGTCTCCGTCAGAAGCTAAACCGCGATCCAACGCAGACCTGGAAACCCATTGAGGGCTGGCCCATTGAACTCGCCTTTGCGACGGAAGACGGTGTGGCAACTGCGCGGCCGCGCGCTGGAGCTGGGCGAACGCACGCTGGTGATGGGCGTGGTCAATATCACGCCGGATTCGTTCAGCGATGGCGGCCGATACGTTGATGCGCAGTCGGCGATCGCGCATGGGATGGCGCTGCTGGATGAGGGCGCGGCCCTGCTGGACCTGGGCGCGGAGAGCACGCGGCCGGGAGCGCGAGCCGGGGCGGGCGAGCCGCTGGTGAGTGCGGATGAGGAGCAGGCGCGGCTGCTGCCGGTGCTGGAGGGCATTCTGCGCGCCCGGCCGGGGACGATCGTCTCAGTGGACACATACAAAGCTGCGACGGCGCGCGCCGCGCTGGCTGCGGGCGCCGAGATTGTGAACGATGTGAGCGGGCTGATGTGGGATGCGGAGCTGGCGCGGGTGTGCGCGCAGGCGGGCTGCGGCGTGGTGCTGATGCACAGCCGCGGGCGGCCTGAGGAGTGGCGCACGCAGCCGCAGCTGCCTGGCGATGAGCTGGTGGCGCTGGTGCGCGCCGGCCTGCTGACTAGCCTGGAGACGGCCAAGGCGGCGGGCGTGGCCGCGGAGCGGATTGTGCTTGATCCGGGATATGGGTTTGGCAAGAGGCTGGGCGAGAACTTTGCGCTGCTGGCGCGGCAGGCCGAGTTGCTGGCGCTGGGCCGGCCGCTGCTGGCCGGGGTGAGCCGCAAATCGTTTCTGGGCCATGAGCTGGCGGCGTTGAACGATGGCAAGAGCGCGCCGGTGGGTGCGCGTGAGACGGCCAGCATCGCCGCGCAGGTGGCGTCCATTTTGCATGGGGCTTCGATGGTTCGGGTTCACGCGGTGAAGGCGGCGGTGGAGGCGGCGTTGATTGCGGATGCCGTTCTGGGTGGGACCTTAGTCCGGGGTTAGGGAGCGCGCGGAAAGGTGTCCTTGCAGGAGATAGGGAAAGGCTTCCCGCAGGGGCTAAAGCCCTGAATACAATTTGCGGCATTTTCGGCACGACTCAAGTCGTGCCCTGACGCTTCGAGCCTCTCCGGATAGGTCTTCGTAACACGTAATGGCAATGGCTACCGCCGCGACATCTCGTGCAGCTTGACCACGGTGTTCCAGTTGCGCGCGGTGACGGTGACGCCGAGGATGCGGTCGAGCGCCTGGGCGGTGTATTTGCTCTCGCCCGCACCGTCGGGCAGGTGGAGATAGAGTGCGTCACCCGCGCAGTGGTAGCGGTCGCGGCGCGGCGGAATCTTGGCGAGTCCGGCGACGGCCGCTTCGCCGGGGATGCCGGAGAGAAACACCACATGGACTCTGGCGCCGTCGGCAGCTGCGTGGACGGCGAAGGGATTGCCCGCGATCACGCGGCCCAACTCTTCGTGGGTGCGCAGGATCAGGCCCACCGGCGCGCCCATCAGCTTTTCAAGGGCGGCGGCGATGACTTTGGCGACCTTGGCCGGCGGCACTTTGGCGTCGAAGACCGCATTGCCGCTCTGGATGTAGGTCTCGACGCGGGTGTAACCGAGCTCCTCCAGCATCTTGCGAAAGTCCGCCATTGGGAGCTTTTTGGTCCCGCCGACGTTTACGGCGCGCAGGAGGGCAATGTAGGGCGGCATGGAGATTCCTCCATCG
>Ga0302324_100016092_pt1 | contig 14937 bp, 12 predicted proteins | sample Palsa_T0_1_FD_201949 | JGI IMG/M metagenome (GOLD analysis project Ga0302324, IMG submission 201949) | Peat permafrost microbial communities from Stordalen Mire near Abisko, Sweden - Palsa_T0_1 | ecosystem: Environmental > Terrestrial > Soil > Palsa > Peat permafrost | place: Sweden: Abisko...
TAGATTCCGTGAGCTTGTTAGCGAGTGCAAAGAAGCGCTTTTTCTGAGCGTCCTTGGATTCAAGGCCAGCTTCAATCAAATCGACGAGCACCCGATTGGCGCTCGTCTTATGTGTCTTCGCCAATGCACGCACGCGCTTGGCAACCCGAGCGGGAATCGAAACGCTCTGCCGCACAGATTTCTCTATTTGAGCCATACCATCATTATACACCAGTATGCACCAGAGCGCACCACGCCTCGCGTCGTGGAATCTCATGGCGCTTTGGCCCCATTGGCGTGGACCATAACTTCCGTATTGCCGGCGAATCGCAAGTGGACAACCCGGCGCTCCGCAAGCTTGACGCCCTGCCTCAACGGGCGTAGCCTGCCACCAAGCTGAAATCCAACCCAAAGGGGGGCTCAACATGAAGCGCATTTTTTCGGTTCCTAGCGCGACGGCAGCGGCGACATTGGCAATCGCTTTGTTCATGTCCGTATCCGCGCCCAAGGCCCAGGCCCAACAGCAGAGCGGGAATGCGGCGGCCACTCCCGCCACGCCAGCCCCGAAGATGGCGGACGGCCACCCCGACTTCACCGGCTTCTGGCTAACCGGCGTTTCGGGATTGTCCAGTTACGCCGACGATATTGACTCTGCCGACGCCAATCTCACCAGGACCGCCGACGGCTCCCTCATCTTCCTCTACGGTGGCGCGCAAGCCGAGGTTCCGCGCGAAGCGACGGCGACCAACACGATTCCGGCGAATGCGCCTCCTTACAAGCCGGAATACGTCGCCAAGGTCCAGGAGTTGGTGGCCAGCGAGTATGGCGGCAACACCTCGTCTCCCTTCGATCCGATGAACGATTGCAAGCCCAACGGCGTTCCACGCCTGGGAATTTCCGGCACGCACATCATCATGAATCCATCGGGCGTGGCGGTGCTGTACGAAAACGGCCCTGGTCCGGTCTATCGCTTGATTTACACCGACGGGCGCGAACATCCCAAGGACCTCGATACCTCTTACATGGGCAATTCCATCGGACATTGGGATGGCGACACGCTGGTCATCGACACCACCGGCCTCAATGATGAGACCTGGCTGGGCGGCCAAAAATATCAGAACTTCCACTCCGACAAGCTGCACGTCATCGAGCGCTGGAGCCGCCAGGGTGATGTCATGACCCGCACCTTTGTGGCCGAGGATCCCGTCATGTTCACACGCCCTTGGAGCTCCGGTCCTGAGAAAACCAAGCTCGCCGTTAAGGGAGACTACGTTCAGCCGGAAATGTGCCGCACCAATGACAAGGCCCACCTCATCCTCGCAACGCCCGAAAATCAGCCCAAGTGCAACTGGTGCCAGGTGGATGCCGACAAAGTGTACGGTCAGGGCGCAGCCGCGGATAACAAGGCTAACGGCCGCAAGCTCGGCGGCGGTGGCGGCGACGAGTAAGCCCCGGATCGTCCCGGCATTTGAAGAAACCCGGGTGCCTGCAACCACCTCCTTCTTCTCGGGATGGTTGCAGGCACTTTTCGCGTGCGGCACTTAACATATTCAACAGAAGCGGCAGTTCGGGTTCACCCCCGCCGCATGCCCCGGGAAATGCATAATAAATAAATGGGCGGCCCTATGAAGTTGGTTTTCATCGGTCGTATCACCCGCTAAGGAGGACACATGGCTACAACAGCACCGGCATCGGCAACACTCGAACCAGCGGTTTCCAGTTTCATTTCGCGTAAACACAAGATTCTGATCGACGGAAAGTGGGTCGATTCCGCTTCCGGCAAAATGTTTCCGACGTTCAATCCTGCGACGGGAGAAGTACTCTCGGAAGTCGCCGAAGGTGACCGCGAAGACATCGATCGCGCGGTGAAAGCCGCGCGCGCCGCTTTTGAGACGGGCCCATGGTCGAAGATGACACCCTCCGAACGGGGCCGCGCGATTTGGAGGCTTGGGGACCTGATCGAAACACATCTTGAGGACCTCGCGCAGATCGAGAGCCTCGATAACGGCAAGCCGCTCAAAGTCGCACGCGCCGCGGACGTTCCCCTGGCGGCAGAGCTGTTCCGTTACATGGCGGGTTGGGCGACGAAAATCGAAGGCAACACCATTCCGCTGTCGGTTCCCTACACGCCGGGCGCGAAATATCTGGCGTATACGCTGCGCGAACCGATCGGCGTCGTCGGCCAGATCATCCCGTGGAATTTTCCGCTGCTGATGGCTGCATGGAAGCTGGGGCCCGCCCTGGCGACCGGTTGCACGATCGTGCTGAAGCCCGCCGAGCAGACTCCGCTGACGGCGCTCCGCCTGGGAGAACTCATTGCCGAAGCGGGGATTCCCGACGGCGTCGTGAACATCGTTCCTGGCTTCGGCGAAACCGCCGGCGCAGCTCTTGCCGCGCATCCGGACGTCGACAAGGTCGCGTTTACCGGCTCCACCGAAGTCGGTAAGCTCATCTTGCAAGCTGCCGCCGGCAACCTGAAAAAGGTTTCACTGGAACTCGGCGGCAAATCGCCCAACGTCGTTTTCGCCGACGCCGATCTGGAGAGCGCCATTCCCGGCGCCGCCAGCGCTATTTTCTTCAATCACGGCCAGTGTTGTTGCGCCGGCTCCCGGCTTTATATTGAAGAGAAAGCCTTCGACAGAGTCGTTGACGGCGTCGCACAACGCGCCGAAAAGCTCCACGTCGGCCCCGGCTTTGAGAATGCCAGCGACATGGGTCCCCTGGTTTCCGAAGAGCAGCTCCATCGTGTTTGCGGCTTCCTCGAATCAGGGTTGTCCGAAGGCGCCAAGGCGGTTACGGGCGGCAGCCGGCAGGGTGACAAGGGCTACTTCGTCAAGCCGACGGTCCTCGTCAACACTCACGAAAAAATGAAAGTGGTGCAGGAGGAAATCTTCGGACCCGTTGTGACCGCGATTCCGTTCCGCGATCTGGAAGAGATCGTGCCAAGGGCCAACGACAGTATTTACGGCCTTGCCGCGGGCGTGTGGTCGCGCGACATCAAGAAGGCGCATACCCTCGCCTCGAAGCTGAAGGCCGGAACCGTGTGGATCAACTGCTACAACATCTTTGACGCGGCGCTGCCCTTCGGTGGCTACAAGCAGTCGGGCTGGGGACGCGAGATGGGTCACGAGGCGCTTGAGAATTACACGGAAACCAAAGCCGTCTGCGCTTTGTTGTAGGAGATGATCGGCGAGTTCCCGCGGCTCGTCTTTTCTCGTGGGACCAGGGATTATCGCACCGCGGAGGCGTCGGGCAGGTCGCCTGGGATGCGCGTCGCGTATTGCGACCAATTCGTGAGCAGCGCGTGCACAACGGTGCTCCCGGCGGCGTAGGCGGATTCCAGGGCGGGCAGGTAGCCGGCGTAGGGCGCGGTGACGCTCTCGACGGCGGTGTGGCCGGGCGCGGGCATGCAGTAGTTACTGGCCGTCCGCAGAACCATAAGGCGCTGGAAGTCGGCGCGATGCATGGCCCCCAGGCGGCGCAGGGCTTCTGCCACCGCGGAATCTTCCATCTCGGTCATCGCGAAAGTGCCATGGCCGTTGGTCCACATCTTGACCCAGTTTTCGGCGAACTGGGTCATGATCTTCCCGTGCCAGAAGTAGTCGGAGGCAAAGCTATCGCCCTTGAGGACGAAGGGCGGACGCTGCGCGTTGGGAAAGCCCGTCCAGGTTTCGCGGACGGCCTGCATGGCGGGGGTGTCTTGTAGCTTGAGGTTGCGCGTCAGCTCGAACGCCCACTCGGCAAGCGCGGCGTTGAGAGGATAGGCGTTGATGCGGTCGTTGACCAGCAGCGGCCCGTCGGGGAGCTTGTCTGGCGCGTTCGCGCCGATGGCGAACAGGCCGTATGGCCAATCGGCAGGCGCTTCGCGCGGGTCGATTTCGCGGGCCACGTCGTTGACGACGAAGCTGGCCCAGGCCGCCGATCCCAGGGAGGCTACCGAGGGGTCACCGCCCGCGATGCCGTTGACCAGCCAGTAGGCGTGGGTCAGATCGAAGCGCGGGTCGAGGCCGAGGGCCATCACGCTCGAAGCTGCATTGACCAGCGTGGTGCCGGTGACCACGCCGAGAATGGAATGGTCGGCGCTCGCTCGCAGCGGCCGGACTCCGCCGGGAAACGGCAGCTTCTCGTCCAGATGCTCGCGTTCGACCCAAAATTGAAATTCGCCGGGCTCGTCTCCTGTGTCTTCGCCGCGCTCGAAAGTGGAGAGAATGACGATTTTGACCGGCCAGGGTTTCTCCCGCGCCCGAGCGGCGGGCGCGGCCAGACAGCAGAAGAGAAAAATAACAAGCGGGGTGGGTTTCGTCATGGTCCTTCTCCGATGCCCGGAAATTTTGAAGAAAACACAGGGTGGCGCACGGGGGCGAAGCGTGCGGTCAGTCGGTCAAATCGAGCGGCATGATTCAACAAAGGGTTTACAGCGCCCCAAAGGGTTCACAGTAACCCATGGTAGGGGTCGTGCCCTCAGGAGCAAGCCCCGTCTTGGCTGGCTGAAGCGCTTTCGGCGCCAGGCAACGGTCTCAACCGCAATTTTCGATTGCGACCCGTCCCGCACATCGTACGCTTCCGCCTGCTATCGAGGCAACGAATTTGCCTTCAGAACAAGCCCCAACAAAAGACGGAAACCTTGCGTCGCGCGTCGTCAAGGAAGTTTTCGAGGAAGATCGCGTGGTTCTGCGCCTTCTGTGCTTCCGCCATCAGTTTCCCTTCGCTCCTTTCATCTAGCCGGAGAACCCTCCGGCAAGCAGGGTTCACCGCCCAGTTTCCATTTCGAAACGCCACACCTCTAAGATTCGGGGATCCCGCGACTTGGAAAACCCATTCGAATTCCACTTTGTCCCATTCGAATACCTACATAGTAAATACTGTTTACTTATAGTTATAGATATGTTACTCTGACATATGCTTGCCCGCCGATCCCCGGTCTGCGCCGCGCCTCCCAGCGTTCTCTCTATGTCTGGCCGCCCTCTTTCGCTCTCTTTTCCAAAGAGCGCTTCTGTCTTTTCAGTCACTTGCGGCCTCTTTTGCTCCATCAAAAATCACAAGCGCCGCCCTTTCACAGGCTTGCAGCCTCTTTTGCAAAAACACCCGGGTGGGGGGTACCCCTCCTTTCCCAATTTTTTGGAATCGCGCTTCCCAAGCGATGATTCGCATCACGTTCATCAAAACGCCCCGCCCGATGCTCTTCAGAAGCCCGGTTTGGATGCCGCGCGCGGTTATGCTAACTTTTTGCCCCATATGACCAAACGCATTGGAGTCTTGTTGAGCGGGCGCGGGTCCAACTTCGTCGCCCTGGCCGATAGCATCGCCGCCGGGCGCCTCCGCAACGCGGAAATCGCCCTGGTGGTCAGCAATCGCGAAGGCGCTCCCGGCCTTACTCTCGCGCAGCAGCGCGGCTTGCCCGCGAAAGTGATCCCCTCCAGGGGCATCGAGCGCGAAGCCTACGACCGCGTGGTCGTTGCCGCGCTGAATGACGCGCGCGTGGATCTGGTCTGCCTCGCCGGCTTCATGCGCCTGCTGTCTCCTTATTTTGTTTCCGCGTTTCGCGGGCGCATTCTCAACATTCATCCTTCGCTGCTGCCGGCTTTTCCCGGCCTCGAAGCGCAGCGCCAGGCGCTCGAATACGGCGTGAAATTCAGCGGCTGCACGGTGCATTTCGTGGATGAGGATCTCGACGCCGGCTCCATCGTCGCCCAGGCCGTCGTTCCCATCGAGCCCGCGGACACGCCGGAAACTCTTTCCGCCCGCATTCTCGCCCAGGAGCATCGCATCTACACCGAAGCTGTCGACCTGGTGCTCTCCGGCCAATTCCGCGTCGAGGGCCGCCGCGTTCTGCCCTCCCTCGCCGCGGAAAAAAGTTCCGGCGAACAATAAATGAGCCACCCATGAGCGCGCCGCAAACCTTTCTCCCCGTCGAAGAGCAGATGGCCCTGCTCTCCCGCGGAACCGCGGAAATCATTCCCGAGCCGGAGTTGCGCGCCAAGCTCGAGCAATCGCGCACAACCGGCAAGCCCCTGCGCGTCAAGCTGGGCGTGGACCCCACCGCGCCCGATCTGCATCTGGGCCACACCGTGGTGCTGCGCAAGCTCAAGCATTTCCAGCAGCTCGGCCACACGGCCATTTTTCTGGTGGGCGATTTCACCGCCATGGTCGGCGACCCCACCGGGCAGTCCGAAACGCGGCCTCCGCTTACCGCCGAACAGGTGCAGGCCAACGTGCAAACCTATCTCGCGCAGGTCTACAAAATTCTCGACCCCGCCAAAACCGAAATTCGCTACAACAACGAGTGGCTGGGCAAGCTGACCAGCCACGAAATGATCCGCCTGTGCGCGCATTACCGGCTGGCGCGCATGCTGGAGCGCGAGGATTTCCGCACGCGCCTGGAAAAAAACCTGCCCATCGCCGTCCACGAACTTTTATATCCGCTGCTGGTGGCCTACGACTCCGTGGTGCTGCAGGCCGACGTGGAGTTGGGCGCCAGCGAGCAGAAATTCAATCTGCTCACCGGCCGCGACATGCAGCGCGAATACGGCCAGCCCTTGCAGGTGGCCATGACCATGCCCATCCTGGTGGGCACCGACGGCCAGCGGAAAATGTCCAAGTCCCTGGGCAACTACGTGGGCATCACCGAAGCGCCGTCGCAGATGTTCGGCAAGATCATGTCCATCTCCGACGAGGTAATGTGGTCCTACTACGAACTGGTCACCGATTTCGCCTCTCCGGTGATCGTGCGCCTGAAAGAGGAAGTTCGCACCGGCGTCCTGCACCCCATGGACGCCAAGATGCAGTTGGCCCACGTCATCATCGCCGGTTTTCACGGCGAAGACGCCGCCCAAAAAGCTTCCGACGAATTTCGCAAGGTTTACCGCGAACGCCAGGCGCCCACCGAAGTCCCCAGCCATCCTGTGGCCGCCGGCACCTATAAACTGCTGCTCCTGCTGACGCAGATCGGACTGGTGAGTTCGCGCAGCGATGCGGAAAGGCTGGTTCGTGGGCGTGCCATTGAAATTGACGGCCAAGTCGTGGATCAGATGAACCACAGCGTGGTCTTGAATTCCGGCGAGAGCGTTTTGTTGCGCGCGGGAAAAAAGAAATTCGTGCGCGTGGTCGCTGACTGAGACGTTATCAGGCTTATGAATTTGTGCAAATTATGTTGCGACAGGTTCGCCGGCGGCGCTCGACTCGCCGGAAGTTTTTGGCAGGGGATAGAGGCGGTCGAACAGCACAAACATTGCCGCCAGCACCAGGAAGGAAAACACGCTGCCCTCCGGTCCGATCGATCCGCCGGTAAGCCACTTGGCCCCGTGCAGCGACGCGGACGAGAGGTGCCCCGGCAACACCAGCCCGCTGTTGGGCACCGAGTAGAGATAGGTTTCGCCAAAATCGAACGCCGCATGGCTGCCGATGGCGAACCACAGATTGCCGGTGCGCCGCAGCGTCAGGCAGTAAAACATTCCGATGAGAAACACGCCCAGCGCTCCCACCGGACCCTCGCCGGAATTTTTCAGGTGCACCGCGCCAAAAAGCGCCGAAAGCAAAATGGCCGCGGGCCAGAAACCGATTCCCGACGCCACGGTGAACTGCAGGTATCCGCGAAACAAAAATTCCTCGCACACTCCGACGATCGCGAAAAACACGGCCCAGAACAGCGCGTACTCGAAGAGTTGGCCGCCGCCCAGCGCCCAGCCTCCAAAGGAATATCCACCCAGAGCGGCGATCAGCAGAATCACCACCGTGATTTCGCCGACTCCCCAGAGCACACCCTGGAGAAACAATCGCGGCCACGCGCCAATCCACGGAATTCCATACGCGCCGAACGGGCGCGCCTCGATTCGCGCCATCAGCAGCCCCGCGGCAATCGCGCTGGCGGCCTGCGCGGCCTCGGAAAAAAACAGGTTTTCGGGAGAGAAGATTAAAAACACGCCGCTGTGCGCAACAACCGCGATTCCCTGCAGGATGGACAGGCAAAGTAAAAAGAGCGCCACGTACATGGCCGCGCGCCAGCCGGCGCGCACCCCGCCCGGCCCCAGAAAAACGGCCAGCATTCCGGACGGCGCGCGAGCGGAAATTTCCCGAGACGGAAATTCGCCCCGCGGATCCTGCGCACCGGGATCAGAGTTCACGTATCGCTCCGGAAAAGAGAAGCAAGGAAATTCGTTTGTGCAAAAACATTTACGCGCGATGCTCGGCCAGGCGCGCCAGGCGATGGAGGTATTCGCGGCTGCGGCGCGCCACGGCATGGCGCGTGACCAGCCAATCCACGAAACGGCCGAAACGTCCCGGGATCACATAGTCGCTGGTGAACTTCACGACGGTGCCGGTAACTCCTCCCGCCGCCGCGGGCGGCACGCGTTCCAGTTCCCAGCGCTCTTTTCCGCGCACCCCGTATTCGTCCTGAAAACTCCACTCCAGCAGGCGCCCGTATTCGCAAGCGGTGACCGTCGCGGTTTGCGAAACTGCCTTGTTGCCGACGCGCCCGGAGATGCGCACGGCGGAGCCCACGGAAAAATCCGCGGCGCAACCCAGCAGCATGTCAAAGCGGCTGTCCATCTCCACGCCATACCAGTACGGCATGCGCTGCGGCACGAAAAAAACGTAGACGTGCTCGGGCGGCACGGCAATCGGTTCGCGAAGTTCAACAGTGGCCATACCGGGACCTTAATTTACCACGGATGGAATTCATCGCCGATGGGCAGCGGAAACCCCGCGGCGGACTCACTTCACAAATCGCGGGGATTCTCCCTTGGACCACGGATCGTAGGAGCGGGCAAAAGCAATTCGCTCCTGAATGGGAGGGTGATCGTAAAACCACATCTTGACCGGCCAGGAGGGAGAAGGCTCTTCGAGGTCCACTTCGCCCAGAACCTGAAAGGCGTGCGCGGCGACTTCGGGAGCGTCGGGAATAATTCCGTGAACGACCTCCAGGCCGTATTGATCGGCCTGATGTTCGATGTGCCGGCTGAAGGCGTTGTCGATGGGCGTGAACAAAAATCCGAAAACAGAAAGCAACAAAAGAAAAACCGGCAGCGAGGCCCAGTCGTCCACGCCGCGCAGACCCCAGGGAACAGCGTAGCGACGCACAGCCCGCGCCAGGAGGCGCGAGCCCACAAACAGAAACACAAGCAGCACCAGCGCGCTGAAAAAGATTCCCTCGCGCACGTGTCCCAAGACGTAATGCCCCATTTCGTGGCCGAAGACCAGCGCGATTTCCGGCGTGGTCATGCGCGCGATAGTGGTATCCCAGACCACCACGCGCTGCGAAGCCCCCAGACCGGTGACGTAGGCGTTCAAGGCGTTGAGTTTGGTGCTGGCGTCCATCACGTACATGCGGCTTTCGGGAATCTGTCTCCCGGCGTGCGTGACCACTTTCTCGAGTTCCGCGGCAAGCTCCGGATGAGTGGCGGCGAGCGGCGTGAAGTGAAAAAAGAGCGGCTCCACTATTACGGGATAAATGAATACGCCAAAAACCAGCAGTGGGAGCATGGCCGCCCAGACGTAGAGCCACCAGCGGTGCGGACTGCGGCGCATCACGGCGTAGAGCAGCCATATCAGAAAAGCGGCCACGGCCATGGAGAGGATTTCGCCTTTGGTCCAGTCCCAAAACCAGGAGCCCCAGCCCTGAATGGATTCTCCGAAGCGCAGCGCCAGGGCATGATACTCGGCGCCAAACGGCAAACCGGCGAGATCCAGAGTCAGCAAAAGCAGCGGCGCAAAAATCATGGCCTGGAGAAAGCGGTTGCGCGCGGCGGATTCAGCCCAATCGCGAAAGACCGGAGCAATGCGGAACTTCAGCAGCAACAGCAGCACGACAAGGCCATAGGCGAACTCGATGAAGTACAGGATGTGCCGGGCGTGGGCGTAGGCGATGGCCTGGGCGGCGCGTTCGGGGGAGAGGCTGTAGCCCTGGGAAGTTTGCTGTTGCGAGCCGGCATTTTGCGGCTGGCCTTCTTGCGGCTGCGGGGAGGAGATGGGCGCCGAGGATTGAGACTGGGCCAGGAGCGTCCAAGGGGCAAGCAACAGCAGGATGGCCGCGATGGTAAGCCGGCGAATCAAGGTTCCTCCTCGGGAAAAGAATTGCGGCAGGGACCAGTGTACGCCGCCGGACGGCGCCCAGGGAGCACGAGTCAGAAAAGCTTGGATCTGTCCCCTACAGAGCTTCCAGTATTGGCACCTGTTGCTATAGGAGTTATTCTCGTGCAATTGCCGGTCAGGCCCAAGATACATCAGGCGGAGGTGGTCCGTGATTCGTACGCTCACAGCAGGGGCACTACTTTTGGCAATACTGGCGGTTGGATCGCCTCGACTCGCGGCGCAGAGTTCTCAGCCGAGCGGAACGGGAAGCGATGCATCCCAAGCAACGAAGAGCAGCGGGAATCCGAAGACACTGACAGGCTGCATTCAAAGAGGCGACGCGGTAACCAGTTACAAGCTGGCGACCGAGGATGGCGGCGTCTGGGACCTGGAGAGCAAGGCGATCAAGTTATCTTCGCACGTCGATCACACGGTCAAGATAAGCGGTAAGGTGGTGGAAGACTTCGGCACAAAAAAGCCGGAGAAAATCATCGCAAATGACAAGCGGCGAGGCATATTCAGCGTCAGCAAACTGACGATGATCAGCACAAAATGCGACCAGTAAATTTTGTCGCGCCATAACATTTTTGTCCGGCCGGGAAATTGGGTCCATTCCTGCGCCGAGCGGATTTCCACAAGGGACGCTGCGAAGCGGCTATTTTGGCTTGACAGCACAAGTGCCTCGCAGCAAAATTTGAGTCGAGATTAACGCAGGATTGCCGCGATTTTCGCGAGCACGAAACACAGGGGGTGTTCGTGCAATATCTGCCCGGTTGGACCGTGCAGTGCATCAATCCCGAGTGCCTGGCTCGCGGCCGCTGGCTGCGCGCCGACAACGCGCCAAGCGATAATTGCAGCAATTGCGGCGCGCCATTGCACAACGTTCCTCCTCCGCTGGGCCCGCGGCTGCGCATGCGTCCGCGTCCGCTCGGCGGACCGCGTTCTCCGCTCCGGCCTCGCTAACGCGGGCTGACAGTTCGCCAATCCTTAATCCCAAATTTTTTCGCAAGGAAATGGAATTCGTGCGGGCAGGCGGGGGCAAAAAATAAGCGGCCGGTGGGGGAACCGGCCGCTCGTGGGTGTTTGGAGGGAAAGCAGTTTGTGTTACAGGAATCATTCTGCCTTTTGGCCTGTGCGGCGTCCATGAGACAAGAGGTTCATTTGTTTGGTACCAAAGTACCGGCGGCTGGACGGCGGTTGCTTCCGGGACGGTTGGTCGGTATATCGGTATTGTGAACGGACCGGAGAGATTCCTCACTTCGCTTCGGAATGACGACCGTTGGAGGGATGCCTATCGGTGCCGTCCTATATCTGTATCCAGGCGTACTCCAATTTCAAACTGAGCCAGCACGGGACGGGCGTGCGGATTGAAGGCCCTTAGTCGCCGTGATAGCCTGAGGCTGAGCCCTTTACCTTGGCCTGTGCGGCGACAATCTGCAACGACCCACAAACGTGACGGCTCCGATTCGACAACTCGATCGCCCTGGCATTGAAGCTGAGGTGCTGGAAATCACGCGCGGCTTGCTGGAGGAGCTGGGAAGCCGGCACGCGCTGGCGTCCGTGCGCGGGGCGGCGCAACTGGACCGCGACCTTGGGCTTGGCAGCCTGGAACGCGTGGAGTTGCTGCTGCGGATCGAACGCGATCTGGGCATCGCGCTCCCAGAGCAGGCCATGGCCACGGCGGAGACACTGGATGACGTGATAGCGGCGGTGGAAAACGCCGCGGCCAGCTCCGCTCCAGGCATCGCTTCCGGCACACAGCATGACGCCGGCGAGGGCCCGCATTCCGCGCCCAGCGAAGGAAGGGCTCCCGCGCCGTCCGCGGCGGATTCGTGGCAGGAGGTTTTGCGCTATCGCGCGCGAGAGGACGCCGCGCGGACACACCTGATCCTGTGGGAGCAGGATGGAGAAGAACGGCGCGTCTCCTTTGGTGAGTTATATGACGGCGCGCAGGCGGTTGCCGGGGCGCTGGGGAGGCGCGGCATCACGCGCGGGGATTCCGTGGCGCTGATGCTGCCCACATCGCTCGATTTTTTCGTGGTCTTCGCGGGGGTGCTGCTGGCGGGCGGCGTTCCGGTGCCGATCTACCCGCCGGTGCGCGCCGACCGCATCGCCGAATATGCGGAACGGCAATCGGCGATTCTGCGCAACGCGCAGGCGCGGTTGCTGGTGACTTTCCGGGAAGCGGCCACGGCCGCCAAACTCCTGCGTCCGCGGGTGCCGTCGCTGGGCGGCATTGTGACCGCGGCGGAGCTGCAGGAGGCGGATAGCGCCGGGCAGGATGCAGACACGGGTATTGCCGGCACACGCAGCGGGGGAAGCGATCTGGCGCTGCTGCAGTACACATCCGGCTCAACCGGCGATCCCAAGGGGGTGATGCTGACGCACCGGAACCTGCTCGCCAATGTGCGGGCCATCGGCGATGCGCTGGCGGTGCGGCCCGACGACGTGGGCGTGAGCTGGCTGCCGCTGTACCACGACATGGGATTGATCGGGGCGTGGCTGATGCCGCTCTATTTCGGGCTGCCGCTGGTGGTGCTCTCGCCGCTGGCCTTTCTGACGCGGCCGGAACGCTGGCTGCAGGCGCTCAGCAAGCACCGCGGCACGCTGACGGCGGCGCCGAATTTCGCCTACGAACTGGCGACCCGAAAAGTGGCGGAAAGCGACCTTGCCGGCCTGGACCTGAGCCCGGTGCGCGCCATGCTGAACGGCGCCGAGCCGGTAAACGCCGGAACGCTGGAGCGATTCGCGGCGCGATTTGCGCCGTGCGGGCTGCGCCGCGAAGCGCTGATGCCGGTTTACGGATTGGCGGAGGCCGCGCTGGCGGTGACCATACCGCCGGCGGATCGCGGCCTGCGCGTGGATCGGGTGGCCCGGCCGATATTCGAAGGCGAGGGGCGAGCGATTGCTCTGCCATCCGCCACGGATGGGAACGATGCGGACGTCCTTTCCTTCGTATCGGTGGGCAAACCGGTGCCCGGTCATGAAGTTCGCATTGTGGTCAGCTCGGAAGACGGCGGTGGACAAGAAGCGGGCGAACGCGAGGAAGGCTTCCTTTGGTTCCGCGGACCTTCGGCAACCGGCGGATATTTTCAAAACGAGGATGCCACGCGCGATCTGTTTCCGCTGGGAAAGGCCGAGGGGTGGCTGACCTCGGGCGACCGCGCCTACCGCGCGGAGGGCGAGATTTTCATCACCGGGCGGACCAAGGAGATCATCCTCAAGGCCGGCCGCAACATCTATCCCTACGAGGTGGAGGAGGTCGCGGCGCGAGTGACGGGGGTCCGCAAGGGCTGCGTGGCGGCGTTTGGCGTGGCGGACGCGGCCACGGGCACCGAGCGGCTGGTGGTGACGGCGGAGACGCGGGAACGCGGAGACGCCGGCAAGCGGCGGATGGTATCGGAGATCAACGAGCAGATCACCGCGGCCATTGGCTTGCCGCCCGACACGATTGAACTGGTGCCGCCGCACAGCATTCCCAAGACCTCCAGCGGCAAGCTGCGGCGGGACCAGACGCGGCGGCTGTATCTGGAAGGCTCGCTGGGCAAGGCCGCGCCGCCGCCCTGGCTGCAAGTCTTGGGCCTGGGAGCCAGCAACGGAGTGCGGGCGGCGTGGCGTTGGCTGCGCCAGGGGCTGGGGCTGCTATATGGGGTGTACGCGGCGGCAGTGTTTATTCCATGGCTGGTGGTGGCGTGGGCGCTGGTGAGCCTGACCCCCAACCGCGACGCCGCTTCGCGATTTACGCCGCGGGCATTGCGAGTTTATTTTGCGCTGATCGGGTGCCACGTGAAGGTTCACGGGCGCGAAAACATGGCCACGACGGAACCAGTGGTCTATGTGAGCAATCACACCAGCTACTTTGATGTGCTGGTGCTGATGGCGGCGCTGGGGGTGCCGTACCGCTTCGTGGCGAAGAGTGAAGTGGTTGCCATGCCGATGATCGGCAAGTTCCTGCGCAAGATGGAGCACTTCGCATTCAAGCGCGAGGATCCCCAGGCCCGTTTGCGGCAGGCGCGGCAACTCGAAGAGGCGCTGGAGAAGGGGATATCCGTTTTCGTGTTTCCGGAGGGCACCTTCACGGAAAGGGACGGCATACGGCCCTTTCACCTGGGAGCCTTTCGAGCCGCGGCCAGCACGGGTTGCCCGGTGGTACCCGTGGGGCTGCGGGGGACACGGCAATTTTTGCGCGACAAGACGTTTCTACCGCGCCCCGCGCACATCAGCGTGACGGTGTGCCCGGCGATAGCGGTGCAGGCAGGCGCAAAGGATTCCTGGCAAGAGGTGGTGCGGCTGCGAAACCTGGCACGCGAGGCGATCTCGCAATATGCAGGGGAGCCGCTGCTGTAGGCGCCTGGCTCGTGTGACCCAACGCTAAGTAAATAAAAATAAAAGATTTGGAGCGGCCTAAAAATATTGAAGGGGAGCTTGCATCATTTTGCAACCTCGTTGCATCTATCAAAATGACGGCAAGAAAGTGGCGGGGGGGACAATCATGAATCGCCAAGAAACATTAGGGGTTCGCTATACCGGATGGGCGGCTTTGGACCGCGATCCGCAAGAGGACGCTGTGGAATTCGTTTGCCCGCATTGCGGGCACCAGGGCTTCAAGGCCGCGCGACGCGAACGAGCGGAATATCATTTTACGGATGGGTTTCTGCAGGACGTTCACGGCGAGGCTACCACGTGCCGCAACTGCCGGGCGTCCTTGCGCGTGGCTCCGGTGGTGCTGGTTCACGACCTGGACGAGAAGCGCCGATTCCAGGCGGTGTTCGCGACCGACTCGGCATCCGGCGTCAACTAACTTAGAAAAAAGCCTTAAAGGGCTTAAAAAAAACGCAAAAAGGGCCAGCCTTTCCCGCGTGGGCTGGCCCTTTTTTATTGCATGGACTT
>Ga0302324_100016093_pt1 | contig 14936 bp, 10 predicted proteins | sample Palsa_T0_1_FD_201949 | JGI IMG/M metagenome (GOLD analysis project Ga0302324, IMG submission 201949) | Peat permafrost microbial communities from Stordalen Mire near Abisko, Sweden - Palsa_T0_1 | ecosystem: Environmental > Terrestrial > Soil > Palsa > Peat permafrost | place: Sweden: Abisko...
TAATCGACCACAGGACCTTGTTGGCAAACTATCCTCTGGAATCAATGGCTTTTGCCGGACTTGCTCGCGCCTATGCGCTCGCCGGGGATAGCGAAAAGGCTCGCCAAAACTACCACGAGTTCTTCGATCTTTGGAAAGATGCTGACCCCACGATACCTTGCCTCAAGGAATTGAAAGTTGAGTATTCAGAATTGCACTGATTCAAAATGCACGAGCTCCCGGGAGGTTGCCTGTCGCTCGAGAGGAATCTCAGCGATTGTCAGCAGGAGACTTCCCAGAGAAGCCGCGAATGCGGGGTGCGCCCCAACCAGGATTCTGTCGGCACATCTTCCGGATCAGATCTCGGGTCTCGCGGGTGACGACGGGGCGTCCGGGTGCCGTGCCGAGCTTTCCATGTCCAGAACATGCGAAAGCCTTTGCGATGCCAGGCCACGACCGTTTTCGGTTTGACGATAACCAACGTCGAGCGCCAATCTCAGAGGCGAGATCGATAGACCCAGAGGAAACGTTCCCGCGAGGTTAACTTCGGGCGTTTCCTCGCCGAGCCACGAAGTACGTTGATTGGGTCGCGTGGGGCCGGATTTTCGAGTTGGAGGTCAGCACGCGAACGGGCAACTGAACACAAGGCGGCGAGGAGTGCGGCTGGAGAAATCGGCATCGCAAGATGAATTCGGAGAAAAGTATAATTCGTGCGCACTCAGATCTTTCGGGGTTTTCGAGAGGCACAGGTGGAGAAAAGCTTTAGAAACTGAACACTTGCGCCCACAGTGCAAGGGGGTCAACAGATTTTTTATCAAGATAGACCGAAGACAGGATCGTCGTTCTTAAGCTGTTCTGTTCCTTGCATGTTCAACCAGTGGCGCCTGCACCCAGTCGCGGCGAGCTAGCTCTTTTACCAGCCGCAGGTAGGATTCGTGGAAACGAGCGCTACGGTCTGGCCGAGGATCGATCACTTCGCGAATGCGCACCATCCGCTTGGCAACATCGGAGACGCAACGTCCAACAGAAGCCGCTAGTATGGCCATGCCCAACGCAGCCTCGGCTCTCTCCGGCAGTTGAACAGACCGCCCGAGGACGTCGGCGCGAAGCTGACACCAGTAGCGGTTGCGGGCGGCTCCACCCGTCAGGCGTAGGTCACCATTCATAGGCGCACCCAGCATGTCGAGGTAATCGAAGCACAGTCGCTCGATGAAAGCCACTCCCTGAAGCAGCGCCGCATAGAGATCGATTCCGTCGCTCGGCTCACCGAGAATAAATCCTTCCGCCTCGGGCGCCGTGAAAGGAAAACGCTCACCTCGAGAGACGAGCGGATACGCGATGACATTGGCCGGTTCTCGTTCTGCCGCTTGTGTGCTTAATGCGTCGAGGTCACGTCCAGGGAATTGTTTGGTGAGAACGCCAGCTCCGGTGCTGGAAGCGCCGCCGGGCAGCCAGTTGCCATCCGGTGAGCGGTGCGAGTAGATAACCCCGGCAGGATCGCAAATCAGTTCGCGGGTGACGCCTTTCACAACGAGTGTAGTCCCGAGCACGGAGTTCCAACTGCCGACATCCAACGCCCCTGCCCCCATTTGGGCCGCACATCCGTCGGTCATGCCGGCAATGATCGGCGTCCCCGCGGGAATACCGGTCAATGACGCGGCTTCGCCACAAACCGTCCCGAGTTGCGAGCCGGGACGCACAACCGCCGGCATGATCTGTTCGGGCACACCGAGAGCGTCGAGCACTTCGTAAGGCCACGCTGCGCGTATGAGATCGTATCCAGTCTTGAGCGCGTTACTCGAGTCCGAAGGAACCTCGCGACCAGCAAGCCGGCGGTTGATGAAATCAGTTTGGTGAGCGAGTCGTGCGCCGGCGACCAGGCCGGGATGCTCTCGCAGCAACCAAAGCAGCTTGGGCAGCGCCCATGATGGCTGCATGCGATACCCGAGTGAGGCCCAGACGCCGGCGCCAACCTGATTGGCCCGACTCGCTTCATCCCGGGCTCGGGTGTCGTCATACATGAGTGCCGAAGTGAGCGCACCTCCCGTGCTGTCGACTAGAAGAATGGTGCCGGAAGTGCCATCAACCGCCACTCCACGAATCAACCCGCCGGGCAAGCCGGTGAGAGCTGCACGGCATGCGGAAACTACAGCGCCCCACCATTCCTCAGGACCTTGCTCGTGCCAACGACCGTCACGCCGGCTGGTGAGGGGATACGAACTCGATCCCAGTGCATGGCCGGTTTCCGACACAGCGATCGCACGCACACTTTGTGTGCCGAGATCGATGCCAAGCCAGATGCTCTCCTCTGTTTGTTCGCGCGAAAATTCTGTTTCCACTTGCCGCTCGCAGTCTGTGAAATCGAGTGAGGCTGTAGCTTGCTGCTTTGCCCGTTATCCGCCCGGAATCGACTCTCCCGTGCACTCCGACAAATCTTTTCAGCCCCAGCTCGAACGATGTCAGCTTCGAAGTGCTCAGACGGTCCGAACCGCCGACCGCAGTTGTTCACGAAACCATTTGTGAGCAGGTTCATTGGTGAGTCGCGGATGCCACGCCATGAAATACGGAAAGGACTTGATCTCACGAGGCGCTTCCACGACGCGTGCACCAGCCATGACCGCAGTGATCTTTGCCAACCTGCGCGGCACAGTGAGAATCAAGTCAGTCTGTGCGATGGCAACGATCGCAGGTACAAAGAATGGCAGAGTAAACGCAACACGCCGTTTTGCGCCAAGCTGCGACAGAGCGCGATCCACTAAAGCCTGTTGCCCCTTCCGTAGCTCGACGAGGACGTGGTCAAATTCCAGGTATTGTTTTAGCGTAAGGCGACGAGCACGAACCCGCAGAGCCGCGCCAACGAGACAAACAAAATCTACGGTAAAGAGCACTTCGGACTCCAGGGAAGGGGGCGCTTCTTCTGCGCAAAGAAACGTATCGATTCTTCCCGCCGCGACATCTTCATAAGTCTCAGCCTCAGACGCGGACACTTCCAGCTTTACGTGAGTCGCCTCCCTCCTCACGCTCGCCAAAAGCGATGGCAGCACTATCATCGAGGCATGGTCGCTCATGGCCACGCGAAATACTTCCTGGCTTCGGGCTGGATCGAATTTTTCTCCTCGCACCATATCCTCAAGCCGGGGCATGAGCGACTCCAACTCTCGCAGCACACGTTCTCCCCGCACCGTGCGCTCATAGCCGCGGCCGTTACGAACAAGGAGAGGGTCTCCGAACGTATCGCGTAACCGCTCCAGCGCCCTGCTCATCGCCGACTGACTCAAGAAACTTCGTTTTGCCGCACGGGTGACGTGGCACTCCTCCAGAAGCGCATGGAGGGGATGGATGAGGTTCAGATCCAGGTTACGTAAATGCACATCGCGCATGAGAGACATTCTAATAATGCATGTAACAGATAGCACATCCGAGGATCTAAGAAAAACGTGGAAAGACGAAAAAGGAGAAACACATGATCCGTACTAAAGTTTGGATAAAGCTACTCACAACCGTTTTTCTGACGCCAGTCACCGCCTTCGCTCAGTCGTCAGATCGATTGCCGGGGACTGACGCGGAGAAGATCGCGGACGCATTGCGCGCCGGCCCCACATTCATTACTAAGGATGCGACTCTGCTCGATTGGCCATCGGCGCCTGGAGGTGAATACCGGCTTCTTCGCAAAGGATCGAACGAATGGACATGCCTCCCGGCGGTTCCTGGTTATCCGCACGATGAGCCAGGGTGCTTCGACCCGACATTCCTGCACTGGATACAGGACAGCCTTGCCGGCAGTGATCCTCACATCGACAAGATCGGAATCGCCTACATGTATGTCGGTGCGTGGGTGCCGAACAAATCAGGGAACGGCTCGAGCAAAGACTTCCATGTCGGCCCGCACATCATGATTGTCAGTCCGCATGAATTTCAAGCCGAACTACAGCCACTGAGTCACGACGGTTCGAACGGAATGCCCTACGTTGCGCACCTTCCCAAAGGCACCGATCTTTACCTCGTGCTGCCGTTTCGGCAATGGAGTGAATGACAGGCCAGCTATAGAGATCTCGCGTACCCAGAACTTTTCGTTCAGCGGAAGAACGACAAGAGACAGGAGAACAGTCCATGCGAGCGATGAGAGCGAGCGGATCCAGATGTTGTTTTTCAGTTCCTCATGTATGAAAATTCGCGCAACTTCCAATCAAACGAAAGGAGATGGAAATAAAATGACTTGTCTGAATAGTTTAGGCCGCCGGAGCTTTCTGAAAATGGCGGCGGCACTTGGCGGCGCTTCCACGCTGGCTTTGCCGAACCTCGCTGGCGCGCAGGACACACCACAACAGACTGACACCCCAGCCCTAACGCTTCAGGACGTACCGTTCAGTTCCGGAGCAAAGCTGACCATAGAGCGCCGCGGCCAGATCGTCCTTTTTGGCATCAATTGTCCTTACATCCAGAACCGCATTGATCCTGAGACTTTCGAAAAACTGGCCGAAGGATATTACCAATATGACAACGATCCCTCGGTGCGCGCCGCGATTCTATTTGGCCACGGGGAGAACTTTTCAAGAGGGATCGACGTTGAGGGATTTAAGTCGCTCGCAGGGACGGGCAAGCCCTGGATCGCGAGCACTGGGACGATAGACCCTCTTGCAAAGCGTGATCCGCACCTCACCAAGCCTCTGATCGTGGTTACGCATGGCGATACCTGGAATATGGCCCATGAGCTTTTTCTGGTTGGCGATATCCGGATTGCGTCTGCGGACAGTCGTTTTGGACAGGACGAGAACACCCACGGCCGATTCCCAGGGGGAGGATCGACCGTTCGTTTCGTTCGTGAAGCAGGATGGGGAAACGCCATGCGCTACATGCTAACGGGGGACCAGTGGAGTGCTGAAGAAGCGTATCGGATCGGAGACGAGCAGCAAGTTGCACCAACCCCGGAAAAGGCGCTGGAGGCAGGAATTCAGATTGCAAACAAGATCGCGGCGTGTGGGCCGCTCGGAATTAAAACAACACTGCTTTCCGCCCATCTTGCGATCGATTCGACAGAAACCGACGCTCTGCCGAGACTGGATGCCCAGTTTGGCACGCTCTTTCACACGCAGGACTTTCTGGAAGGCCGGAAGGCAGAGGCGGAAGGCCGAACGCCGGTCTACCACGGAAAATAAACGCGAATCAAAAAACATATGACGGATCGTGTCCCAATTCAATCCTGTAAAGGAGACCTATCATGCCACTCGCTCGAATCGATCTTGTAGAGGGCAAGACTGCCGACTACCGCAAGACCATCGGAGAGGTGGTCTATGATGCACAGGTTGAAGTCTTGAAGGCCCCGAAGGACGATCGCTTCCAGGTCATCTCGGAGCATCCAGCCCAAAATTTCATCTTTGATCCCAGCTACCTGGGCATTGAGAGATCGAAAGATTGTGTGTTTATCCAGGTTACGCTCAATGCTGGGCGAACCGTGGATCAGAAACGTGCTTTTTACAAAGCAATCACAGAGGGACTGCACGAGCGTCTCAGCCTGCGCCGGGAAGACGTGATGATTAATCTGATTGAAGTCAGCAAAGAGAACTGGTCATATGGCAACGGCGAGGCCCAATACGCGAAATAGGTTCACGGGGCAGGAGACTCCATGGGCCAGGGTGACTGTCTTGAAATATAAGCTGACTTCATTACACCTCCTCGACAGTAGGCCGAGCGAAAAGAAAGGCAGGCTATGCAACAGTTCGCGCGTGTTCAGCAGGGCAATAGCGTCATTCCGGCAGTGGTTAGCGACGGCGGACTGCTAGATCTTCGTCCTCTGGTTTCCGATATCACACCAGACACGATTGAAAGCGGCGTCCTGGCGGAGGTGAAACGGGGGGCGGAAGCCACGTAAAACGAGATTGAATTTTCGCGCCTTTCGGGCCGCGAGCTGGAAAGTCTCCAAACGGGTGCGCCAAGCCAAAACCTGTCCCGCCAATTCCCAATTCACCATCTGTGACAGCGAAATAATCAAACATCCTACCAGCCCCGCCCAGATCCAACGAGGCTGGCTTGCACTGCTCTTGCCGCTTGTTTTAACAGCCCGTTACGACAGGATTCGCCCCATCCACGAAGTACGTATTCGGCGTGGCGGTATTTCCGGATGCTGGCTTTCGCAGCCCGAATCCCGGCGTGTCCACGATGGTGTTTCCCTTGACAGTAAAACCAGACGCAGTACCCTGACCGCACATGTCGATTCCGTACCCGCTGTAACCACCCGTGATTGTGTTGCCCGTGACCGATCCGCCAGTCGCCGTGCCCGTAAGCACAATGCCGACTCCGATAGGCCCAGACAATATCCTGTTGCCCTTAACGGTGTTTGCACCGCCGTTCACCTCGATCCCAGAATTCGGCGGACCATCGACGGTGCTGGCGACGATTGTATTCGCCGTTATCGTCGCGGCGGAGCCATCGAACAGCATACCGAAGCCGCTCCCACTGCCGTTGACCAGATTACTTTCTATGGTGCCGGATACTGAGCCTAGAAGTAGTACGCCGTCGGTTCCGGCGTATACGCCGTTGTTTCCGGTGTCGGTAATCGTGTTCGATTTCACGTTGAGTGTCAGGGAACCGGAGGTATATGTTTTCCCCCATATCCCCAAACCATCAAAGGATCGGAAATCAGAGTTTTGCACAGTGACCGTCTGAATCGTATTTGCTGCCGCTACGATTCCCATCCCGCCCCCGAAATCTATCTCGTTTGCCACGGAGACACCGTTGACTGTACCTGAAGATTCCTCGTAGAAGATGGCGGCGAGGTTACCCCAACCAGCTGGGATATTGTTACCAGTCCCATCGAACGCGATGTCAGTAATATTTACGGGTCCGGTCGATGACACCAAAATCTGGGGGTAAATAGATCCGATAATCCCGTCATAGATGTCCCCAGCTGCACCACCGGCAGGTATCTGGATCAAAACCTCGGCGTTTGATGCCTCCGATGCAGCAACCGTGAAGGCCGTGAGCGTCAATGGTTTTGAAATGACAACCTGTTCCGGATATGTGCCGGGGCACACCTCAATGGTGGAACCAGCAGGAACAGCGATAACCGCCGCTTGGATTGTCTGGTAGCCAACCAATTTTATATCGCAATTGGTCGATCCGACTGGGTAGGCTACGTAGGTACCTGCGAACGAAAGTGTGCTCAAGAACATTGTTATAACCAGAACTTTTATTTCCTTAGTTGTCATCTTCTCCCCTCATTCGGCCGCCCATACCCACGGCTGGTTGATTGTTAGGACGGCCCCGCAGAACGGCGACCGCTCGGCTAGCGCAGCCTTTAGTCAGTTAGCCAACAAACTGCACACCAACACTGCATGGACAGCCTTTGCCATAGCTCACGAGGGAAGTCGCACGACAAGATAATGCAATTCCTGTGCCAGCGAGCTCTGGCCACGAGCCTCGAAGCTGCGGCGAGTTGGTGCCGAGCTTACCCCAGCTTGGATCTCATACTAACGACCGACCTTATGCCCTGAATGAGGAATTGGTAATGCGAGAGTGCAGCAGGCTATCTATGTCAGGTAGGTTACTGCGATTCATTACCTTTAGCATGACGACGGTAACTACGATTTGGTTTGCTGTGGCAAGATTTCTTCCACGCGAGGAAAACTTGTTCCTTCACAATCTTCCCGTGACACAATCCTCCAGATTCTGATCAACGAATATGGAGTCGTCAAACCTTAGGTGCAAAGCGAACAACCGGCGGTTCCGTGTTCGGGATGAATATCAGAGTAGACCTCAAAACGCGCTCGTCACATTGTCGAATACGGCGCGAAGGTTGAGATTCAGCACGTAGTCCCTGGCTACGAAGGGGTAGCTTGGCTTCTCCACCACACCGGGAAGCGGAATGGGCGGATTCTAGATGAAGATCTTGCGACCGTTTGCACGCTCCGCCACGAAAAGATCGCTCGCCTTGATACATGCATCTCTGATATCGCGATGGTTAATGCCTACTTCGCTTGACGCACTTCGCTGACGTCCATCGAATTGTTTTCGCCTCAACGGTCGGGGTCAGACGCCCGTTCTCGGAAAGTGGAGCTCGAATTTCGGGGAACAGAATCTTCTGCAAGAGGCGAACGCCACTGCAAAGCCGGACAGAATTGTGACGACTGACAATCTCAGTCCTGGCCAATCTTAACCCGAAAAACGCGACTTCTGGTCTACCGGCACAATCTCCTCGGGTGGACCATAACCGCGATCGTGTGCCTGATTCGAGACCGCATATAGCTTCAGGTCGCTCGAACTCCATTGACTGGAAATGGGTGGTCTCCCGCAGGCACAGTACAGAGTCCATTCATCTGCGAATCCTTCAGACAGCGGCATCAAGTATGACCCGTTACGGTACGGGCTGAAGCCAGGCAAATATCGAGTCGAGCATTTTGGGCACTCAACGCAATGGCGAACACGGGAAGTCATGGCATGTGTCGGTGAGCTCCTCCTTCGAGGGAAACTGGCGGCATGCGTTCACCCACCGGCGACCGCCTGTCACCGGCTGACAAACGTTGCGGGTGCGTTCGCGTGTGCTGATTTGGAACAACGCAGGCCGAGGGCCTTCTTGGGAGGAAAATACGTGAGGTTCCAATGCCCAGGTGCGTATTTCGGGGAATAGAAAGTGACGAATTGGCCAATTCTAGAAACAAAGCAAAACAAGCTCACTGATCAATTCATACGGATATCAGTAGAGATCGCCGGCGATGCTATGGGATTCGGGAGTCCCACCTCGACCATTGCAGTCGTAACATGAATACTGGTTGGTATGTTAATTGCTAAAACAGATCGAGACGGAGTGGAGCCACACCGCGCGATCCAGAGCGCACGCGAGAGCGCTTGTTGCGGGCTGCCTTCCAGGAGATGCACCGCTCAGGATTTCGAAACGCTGACCTAGATGCCATTCTGGCCAGAGCTCAAGACGTTGCTCATATCGCCGAAGGCTCCCTTGCCTCACGCCGAAATCAACGTCCCAAGCCTCATTCTCATTGGCCGGTTTTCGGGTGACCCTCATTGGCCGCTTTTGGGTGACCCCTGAGGCATTGCGCTTCCGTTGAAGGTTCTGCCATACCAACCAAGACCCGCTCGTAATCAGTTTCAGGTCAGAAACTCAGTCCGACCCATGCATCTCTTCGGTCACACCTACGATCATGATTATTAATTCGAACGAGTAGATGGGAATTGTGGCGCAGCAGATGTTGGTGAATGCCGAGTCTGTCCGGGCTTCGTTATCGTGAATATTCTTTCGAAATGGCCGCCCAACTAGGCGATCTTTGTATCGCCGGATTGCGCTAATGTGCCGCGTATCGAATCCAAAAATCCACGGACAGCCACTGAATCCTCGCCTTTTCTCCAGGCCGCATAGACTTCGATCTTGGCCTCTGGTTCATTCAGACGGACCGAAGCCAAATCCAGGCCTGGAATTGAGTGATTCAATATCGCGCCTGGGCCAACGAAGATCGCTTTCCCCGAAGCCACCATGATCGCACCAGCTTCTTCGTGCGCTTCCACGTGGGTCACCACGACATGAGGCGCGAACCCTTGCCGGTTGAACATACCCATCATCTTGTCCTGAAGTCCCGAAAGCCTGCGGTTGAAACCGATCAGCGGCTCCTCGGCGATATCTCGCAGACGGACAGAGCGGCGCTGTGCCAGGCGGTGGCTCTTGGGGAGAATTACGACAAACCACTCCTCGTAAAGAACTTCACAATCCAGGTTCAACTCATCGACCGGCGGCCGTAGAAAACCAACATCGATCTCCTGCCGGCGCAGTGCCTCGTTCTGAAAACTGGAAAAAATGTCGCGGCATTGCACTTCGACCGCCGGAAATCGCCGGCGATGCTCGAACACGACTTTACTGACAATGGCGCCCAATCCGGAAGATAGCCCAACGCGCACAGTACCGACTCCGCCTTTCTGAGTATGGCGGGCCACGTCGGCTGCATGACCTGCCTGCACGATGAGCTTGCGCGCTTCTTCAAGAAAAGCGTGGCCGGCGTTGGTCAGTTCGACTTTGCGCTTATCGCGGACAAAGAGCGTGACTCCGAGTTCGTCTTCCAATTGACGGATCTGACGGCTGAGAGGCGGCTGGGCCAGATGCAACTGTTGCGCCGCCTGGCGGAAGTTCAGGCACTCAGCCACCGCGACGAAATACCGAGCGTGACGCAGTTCCACGCAGGCATTGTACACTTCGGGGCAACACCCCTTACCCTGCCTTCGGCCAGCGCAACCCCGATGCAACGGGTATTTGCGGCTGATACCGCAGAAGTATCACTCCGCGTGCGAAAGATGTATTGGACAGATTTCCATTTTCACACCATCCTCTTGCGGCAGGGAACGAGCGGGTGGGAGGTCCGCAACATGTCGCAAGAAGTTATGTGAGCAATTCGCGCTCCGGCGGATGGTTCTGGCGGGAGTCGAGCAAGCCGGCAACGAAGCCGGACAGTGGCCACTGGATTCAGAGAGGAATACAGGAATGAAAGTAGGTCGACTGTTGATTCTGTGCGTTATGTTGATGCTAACCCTGCAACTGGCGACCCACGCCTTCGGCCAAGCGACGATCAGCTTTGCACAACTGAATGGAACCATCCAGGACACCACTGGACGGGTTGTGGTCGGCGCGACCGTGAGCCTGCGCGACATGAGCACAAATCTGGTTTATAACGCGGTCAGCAATGCGTCCGGCTATTACGTCGCGCCCAATCTCCCACCCGGGCAATATGAGCTTACGGTACAGTACTCGGGCTTCGCCAAATACGTTCAAACCGGGATACCGTTGACCGTGGGGCAGACAGCAACCGTTAACGTTCCCTTGAAAGTAGCGTCCGCCAACGAAGTCGTCATAGTCAGTACTGAGGCGCCGGTCGTCGAACCCACCCGCAGCGAAATCAGTCAGGTGATCGACACCCGCGAGATCGAGGCGCTGCCCACTTCGACACGCCAGTTCGTGGACTTTGCTTTGCTGACGCCGGGGGTCGCGACCGGAAGAACGAGCTTGCAATCCACCTTCACGGAGCCGGAGGTGACTCGTATTTCCTTCGGTGGCATGCGGGACTTGAGCAATGCTGTAACCGTGGATGGCGCCGATTACATTAACGAGGCTACCGGTTCGCAGCGGACCACGCCCTCGCAAGAAGCGGTCAGCGAATTCCGCGTGGTCAATAATAGCTTTGGATCGGAATACGGCCGGGCGCTTGGCGGGATCGTCAACGTGGTTACCAGATCAGGCACCAACGACATGCACGGGTCAGTGTACGGATACCTGCAAAACCATGTGGCGAACTCCAACTCCCTGTTGACCGTGGCTCCCTATGACGCCTATCGCCGAGGTCAATTCGGAGGAACACTTGGCGCCCCAATCATCAAGGACAAGACTTTTTTCTTTATGAACTACGAAGGCCAGCGCTTCGCGGAATCGCCCACTTATCCGTTCACCTTGGTGGGCAACAGTGCGGGCACCATCCCCGACAACCTGCCGCTGGTCGACGCGGCAAAAGCAGCCCTTGGCTTGCCGCCAGAGAATCTGAATATTTTGAAGACGCTCGATAACGACAATGGTTTTGCCCGGCTCGACCATCAGTTCAATGCCAATAATCGCCTCTTGATTCACTATAGTGTTGAAGACGCGCGAGATCTGAACGTACTCGTAGGCGACACTCTCGACGGTGGCGGAATTGGAGCTCCGAGCAGCGGGCACGACACCTATATTCGCGATCAATCTTTGGTCGGTTCGGTGAATTCGCTACTCAAGCCAGAACTGGTGAACACGGTTCTGCTGCAGTATGCACGGCGTCACTACAACTTCCCAGGGGTTACCGGTCAACCCAATCTCGACATTCCGAATACGCTTTTATTTGGACACAATTTCGGAACTTTCGACGCCACTGACGAAAGCCGCGTCCAGGCTTCCGATAGTCTCGCCTGGGTCAAAGGCAACCACTATTTGAGATTCGGGGTGGACGTTAATCACGTATGGGATTTCGTGATCTGGCCTGGGTTTACACCAATGCGCATCGTGCTGCCGGGGTTCAACTGCCTGGTGGACTTTGCCCGCGATGTAAACCAGACCGCGGTGGTCGATGAGAACCCCGCCGATGGACCCTGTCCTACGGCAGCGCCTCCGTTTTTTTCCGGCGCCAATGTCGGCCCCAACCCAAATGATCAACCTCTCAACGGCGTGCCCATCGTGTTTTGGGGAGCACCCGTAGGAACGGGGCCGATCGTTCAAGGCAGCCTGCCTCCGGTGATTCCGACCGGCGGAGGCATTTGGCCGAACGCTTATGTGGATCCACAAGATTACGACGTGACCATCAACCACAGTTATTTCGGCGCCTATGTTCAGGACCAGTGGAAGCTCCGGCCTAACTTCACCATCAACTACGGATTGCGCTACGATTTTGAGGCCGGGTTGTCGAAATACATCAATCCGGACTACCACGGGTTTCAGCCCCGAGTAGGTTTCGCCTATTCGCCCAATAAGAGCACGGTCATTCGTTCGGGCTTCGGCCTTTTCGATGACCACTACAACATGACTTTCTTCTTTGTGACCTCCCCGCAACGGGAGGTAGTGATTCCGAACGCACCACAGCCGTGGGTGAGAGAAGGAAACTCCACGGCAACGTGGGTCCTGAACCAACTAAGTTTCGACGCACCGAACGCGCTAAACGGCTTCAACCCCCTTCCCTATCCTGACGGATCGACCGTACCCACGCCAGCGCAAGCGGCAGCCACGCTGGTCACTACGGGGCAGACTCCGCCTAACTTCAGCACCGGCCCTGGCCCCGGCCAGAATCCGGCCTTTCCCGGAGGGACGTTCGTCACCAACAGCGGCGGTGGACTGGATCGCAATATGCGGATTTCCTACTCCGAACAAGCCAGCCTGCAAGTCGACGAACAAGTCGACAAAAACCTCGTGGTTAGTCTCGGCTACCTTTTTCTCCGCGCTCGCAAGCAGATCCGGCCTGAAAACTTGAATGTTTGCCCTTCTGCCGGACTTGTCAATTCAGCTGCCAATTGTGCGCCCGCCGAGGATATTCCAGGTCCGCCGATCACGCCAACGGGACCGTTCCCCAATAATCAAATGCTAGACGGCAAGGCCGCATTCAGCGGAGTTCTTTATAACAACGCTGGCCTGATGTACTACCTGGACGGCTCGGGTAACGCAGAATATAACGGCCTTATTGCTTCGGTCACCGACAAGTTTGGCCAATATTTGCGCTTCAGCGCAAACTATACGTGGTCGCATACTCAGGACGATGGGACCTTCACCACCTTCGTCAGCACTCCTCAGGATTTATATGATCGTCCTCTGGAGCGGGCTGATTCCGTGCAAGATGTCCGTCATCGTTTCATAGGCAACTTTACGGCGGACACCCCCAGTAGCGGGCTACCTGTCTTTCGGGACTTGGAGTTCAGTGGCATTGTTATCTTGCAAACGCCGAGACCCTTCACCATGTTCGTGGGAAACGACGTGAACGGCGACACGAACCCGGTTACAGACCGCGTCGGCTTGTCACCGCGGAATGCCTACCGAGGCGACGATCTTTACTCCACCGATCTTCGCCTGTCGCGCTCGTTTCATTTTCACGAGCACATGGGGCTGGACTTGGCCTTCGACGGGTTCGACGTATTCAACCGGCAAAACATAAACGAGGTGACCTCGGTCTACGGCGGCGGCACCCCGGATTTCTGCGGCGGCACAACTCCCTTTAATGGACCGGTGCCCGGCCACTACAACGATGGTCCCTCAGTGGCGATCCAGCGCGGCCAGGTATCCTGTTTGCCGGAGAGTGCAGTTATCGGCGGCAAAACTGTCTCCATGGATATTGCTCCGGCGCCGAGCGCTTTGTTTGGAACGCCTAGGACCATGTTCAACCCGCGGCAGCTTCAGATTTCAGTGAAGTTTACATTCTAGGACCGTGACCGCGTGTCCCGAGTCATGCGATGGGTTGCGGCTCCCTTCGGAAGATTTGGATCGCTCAAAACAACGTAAGAAAATATGCACGCGCGCCGTCCCAACTCTTTGATGGCACTGTTTATGGATGACGGCGGTTCGCCTGCGCTACGCTCGCGGGCGTGCTCAAAATCAACCGTGCTCCGCAATATTCTATCTGCGGGCAAAATCAGACCCGGAAAACCCCGAATTCGCCGTCGTTCCCTTCGTGATGGGAAAGGGGCCCCAAAAACCCGACTTTTCAGTGACTCGATTCGCCGGACAGAATTTTTGCGACCACACCCGAGATTTTTGGGAGGCTACCGATGAAGCAAGAGAAACGATTCCGCCACACTGGCGCAAACCAGAAAACGACATGGCTCCGCAACTTCCGCCCGCTGCTGTCGAGGTGCTTGGTTCTAAATTGTTCTGGTGAAAGCGGCCCCGGCGCAAGACGAAGTCCAGTTCATCTCGACCTGCATCGTCGACTGGCAAACCATCTGCTCGATGGAGCGGCCGCTCCTCGTGCTTCCGTCCACAACAGCGTTCTCTTCACAAACCGTAACTGTATCTCCCGGAACTCCCTCGAATTGCCTCGCGCTTACGATCACGGCGGGCCAAAACGGGTCTATTAACAACCAAGCCAGCGTGGGTTCACAGTGCCTGGGGGAACTTCGAAGACTCTCCAATCGGAGTTGGCGCACTAAATAGACTTGCCTCCACAGGAGGCGTCGGGGATGGAACCGGGATGACGAGCAAATTGAGGAATACGGGAATCGGTCCAGTCGGATATCGACCTTGGGGAACGCATTTCTGCAATTTCTACGCGACCAAAACCGACTTGACTGAGATGCTAGTGCCCTACTTCAAGGCCGGGCTTGAAAACAAGGAATTCTGCATATGGGTTCTTTCTAAGCCCGTCACTGAACCGGAGGCCTGGAACGCTTTGAGGGAAACGATACCTGAGCTTGATGAATACCGAGCCGATGGAAGCATAGAAATCTTTCAAGGGCGGGAATGGTAT
>Ga0302324_100016095_pt1 | contig 14935 bp, 14 predicted proteins | sample Palsa_T0_1_FD_201949 | JGI IMG/M metagenome (GOLD analysis project Ga0302324, IMG submission 201949) | Peat permafrost microbial communities from Stordalen Mire near Abisko, Sweden - Palsa_T0_1 | ecosystem: Environmental > Terrestrial > Soil > Palsa > Peat permafrost | place: Sweden: Abisko...
TCCTGGGAATAAGCTCCTGCCATCAGCGACCACCGAATCAGATGCGATCCACAGATTCGCCCAACTGCTACCCGATGGGAATCCCTCACCGAGTCAACTCATTCCAAAACCGCTCTAGGAAGCGGTCAGACCAAAGTGCGGCCGCGCAGCCTTTCGAGCGTTTTTAGCGGCGAAAGCTGCGGTTCCGTCATTGCAGCGACGTCGAGATGGAAGGTTTGTTCCAGGACATATTGACCAGCGAGTGCCGCGTGCATCACCTGATCGGTATAACAAATCCATGTGCTGCCGGGCGGAAATGTTACCTCCATCTGGGGTGAATTCCGCTGGTAAGTTTCGTCGAGCTTGGCGCAATCGTGCAACCCCAGCATGAGATTGTCATAGGCGCTGCGCCTGCCCCTGGTGATACCCAGCATTCCCAACAGCCAGGCGTGCAGGGCAGACCCTTCCTGCGCACCGGGGAGGAACTTTCTTGCCATATCTTCGAACGGCTCGCCCACATGCCAGATGCGTGCGGTATGGGCCGGGTTCACGTTGGAGAATAGCCGCATGATCCGTCGTCCCCGCATCGGTCGCGAGGGAAAAGCATCCACATGCAGTCGCGTATCGTCATGGATTGGCGATGCCGCGCGGCCTGAAATTTCAACTGGACGATAGCTGGTCGGCGCCCGTTCTATGGCGATCGCATAGGCCGGCAGAAGCCGGCCCACGAAATCCGTTGCCGCTTGCGCGAAACGCTCCATCATGGCCCGCAGGATTTCGCCCTGCTGGCCCGCGCAGGAGGTTCCGCCCAGGACGCCGGACGGCCTGAGGCTCACATTCTTTGCTCCGCCGTCGGATATTTCCGGCGATAGCAAGAACCGTTCATTTTCTGCAAAAGCGAATGCCAGATGGGGAAGAAACAGCACCTTGCCGCGTTCTAGTGCCGAGCAGGCCGCGGTTTGCGTCTCTGCAGGAAACGGTCCTTGCCAATTATCGATGGCGATTGTGTGCAGAATGTCCATGTGGGAGACAGAATATGGGCGCGCGCCGTAAAACAAAAGAGCGCCCGAAGGCGCTCCTTGGTCATGGGAAGCAGCGATTTATGCCGCCTCTTCCTGCGGGTCCCGCAGCACATAGCCGCGGCCCCAAACGGTCTCGATGTAATTGTCGCCTCTGGTGGCGGCCGCAAGCTTCTTGCGTAGCTTGCATATGAAAACATCGATGATCTTGAGTTCCGGCTCGTCCATGCCCCCGTAGAGGTGATTGAGGAACATTTCCTTGGTCAGTGTCGTGCCCTTGCGCAGCGAGAGCAGTTCGAGCATCTGATATTCCTTGCCCGTCAGATGCACCCGGCTGCCGTCAACTTCGACCGTCTTGGCGTCAAGATTGACAATAAGCTTTCCAGTCGTGATGACCGATTGGGAATGCCCTTTCGAGCGGCGCACAACTGCCTGGATGCGGGCGACGAGTTCATCCTTGTGGAAGGGCTTCGTCATGTAATCGTCGGCGCCGACGCCCAGTGCCTTTACTTTGGCTTCCACGATCGCGTTGCCGGACAGGATCAGGACCGGCGTCTCCACTTTCGCCACACGGAGCGATTTCAATACCTCGAAACCGCTCATGTCCGGCAATTGTAGATCGAGTACGATGATGTCGTAGTCGTAGAGCTTGCCGAGATCGATCCCCTCTTCGCCAAGATCGGTCGTGTAGACGTTGAAGCCCTCCGAGCGGAGCATCAATTCGATACTGCGCGCCATCGCGCTATCATCTTCGATCAAAAGCACGCGCATTGTTTCGAACCCCCTATGCGACCAGCCCATCAGGCTGTCGTTAACGGACACAACGGGAAGGTTAAGCGGAATTGGTTAACATCCGCTTGCATGATTACCCAAAACTTCATGGGTTGCGAAGGTCGCTTAACCGAATGTGAGAACTAATCGCGACATCCTATTGATTCGCCTCGTTAACTTTAATGCCATTTAACCCAATCCGGGGCAAGCGGAGCGATTTGACGCCCATATTCATGTTTGACCGGAGGGTACGGAGCGCCAGAATTGGCACTGCTCGGCGTTTCTCCCTGTTGGTGGCGCCCCCCGCCCGAGCACATCCCATTGATTTGTCTCGCAAAGTTTACCGGCACTTAAACCCTTCCGGCGATAATGAGCGATCCTGTTTCAAGCGGGCAGGATATGCCGGAGGACGAAATGTCGCCCTTTTCCAAGAACAGCAGGGTCGCGCCTACCGGGCTACGGGGCGGCACGGCCTTTGCTTGTCTGGGTTCGACGTTTTCTCAATCCGGGATCGGGAAAAGGTGGGCGACATGATGCGGCGAGATGGTTTGATGCGTCTGAAGCGCTTTCGCGTCGAAGATATCAAGCGCCGGTTGGCAACCCTTGACGGCATGCGGGAAGACGTTGAAAGAAAGCTATCAGATCTGGACGCCAGCATTGCGCGCGAGCGGCAACGCTCGAACGATTCCGATCTGGGAAGGCTCGCTTTCCCGTCATTTTTACGTTCAATAGATTCACGCTGTGAAAATTTGCGCGCTACACTCAAAGAGATCGAGCGTGAGCATGCCCAATGCAGCGATGATCTCGTTCAGGCGCACCAGGAACTGAAGAGCCTCGAGGTCGCCGTCGAGCAACAGGCACGGCGTGCCGGCGAAGAGGAAATCCGGCGCAATCAGTCGCGGCTGGAAGAAATGTCGATAGTCCGCCATATGCGCAAGCACGCGCTCAGGCAAGTCTGAACCGCGACCGCCGCGTTAGTTCATTCTTTTTTTCGAAATGGCTATGCTGCGTGACGGTTGGGTACCGCCGCATCCTTCGCACGCCAGAACAGCAGCACACGCGTCGCTGCAGGTTCCGGGATTTCATCGAAAGCGGCGAGACGACGATAGCAGGCATCCAGCGAATCTCCCCCTCCGTCGCCAGCCATCACGGCGAGTGCGGAGAACTTCGCACGCGAAACGCGAATGCCCTTGCAGGCCACGGCCAGAGCCTTTCCCGACTTGTCCGCAAGGATACGTTCGCAAATGTCGGTCGGAATGGAAAACACTTGTGCCAGCATATTCTTGAGTTCGACCTGTGACGCTGCACGGGAAGCTTCTGCGAGTAATCTCTCGTCGGGAAAGCCGCAGACACCCTCATTGTTGGGGTCCATGGGCTCGTCGTTTCGCAGGAGAATCTTGCGTTTCGTCTCCGGAGAAGCGTCGAAGAAGAATTCGTTGAGCAAGCTTGTCGGCGTTGTCACGCACGCCGCCAGCCGCTCGGCGACCGATCTGCGCGTCAATTCATCCAGTTCGCCCGCAACTGTTTTGAGGAGCGCCTCGATCTGCCCACGCATTCCGGCGGGATAGCCCTCCGGCCATTCGAGCAGAAGGTCGCACAGCTCTCTGGCCAGGGCATGCCGTTCTTCGGGCGCTGACGCCAATTCGACCAGACGTATGAAGGATTCTCGCGCGCTGAGCATGCCGGACCTCTCCGCGCTTTGCTTAACGGCCCGTGGTTAAAGCTTTCATATAGAGAGATGGTAAATTCTACGTGGATGCCGGACTAATTTCCGACCATCGCCCAGCGATCCGGCATGAAGCCGTTGAAATTGGTGCGCACCGCATAGGAATAGGCGCCGATCGCGTCGAAAACGATAAAGTCACCCGGCCCGATCCCCTCCGGCAGCATCAGCGGCCGCGGCAACACATCCAGCGTATCGCAGGTCGGGCCATAAACGCGGAACGCAGTGTGGCCTGTGGGCTGCATCTGCGCGCGACCTGCGCCATCGATGGCAAAAACCCGCAACGGATAGTCGGCCGTCCAGCCCGGCAGAGTCAGTTCGTCGAAGCTGCCATAGATGCCGTCATTGATGTAAAGCTTGTCGCCCTTGCGCAGCACGACCTGGGTCACGAGCGAGAGGCCTTCGGCGATGAGGGCGCGACCGGGCTCGCAGAGTAGCGAGAGCTTCTCGCTTTCCGGGAGTGTGCCCAGCGCTTCGCGTATCGTATCGAAATACCAATGGTAAGGCGGCACATCATTGCCGGGATAGGGACCGGGGAATCCGCCGCCCACATCCAGGACACGCAGTTCGATACCGGCAATCGCCGCTGTGCGCCGTGCCATTTCGATGGCCTGCGCATAGGAAAACGGGCTCAGACATTGCGAGCCCACATGGAATGTGAGGGCCGGCGTCGCACCCGCCGCAACAACGCGCCTGAGCAAGCGTGCGGCATCGTCAGGTGTTGTGCCGAATTTGCTCGACAGTTCGAGGACGGCTCCGCCCAGCGGGGTCGCAATGCGCACAAAAATACGCAGGTCTTTGCCCCCCTTCGTTTCGGTCAGAAGCTTGTCGAGTTCGAAATCGCAATCGACGACGAAATCGCGGACGTTGTGTTTCTCATAGGCGATCTTCGCCGTTCCCGGCAGGCGCACCGGCGCCATGAAATGGCACTGAACGTCGGGAAATCGGTTGTGCACAAGTTCGATTTCGGCAAGCGATGCCGTATCGAAATGGCGAATACCGGAGGCGTAGACGAGATCGAGCACGTGCGGTGCGGGATTGGCTTTCACGGCGAACAGCGTATCGCCTGGGAAAGCATCGAGAAACCGATGCGCTGCGACGCGAAATTTCTCTGGATGGAGAACATAGATCGGATCGACGGGTCGAAGTTCTTCTATCAATCGCTCGACGCTTGCGAATCGCAACAAGTCCGCATCGGCAGGACGGATATTCATGGGCGGAAGCCCCCGGAGCGCGCGCGGGTCTTACGGGGGGACAGCGGCGGGGTCAAGCGCGTGAGCCGGACAGTTCTATTCGATCACGCGCAGTACGCCGATCTGTTTCTTTCTGTCCGTCGCCGGTTGGTAGGCATAAGACATTTCGCCCTGCGCACGACGGAAATCTTCCAGCGAGAAATTCTCGTCGACCTCGAAAGCGTCGATGCCGACCCGGATCATGAAAGCGATCTGGTCGTAGAGGAAACTGCCCGTCGCACGTATCTCGTTGGTGTAAGCGAGCCGAGTGCGCAACATCCGCGCCCAGGAAAAACCTCGCCCGTCGCGAAATTTCGGAAATTCGAGAACCACGACGGAAAGCCGGTACACGTCGTCGCCAAGCTGCTCCGGCGATTCGTCGGATTTGAGGCGCACGCCCAATGGCGCATTGCGTGCGAGGAGTGCAGCACGTTCGCTCTGAAGACGCGCCAGCGAAACGATGGCGCCATTCTCGGGCAGCGGTGCGTCGTCGGCCACTGGCGTGAACCTGTCCTCGACGAAAACGCCGTTCTTAATGAGAGGCATAGACGCGCTCTTTGAAGGGTTCCGGCCCGAGGCGGCGCACAGTGTCCAGGAATCGCTCGCCCGCTTCGCGCCTGTCGAGATAGACCTCCACCACCTGTTCGACGGCGTTGATGATTTCGTGCTCGTCGAAGGCAGGCCCCAGGATTTCCGCGATGCTGGCGTCTTCCGCACCGGAGCCGCCCAGCATGAGCTGATAATATTCAACGCCTTTCTTGTCGACACCAAGTATGCCGATGTGGCCGGCGTGGTGATGGCCGCAGGCGTTGATGCAGCCGGAAATCTTGATCTTGAGTTCGCCGATATCGCGCTGCCGATCGAGATCTGCGAAGCGCTCCGAGATGCGTTGCGCGATCGGTATGGAGCGCGCATTGGCGAGGTCGCAATAGTCGAGGCCCGGACAGGCGATGATGTCGGTCACAAGTCCCGCATTGGGTGTAGCCAGCCCCAGCGCGACAAGGCGGGTGAAGATCGCCGGCAAATCCTGCTTACGCACATGCGGCAGTACGAGGTTCTGCTCGTGGCTGACGCGGATTTCGTGCAGCCCGAATTCGTCGATGACATCGGCAAGGCCGTCCAGTTGCACGTCGCTCGCGTCACCCGCCACGCCGCCGATCGGTTTCAGCGAGATCGTCGCGATGGCATAGCCGGGCGAGCGGTGTGGCGCGAGATTGATGTCGGACCAGGCGCGGAAATCCGTGTCGTGCCGGCGCGCGCTTTCGTAGTTCGGAGAATTGCTATCCAAATGCTCGAAATCCGGCGGCGCAAAATAGGCCGCAATGCGGCCGATTTCCCGGGCGTCGACCGCCAAAGTGCCTGCGCGCCGGATTTCGTCGAATTCGCGCGCGATCTGCCGTCGCATTTCGTCGGGTCCGAGCGCGTTGACGAGAATCTTGATGCGCGATTTGTACATGTTGTCGCGCCTGCCGGACTGGTTGTAGACGCGCATCACTGCTTCGAGAAAAGCGAGGATGTCGGCCTTGGCGACGAAATCGCCCACGACATGCGCGATATAGGGCGTACGGCCCATGCCGCCGCCGGCATAGACGCGATAGCCGATCTCGCCCGTCGCGCTGCGCAGGATCTGTATGGCGACGTCGTGGAATTGCAGCGCCGCGCGATCCTCGGCCGCGCCAGACACTGCGATCTTGAACTTGCGCGGCAGATAGGAAAATTCCGGATGTAGCGTCGACCATTGCCGGACGATCTCCGCCAGGATGCGCGGGTCTTCGACTTCGTCGACGACAGCGCCGGCGAAATGGTCGGCAGTGACGTTGCGGATGCAATTGCCGCTCGTCTGTATGGCGTGCATTTCGACTCTGGCGAGATCGGCGAGGATGTCGGGCACGTCCACGAGCTTCGGCCAGTTAAACTGGATGTTCTGGCGGGTGGTGAAATGGCCGTAGCCCTTGTCGTATTTGCGGGCAATGTGGGCCAGCATCCGCATTTGCCGCGCACTCAGCGTTCCATAGGGGACGGCCACGCGCAGCATATAGGCGTGCAGCTGCAGATAGAGGCCGTTCATGAGCCGGAGCGGCTTGAACTCGTCCTCTGTCAGTTCACCCGACAGCCTGCGTTCGACCTGATAGCGGAATTGCGCCACGCGTTCGGCGACGAAGCGCGCATCGAACTCGTCATACCTGTACATGATCGGCCTGCTTGCCGAGATCGCGGCGCACGGTAGGGCCCGTGGCGCGGATAATCTCGCGCTCCTTGATCGGATGGATGTGGCCGCTGTCCAGCCGCACATCGAACAGATAGGGGTTCACGACAAGGCGCGCACGCACCGCCGCGTCCGCTCCCATGAGCGCTGCGGCAGCCGCATCGCCGGCCAGGACCTCAGCGTCGCCGAGCGTGCCGACCCACTCCCCCTGCCGCCAATAGAGCACTTCGCCGTCCCGGAGCCGGTTCGCGGTCAATATCTGGAGCGATTTCGCCATGCACCAAAATCCCATGCGGGAAAGGTAATGGCAATAGACTACAATTCAACAATGTATTTATTAGTGAATAACACTAGAAGAAGTGTTTTTATATCTCTTTCTGCAACGCGCTCTCATGCCAACGATGCAAAAAGGCGTATTCGAGCGCCGACAGAGCGTAGAAATTGAGGATTCCCAAGGCCGAGAGCAGCCCAAGCGCTGCGAACATTTTGGCGATTTCCAGCCGGTTGCCCGCCTCCACGATGCGCCAGGCGAGCCCGGTCGCGGTTCCGGAGCCTGCGGCAAATTCCGCGACCACGGCACCGATGAGCGCGAGCCCGCCGGATACCTTCATGGCGGAGAGCAGATAGGGCAGCGCGCCAGGAAACTGGAGACGCGTGATCCGCTGCCAGCGCGACGCGCCGTAGAGCCGGAACAAGTCCGTCAGGTTCGCATCTGCCGAACGCAATCCGAGAGTCAGGCTGGAGAGGATCGGAAAGAACGCAACGATCCAGGCAATGATGACGAGCGCCAGCGAGATGCGTTCGAATCCCACCCAGATGAGGATGAGTGGCGCGATCGCCACGACCGGCGTCACCTGCAATATGACGGCGTAGGGAAACAGCGCCATCTCGACGAGCCGGCTCTGGGAAAACAGGATCGCCACTGCACAACCGGAAACGAAAGCCAGCGCGAAGGCGATCCAGGTGATGCGCAATGTGGTCCACAGCGACGCCATGAGCGAGGCAAAATTCTCTATGAATGCCGTCCAGATTGCCGACGGCGCCGGCAGCACGAACACCGGCACATCATAGTGGTGCACGAGAAATTCCCACGCGGCGAGCACTGCTGTGCCAAGGAGGAGCGGAAGCCCATAGCGCAATACGCGGATCATGCAGCGTGCTCCATCGCGTCGCGCAACGCCTGTGAGACCTGGCCCGCCGCGTCCGCAAATTCGCGCGACAGGCGATAGCCGGCATCGCGGGTTGCCGGCGGCGACAATCGGATATCTGCTGCGACGCGGCCGGGCCTCGGCGTCAGCACGACGACGCGCGACGAAAGATAGGTGCTCTCGAACACGCTATGCGTCACAAAAATTACGGTCAGCCCGTCTTCGTGCCACAGCCTGAGGAGATCATCGTTGAGCGCCTGACGCGTGAGTTCGTCGAGCGCCGCGAATGGTTCGTCCATCAAAAGGAGACGCGGCGCCGCCGCGATGGCGCGCGCGATCGAAACGCGCATCTTCATGCCGCCGGAAAGTTCGCGAGGGAATGCCCGCTCGAACCCTTCAAGGCCGACGCGGTGAAGCGCCCGCCTCGCGCGCGCATTCGCCTCGGCGCGCGGCACGCGCTTGAGATCGAGCGGCAGGCGCGCATTTTCCAGCACCCGCGCCCAGGGCATCAAGGTCGGCTCCTGGAACACGAAGGCGATTTCCGGCCGGCCTTGGGGAAACGCCACCCCGCCTTCGCTGGGCGCAAGCAACCCGGCGATCACCCGCAAGGTCGTCGACTTGCCGCAACCCGAAGGCCCCACCAGAGAGACGAATTCGCCGTCGTGCAGTTCCAGATCGAGCGGACCGAACGCGGCAAGGCCGTTCGCAAATTTCTTCGTAACGCCTTTCAGATCGACAACGATCGTCATTGGACTCTGGCGACGCCGAGCTTTGGTCCCGCTGCAACGAAGCGCAGATCGTAGGCGTTCTTGTAAGGAAGCGTTTTCGGATAGAGACCGACCGATGACATCGCATCGAAGAACGCCTTCCAGCGCGCATCGGTCATCGTACCCAGGCCTTGCCTGAGCGCATCGCTCGACATCACGACGCCGTAGGCTTTCATTTTCGCGATGGCCTGCGCGATGATTCCGTCCGTCATTTCGGGGTTGTCCTGTTTGATGAGCGCATTTGCCGGCTTCGGATCGACGAACAGATAGTTCCACCAGCCCTGTGCGGTGACGTTGACGAAAGCCTGGACGGCGGCCGGATTCGTGTCGATCCATTTCTGCGGCGCGAGCACCATGTTCGCGTAGCCAGGATAACCATTGTCGGCGAGCAGAAACACTTGCGGTTTGATATGACCCTGGGTTTCGATCGTATAGGGCTCGCTTGTCAGATAGCCCTCCTGGATCGCTTTCGGATCGACGAGAAACGGCGCGAGGTTGAAGGTGTATTTGCGGATCTGCGAATCGTCGAAGCCGTATTTCGCCTTGAGCCAGGGCCAGAAGGCGGCGGTCGACGCATCGGCGATCATGATCGGCTTGCCCTTCATCTGGGCGAGCGAGCTCACGTCGGGCCGCGGATGCGCGATGAGCACCTGCGGGTCCTTCTGGAACACCGCCATCACGGCTTTGATCCGTGCACCCTCACGCAGCATGTTGAGCGCAATGAATCCGTTGGAGCCGATCCCGAAATCGGCAGCACCCCCTGCCAGCAATTGCGGTACGTTTACGCTCGGGCCGCCTTCGAGGATGTGCACGTCGAGGCCCGCCTTGCGGTAGAGGCCTTCGGCTTGTGCTTCGTAGAAGCCGCCATGTTCGGCTTGCGCTTTCCAGTCGGTTACGAAGGTGATGCGCGTCGCAGCGTTGCCACTGCCGGCCATCATGCCGAGCGATATTGCAATCGCCGCCGCGAAATATCCCCTGCACCCCATGCGCGCCTCCGATCGACAACCGGGAACGTCATAGAGGAACGGCGTTGCCGGTCAACGCGAAGGTTCAGTTTCCGTTGTCGCCGTCGGATTGCGGCGGCGGGCCGGATTGGGAGTCGCCCGTCGACGGTGGGGGAGGCGGTGGCGGCCCTGCGGGCGGCGGGGGCGGAGTCTGTTCCGCGTTCTTGCTTTTGTTGCCGAACAGCCAGTCGAGGAAGGAATGCGAGCCTTTTTCGCCATTACTGTTTTGTGGCGTGGATTGGGACTCGTCGTCATTGCTGGTGGCCACATCGCCCATCCGTGATGTGTCGCCAGTGTCGTCGCCGGTCGCGCTGTCGCTGCTCGTATTTTCGTCGCTGGCTTCCTCTTCCGGTGGCGGCGGCGAGGATTTCGCGAGCGGCCTGGCCGCGAGGCCTTGTTCAGCAGCGACCATCGTGTCTTTCCAGATTGTGGCGGGCAGCGTGCCGCCGGTGACGTCGCGCATCGGCGAGGAATCGTCATTGCCGACCCAGACGCCCGCAACATAATCCGTCGTGAAACCCACGAACCAGGCATCGTGATAGTCCTGCGTGGTGCCGGTCTTGCCCGCAGCCTCGCGACCCGGCAGCGTCGCGCCGCGCCCGGTGCCTTCTTCGATCACGCCGTAGAGCATCTCGGTCAGGTCGCGGTCGACATGGGTGGCGATGACGCGCTCGGGCGAAGGAGGCTGGCGCGTATAGAGAACATGATGCGCGCTGTCTTCCACTTCGGTCACGAAATAGGGCCGCACGCGCAACCCGCTGGAGGCGAACGCGGCGTAAGCGGTGGTCAGCTCCAAGGGGGTGACTTCCGACGTTCCGAGCGCCAGCGACGCGTTGGGTGCGAGTGTCGAGGCGATGCCGCAGCGATGCGCCGCTTCGACGACGGAGGTGATGCCCACTTCCTGCGCCAACGCCGCCGTCACCGTGTTGATGGAATGGGCGAGAGCGCTGGCCAGCGTCACAGTGCCGTAAGTGCGGCCACCGTAATTGGTGGGCGTCCAGCCGTCGATATCGACCGCGCCGCCGTCGCGCTCGTCCCACGGGCTTGAGCCGTTTTCGAGCGCGGCCAGATAGACGAAGGGTTTGAAAGCGGAGCCTGGCTGGCGCTTCGCCTGGGTGGCACGGTCGAACACGCTGGCGTCGTAATCGCGTCCGCCGATCAGGGCCGCGACCGCGCCGCCCGTGTCCATGAGGACGACGGCGGCTTCGCTTGCATGCGCCCGGCGGCCATGCGCGTTGAGCGTGCGGGCCACGGCGCGCCGTGCCGCTTCCTGCAATTTGGGCCTGAGCGTCGTATGCACGACGAGGTCGGACGCGCCGGTTGCGCTGTTGAGCCCGGTCACGCGCAGCGCTTCGTCGGCCGCGGTGTCGAGGAAGAAATTGCGCGCTTCGGTGCGCGTGCGGTCGCTGATTGAGGCGGCATTCGCGCGCGCATCGTCGGCCTGCGCTTTTGTGATCGCGCCCGTCTCCGTCATCGCGGCGAGTACGAGCCTGGCGCGAGACTGCGCCGCTTCGAGATTGCGCCGGGGTGAAAAGGCGGACGGCGCACGGGTGAGCGTGGCCAGCATCGCGGCTTCCGGCAGCGTGACGTCGCGCGCGGATTTACCGAAATAGACATGCGCCGCGGCGTCGACGCCATAGGCGCCGGAACCCAGATAGATGCGGTTGAGATAGAGTTCGAGGATCTGTTTCTTCGTCAGCGATTTTTCGAGCGATGCGGCGTCCAGCAATTCCTCATATTTGCGCGCGAAGGTGCGTTGCGGCGACAGGAACACGATCTTCGCCGTCTGCTGCGTGATCGTGGAGCCGCCCGCCACCACATGGCCGGCACGCAGATTGGTGAGCATGGCGCGCACGAGGCCGCGGATGTCGATGCCGTCATGCTGGTAGAAACGGCGATCCTCCATCGCGATGAAGGCCGCCGGCAGATAGGCCGGCATGTCCTCCAGATGCAGGCGCTCGCCGACCACGGCGCCGCGATGGCCGACGACATCGCCATTCGCGTCGAGGAAGGTGAACGCGATGGGCCGGTTGACGGCATAGAGGTCCTGGCTCAGATCGATTTTCGGCGCCGTCCAAACGAGAACGGCGGGCGCGAGATAGAACAACGCCAGGGGCAGGGCCGCGACGCAGAACGCAATCGCCAGAACCCAACGCGAGAGCGTGCGGTGCGCCTGCAACCATTCGACCAATGCCAGCATGGGTTCCAATCGTTGTTCGTCCGGGAATGGCCGGGTTCGTCGCCGAACTTTGCGGCGGTTTCAAGACTTTCAAGTCTCGCCCGCCAGGAAGGTTCCGGCGGAAACATTGTTAACGCAGAGGGCGCGGAGGGTGCGCAGTGGACCCAGATCACCATCAATCCCTCACCATGGCCGGCCCCTGAGCCGGCCACCAAGCCGCCGCGCGTCTGCGCGGCGAATGGATGGGCGGATCAAGTCCGCCCATGGTGAGATTTTGGCGATTTGGTTCTGTCAAAAACTGCTCTAGGTTGCCCGCTGGAGATGCCGGGCGCGGGACGGTTTCTCCGTTCATCGGCCGTTCATTGCGAACTCAGTAGAAACGCCTCATGCGCAAGCGTGCTCTCCTTGGCGTGTTCCTGGCGGTGCTGGCGCTGAGCGCGCCCGCGGCGGCGCAGATGTACACAGCGCCTGCCGCACAGACGCCTTATTCTCGCGACTATGGCGCGCACAGCTATGGCGCCGTGCAGCCCCTGGATCGCATCCTGCCCGCCATCCGCGAAGGGCGGCCCGGCCGCTTCTATGATGCGGAGGGGCCGTTCTCGAGCCCGGATGGCGGGTTGCATTATCGCATCAAATGGCTCACGCCCGAGGGGCGGATCGTCTGGCTCGATGCCGATGCCCGCACGGGGCATGTCATGGGCGCCTTCCGGGGCTATGCTCCGGGCATGCCGCCCAGCGGGCTGCGCTATTGGGGACGGCCGCGTTTCGGCGGGCGTCCTTTCGGCCCCCGCGGCTGGGGGCGCGCCGGCCTCGGCTGGGGCCCCCGGCACGGGCATTGAGGGAAAGATGCGTATTCTTCTTGTCGAGGACGATCAGGATCTCCAGCGCCTGCTCAAGCGGGCGCTGACGGACGCGGGCTATGTGGTGGATTCGGCCACCGATGGCGAGGAAGGCCATTTCTTGGGCGATACCGAACCCTATGACGCCGTTATCCTCGATCTGGGCCTGCCGAAAATGGATGGCGTGCGCGTGCTGCAGCAATGGCGCAAGGCGGGCCGCACCATGCCCGTGCTCATCCTCACCGCGCGCGACCGCTGGAGCGACAAGGTGGCGGGCTTCGACGCCGGCGCCGACGATTATCTGGCGAAACCTTTCTACACCGAGGAACTGCTTGCCCGCGTGCGCGCGCTGCTGCGCCGGGCGGCGGGCTTCGCCACCTCCGAGATCGAGATCGGCCCCTTGCGTATCGATACGCGCGCCTCGCGCGTCACGCTCGACGGCAATCCCGTGAAGCTCACCTCGCTCGAATATCGCTTGCTTGCCTATCTCGCACATCATCGCGGACGCGTGGTCTCGCGCACCGAACTGGTGGAGCATTTGTACGATCAGGATTTCGATCGCGATTCGAACACCATCGAAGTATTCGTGGGAAGATTGCGCAAGAAACTCGATTCGAATTTGATTCAGACGGTGCGCGGCCTTGGCTATTGTCTCGACGTTCCGGACGCGGTTCAGCAGGACGATCGCGCGAAGGTTTGATTCCCTTGCCGCAAGGCTCATCGCCGCGGCCGCCATATGGACGCTGCTGGGGCTCCTGATCGGCGGCACCCTGCTGGCCGGAATTTTTCGTTCCTCGGTCGAAAACAATTTCGACGCGCGATTGAAATCCGATCTCGACGGCATGATCGCCGCGGCCGAGCCAGACCCGCAGGGCGAGGTCTCTTTGCAGGGACGTTTCGCCGATCCCCGCTTCGAGCGCGTCTATTCGGGCTGGTACTGGCAGATCACGCCGGAAGGACCCAAAGGGCCGGAAACGAACGACGCGCAAATCTCGCGCTCGCTGTTCGACCGCACCGTCAAGGTGACGGATTTCTGGTCGCGCGGCACCCTCACCTGGGGCCATGGCGAAGGTCCGGAAGGCCAGCGGTTGCGTTTCGTGGCCGAGCGCATCGAGTTTCCTGTCTCCGGCACGCCGGAGAAAAACGACACGCGCGCCTATTCCTTCCTCGTCGCGGCCGACGTGACGGAAGTCGAAACGGAAGTGGCGAATTTCGAAGGTACGCTCATCTGGTCGTTCGCGCTTCTGGGGTTGGGCCTCATCGGCGCGATCTTCGTGCAGGTGCGCATCGGGCTCAGGCCCCTGCGCGGCGTGAGTGAGGCGCTGGCACGCATTCGCGACGGCAAGGCGCAGCGGCTGGACGGGCATTTTCCGGCCGAGATCGCGCCGCTCGCCACAGAACTCAACAGCCTCATCGAACACAGCGCGGAAGTGGTCGGCCGCGCCCGCACGCATGTCTCCAATCTCGCGCATTTCCTCAAGACGCCGCTCACCGTGCTTGCGAGCGAAGCCCAGGCCAATCCGGGGCCGCTCGCCGACCAGGTGAAACGCCAGGTCGTCACCATGCGCCGCCAGACGGATCACTATCTCGCGCGTGCCCGCGCCGCCGGCGCCGTCGATGTGATCGGCAACCGCACGAGCGTCAAGCCCGTGCTCGACGATCTCGCGCGCGTACTCAAGCGCATCCATGCGGACCGCGATCTCGCGATCGCGGTGGAATGCCCGCCGCTTCTCGCGTTTCGCGGCGAGCGCCAGGATCTCGAGGAGATGGCGGGCAATCTCGTCGACAATGCGTGCAAATGGGCCCACAGCCGCGTCGCCGTGACCGCGCAGCGTGTGTCAAGCACGAGCTTCGAATTGCGGGTGGGCGACGACGGCGAAGGCATCGAACCGGAGGAGCGCGATCGCGTCGGCGAGCGCGGCGAAAGGCTCGATGAAAGCGTGCCGGGTTCGGGGCTCGGCCTCGCCATCGTGCGCGACATCGCCAAGCTCTATGGCGGCGCGATGGAACTCGGCGACAGTCCGCTCGGAGGTTTGGAAGTGAAGCTCACCTTGCCGGCGATTGTGTG
>Ga0302324_100016097_pt1 | contig 14934 bp, 10 predicted proteins | sample Palsa_T0_1_FD_201949 | JGI IMG/M metagenome (GOLD analysis project Ga0302324, IMG submission 201949) | Peat permafrost microbial communities from Stordalen Mire near Abisko, Sweden - Palsa_T0_1 | ecosystem: Environmental > Terrestrial > Soil > Palsa > Peat permafrost | place: Sweden: Abisko...
CGGACGCCGCGCTCGCGCAGGCAGGACATTTTGCGGACGGATTCGTCCAGATCGCGCATCAACGTACTCTCGGTGAGTTCCAATTCCAGTAAGTTTCCACTCAAGCCGGTTTCGTCCAGCAGGGTGAGAACTCCTTCCACAAACTCGGCCCTGGCGAATTCGAGCGCCGAGACATTCACGGCGACGCGAACCGAGTTAAGGCGGTGCTGCCAATTCCGGCACTCGATGCAAGCTTCCTTCATTACCCAGGCGCCCAGCCGGGAGATCAATCCGGTTTCTTCAGCCAGGGGAATGAACTTGCCGGGCAGGATAAATCCACGGGAAGGATGGTTCCAGCGCGCCAGCGCCTCGAAGGCGGTTTGGCGGCGCTGAGCGACTTCGAAGATGGGCTGATAGTGTACCGTAAGCTCCCCCCGGTCCAAAGCGCGCCGTAAGTCGGCTTCCAACTCAAAGCGTTCGAGGAAAGTGGCGCGCATGGCGGGGGTAAAGAAAAGGATGCGGTCCTTGCCGGCGCGCTTGGCCTGGTACATGGCGGCGTCGGCATTGCGGCGGAGGGTGCTCACGTCGGTTCCGTCTTCAGGGAAGATCGCGATGCCCATGCTGGCGGTGGCGTAAAAGTCGCGGCCGGCGACAGACAAGGGCTGGCGCAGGCCCTCGGCCAGCCTTTCAGCCACCGCCAGGGCGGCGCTGTTATCCGGGACTTCATCGACCACCAGCATGAATTCGTCGCCGCCCATGCGAGCCAGGGTATCGGGTTCGCGTATGCAAGCGGTCAACCGGTCGGTAACTTCTTTAAGCAGGCCGTCTCCGGCCTCGTGTCCCAAGGTATCGTTGACCAGCTTAAAGCCGTCCAGGTCCAGGTAGATCACGGCAGCCTTGAGGCCGCTGCGCGCGGCGCGGGCGATGCTGGCTTCCAGCCGGTCCGCCAGCAGGAGCCGGTTAGGCAGTCCAGTCAAATAATCGTGCCGGGCCTGATGCGCCAGGCGCGTTTCCGCCTGCATCCGCGCGCTGATATCGCGGGCGATGGCGGCAACTCCGGTGACTTCGCCGCCCGAATTGCGGATGGGGGAAAGCGTGAGCGAGACGGACAGCCGTTCCAGCGACTTAGAGCGAACCAGCGCCAGATCCGCGCGACTGACGTGGCCATTTACGCTGGCGTCCAGGATGTCGCCGGCGCGATCTCCCTGCGGCAACACCATCGAAATGGGGGCGCCCAGCGCTTCGGCCGGCGTAAAGCCGAGCAACTTCTCGGCGCCGAGGTTCCAGGTGGTAATGATTCCGGAAAGATTGGCCCCAATGATGGCATCTTCGGAGGACTGCACGATGGCCGCGAGTTGAGCCATGGCTTCGTCGCTCTTTTTGTGCTCGGTGATATCGGAAACCAACCCGATCCATTTGCCGGGTTCCTGGCCGGCATTTCGAATGGCCTGCCCGCGCATGGAAAAGTGATAGACGCCGCCTTGCCGGCCCGGCACGCGGTACTCGCAGGAATAGCGTTCGCCAGTTTGGCAATGCCGTTCAATTCCCGCCAGGACCGCCGGGAGGTCCGCGGGATGCACCATCTCTTTCCAGGCTGCAAAGGTGCGAGGCACGGGACGGTCGCCCAGGATTTGAGACAAGCCGAAGATTTCCACCTGGCCGGTGGCCAGATTCCATTCGAAAGTCATGTCGCCGCCATTCTCGGCGGCGATGCGGAAGCACTCCTTGGAAGCGAGCAGGGCCTGTTCGGCACGTTTCCGGCCGGTAATATCGCGCATGATGGCGGCTAAGCAGAGGATCTCGCCGGTTTCCGGCTTGCGCAACAAAAAAGCGCTGAGCAGGACATCGATGGAGGCGCCGGTCTTCCAATGCCGCAGCTGAGTCTCTTGCTGCTGGCGGCCGGTTTGGATCAGCGCGGCCAGCCCCGGCTCGAGCTTAGCCCAGGCCGGTTCCGGATGCAGTTCCGCGATGGAGTGGCCGAGCGCCTCCTGCGCGTTCGCCAGCCCGATCATTCTGGCGCCGCCTCCGTTGAGGTAGAACACTTTTCCGTCCGGCGACGCGAGACAAATAAAATCGTCGCTATTTTCAACCAGCGAAGCAAGTTTTCGTTGTTCTTCTTCGGCCAGCTTGCGGGCGCTGATATCCAGGAAGGTAACCACCCCGCCCACGATCTGGCCGGCTTTTTGCACCGGATAGGACCAATACTCGACCGGGAAACTGGTTCCGTCGGCCCGCCAAAAAACTTCATCGTCGGCGTGGCTTCCGTGGCCCTGGGCAAACGCAACCTGCATGGGGCACTCAGCGGCCGGATACGGACTTCCATCGGCGCGGCTGTGGTGGGATATCTCGTGCATATTCCTTCCGAACAGCTCTTCGGCTTTGGCGTAACCGAGCAGAGCGAGACCTGCGCGGTTGGCCAGGTTGAAAATCCCGAGAGTATCCACCCCGCAAATCGCCTCGGCGGTGGAATCCAGCAGCAGGCGGACCCACTCTTCACTATCCACCAGGGCCGCTTCCATTCGCTTGCGTCCGATGAAGAGCGCCAGATTGCCGGCAATGGAGGCCAAGGCCCGAATATCCGCATCCGGAAGCGGGTGCCGGGCGAAAACGGCTATCACGCCCTCCACCCGATCTTCGGCCATCAAAGGATATCCGGCGAAGGCGACCATAGCCTCCTGGCGCGCCCAAGCCGGGTCGCTGATCCAGGAATCTTCCAGGACCGAATTCGTGAGATGGGGCTTCCGATCCTGGGCGATACGCCCGATTTTCATCTGGCCCACCTTCACGCGTGAGTGGGGTCCGTCCAAATGCGTATACATGCCCGCGCTGGCCTTCAGCTCCAGGACGTGCTGTTCCTGGTGCAAGGTCCAGATGCGAACGAAAGCGGCATCCAGGGCCCGAACGATGATTTCAGCAGAGCGCTGCAACGTCCCCTCGGCGGAGTCCTCCTTAGTCAGCTCTACTGCCATCCGGGATGCGAGAGCCGCTAATTGATCCTGCCCGGCCAGTTCCTCGGCGGTGGCGGAAACGCGCGATTCAAGCTCGCGCTGCGCAAGTTGGAGCGCTTTTTCCGCACGCTGGCGATAGGCGATCTCCACTCCGAGCGATTCATTCAGACGTTTTTGATCGGCCAGCGATTGAGCGCTGCCCCGGAAGCTGGACAACATGCTGCCCAGCAGACCTGCCAGTACGAAAATGCACCCCAGAATTTTCAGCGCGTGGGCGGCCGCGCCGGGCGCGTCGAACCGCAGGCCGGAGAACGGCAGGAAGACTGAATTCTCGATGGCCGCCGTGATCAGGAACAGCATCAGGCAGTGCTCGAAATTGCTGGTCTTCCAAGCTCCCCGCCAGAAATACCCGGCCGCCGCGATGCCAAACAGGAGCCCCGCCACGAGCGCTCCGGGACGGTGCAGAGGCGATTGCGGGTGAAAGGCCGCGGGCAGCGGGACGTACACACAAAGCGCACAACTGAGCAGGATCCCGGCGCCCACCGCCAGGTAGACAGTTCGATCGCGGATCGGCTGAATTTCCGAATGGGAAGGCTCCCTTGCGGGAGCCAACAATCTGGCGCACAGCATGAGCGACAGGAAGATCGCCGAAATAACCCCGCTCCATGGAATCAGCTCCGAAATCGCCGCGGGAGCGCAATGCGCGCAAGACGGCGAGCTGACCAAGGCGTGGAATCCATCCAAAACGCCGGCTCCCACAAAGGCGGTTCCGAGGAGCAGATAACCGAGAGAGTTTCTGGCATAATGCCGGACCAGCGAAATCGCCCCCACCGTCAGTGCGAGCAAGGTGGCGACGGTGTCGAGCAAGGTGTGTACCCAGGGTTCCACCGCGCCTGTCGATCGCCCCACGGGAACGGCGATAGCCAGTAACACGAAAGATAGCGCCATATATGCTAACTTTCGTCGTCCCGGGGAGGATGTGCTGTCGCCGCTCATCAAGACCCTTATCGGTTGGAAGGGAACGGCCAATACCTTCGATGCAGATCAATAGCTTAGGACCGTACGGTATACCCCGGCGACTGCTGAACCGGCCATTTTCCGGCACATGCTCCGTTGAAGACGCCACGTGGGCGCCAGCAGGCCCATGCTCGCTCCGGTGCCGTCGCTCGCACTGGCCAAGTGCCGGACTTGTGGTAAGATTTTGAACCGCTGAAGAACTCATGAGACATTGGCCGATCATTTTGCTTTTGGCGCTGTTCGGGTGGCTTTACAGCCTCAACTTAAACGCCTACGGCATGTTCCTGTGGGACGAATCAGAGTACGCTTCGATCGGCCGTTCGGTGCTGCGCGGCCAGGGATTTGCGATTAGCGGTGTGGCGAACCAATTGCGGCCTCCCCTACTGCCATTGGCCGGAGCGGCCAGCATGTGGTTGTATGGCGGGCAGTGGGATGATTCCATTCTTCGGGGCACCGCTGGCTTTTTGGGGCTACTGGCTTTGCTATGCATCTACGCTTTTGCGACGGCCGGTTTCGATCGAGCGACTGGCTTGGTGGCGGCTGCACTGTTGGGCATCAGCCCGTACTTCTGGACCTTCGTACCGTTGTTTATGTGCGAGATTCCGTTCCTGGCCTGCCTCGCGGCGGCGGTGTGGCTGTTCTACTTCGGCGCCTATTCCGATGAGCGCTGCTTCGTTTGGAGTTGGATCGCGGAGGCGCTGGCGCTTCTGACACGCCATACCGGGGTCTTGTTTTTTCCGATTATCACCATGTTCGCCGCGATCGCCTGGTGGCGGGGAGGGCCAGACACCAGACGCAGGCTCACCAGCCGCACTTTCTTGCTTAGCCCGCTGGCCGGGTTGCTACTGTTTCTGCCCTGGCTCGCGCGCGAATACATTGTGTTTGGAAACCCGCTGGCCGGCCTGCAGCAGGCATCGCATCAGTTGCAGGGCTACATGCCCAGAATCTCTATGCCCTGGAATTTCTATCTGCGGCGCATGCCACTGATGTTGTCGCCCGAGATCGCCGTTTTGGTGGCGGCAGGAGTGATTTGGGCATTCTGGAAACGCGATCGTCTGTCCTTGCATAATTTGCTGGCGGCCGCGCTGATTCTGGTGTGGTTCAGTTGTTACCGGTATAAAGAGGATCGGATGGTGAGCTCGGCGCTTCCATACCTGGTGGTGATTGCAGCCGTTGCGTTAACCAAAGCAACGGCCAGCTTGCGCACGGCAGCGCGCGGTGCAGTGCTGGGGGCGGTGCTGGCAGGATTTTTCGGGATCAATTTACGCGTCACTCGCCCGGACCTTAAGCACAGCGTCACGCTAGGCTACCCGGGATTTGTAGAGGCCATGGCATTTCTGCGTGGGAACGCGAGCCCTGGCGCGACCGTGTTGGGCGCAAATGTTCCCCAGATCAACTGGTATTCCGATCTGCGCGCCCGCAACATTCCGGCGGAGAATGAACTCCGGGAAGCGCTGCGCGACGCCGACTGGGTAGTGATCACGAATTTCGAGCCCGAACAAAAACCATATGTCCTTGGATTGCTACCACTGATACCAGCGATTCCAACCCGCGACAGCGCGGTGTATCGGGATAGGCGTTGCATCACAGCGGTGGTCCGTGCGGACAAATTGCTGCAAGCGCTCAAAGAGTGAATCCGGGCGAAGCCTTAGGGTGGTAAGAAACTTTCCAGCCGGATCCCTTCCTTGCGGTCGCGGCTCGGTTAGGATGACGCGGCGGACGACCTCCGATTTTCGACCAGTTTTTCCGCCAGGCGCGCGCTTTGTTCCATATAGTGGGCCAGGTCGGGATCGGTTGCGGCCAAGGCGCGTACTTGCCTGGACAATTCGCACGAGGCCGGTAATGCCTTGCGGCCGGCTCTGGCGAACGAGCGCAGCGTCCGCATCACTTGCTTCTTCAGAATGTCGGAGGAATCCGCCGGCGGGACGCCGGCCCGGCGCAACGCCTGATCGGCCGCCGTCAGCACGGAGAAGAGAACGCTTCCGGTACAGGTGAGGGCGGCCAGATAAAAGGGTTTGAGAGAACGCTGGATGGTCACCGCGCGGCGCTCGCGATGTTCCACCAGCCGGCGGCAGCGGAGGACGGCCAATGGGTCTCCTTCCACCAGGTAGCGGAGATCGTCGAAGCCCGGAATCAAACAAATGGATCCAACCGCGGCGCCGCGCGCGGAAAGCTCGCGCAACTCGCTGCTATCGCGCCACAAGCTGCTCACAACAACGGCCTTGCCGTTAAAGTCGATCGGAGCGGAAACCAGATCATCCAGAACCTGCGGCAGCATCGGCTCCGGTACGCACACCAATATCAGCTCCGAGAATTGAAACTCCTCGAAGTCCTTGACCGGATGGCCTGCACGGAGTTGATTTGCAATCCGGCTTGCCAGCCGGAAGGACGATGACTTAACCGGCCCCAACCGGTCGGAAAGCCAATAGAACCTTGATAGGGCGGAGTCGGTGAGCTTACCCGCCCCGATCAGGGCTACCGACTTGGCTTTCTTCATAGACTGTGAGAGATTTTAAACTCTTGATGCGGTCGCGTAGCTGAGCGGCTTTTTCAAACTCGAATTTCTTAGCGGCCGCGCGCATGCTATCTTCCAACTCGCCGATAAATTTGTCGCGCTGCTCGGGAGTCATCTCTTCGGCCGGATCTTCCGGTTCCATGGGAACCGTAACGTAATCGCCCTCCGCGATCCGCACCAGGCTCATGTCGATGGGCTTGATGATGGATTGCGGAGTAATGTGATTGTCGATGTTGTACTGCTCTTGGATCGCCCGGCGGCGGTTGGTTTCCTCAATGGCGCGGCGCATGCTGTCGGTGAAGACGTCGGCATAGAGAACGGCTTTTCCGTCCAGGTGGCGGGCGGCGCGTCCCATGGTTTGGATGAGGGACCCGGCCGAGCGGAGGAAGCCTTCTTTGTCGGCGTCGAGAATGGCCACCAACGAGACCTCGGGCAGATCCAAACCTTCGCGCAAAAGATTGACACCCACCAGCACATCGAATTCGCCGCGGCGCAGGTCGCGCAGGATTTTCATGCGGTCCAGGGCGGCGATCTCGGAATGCAGATAAGCGCACTTCACGCCCACTTCGGTGTAATATTCGGACAAGTCCTCGGCCATACGCTTGGTCAACGTAGTAACCAACACGCGCTGATTTTGCTCGGTGCGTTTGCGGATTTCGTGGAGCAGGTCGTCCACCTGTCCCTTGATGGGCCGGACTTCCACTTGCGGGTCCACCAAACCTGTGGGACGAATGATCTGTTCCACCACAACACCGGCGGCTTTGGTGAGCTCATAAGGGCCGGGCGTCGCCGAGACATAGACCACCTGATTGACGCGATTCTCAAACTCTTCGAAGGTGAGCGGGCGGTTGTCGAGAGCGCTGGGGAGCCGGAAGCCGTAATTCACCAGAACGTTCTTGCGCGAGCGGTCGCCATGGAACATCCCCGAGAGTTGCGGGACGGTCTGGTGGCTTTCATCGATGAAGATAAGATGGTCGTTGGGCAGATAATCGAGCAGGGTGGGCGGGGCTTCGCCGGGCAGGCGTCCGGAAAAATGCCGCGAGTAATTTTCGATTCCGTGGCAGTAGCCGATCTGCCGGATCATTTCCAAATCGAACATGGTGCGCTGGTAAAGACGTTGCGCTTCCACCAGCTTGCCGCCCTTTTCCAGTTCCTTTTGCCACCATTCGAGCTCGCGCTCAATGCTGTGCAACGCCGATTCGCGGGTCTCGGGGGTCATCACGTAGTGAGTTTTCGGATAAATGGGCAGGCGCAAGTAAGTTTGGCGCACCTGGCCGAGCAGCGGATCAATCTGGCTGAGGCTCTCGATTTCGTCGCCCCACAATTCGATACGGTACGCGTTGTCGTCGTAGGTGGGGAAGACTTCGATGACGTCGCCGCGCACGCGGAAGGTGCCGCGTACAAAGCTGGAGTCGTTGCGCTCGTACAGAATGTCCACCAGCCGGGAGGTGATTTGCTGGCGCGAGATTTTCTGGCCTTTCTCAAGCATGAGCAGCATCCCGTAGTAGGCTTCCGGCGACCCGAGGCCGTAGATGCAACTGACGCTGGCGACGATTACGCAATCGCGCCGCTCGAATAACGAGCGAGTGGCGGACAGACGGAGCTTATCCAACTCGTCGTTGATGGTGGCTTCTTTCTCGATGTAAATGTCGCCGGAGGGCATATAAGCCTCGGGCTGGTAGTAATCGTAATAGCTGACAAAATATTCGACGGCGTTGGATGGGAAAAAGGTTTTGAATTCGTGATAGAGCTGCGCGGCTAGGGTTTTGTTATGGGCCAGAACCAGGGCCGGACGTCCGGTTTTCTCGATGATCTGGGCCATGGTGTAGGTCTTGCCGGAACCGGTAACTCCGAGCAGGACCTGGTGTTGTTCGCCATCCAGGACGCCGCGAAACAGTTGATCGATAGCGGCGGCCTGATCGCCCCGGGGCTGGTAGTCGACGCCCAGATGGAATCCCATAAGATCTAAGGATAACAGCGAAACTGAAATTCGTTTCTCGTTTCTGGTTAGGCACGGCCGGTAAGAATTGGGAGGGCTATGCCGCAAGTTGGTACAATTACAACTCGTGCGAAACGCTTCCTTGTGGTTGCTACGCGTCTACGCGTATTGTTTTCACTTGATATTGGGGCTGTTGCTGGCCGGGGTGGGGACGATGGCGTTGACCAGCGGCCATAGTTTGACGCTCGGGATGTTGCCCTGGCAAGGCGCGACGTTGACGCGCGCGGCCCTGCTGCTGGGCTTGCTGGGAATGCTTTGCGTCGCCTTGGCGGTGACCGGTTTCGCGCGCTGGCTTTTCCCGCTTTGGGCGCTTGCGGCTGTGATCCTAATGCTGCGCGGGTTCTTTTTATCGAGCTACACGTTTTCGGGCGCGGGGGATTTCAGGTCTGCCGTGTGGCTGACGATGGGCGCGTTGCTGGCGTTCGTGGGGAGTTTGAGTTTGTTTGGGCGGCGTGCGAAGCGGCGTTAGCGGCCTGTCGATCTGCTAACTGAACCGCGACCGCTAGGGCGCGTGCTGAATATTGCGGGCCCGTCCGATCGTGGTAGCGCTCCTCGCGGTCGCGGTTCGGTAACATCGCGCCGTTAGCCGTGGAGGTTCTTATAGGCGGCCAGGCACTTTTCGGCGGTTTCCGGGGCTGAAAAGCGGCTGCCTTCCTGTTCAATCAAGTAGAACTCAGTGCCGCCGGTTTTCTCGGCTGCCTCGAACACTTGCTTCCAGGGGACAATTCCTTCGCCCAGCAGCGCCTTGAAGCCGACGGCTGGATCGCGCGACCAATCCTTCAAGTGCAGTGACTGGATGCGCCCGGGGTTTTGATTGATCCAGGCAACCGGGTCGGCGCCGGTTTCGATGCAGTGGCCGACGTCGAGCTGCAGCATCACATCTTTGCCGGTATTGGCCGCCAGCACTTCCATGGGGCGTTTCCCATCGAGCGGCGTGAACTCGGCTTGATGATTGTGATAGCCGGTCTTAATTCCCTGCGGCTTGAGTTTTTCGGCGGCCTGGCTCAAGGTGTCGGCCACCGCTTTCCATCCATCCAGGCCTGTTACGCGATTGGCGCTGGCCATGACGATGTATCTGCTTCCGATGATGTGATTGAGCTCGGCGGCGTGTCCCAGGCCCTCTCCCACAAAGGAATTGGGTCCATTGTGAGTGGAATAGCAGCGGATGCCGAGATCGTCCAGGAGCACGCGCATGTCCTTGGCCTGTTGCGGGGTCCATTGCATGTACGGCGAATAAAATTCCACGCACTGGTATCCCATTTTGGCGACCGCGCGGACGGTACCTGTAAGATCCTTGCGAAGTTCGTCACGGACCGAGTAGAGTTCGAGACCGACCGGGATTGGTTTGGCGGCCGGCGCGGCTGCGGCCAGGGGCGCGGATGCGGCAAGCGCGAGAAAGGTGCGGCGTGAAATGTCTGGGGCGATCATGCTAGGCATGATATCAGCCGCACGGATTATTTGTCGGGGTTATCGGGATCCTCTTTTCCCGGTTCCTGCTTGGGGGTGAATTGGGAGGACAGCTTCTGGGCTGTGGCCAGTTGTTTCGGCTTTAGTTTTTCGGCTACGAGATCGCGCTGCGCAACGCATTTCGGCTCGGCTTTGGCCGCGCAGACATTGAGCCATTTGTAGGCCAGCACGTAGTCGCGCTTGACGCCTTTGCCGCTCGCGTATAGGGCGCCCAGATTCAGTTGCGCCTTGGAATAATCCTGCTGGGCCGATCGCTCAAACCAGCTGACTGCCAGGCCGAAGTCTTGCGGCACTCCCAGCCCGTCGATATAAAGGAGACCGAGGTTGAACTGGGAAGGCGCGTCGCCCTTTTCGGCGAGCGGACGCCACTCTTTGACTGCAGTTACATAATCTTTCTTCTGATAAGCGCTCAGTCCTGCCGAGAAATCGGCGGCGGATGCGGTCAGAGCGAGCAAGACTGGTAGAGCGTTTCGCATAGAGTGCTCCTAGAAATATTGAAGCATACGTACTCACGGTCGCGGTTCGGTAACATCCAGAAGAAAACGCATGGTTTCGTCAAGAAATATATCCAGCCGGTCGTGGTGCACCCAATGGCCGGCGCCTGGGACGCGCACCAGCCGGTGATTTTTGATCACGGATGCGCGGCCGTCCGCTTCTGGATCCGGCGCCCAACTCTCCATGCCCCAGAACAGCAGCACTGGACAAGTGATCTCACCGAAGATGGCGCGCAGATCCTCGAGACGCGTGCCATAGGGCGGGAATCCTCGGGCGTAGTTGTCAAACTTCCAGATCAGCGAACCGTCTGAGTTCCAGTTGGTACCGTGGAGCGTGAGATGGCGCGCGACATCGTTGGAAAGATGAGGATTCGCTTCCTTCATCCGGGCGACGGCAGCTTCCAGATTGGGGTAGCTATGCGGTTCGCGCCGCTCGGTTTTCCGGACGCCTTCGATCCAGGCGCGCATCCGTTCGGGCGGCGGTTTGTGCACCGGATGTGAGGTCGGCAGTCCGAGGCCTTCAATGGAAACGGCTTTGTGCACACGGTCCGGATAAATGCCGGAGTAAAGCAAGGTGATGATGCCGCCGAGCGAGTGGCCGACCAGAGTGACCGGGAAATCGTCGATGACATCGACGAGCGCGGACAGATCCAGGACATGTTCAGCCAGGCTGTAGAGCGCGCCGGGCGCCCAGGCGCTGTTGCCGTGGCCGCGCAGATCCATGGCATAGACGTGGAAATGCGCGCGTAGAGTGCGCGCCACCCAATCCCAGTTGCGGGCGTGATCCAAGCCGCCGTGGACCAGCACGAGCGGCGGTTTGCCGTCCTGGCCCCAGTCCCAGAAATGGAGTTTGAGGCGATGGGAGTAGTAGTAGTGGGAGACGGGTTCCAAGTTATATATATTCCCAGAACCCAGTAGCCGTCTGGAAAGCCGGCTGCGGGCAGGATTGCCCGCCCCACGCTACTGCTTCAGGTGGGCGGCTTGCTCGCGGACTTCGGCGTGGTGGCGGACGTCGATGCCTTTCATCAGGAACAGTACGTCTTCTGCGATGTTGGTGGCGTGGTCGGCGATGCGCTCCAGGTTGTGAGCGATGAACATCAGGTCCACCGCGCGCGGGATAGTGGTGCTTTCTTCCTGCATGAACGCAACCAGTTCCTTATAGACGGCGTCGCGTAGATGATCCACTTCGTCGTCGGAGAGCAGCACGCTGCGCGCCAGTTGCTCATCGCGCTTCACTAGCGCATCCAGGCTCTTGCGCACCATGGCCTCGGCCAGGTCGGCCATGCGCGGGATGTCGATCAGCGGCTTAACCGGGGGCTCCTTCATTAAGGACAGGGCGCGCTCGGTGATATTGACCGCCAGATCGCCCATACGCTCGAGATCGCCGTTGATTTTGATGGCCGCGGTCAGGAAGCGCATGTCGCGCGCCATGGGTTGGTACAACGCGAGCAGGCGTGTGGCAAACTCGTCGATCTCGATATCCTTTTGATTGATCTGTGCCTCTTTCCACAACACTTCCTTGGCCTGTTGGTCGTCGCGCTCCACCAGCGCCGAAACGCTCTGATGAATGGCCGATTCAACCAAGCCCGCCATCTCGAGCAGGCGTCGCTGCAATTCGTCAAGTTCTTCTCTGAAGTGGACCAAAGACTGCTCCTTTATGGCAAGTCGGAGACTTGCCCTACCCAAACCGGCCGGTGATGTAATCTTCTGTTTCTTTTCGCTCGGGGCGCTTGAAGATGATTTCCGTCTTGTCGAATTCTATTAATCGGCCAAGCAGGAAGAAACCTGTAAATTCGGCCACGCGGGCGGCCTGCTGCATGTTGTGCGTCACGATTACCTGCGTGCACTGATCTTTAAGTGTAAAAAGCAGGTCCTCTATCTTCGAAGTTGCGATGGGATCCAGAGCCGAGCACGGTTCGTCCAGCAAAAGTACTTCCGGATCCACGGCCAGCGCTCGCGCGATGCATAGACGCTGCTGCTGGCCTCCCGACAAACTATAAGCCGATTGGTGCAGCTTATCCTTCACTTCTTCCCAAAGCGCCGCCCGCTTCAGGCTTTGCTCTACCTGATCCGCCAGTGATTGTTTGCCCTTGAGTCCGTTTACCCGCAAGCCATAGGCGACGTTATCGAAGATGGATTTGGGAAACGGATTGGGCCGCTGGAACACCATGCCCACGCGGCGGCGCAGATTGGTGACATCCAGCTCCAGGACGTTCTGGCCATCCAGAAGAACCTGGCCTTCGTAGCGGGCGCTCTTGATGGTTTCGTTGATGCGGTTGAGTGTTCTGAGGAAAGTAGATTTGCCGCAACCGGAGGGACCGATCAGCGCGGTGATATGTTTCTCGGGAACCTGCAGGTTGATATCGTGCAGCGCCTGAAAAGTTCCGTAGAAGAAGTTCAGGTTCTCGGTCTTCAACTTGGCCTTGGACTGCGCCTCTTGCGGACTGGATGGCGGAAGTGGCGGCACCATCATCTCGCTCATTTTTGCTGTTCCTTGTACGGCGCCCATAAAGACAAGTTTACCCCCTTTGGACCGAGGCCCCCCGCGCGAGAACCCAGCGGGCGGCGATGTTTGCGATTAACACTAGCCCCAGCAGCACCAGACCCGCGGCCCAAGCCTGGCGGTGCCAATCGTCGTAGGGGGATAGCGCTAGTTTGTAAATCATTACCGGCAGGGTAGCGGTCGGCTCCGAGAGTTTTTCCGAGAAGTATTGATTGTTGAGACTGGTGAACAGCAGCGGCGCGGTTTCACCGGCCACTCGAGCCACGCCCAGGATCAACCCGGTGAGAATACCTTGCCGGGCGGCGGGAACAATGACCCTCAGGATGGTCTGGGTTTTAGTGCTACCCAAAGCGAGTGACCCCTCGCGCAAGGAATTGGGAATAGCGCGCAGAAACTGTTCGGTGCTGCGCAGCCCGATTGGGATCATCATCAGGCTGAGCGCGAACCCTCCGGCCCAGGCGGAGAAAGAATGCATCGGGACCACGATCACGGTCCAGGCAAAAATGCCGATTACGATGGAAGGTACGCCGTTCAACAGGTCCGCGGTATAGCGTACGAACATGGAAAACGTCTTGTCGCCGAACTCGGCCAGATAGATGCCCCCTAAGAATCCGACCGGGACTCCGATGACGATCGCGATGACTATGGTTATGGCGCTTCCCACCAACGCGTTCGCCACCCCACCGCCGGTTTCACCTGGAGACAGGGGCAGCTTTGTGAAAAAATTCCAATCCAGCGATCGAAAGCCGTTCCAAAGCAGAAACCCGAGGATCATGAAGAGTACCGACACCGTGATGAGAGTGCAAACGGCGGTGAGGGCCAGCATCACATCGTTCAGGATATTTCTGCGCCGGGTGCGCCCCATTAGTCTTGCTTCGATCCCTTCTTGGTGGTGGCCAGAATCAACAACTGGGCGGAAGCATTCAGAATGATGGTGATTAGGAACAGAACCAACCCCAGTTCCACCAGAGCATCGTGATAAAGATCGCCGGTAGCTTCCGCGAATTCATTGGCGATGACAGCGGCGATGGTGTAACCGGGGGCGAGCAGGGAAGTGTGCATGCTGGGATCGTTGCCAATGACCATGGTCACCGCCATGGTCTCGCCCAATGCCCTGGCCAAGGCCAGGAAGATGGACCCGATGATGCCGAGCCGGGCAAAGGGAACCACAACTTGCCAAGTGGATTCCCACTTGGTCGCGCCCAGAGCTAGCGCGGCCTCGCGCTGTTCGCGCGGCACCGACAGCAAGGACTCCCTGGAGATGGAAATGATGAACGGAAAAGTCATGATGGCCAGGATCAATCCGGCGGTGAGGTAGCCAAAGCCAGAGGCTGGTCCCTGGAAGAGCGGCAGGAACCCAAGAGACTTCTTTAGGAATGGTTCCACGTAATGGCGCATCAACGGCACCAGGGTGAAGAAAGCCAGCAGGCCATAAATCACGCTCGGCACGGCCGCCAACAATTCGATGAGGAACGTGCAGATATTGGAAAGCCTCTGAGGCGCCAGCTCGGATAAAAAGATGGCTGCGCCCACGGCGAGCGGCACTGAAATCAACAGCGCCATCAAAGAAGTGAGCACGGTTCCATAGATGAAGGGCAGCGCTCCGAAGTTCTCGGCGTTTGGATCCCAGACCCTGGTGAACAAAAATCCGAAGCCGAACTTGGCGCGCGAACTGGAGGAGTGCATCCACAATTCATAGACCAGAAAAACCGTTACCAACAAAACGCTGGCCGCGAAAATGAGGGTGATCAAGTGCGCGGCTTTGTCGCCGTCCCGAAGGCGCTTCACGAATTTCCGCGCCGCTGGTTGAGGCGGTGCGGCGATAACGGCGGTTCCGGACATGAATGAGCTTACTGAATCAAACCGATCTGCTTCTCTTCCTTCGCGACAATCGGTTGGGGAAGAGGCGCATAGCTAAGCCCCACGGCCAACTTCTGGCCATCGGTCAGCATCCACTTTAGAAAACCTTCGATAATGTTTTTCTGGGCGGCGTTGGCGAACTTGTTCGGGAT
>Ga0302324_100016098_pt1 | contig 14933 bp, 12 predicted proteins | sample Palsa_T0_1_FD_201949 | JGI IMG/M metagenome (GOLD analysis project Ga0302324, IMG submission 201949) | Peat permafrost microbial communities from Stordalen Mire near Abisko, Sweden - Palsa_T0_1 | ecosystem: Environmental > Terrestrial > Soil > Palsa > Peat permafrost | place: Sweden: Abisko...
CCGGCGAATGCGGAGGAGGCAGCGTAGGGCGAGTTGCCGTAGCCCGTGGGGTTGAGCGGCAGGACCTGCCAGATGTGCTGGCGGGCGGCGGCGAGGAAGCGGACGAAGTCGTGCGCCGCGGGGCCAAAGTCGCCGATACCGCCGTTCGAGGGGAGCGAGGTGGGGTGCAGCAGGACGCCGGACGAGCGGAGGAACTCCATGAGCCATTATCGCTTGGGTAGACGCAGCGCGGGTCTGGAGACCCGCGCGACAGCCGGCCAGGAGACCGGCGCTACCCTGCGATTATCGCTGGCGGGGGTAATGGCGTGTGAGGAATGAAGTGGCGAGAGGAATTGCGGGAGTGAAATGAGGTTGCTACGCGGCAGGAATACGCGAATTGGTTCATCTGCAGCTCTCACGCTGCAAAAAGTATGAGATTGCCGTCGGGATCGCGAACGATGAATGTACGAGCGCCCCATGGCTCGGTCTTGAGTGTTTGAGCAAATGGCACACCAGCGGATTGAAATTCGAGGAAGAGCGGCTGGGCTTCGTCGAGGGTGATGGTTGCTGAGAGCAGATCTCCTCGAAACTCGGAGCGGAATGGCGTCTCGTCGAGATGGCGGAGATTCAACCTGGCGCCACCGCGAAACACTTGTGCATAGAAGGGTGGCTCGCCGTAGGTGAAAGCGACCTGGAAGCCGAGCATTTTGGTGTAGAACTCGCACGACGCTTCAATGTCGGCGACAAAGAGTTGGGGCTCGGCGGCAAGAAGTGTTGATTTGGAGAGGGTTTCTGTGGGTGCGTGCTTCATCGTATGGACTCCTTTTAGCGAGCATTGCCCAATTCTCGAATCAAGCCTCTTTCGCATTCAACACGTTTGTCTTTGATTCGTGATTCCCGACTCATTGCGCTGAATGTCAAACGGCAGGTCCTTCGACATGCCCGGCGCGGGGGACCGCTCTTGATGAACGGGGATGGGACTGCGAGGTTTCGCCGCTCCCCTACGGGGCGCGAAGGGATTTTTTGGGCAGGTTTCCCCGGGTTTCACCCGGGGATGACAGCAACGGGAACGAGAAAGCCCGCAGCGATGAGGCTGTGGGCTTTGAGGTGATCTGATTCTTGCTTCCGAGTCTCCCACCCTAGCCGCGAAACAGAAACGCGGCTAGGATGGGGCACCCAGATTCCGGCGATATTCGCGAAGGGCCGAACTACATGCCGGGGATGGCGGGGCCTTGCTGGAGCTTGGGGTTGGGGGCGATGCGCTTGTTTTTCTTGTAGTAGTCGACGGAGGAGCTGACAAAGACGCCAAAGGCGTCGCGGCGGCGCTCCTGAAGCATCTGGTCGCGGGTCTGGTCGAGATTCTTCGCGATGTCTTCGGCGGAGGGTTCCTGCTTGTCGAGGATTTTGGCGACGACACCGGTGCGTTGCGCGTTGATGGGACCACTGAGGCCGCCGACGGGCAGCTCGAGCAATTGAGGAGCAACCTGGCTGATCTCGCCAAGATCGGGAACCTGGTCGTTGGGGCCGACGAGGTCGCTGGTCTTGACGGTTGCGCCGACGGACTTGGCGGCCTTGGCGAGGTCCTGCAGAGAGCGGGCGCGGTCGGCGAGCTCCTGGGTCTTGGTGGCGAGGAGCGTGGGAAGTTGCTCGTCGCGACAGTCGTCGAGGACGTGCGACTTCCAGTCAGCGAAAGTTGGCGCGTGGGCGGCGCTGATGCCGGTGACCTGGAAGATGGCGTAGCCTTCGCCGGTGGGTGCGGACTGCGGCGGGTCGCCGACCTTTGCGTCGAAGGCCTTGGAGATGAGCTGGGAGCCATCGGGCAGTGCGGCGATAACGCCCTGGCGATTGAAGGGCGGTGTGGTGATGAGCTGGAGATGATGCGCGGCTGCCGTCTTGTCGAGGCCGTTCTTGATGGCCTCGGAGGTGAGGGTGTGGGCGTAGTTGTCTTCGGCCTGAGCCTCTTTTTCGCGAATGAGCGTGGCCTGAATGGTGGGAAGAACTTCGTTGATGGCCTGCTGGTGCGCGGACTGGCGCTCCTCCACCTGCACGATGTGATAACCAAACTGGCTCTTCACGATCTGGGTGTCGCCAATCTTCTGGGTGAAGATGGCCTTGTCAAATTCGGGAACCATGGTGCCGCGCTGGGCAGAGGGCAACTCGCCGCCCTTGTCTTTGGAGCCGGGATCGTCAGAGTACTTCTTGGCGAGGTCGGCAAAGTTTGCGCCGCCCTGAATCTGCTTGAGGATTCCTTCGGCCTTGGCCTTGGCAGCGGCGTCAGTTTTGGCGTCGGCGCCGGCGGGCACGGCGATGAGGATGTGGCGCGAGCGGGCCTGCTCGGGCGTGGAGTACTCGCTCTGGTGAGCGATGAAGTAGGCCTGAATCTCCTGCTGTGTGGGCTGCGGAACGCCGCCGGGCAGATCGTTGGGCGTGAAGGCGAAGTAGGAGACCTTGCGCTCTTCAGGGACCGCGGAGGCGTAGCGGGCCGCGTTGCGTTTGAAGAAGGCTTCGAGGTCAGAGTCTGAGGGGTTGATGGTCTTGCGGAGATCGTCGGCGGAAAGAACAGCGTAGTCGAATTTGATTTTGATGTTGCCCTTGCGATAGGCGTCCTTGACTTCCTGATCGCCCACGGTGACGCCGGCGGTAATGAAGGATTCGAGACGGTGAATGATGATCTCGTCCTTCACCTCGCCCTCAAACTGCGGCACGGACATGTTGAATTGGCGGGCAACGAAGTCGGTGTAGCGGTCAAGCCCGATGAACTGCCCCTTGGGGTAGAGGAATTCGCCGAACTGGCCCTGATGGAGGAAGTGGGAGACGTCGTCGTCGGTGGCAGAGATGCCCAGCTTGTCGGCCTCGGCGAGGAGGATCCGCTGCTGGACGAGCTGCTCGCCAACGCGCTTCTCAAAGAGATTGAGGATGACAGGATTGTCGGGATAGCGCTGCTGGGCGAGCTGCTGCCGGGCGACCCGCTCGACCTGCTGCTCGCTGATCTCTTCGCCGGAAGAGATGTAGCGGCTGTACCAATGGGGGTAGACGACGGCGTAGGTATCGGCTGACGATGCGCCCTGGCCGGTAAGGCCGGGAATGAGATAGACCACCATGCCCACCGAGACGACCCCGATGATGACGACAAAGATGGCCTTGGTCATGCGATTGTTTGTTTGCAGGAAACGAATCATGGATGGACTTTTGCCTTCTGCTCTCTAAGCGCTTGGTGTGGGCCGGCCGCCGGTCTTGAAAAGAGTGGATAACCTGGCGGGTGGCGACCCTGCGCACACGAATCTCGCTCGACGCGATCTCTAGAGATTATAGACGAGCGGGAACGCGAGGATGAGGTGTAACCTAATCCACTTTCCGGGTGGAATACGGCGCCTGCTTCTGAATGGGCGCAGGCGGCTCTGCCGGCATTGATGCCGTTTGTGCAGGCGTCGGGGCATTGGCTTGGGCCACCGGCGCTTGAGCCGGAGGGGCGTGAGAAGCGTCCGCTTTAGGAGACAGCTTGTAATAGGCCTTGAGCGGGTGCTTCTTCCAGCGCAGAACTAGCTGCTGCAGCTCTTGAAAGGGTGTTTCCGTGTTGCGTTGTATGCGCAACGCTATGATAAAGGCTTGTAGATTATCCCAATCGGTAAGGATGTTGGTGTGATACATCCTCTGATAAAGTTTCTCATCGAAGGCACCTTCGCGAAGACCTGCGGCCATGAACTCATAACGGCTTAGAATGGTGAGCACGAGCCGACGGTTCGCGGCACCTTCTTTTGACAAGAGCAGCGGGATGTTGAGCCCCGACTCGATGAGCCCTCGCACTGCAGTTCGAGTTTCCAGGAATTCTTTGTCGTCAAGGGTCTCGAGTAAGACGTCAACAGTAGCGCGACGTCTCTCCTGACGCGACGATGCACCCAAAGTCCAGAGACCGATCACGGCAGTTATGGCCAAAATCAGATTCTGAACCCAGGGTGCACCAAGGAAGTCTTTTATTACGTTCCACCAACAGGTCACATGCTGGAAATCTATTCCGGGAACCTGTTGGAAATGCATAGCTTAGTCGTATAGTCCGTCTCTCACCAGGATTCTCATATCATCCTCCCACTCCGGGGGAACTACCAGCCTCACCAGTTTGCGCTTTTTGCGGTTTTCTGTCAATCAACAGGGCTTCAAATTCACCGCCGTACGGCATTCGGTGAGGCTCCATAATCCGAACTGCATGTTTAACTTACGAGGCAGGCGACCAGAGATCTTGGAGTCCCGCTCTCGTCTTCGAGAGTTTAGATGCTTCGCACCCCACCCTTGCTGCATTTTGCTTCTAACAACAGAGGGAGGGGCCTGACGCCCAACCGACAGCAGTTCGAGTCATTTTGACCAGGGCGGGACGACGCCGGTCATGCGGGCGTAGGCGATTAACTGACCCTCGTGCTCGTTGGCGTGGACGATGATGCGCAGATACATGTTGTCGACGGTGGAATCCCGATCTCCGATCCGGACTTTGCGGGCGAGGTGGTCCGGAGTTTCGGCAAGATGAGCTTGCTTGACAGCTTCAAGTGAGCGGTTGAGCCATTTGATTACTTCGGCCTTGGAGGTGACGGTCTTTTCGGCGTCGTCGTGCAGGTCCGGCGGCATCTTGGGCCCGGTGATGCTGAGCAGATAGAAGTTTGCCATGACGATGTGCATATAGACTTCGCTGGTGGAACGCACTCCGGGGGCGGGCCGCCATGCAAACTTGTCGGCGGGCGTGGCGTTGGCCAGCGCGAGCAATTCGTTAGAGACGTGACGCCATTCGCCGTCGTAGCCTTGCCAGAGTCCGTCGTAGGGGTCCTGTGCGAGCAGGCGAGGAACGCTCAAAACGAAGAGCGTCAAGGCCAATAGGAGTCGGGTTTTCAAGGTGGGGCTCCTCTTCGAGTGAATAGTTCTCGTTTGACTAGAGTAAGCCGGGAATGTTGGCGGGTGGCGCGGAATCTTTCAAAGCCTTGATTCCGGCTGAGAGAGGCGGCTTAAAAGCAAAACGGGCACCCGAGTGGATCGGACGCCCGTGGGGGATTTGAGGTTTTTCATCCCATCGTTGGAGGATGGGCCCGAAATGCACTTAGGAACAACCGCAGATCCTTCGACTCACCACCCCCAGGCTGAAGAGTACGCCTGGGGCCCCTTTCGCTCAGGATGACAGCAATCATCTTGATCTGAACCTCAGGAACGGAAACCTATCGCCAGTAGTAGACGCCGCCGACCATGTAGTAGGGGCGGTAGTAGACCGGCGGGTAGCCGTAGGGGTAGTAGCCACTAGCCATGTACGGCTGGCCGTAGGGGCCACGGCGATAGAGGTTCGGTCCGCCGGGGTAGAGTCCCTGGGCAAGCCGCGCTGCTTCCTGCGCGTCAACGGGCTCCACGGTGAGGGGCTCGTTGATGTGGAAGGTAACGAGGGCTTCGGCCGGAATCCATGCGCGTGGACCGCCTTCCGCAGCGGAGGCGCCCAACCCAGCTGCAGCGCCAGCGCCGGCGCCGATGGCTGCACCACCGCCGCGTCCGACTGCGCCGCCGATGATGGCGCCAATGAGAGCGCCGCCAATGGTGTTGCCCGCGGTCTGGCCGGCTTTGTTGGGACCCTTGACCTTGAACTGATCGGAGACGAGGTCGTAGCTGTGGCCGCCGAGGTCGAGCGAGGTGAGCCTGAGGGCGAGTACAGCGCTGCCGCCGAGGTCGCCGGCCTGTTTGGATTCGGTTACGACGCCATGCACAGTTGCTCCGCGCGGGATGGCGAGAACGCCACCAACGGCAACGTCGCGAATGACGGTGAACTGAACCGGTGCGCCGTCCTTGGCGCGTTTGCTGTCAAGGGCCTCAGAGGTACGGAGTTGCAGGAGCGTTCCCTGGGGAATGGTGACAGGGCCCGATGCCGGCTTGTACTGCGGGGCTGGCGCATACTGCTGCTGGCCGCCCGGGTAAGGCTGACCCGGATACGGCTGGCCCGGATAGGGCTGGCCGGGATAGGGCTGGGTCTGGGCCTGGTTCGGATAGGGAGGCTGACCCTGATTCGGGTAGGGTGGGTAGGCCGGCTGACCCTGATTCGGGTACTGCCCCTGATTTGGGTAGCCGCCTGCGGGCGCACCAGCCTGGCCGGGATAAGGAGGCTGGCCGGGAACATTCCCGGGGCCATCTCCTGGGGGCGGAACAGGAGCCATGGAGTCGTCCGGCTGATTGGCTGCCGCCTGCTGGGGATCCCCGGCGGACTGTGGATCCGCTGCGGCTGCCTGGGGGTCGCCCACCTGGAGGTTGTTTTTGACACCGGTGACACCGGCGACGTGGGCGCAGATGGACTCAGCCAGTTCGCTGGAGGCTGCGCTGGAGACCGTGCCGGAGAGCGTGACTTCGCCCTGGATGGTGGCGGCGGTGATCATGTCGTTTTTGAGCGCACGAGACGCGTCGAGGGCGTGTACGACGTCCATCTCGATTTGCCCGTCGGTGCGCTGGCCGGGCTGAGCCGCGTCTTGAGATGGGGCCTGGGGCTGCGCAGCGTCCTGCGCCTGAGCGGCGGGGCCGCTGAGAGTGACCATGCCAGCCAACACAAGAGCCGCCAGGGGCACCGTCCTGGAAAGAATCTTGTTGAGATATTTAGAGTTCATGGATTTGTTTCTCCTCTGGTGCTGCTTTGGAGGCTTTCCGTTATAGACGAGGAAATGCCGAAGCCGTCAGTCCTTTAGACCCAAACCCCGGGAAAAAGTTCCGGTGCTGCGTTCGGCAGATGCGGTTCCGGGCGGGTGAAACCCGCTCACACAGTTAGATGCGACAGGGTTGGAGAATACAACAATTATGGTTGTTTGCAAATGCAACGATCCGGGCCTGAAGGCCGCGCGAGTTTGGCTTGCTTTCAGGAGGTTAGACGGTTGCGGAAAAACTCCGAACGAAAAGCGAACCCGGCGCAGGATGGATTAGCAGGGGCTGAATCCCGAATCATTTTGCTGACCTTATCGGCCCGACTGAAATCGGGCCCTGACACATCTTTTGACTCGGCGGAGTTTTTCAGCGAGCTGTAAAACTTCCTGCTCCGCTCCACAACCACTTTTTGCAACGGTAGCATCAGGCGGGTTGGGTTTGGGCTGCGCGGAGGCGGCGGGCGGCGAAGGCGATGAGCAGGATGGCGCCAACGGCAAAGACGGTGTTGCCGATGCGAACACTGAGGCCTGTGCCTCCAAGGACGGGCGCTTCAAAGAAGGCGTGCCAGGCGTAGCTGAGCGCGGCTCCGGCGGCGAGGGCGAGTTGGTGCGCGGGCCGCCACGATGCGCGCCGGCTGAAAACAAGGATAAGTGCGGCGACGCCGAGTTCGAGACCGAGAATGATGGCAGCGGCCCACCATCCCCAGGACTTGGGAGTGACAAGAATGGCGGAGCCGGCTGCAAGGGCAACGAAGAAGAAAAGCCAGGGACTGGGAACGGATTGAGCGCGGCTCAACGAAGCAGGCCAGACAGGATCGAGTAGAGCCGGAATGACCAGCTGGTAACGGAGGAACGCGACTACGACAAGCAGGACCACGACGGCCGCGGAAGTGGCGAGCTGAGCGGGCGAGGCGATGAAGTGGTCGGTGCGATAACCGATGGCGGTATTGGCGACGGCACCAAGAACAAAGAGCACGGCGGTGACGCCGAGGCCTAAATTGCCGAGCCAGGGGGTGGTGGCGCGGTGGGGAACTGTGGCCTCGATGAGAGCGATTGGGGTTGAGATGCTCCAGACGGTGTGGAGCGCGAGGACAAAGACGGTCCACCAGGCGCCGATTCCGAGAAATGGGATGTAAGCGGAATCGAGGAGATGGAGGTTGAGGTGCATGTAGTTGGGGTTGAAGAGGGTTTGGGTGGTGAAGGCCTCTTCGACGATGCCGTAAGCGAGGGCGAGAAGAATAATGGTGAGCCAGCCACGGCCGGCGCGGCGGGTGGTTTCGCGGATAAGCAGCGCGCCGCAGCCATAGAAGGGCGCAAGCACAATGAGAGCGGGCAGCATTTTGATGGGCAGGTTGCCGAGGAGGAATTCGGCAACCAATGGGGCGAGAAAAACAAGGCCGATGGCGGCGGGGAGGCAGCGGCCCACGTGCGGTTTCGATGATTCTGTCAATTCCATCGCGGCCTCTTTCGGGATGAGAGGAAGATGGATGCAACCGTGGCCCTGGCCGGCTTGTTGGCCGTTCTCGCTTGCCGGATCGTTACTGCTTGGCGTTCTTGCCCACCTTTTGCATGAGGGCCGACACGAGCACCACGACAAAAGCGATTCCGATACCGAGGGCGAAGCCGTACCAGAAGTGATTGCTCATCGATCGAACTCCTATTTCAGCGCTTCGTCGAAGGCGGCGGCGAGAGCAGGCAGCCCGAGCAGGAGGTCGGCACCGAGGTGGACGCGGAGGGCGCGGCGGCCGCGAGACTCAAGGACGGCGAGGTCGCCGGCGGCCTGTGCGTCGATGACAATGCCGAAGCTGTAGCGCTGGCCGGGGATGTCGACGTCGCGGGGGTGGTCGGCGGTGATCTGGAGAAAGACGCCGGTGTTCGGGCCGCCTTTGTAATCCTGGCCGGTGGAGTGAAGGAAGCGCGGGCCGAAGCCGAGGCAGGTGGCGACGCGCTTTTTGTCGCGAACCTTGAGGCGGAAGCCCTGGATGACGCGCTCGTGGGCATCGAACATAGGCAGGAATGCAAGCGTGGCGAAGTAGTCGCCGGGGTGAAGCTGGCTGAGGTGCGCGCGGAGGTAGCCTGCGAGTGTTTGCGACGGCGCGGCGGCCTGGAGCGCGGAGGCGTAGGCGGGCGTGGCGTAAAGCTTGACGGCTTTGTCGACGAGGACGGGCTCGCGAACAGGGAGGGTTCCGGTTTTTTCGTATTCCGAGGTGAGGTTGCGTGTTTCGATTTTTGCGCTCTCGACGTCTGGCTGGTTGAAGGGGTTGATTCCCATCACAGAGCCGGCGACGGCGGTTGCTATTTCCCAGGTGAAGATCTGACCGAAGAGCTCGTAGAGGTCGGAGATTTCGATGGAGATGACGGGGTGGCCGCTGGCCGCGAGCGCAGCGACGGCGGAGTCCTGGGAGGAGTCGGTGGTGCCAGCGAGCTTGATGTAAGCGAAGACGCGGTCGTTACCGTAGGCCGAGGGTGGGGCGATGGCTTCGCGATCGACGGGAGTGATTCCCTTGCCCAGCTTGCCTGTGGACTCGGCGATGAGCTGCTCAAGCCATGCGCCGAGGTCGTGGAGTTCAGGCGAAGTGAAGATGGTGATTTTGTCGAGGCCGGCATTGTGAGCGGTGCCGAGGATCAGGCCGAGTTGGACAGCGGGGTTGGCGGGGGCGGCAAGCTTGGCCTCCGCGACAGCTTTGCCGGCTTCATCGAGAAGTTTGCCGACGTTGAGTCCGGCGAGGGTGGCAGGAACAACACCGAAGTTGGAGAGCGCGGAGTAGCGGCCGCCGATCTCGGGATCGCCATAGAAGATGTAGCGGAAGTTGTCGTCTTTGGCGACCTTCTCCATGTTGGAGCCGGGATCGGTGATGGCGATGAAGTGGCTGCCGGCTTCGTCGCCTACGGCATCCTTAACCTGCTGGAAGAAATATTGCTTGAGGATGTTGGGCTCGAGCGTGGAGCCGGATTTGGAGGAGACAACAAAGAGCGTGTCGGGAAGATTGATCTCGTTGCGAACCTCCCAAACCTGAACGGGGTCCGTGGAGTCGATGATGCGCAGCCCGGGGAACTCGGGCATGCGGCCAAAAGTCTTGGCGAGCACCTCGGGACAGAGACTGGAGCCGCCCATGCCGATGAGGAGGACAGTTTGGAAGTCGGCGGATTTGATTTCGCCGGCGAGCGCGGCGAAGGTGCCGATGTCCTTTTGCTGGCGTTCGACGATGTCGAGCCAGCCCATCCACTTCTCTTCCCCGTCGCTGGTCCAGAGAGTGGGATCCTTCTGCCAGAAGCGTTCGATTTTGAGGTTGGAGTGCCAGTCGGCGGCGGCGAGGTCGACCGCGGAGCGAAGAATCGGCGGGAGTGCAAATCGGATGCTCATGTCGTACACCATTCTGCCTGATTCGGCTCGGTTTGGGGAACAGGATCTGCAAGGCAGAGGCGGAGGACGGTGGAATTTCGGGCGGGAGGACGAAATGTGAGGACGTTCACACGGGCGCGGGTTAGCGTTGTGGACTCCCACCCTAAACGCAGAGAGCGCGTTTAGGATGGGGCACCCAAAGGGGTCAGGGCGTGGACTCCCACCCTGAGGGATCAGGTTGTGGACTCCCACCCTAAACGCAGAGAACGCGTTTAGGATGGGGCACCCACATAGTTTAGGATGGGGCACCCACGTAGTTTAGGATGGGGCACCCCCATAGTTATGGGGCACCCACATAGTTTAGGATGGGGCACCCACATAGTTATGGGGCACCCGCATGGTTCAGGAGGCGACGCTGGGAAGCTGGTCGCGATAACGGATCATAAGCGGGGCGAGGTGGCGCGCATCCCAATAGCGGGGGCCGTAGATGCTGGGAGCGGAGAGACTGCGCCAGAGCCATCCGAGGCCGGCGTGGTCGACCCAGACGGGAATGCGAACCTGGTCGCCGGAGAGGAAGGCGATAGCAGCGCCAATGCAGTGAATGGCGGGACTGTAGGAGAGGTTCTGTTTAAGGTAGAGGCCGAGACGCTCCTGTGAGCCGCCGCCGAGGCCGAGAACGATGTGGGCGGGGCGGCGCTCGTCGAGACGGCGGAGAAGTTCGGTATCTTCAAGCACGGGGCCATACATGGGAGCGAGGTAGACGTCGTCGTCCGTAAGGTACAGGCCATTCTGGCGCAGCCAGGTTACATTGCGGCTGGCGGCAGTGGGGTTGGGCATGACCCAGAAGGCAGCGCCGGAGCGGCGAAAGTGATCGCGATCGAGAAGGGCACGGAGATAGCGCAGCCCGGAGAGCTTGGGGATATTGTCGCGCTGGATGAGGTTCCAGAGAATAACCATCAGGGCGCTGTCGGCGATGGCAAAGTCCGCGCCGAGGAGCGCGTCCCGGTAGCGCTTGTCGTGGGCGAGGTTCTTGAGTGCAGGAGCGGCGGGAACGACAACCATGCCTCCCTTGCACGAGATTTGGTCGATTGCATCATCGGCCGTGCCTACCAGGAAACGGATTCCCAGGATCTGTTGAAAGCGGACTGTCGCGCTCATACCGGTTCGCCCCTCAAGAGTCTCGGTTCACTCAATTATGCGAAAAGCTTGCTCCCCGCTTCATTGGTTGAAGATCAGTTTCATTCGCTGAAGATCAATTTCGATGCGTCTGATTCATGTAGAAACTAATTCAAGATATCCGAAGGAATCGCCCCAATATAGAGCCGGATTGCACACGCTCCGGCGGGACAATCCAAAAAAAAAAACGAATTCGGCCTGGTTCGCGTCTCGGGAACCGTCTACTTCGATGCAACACCCGCGAGCATCTGTTGCTCGATCCAGGCCATGGTCTTCTCCATGCCGTCGCGCAGGCGGATGGAAGGCTCCCAGTCGAGGTACTTGCGGATGAGCGTATTGTCGCTGTTGCGGCCATTGACGCCCTTAGGAGCTTTGAGGTTATAGGTGCGCCGAAGCTTGACGCCCGCAATCTCTTCTGCGATGTCGACAAGCTGATTGATGGTGACTAACTCGCTGGAGCCGAGGTTGATGGGTTCGAGAATGTCGCTATGAAAGATGTCGACGATACCCTTGGTGCAATCGTCGATGTACATGAAACTGCGGGTTTGGTGGCCGTCGCCCCAGATTTCGATTTCGTGATTGCCGGAGTGGCGCGCCTCGAGAACCTTGCGGCTGATGGCGGCGGGAGCCTTCTCGCGACCGCCCGTCCACGTTCCAAAGGGCCCGTAGACATTGTGGAACCTGGCTACACGAGCCTCCATGCCGAAGTCCTCTTGGAAGTGGCGGCACATGCGCTCGCTGAAGAGCTTCTCCCAGCCGTATCCATCTTCGGGAAGCGCGGGGTAAGCATCTTCTTCCTTGAGTGGGATGACGTTCTCGTCCTTTTGCTTGTCGCCGTTGTAGACACAGGCAGAGGAGGAGTAGAAGAAGCGCTTGACGCCGGACTCGCGGGCGGCTATGAGCATGTGGGTATTGGTGAGCACGCTCAGCATGCAGAGAGCCTTGTTATTTTCAATGAAACCCATGCCGCCCATGTCGGCAGCCAATTGGAAGACCGCATCCATTCCTTCGGTGGCCTCAAGGCAGTTGTCGCGCAACTGGAGGTCGAGGATGCGGCTGTCGGCCTCGGCATGGTGCTGGTACCACTCGTTGAATGGCTTGACGTCGACCGCGCGAACTGAGGATGCGCCCTGCTCAAAGAGGGTTTTGACCAGATGGCCACCGATGAATCCACCAGCCCCGCAGACAAGAACGCGTGCACCCCGGATTTGCATCAGTTGCAGTTACCTCTTTTTGTTGATCTTTGAGAATGCAAATTCGAATCGAAAAAGCGAAAAGTGAGCCGGGTGACAAAAGATAGGCATAGGCCAATATAAGCAGATTAACTAGGAAACTTTCGTCTCGCACCTTACATAGCTAGTATGGCATATTCCCGAGCTATGGAAAGACGAAAACCTGGATATGAAACTGGGCCGCCGAATAGGTCCCGGAACGCCTGTAACCTGCCTCGAATGAGTAGAGATGAAGAATTCAGGACGGTCGATTGTGGGGGAGCCTGGGGTTGAATTTGACGCTCTGGATGGATCCCGGATGATTGTGGTTTTCCGACCGGCAAAAAGCTTGTTCCAGCAGTGGAATTCGTTTGGAGTGCGAATCAGAAGCCCGCCGCGACCGGCGTAGTAACCCTCCTCGAATTAGTAGTGATGAGCGTGCGGATAGTAGGGCTTGAAGGAGAAGGCGGCGCCGACAGTAAAGCCGTTGGGCTTCACCCAATTGTGGCCAAGGAAGTCGGGCCAGAACTGGTACTCATATTCGGCGCGTATATCGATTTTGCGGTTAAGCCGGTACTCCAGTCCGGCGGCCGGAGCGCCGAAGTCACGAGTGTCATGGGTGTAGAGCCGGCCCGAGGGATAGCGCGCGTTCCCGCCCGGGAAGTCCATGTTTCCGTAGCCTACTTCTAACTTAGCCAGGGGATGGAACCTGGCATAGCGGTGCCACCGGTAGATGACGCCGCCTTCGATGGTATCGAAGCGCAGTCCGGAGGGGTTGGGCTGGCAATTGGGTGGAATTGCCCCGTCGGCGCAATCAAAGTCGCCGTAGCCCTTACTGAGCTCGACAGGACCCCAAAGGCTCAAGTCGCGGGCTGCGGCCTCAACACCGAACCCATACAGAAAGTGAGGAATGCGGGAAAACTGCCAATCAATCCAGAGTGTTCCGCCTTCGATCGGACGGCGATGGCCGTTGGCATCTACTCCAAAATTAGGAGAGAAGGAAGAGCCTCCGAGGCCGACGCTGAGCGGCAAGAATCCCTCCTGCGCGGCCGGAATGACCTGAGATGCGGCGGGGAGGACAAAAACCAAGAATGCAGCAAGCAAAACGAACGGTGCCTTCTTCAATTCCATGCTGCTTCTCCTTGCATACGACGAGACGTTTGACCCGCCAAGCTTGCGGATCAATTTAAGGACAAAAGACCCATTTGGGCCAAGTGTACATCGGCAATGCCGAAATACAAGGCAAAGATTCTGCAAACAAAAGTTTTAGTGTGCGCAAAAGTCTGTTTGCCAAAGCACTGTTTCGTGAAAACACTCTGCTAAAAACACTCTGTGGGTAGATGCCGGTAGGTGCATCGCGGGATGCACGGGCAAACCCGGTAACCCGCCAGTCAGTGAAGCAATTGACCCGCCTCCATATGGATCGCGGAAATAAGTGACTCTAAGGAATCAACACGGACTGTCGCCAAAAGTCGCGCACTCCTTAGACGTAGCTTAGACGGTAAGTCATCAACCGCCTTTTGCAGGACGGGAACAACCGAAGTAAACGTGGGGAAGCGGGTGTCGCGACCGACCTTGGCAATCGCGCGCAGGGCGCCGACAGCGCCGAGCTGCTCAAGGATGTCGGCGTCGCGAAGGATGATGGATTCAATCTCGATCGGGTCATTGTGCGGCTGATGGTTGGCGATGGCAGAGGCCACGGCGTCGATTTTTGCAGGCGGACAACCCCACGCCAGCAGGAGTTCGCGGGAGCGCGCAATGGTCGAGGGGATGTGATCCCAGCGGGCCAGCTGTTCCGGGTCGGGAGGGCGATGACCAAGAAAGACGCCGAGGTCATGCATCCATGCGGCGGCGAAGACAACATCGTCGTCGAATTTCATAGCCTGCCCGATGCGACAGGCGAGTGCGTACAAGCGCGGCTGATGACCAAATTTGGCGACGGGTTGCGCTTCGGCACGGATGTACTCGATGACCGATGCGCGCCAGTGGGGATCAGGCATGCGGATTCTCCGTTTGATCAATCTATCATCGGCGCGGGAGTGAACCCTGCGCGGTGAGCAAAATGCAAGATGGTAACCGGATGACCCGGCGAAATGGATTGCGGGTTGAAAGGGGGAACGGGTAGCCTAGAAGAGAAGGCGCACAAAGGCCACCGCCCTGACCTGTGGTCCTGAGTCGAAAGTCCGTTGCATAGCGTCCGAAGAACAACCGCAGATCCTTCGACTGCGTTTGTCGCGAAAAAGACGCGCCAATCTCCGCTCAGGATGACAAACCATTTGCTTAGCGAACTTATGACAGCGCATTTGTTTAGCGAACTGATGACTCAGATCACTGAAATCCACTTCCAGGTTTGAAAAGAGGAGTCGAAACCGGAAACGCGGAAGCACGTCTATCGACTCCAATCTTAAAAAAGCTGAACAACGCAGCGAATCGAGATAGAGCCAACGCATGTCAAAGTCAGTTTCAATCTGTGTGATCGGCTCCGGATATGTGGGCCTGGTAGCGGCGGTATGTTTTGCTGAAATCGGCCACCGGGTTATCTGTGTGGACAACGACGAAGCGCGAGTGAGGACGCTGAAGAGC
>Ga0302324_100016099_pt1 | contig 14932 bp, 14 predicted proteins | sample Palsa_T0_1_FD_201949 | JGI IMG/M metagenome (GOLD analysis project Ga0302324, IMG submission 201949) | Peat permafrost microbial communities from Stordalen Mire near Abisko, Sweden - Palsa_T0_1 | ecosystem: Environmental > Terrestrial > Soil > Palsa > Peat permafrost | place: Sweden: Abisko...
ACTGCGGCCGGCAAGAACCACCACCGGCCGAAACGGTCCGAGTAGGCACCGAAGATCGGCTGCACGATTGAGCTCGTGAAGTACCAAATGAAGCCGACGATGCCCTGAAATATCGGCGAGAGACCGTTGTGGCTCGCGACGTAGTAGACGATCAGCGGGACAAATCCTGAGTAAAAATCGCTGGTCCCGTGACTGGCCGCGACCACGAAGAGGCCACGATGGTCCCAATCCCGCTTCTTCACGGGGCCGCTTTCGCTGACCGGCGAACCGAAGTCCCCCATGAGCAGCATCTATCGCAGCCGCCGGGATGCGGTCGCCGAGAAGCTGGGCGAGGCGATCGCTATCGTTCCGGCGGCGATCCATCACATTCGCAACAATGACGCCGAGTACGAATACCGACAAAACTCGGACTTCTACTATCTCACGGGCTTTACGGAGCCCGAAGCCGTGCTTATCATCGCACCTGGGCGCGAACAACGCGACACGATGTTTCTGCGGCGACGCGATCGTGAGATGGAGATTTGGACCGGCAAGCGCCTTGGCGTTGATGATGCGCCGGAACATCTCGCAGTCGACGCCGCGTTCGCCATCGACGAGCTCGATGATAAGCTCGGTCAGATGCTGGTGGGCAGGGAGCGGCTCGCGTACGGGTTCGGTCGTGACGAAGCGTTCGATCGCAAGATTCACGCCGCCGTCGCGCAAGCTCGGCACAGCGTGCGTCGGGGCGGGAAAGCTCCGCTTGAATTCTTCGAGCCTGGGACGCTGGTGCACGAGATGCGCTTGCGCAAATCAGCCGAAGAGATCGAAGTGATGCGCAGCGCGGGCGCGATCACGCGACGCGGACACATTGCGGGCATGCGCGCAACGCATCCCGGAATGTGGGAATACGAGCTGGAGGCCGTTATCGAATACGCGTACATGCGCAACGGCGCGCAGGCGCCCGCATATTCGTCGATCGTTGCGGGCGGAGCGAACGCGACAATCCTGCATTACAACACGAATCGCGAACAGCTGCGTAACGGTGCGCTCGTCTTAGTCGATTCCGCCGCTGAGCTCGATGTCTACGCCTCAGACGTTACGCGTACATGGCCCGTCAACGGCCGATTCAGCGCCGAACAGCGCGCGATCTATGAGATCGTGCTCGCAGCTCAGAAGGCCGGTATCGAGGAAGTACGTCCGGGAAAATCGTTCCGCGCGTACCACGATGCCGCAGTTCGCGTATTGTGCGAAGGACTGCTCGACGTCGGCTTGCTCTCCGGCTCGCTTGACGACGTCATACAAAATGAATCCTATCGCGATTTTTATCCGCACAACACAGGACATTGGATTGGTCTTGATGTGCACGACGTCGGCCATTATCGCGATCATGCGGACCAGTGGCGCACGCTCGAACCCGGCATGGTGATGACGGTCGAGCCCGGACTCTACGTGCAGATGGATCTGAACGTACCCGAACGCTTCAAAGGCATCGGCGTTCGAATCGAAGACGACATCCTGTGCACGGCGCGCGGTCCCGAAAATCTCACGCCGGCCATTCCAAAGGAGATCGAAGAGATCGAGTCGCTCGTCGGCGCTGACGCAAAAGAACTCGTGAAAACCTGAACCTTCACATAACCGTTGCCGGCGGATCGGGGTTTGTCGGCCGGCACCTCGTTGACGCGCTCCGCGCGCGTGGTGACGACGTCGTCGTCGCGTCGCTGCGCAACATCGATGCGGCAGCGGCTGCATGCGCTCGCGCCGACGTCGTCGTCAACTTGGCGGGTGCGCCGGTAGCGCGACGATGGACGGGCGCACGGAAGTCCCAGATCCGACGTTCGCGCGTCGAGTTGACGCGCGCGCTGCTGGATCGGATTACGCGCTTCGATAAGAAACCGGTCGCGTACGTCTCAGCGTCGGCGGTCGGCTACTATGGCACGAGCCTCACCGAAACGTTCGTCGAAACGAGTTCGCCAGGGGCCGATTTTCTCGCGCACGTATGTCTGGACTGGGAACGTGAAGCCAATCGCGCAAGCGAATCCGGAATGCGTGTTGCGATCGTTCGAACCGGGCTCGTCCTCGGACCCGACGGCGGCGCGCTTCCGATGATGCTGCCGCCATTTCGTTTTGGCCTTGGCGGAAAGCTCGCGAGCGGCGCGCAGTGGATGTCGTGGATTCACATCGAGGATTTGATCGACACCTATATCCACGCGATCGACGGTACGGACGGTGCGATCAACGCGACGGCACCCGAGCCGGTGACGAACGCCGAATTTACGCACACGCTCGGCGAGGTCTTGCGACGACCCACGCTTTTGCCGGTCCCGGAGTTTGCGCTGAAAGCGCTGTTTGGCGAGGGCGCGATGATTCTTACACAGGGGCAACGCGTGATGCCGGAGCGCACGCTCGCAAGTGGATACCGCTTTCGTTATCCGGAGCTGGACCCGGCGCTGCGTTCTCTCTTACGCTGAGAGACTTTGCTCAGCTTCGGACGACTCGAGCATTTCCAGAAAACGCTCGGCCTCCATTGAAGCTTTGCATCCCATCCCGGCGGCGGTGATGGCTTGCTTATATCTAATATCGTAGACGTCGCCGCCGACGAAGACGCCCTCGATATTCGTGTGCACGCCGTCCGGCGAAACAATGTAACCGGCACGATCAAGCTCCAGCTGTCCGCGGAAGATTCCCGTATTCGGATCGTGTCCGATCGCGATGAAGAGAGCGTCGGCCTCGAAATCGTAGCTTTTTTCGGTGATCAGGTTGCGCAATCGCAGGCCCGTCATGACTGGATCGCCGTGGACTTCCTCGATGACGGTGTTCCACAGAAAATCGATCTTGGCGTGGTTGTGCGCGCGCTCGGCCATGATCTTGCTGGCGCGGAGCGTATCGCGCCGGTGGATAACGGTCACTTGCGAGCCGAAGCGCGTAAGAAACAGCGCTTCTTCCATCGCAGAATCACCGCCACCGGCCACGACGATCTTCTTTTCTTTGAAGAACGCTCCGTCGCACGTCGCGCACGTCGAAACGCCGCGGCCGCGTAAGCGCTCCTCGCCCGGAATGCCGAGCCACCGCGCGCTCGCGCCCGTCGCTACGATCAAGGCTTGCGAACGAAACTCGCCTTCCGACGTCAGCACGGTAAACGGACGCGAACCGAGATCGACCGCGGTCACGTCGACGAATTCCAAGCGCGCGCCGAAGCGCTCGGCCTGCATACGAAAGTTTTCCATCAGCTCGGGGCCCATGATGCCTTCTGGGAAACCCGGATAGTTCTCGACCTCGGTCGTCAGCATCAGCTGGCCCCCGTAGAGTGCGCCGGCGAAAACGAGCGGCTGCAAGTTCGCGCGCGCCGCATAAATCGCGGCCGTCAGCCCCGCTGGCCCCGAGCCAATAATGATCAGCCTCTCCATTTAAACGGCGCTCCGTTTTAAGGCGCTCCGCCCTAGGCTGCGCGCCCCCCATGCGGAGCATGGGGCCCCCGAGCGTGCTCGGTCCATCACCATTACATTCATGCCTCTATTTTCGCGCCGACCTCGCAACAACGCTCTCTTCGATGGGCAGGAACGCGATTCGGTTGCGCGGACTAGTTTTTAATGCTGGAAGACGAATTTTCCGATATCGTTCGTAAGGCGAGCCGAGGCGTAGGTATCGACGTTGCGACGCTCGCGTCGCGCACGGGGCTCGATCAAAGCGAGCTCAAAGCCTGGATCGGGGGCAATGGCGCACCGACCGACGGCGAGGCTCGCGAGATTGCGCGCGTATTGCGCCTGGATCCGGGCAAGCTTGCCGACAGCGCAGCGCAGCGTTGGGAACCGCACGTCGCGTCGCCTGAAGATGTACGCCATCATCCGCAAGATCCGCATCCGTCGAACGGCTACATCTTCTTCCTTGAAGACGGCAAGACGGCGGCGCTCATCGATCCGGCCGGCGATCCGAATAATCTGCGGCGCGCGATTGCGGAAGGCCCGTACGTTTTACGCTATATCCTGATCACGCACAAGCATCTCGATCATTGCGATGCAACCGCGGACGTCGCAAAGCAATTTCCGGACGCGCAAATCGTAATGCACAAGTCCGACGTTCACGCGATCGGCGCCCTTGCAAGCAAAGCGATCCCCGTGCGCGACGGCGAACAGCTCCCGTTCGGTGACGCGGCAGCAATTCGCATGCTGCACACGCCCGGACACACCGACGGATCCTCGTGCTACTTGTTCAAATCAACGGTGTTCACGGGCGATACCCTCTTCGCTGGAAGCATTGGCGGGGCGTTCGGTGAGAACACCGGTTACCAAGACATCCTGCGAAGTGTCTCGACTAAACTGTTCAAGCTCGATGAAGAAACGGTCGTCATGCCGGGTCACGGCCCGCCGAGCACGATCGGACTCGAGAAGCAGCACAACCCGTTCTTCAACGGATTCTAGGAAACGATGAAGGCCAAAATCGGGATCGGAGTCGGAGATCGCAACGGCATCGGGCCCGAGCTCGTTGCACGTCTGCTCGCCGAACCGCAGACATTCGAACAAGCAGAGATCACCGTTTTTGGGGATTCGCCCGTGCTCGAATTCGGAAAGCACGTAACCGGCGTCAAGTACGCCGGACCGGTTCGAACGGTCGAGTTGACATCTGCTAAGGGCGAGCCGTTCGGGGCGGGAACGGTCAGCGCGCGGGCCGGCAAGGAAGCACTCGAGCAGCTTGCGACGATGCTTTCAGGCGCGCAGCGTGGCGAGATCGACGGGATCGTGTTTGCGCCGCTCAACAAGAATGCGATGCGCCTCGGCGGATTGCGCGAAGGCGACGAGCTTGATTTCATTATCGAGCGCCTCGGATTCCACGGCAACTGCGGCGAGCTCAACGTGCTCGGAGATCTGTGGACCTCGCGTGTCACCTCGCATGTCGCACTGCGCGACGTCGGTGCTTTGATCACGCAAGCGCGCGTGTACGAGGCGATTCTTCTCGCGAACGATACGTTGCGAGCGTCCGGTATTGGCGCGCCGCGTTTGGCAGTCGCCGGGCTGAACCCGCACGCGGGCGACGGCGGCACCTACGGCGATGAAGAAATCCGCGAGATCGCGCCCGCGATCGAACGCGCCAAAAACGAAGGCATCAACGCAAACGGACCATTTCCGGCCGACACCGTCTTCGTGGCCGCGATGCGCGGCGATTACGATGCCGTCGTCACCATGTATCACGATCAAGGCCAGATCGCGATGAAGCTCCTCAAGTTCGGAAGCGGCGTGACAGTGCTCGCCGGATTACCCGTTCCGATAACGACGGTCGGACACGGCACGGCCTACGACATCGCCGGCAAAGGCATCGCGCGACCGGATGGACTCCGCGCAGCCTTCAACATCTGCTGCAGCATGGCGCGAGCCAAGAGCGTGGTCCGGTAGGGCATCCCCTGCTCGTCCGACAATAGTCGGCACACTACTCAGCTTGAGGGGGTTCACATGCCGAAGAAACCGGCCTTTTTCGTAGCGCTTATCGCGTTTTGCGCATTCGCGTCCGCTGCGTACGCGCAGTACGGAATGCCGTCACCGACTCCGGTCGCGCCGGCCGCACCGAGCGCCATAACCCGAACCGTTTTGCACACTGCAGACTTCCCGGATCAATTTCAGACGATCCAAGCCTACGTCGTGATCGCGCCCGGCGGGATAGCTGCCTCGCATACGCATCCCGGCGTCGAGGTAGGATATGTCCTCGACGGCGAGGGCGATTTCTACGTTAAGGGCGAGTCGAAGAGGCATTTACACGCTGGAGACTCGTTTCTGAATCCAGCCGGCGTTCCGCACGGCGCGGTTAACACGAGCTCAACGCAACCCCTTAAAATCGTCTCCACGTATGTTGTCGAGAAGAGTAAGCCGCTTGCGACACCCGCGGCGGCGTTCTGGTAAGAGATCCCTAGCGTAACGCCAGCGTCCGGGCCGAAGCCGTCGATTTACCGTCGGTGACGACTACTCGGACGCTGGGTACGTGCGCGAGCGATTTCGCGTCCGGTGGAACGACCTGAAACTCAATCACTTTCACGCCCGAATCCGGCAGCGTTGTTGCGACCTGGAGCGGCGCGCAAATGCGATCGGTACAGAACGAAGCGATCCAGCCCTTCGGCATATCAACCGCATGCAAGTGAACGCTCTGGCCCGGCTTTCCGGTGACGACGAGGCGATACTTGGCCGTATCCGGCGAGCTGCCGGGCAGTTGCGGACCGGTCCACGGCGCAAACGAGAGCGCGGCTGACGTACGCGACGTGCCACGTATGTCGAGTGCGACCGTCTCTTCCTGCGCTTGCTCGAGATAGATCGTATAGCGCGAGTTTGTCTTCGGAAGTCGCAGCGTCGTTTGTGTCGCATCGGCGAACTGCTGGCGAGCTGCCGGGAGGTTTCCGGCTTTGGCTTCCGTGCGTCCGTAATAGAGATGCGCCCATGCCAGCATGCGAATGTCAGTCGCCTTTGCATGCCGCGCATCAGCCTTCGCGCTTGCAAGCACGATCGCGCGATCGAATGCGCGCCGGGCTTCTTCAAAGCGTTTTGCCGCCCCCAAGTCAATGCCAAGATCGACCAAGGCGGAAACGCTATGCGGTTCGAGCGCTACGAGCTGCTCCTCCGCACTGATCACGACGTCGTGATTTTTCAGCCGGCCGGCGGCGAACGCCATTCCGCTAAGCGCGTCCTCGTTTTTCGGATCGAGCATGTGCGCCGCAGTGTATGCGCTGAGCGCATCGGCCCATTTCGTATCGTATTGGTTCGCATCTCCCAGAAGAAGGTCGAGCGTCATCTTGCTCGCGTGTGTTGATGCGATCGGCTTCATCGCGGCGATCGCTTCGAGGCGCAGATTGTTCTCTTCAGCCTCTGTACGCGGCACGTCGATCGGATTGCCGGCGATCGGATCCGAGTTATCGATCATCTCGCCGACCTGTTCGACAGCCTTTTGGAATCGATCGACGGTTGCATTCACGACCGCGGGATCACCGGTAAACGAATACTTGGATGGCGCGAGCAGTGCATCGATCTTGTCTTGAATCGGCGAGCTCAACTGTGAATTACGGCCGGCCTGCGCATCGGCGACGAATTGCGCGATGAGCTTCGGTGTCACGAGATCGATGTAAACCATCCGCAGCACGCCGTCCGGCCCAATAACGTACGTGGTCGGGAAATACTTGACGTGATACGCCTTGGCGAACGTCTGATCGGTGTCGACGGTCTCGAGAAACTTGATGTCTTTCGCGGCCGCAAAAGCTTTCACGAGCGGCGCGGTCTCAGTCGAGTCGACGCCCATGAAGACGACGTCGTTGCCGGCGGTCTGATCGTAGGCCTTGATGAGATTCGCGGTCTCTTCTTGGCACGGCGGGCACCAGGTCGCCCAAACGTTGACGATCACCGTCTTACCGTGCAGGCCCTCGAGCGTGACGCGCTTACCGTCGATGGTCGGAAGATCGAACGCCGGTGCGGCATCCCCCACCACGAGGCCGGGTGGAGTCGAAGGCGCCTCCGCCGCGGCCGCGGGCAGCGCTGCCGCGAGACCAAAGACGAGAGCTGCAAAGAATCGCGTTATCTTCATGTCGAGTCCCCTGAGGTCACGTTCGGAGTTTGTATCCAGCCGCCGTCATCGTGAGGGCGGCTCCGAACGCCGCGAACGCGAGCAAGACGACGACCAGGAGTGAGAGTCCTAGCTCTACGTCGCTGCGTCCTGTGAACGAGTACCGGAACGCGTCAATCATGTAGAACATCGGGTTGAACAGCGAGAGCTTCTGCACGAGCGGCGGCAAGAAGCGGCTCGACGTGAAGACGCCGCCGACGAACACCAGCGGCGTTATCACGAAGGTTGTGAAAATCGCGATGTGATCGAACTTCTCAGCCATCAGTCCGAAGACGATCCCGATCGACGAAAACAGCACAGCGACCAGCGTCACGACCAGGACGTACAGTCCCCAGTTGTGCGGTCCCACGTGTACGAGCAGCATGCCGAGTACCGTGATCAAGCCCGCGATAATGAACGCGCGAACGATGCCCGCGACCACGAAGCCAAGCACGATCTCGAGCGCAGACATCGGTGAGATGAGCAGCTCCTGGACGTGGTTCAGAAAGCGCGCCTGAAAGACACTGCTCGATGACTCACCGTAAGACTCGTTGATTACTTGCAGCATGATCAAGCCCGGAATCAAGAACGTGCCGTACGGAACGCCCTGTGTCGTACCGATGCGGCTTCCGAGCGCGACCCCGAATACGACAACATAGAGCACCGTCGTAATCACCGGCGGCCACACCACCTGATTGATTACGACCCACAAGCGCTTCATCTCGCGCTTGAAAAGCGTCCAAAGTCCGACGTAGTTCTTTACGGTGAACGAGCCCGGTGCGATTGTCATTGCGCTTCGGCTCCGGCGCGATCCCGGCCGATGAGATCCAGAAAGACATCTTGCAGCGAACGGTCACCGATCAGTTTTGCGGTCGACTCACGCGCGACCACATGCCCGCCTTCAATGATACCAATGTTTTTGCACAGCGCTTCTGCTTCTTCGAGATAGTGCGTCGTCAAGAAGATCGTCGTTCCGTTGCGGTTGAGTTCGCGGACCAACTCCCAGAGCTCGATTCGCAGCTCAACGTCGACGCCGGCGGTCGGCTCGTCGAGAATGATGAGGCGCGGCTCGTGCATCATCGCGCGCGCAAGCGTCAAGCGGCGCTTCTGGCCACCTGAAAGACGCGTGTAGAATTGGCCGGATTTATCACTGAGTCCAAAACGCTCGAGCAACATATCCGCGCGCCGGTGCACGGCGGCTCCCTGCAGACCGTAATATCCGGCTTGATAGATCAGGATGTCGCGAGCAGACAGGTAGCGATCGAAATTGAATTCTTGTGGAGCAACTCCGACGAGCGGACGCGCAGCACGCCATTCGCGCGTGATGTCGTGCCCGAAGATGCGAATCGTTCCGGCTTGAAATGTCGCCAAACCAACGATCGCGTTGATCGTTGTCGTTTTCCCGGCGCCGTTCGCCCCGAGGAATCCGAAGAAATCGCCGTCTTCGACAACGAGCGAGATGCCGTCTACGGCAGTGAAATCACCATACCGTTTGACGAGGCCGTCAATTTCGATCGCATTGGGCACAAAGGACCTCTAGGCTCGTTTGAGAGGAAGCACCAGCGCGGGTGGTCCACCGCCTACTTTTCCGAACTCCCATAAGTCAATCGCGACGACATCGAGCTTCGCTTTACGCAGCATCGGAACTGCGAAGCGGAATCGCAGATTAGCGAGCACTCGGCGCGAACCGAGCGGTAAGAGCGACGCACCGTACTCTTCGCCGCGTGGAATCGCAAGAATCTGTGCGCGGGCGCGCAGCGAGGACGTGTCGACAAAATCGGTCGCAGCGACGATCAAATCTTCAGCTGCGGATGAAAAAACGTCGCTGAGCCGAGGGATCGATCCGTCCATCGGCAGCTCGAGCGTCTGCATGCCCGTCGAGACCAATATTTGTGAGAACTGACTACGGCCAAGCGTGTTGCTGCGCGGTTTGTTGTCCGGAACGCCGATGTACGCGGTGTTGCCCGCGATCACGATGTCTCCACCGTCCAGCAACCCGGGTGCCTCGATCTTTCCGAGAATCGGAATTCCGTGATCGCGCAACTTCGCTTCGACGGCGTTCACTTCTCGCCGGCGATCGATGCGGTGCGGGCGAAGAACAATCGCGCCGCTGGATACCACGATCGCACAATCCGCGACGAATGCCGCATGACCGTTGTCATCTTCGGCTTCGAGCGGATGAACGAGAACGCCGCAATCTTGCAGCGTTCGCGTGAGTACTTTGTGCTGTTCTTTCGCCCGTTCGATCAACGGGCTCGGCTCGCCGTAGAGCGGCAGCACCCCGTCGAGCGCCGCGCCGGGAGCGACCAAGATCGCGTCGCGGAGCGTCGCGTTTGCCGCGCGCACGAAGGGCGCGGCGATGATGTCTTTTTCCGTCACGGTCCGCTCATTCGGGCTGGCTCTCGACCGGTCTTGCCGTGTACGGCGTGAAGTTCGGCCGGTCAGTGAAAAAGTCGGACATATCGCTGGCGAGGAGATCCCCCAGCGAAAGCGGCGGCAAGCCAAGCAGCTCTTCTTCCGTCTTAAGCACACTGACCGTCGAAAGATGGCGGTGCCCGACGAATCCGTGCTTTGCATACGGCGAGATGACGAGCGCATAGGAACGCTGCTCATTGACGTGATCGCGCTGCGTTCCGGCGTCCGCAGGCATGACGAAGATCGCCGTGTCTTTCCACGCCGGCGAGCGCGTAACGTGCGAGACGATCACGCCGAGTGCACGATCGCCGTCCGCGACTTCTTCGCGGGTTCCGCCACGATCGTCGGGAAGCCACACGACCGAAAAGCGCGGAGCGTGATGCGCCAGAACGAGCGCATCGTAGTCGCGCACGAATTCGCGAGCACGACGCTCGTCGCGAATGCGCAGATTCCACCCAGGATAGCTTTCATCGACGTGTCCGCGCAGCGCAGCCAGGGCCGGAGTGTCGAGCGAATAGGTACCGCCCAGGTTCGTCGTGGGTGAAAAGCGGTCGAGCGGATCGATGGGACTCGAATCAACGTCGTATCCGCGCAACAACATCAAATCGCCGTAATCGCGATACGTGATGCGGTGCAACGCAAGCATGTTGAAGATATAGCCGAAACGCGCGTAGTCTTCGGGATCTTCGCGCGAGAGCGCCCCTTCGAGGCTCCGCATTTGTGAGTAGTCACTCGCAATGCCACCGAGCGCGTATTCATGCCCCAAAATCATCGTGCGCGCGTCGGCGTAGAAATTGTCCGCCAGTGCATACGAGCGTGCCAACACATGCAGATTCGGCGTCACCGTCGCTCCGAACGCCGTCAACGCCGGATCGCCATTGCCGTGCGCGCGTCCCGCGGCATCAACGAGATCGCCCAGCATTGAGTCGAACGTCTTATCTTCCTCGAGTACGAGGACGACGTGATTGATCCGCGAGCTTGTTTGTAAACTTCCGATCGGTGAAACGATCGGGTTGTGCGGCGCGGTGTGCGAAATGCGGGTCGAGCCCAGCGCAGTGTACGTGTCGCGAACGAGATTCTGCTGCGCCAAGTCGATACGTTGCAGCGTCGACGGAACGTCGTTGCCTTCGGGGCCATAACCTTTGGCGTTGACCACGTACAGGGAACGGTCGTCGTCCGAGAGTGCGAGCCCAGCCGGATAGTCGTCGCTCGGGATAAGACCCAGACGGCGCAAACCCAGCGGGTTCGACGAATCGAGTACCGCGATCGCGTCCAGGCCCGAGAGCGCGACGTACAGTCGCCGGCCATCGCGCGAGATTGCGAGCGCACTCGGCTGCGTTCCGTACGGTCCCTTCGGAAATAAGCGCAGATCGATACCGGTGACGACGCGCGCAGTCCCGGTCAGCGATACGACGGCGATGCGATCGACGTTTGCCATCGTGACGAATGCATATGAACCGTCAGGCGAGATTGCGACCGCGCTCGGATGGGCGCCGCCTATGACGCGAATGCCGTCCGGTGGGCGATCCATATGCACTGGGCCCTCAGTGCTCGGCTGTGCGGACACATTCGCGCTCGCATCCAGAGCGACCACGTCCAGCGAGGATGCAGCATCCAAGTTCGGAGGCGGAGTCATGAACATCGGAATTAGTGCCGGACTCGCGAGCGGCGCATAGCGCATCAAGCCTTCGTTACACACGAGCAGCCGGCTCGGCTGACCGTCACGCAGCAGCAAGGCGGCGCCTACCGGCGAGAATCCGACCAATCGCGTCGAACGCGTTCGGCGGCGCCGCAGGTCAATTGCCGTGACGCTATTGCCGTCGCTTTGCAGCGCGAAGGCGCTCGCGCCATCAGGTGTCGCAACGAGCGACGTCGGGAAACCTGAAAGTCCGAGGTTCGCAGTACGATCCGGCGTCAGATTCGCGCCATCGAAATGGTAGAAATAGAGCGCATCGGCGCCGCCTGAAGCGGCCACCACGAGCGTCCGCGTTGCATCGAGGGGATCGCGCACAGCGAGCACGCTGGTGTACGGATGGCCAGCAGGCGCTCCGTATTGGGAGACGACAGTCATCGAGTCGACGTCGATCGCGGAAAGCATCGATCCGGCGACGAACGCGAAACGCGAATCGGGTGAAAGCGCGACCGCGAGCGCGCCACTTCCGGCGACGACGCTGCGCCCTTGCGGTTTGACGAAACGCCCCGACGGCAAGACGGCCCAGAACGGCGTGACGCCGATGCGTCCTGCCGGCAGATTCTTCGCGGGGGATTCGTAAACGACCGGACCAGGTTGCGCGAAGCCAAGGGAAACGAATGAGAATGTGGCGACGAACGCGCTGACAAGCGCGATTAAGCGACGGATCAGTTTAAGGACTCCTAGGGTTTGTCCAGCCGGTATCCGATGCCGCGAACGCTCGCGATTGCGAGATTTGCACTCACTTCAGCGAGCTTCTTGCGCAATGCGGCAACGTGAACGTCGACGACGCGCGTTGGAACGCCTGAGACATCGTTCCAGACATGCTCCAGAATCTGCGCGCGCGTCAGCAAACGGCCTTCGCCTTCCCCCAGGTACCAGAGCAGACGAAACTCGAGCGCCGTGAGCGGGACGTTGCGCTCACCGTTTTGCAACACGTGCAGGTCACGAACCAGCGTGACGTTGCCGACCGTCATGCGACCTTCTTGCTCGCGCTGGGCATGGCGATCGCGGCGCCGCAAAAATGATTGAATGCGAGCAACGAGCTGGCCCGGCGAGAAAGGCTTCGTGATGTAGTCGTCCGCACCCAGACCGAGACCCTTGAGAATGTCGTCCTCTCCGGATGCGGCACTCACCATCAAAATGAAGGCATCTCCGGTGTTGGCGAGCGACGTCAAGACGTCCAGGCCCGAAATATCGGGCAAATTCACGTCGAGCAAGACGACGTCCGGAGACCACTGTGCGGCGAGCTCCAGCGCTTGCGCACCGTTGGGCGCGATCTGCACCGTGAAGTCCGCACGTTCGCAGACTTCCCGCTCGTACGAGGCTACATCGGGATCGTCCTCGACGATCAATATTCGCGTCTTGCTCATAGGGTGCTTCTAAACGAGAGCAGCGGCTTGATCCTCTTCAGCGACGACCATTGCGCGACGCGCAACTCCGTCCTCGACGGCAGCGTGCATGACGGCCTTGGCGACAGCCTCCATGACACGTTGATCGAAGACACTCGGAATGATGTACTCGACACTGCGTTCCTCTCCAACGATTGCGGCAATCGCCTTTGCCGCTGCCAATTTCATGTTGTCGGTGATGCGCCGCGCCCGGCAATCAAGCGCGCCACGGAAAATGCCCGGGAATGATAAAACGTTGTTGACCTGATTGGGATAGTCGGAACGTCCCGTCGCCATGACGGTCACGTACGGCGCAGCGACTTCCGGCATGATCTCCGGCGTCGGGTTTGCAAGCGCGAAAACAATCGGATCGCGCGCCATAGCCTTGAGATCATCGGCTTCGAGCACGCCCGGGCCGGAAACACCGATGAAGGCATCTGCCCCCTTGAGGACGCTGCTCAAGGTTCCACCGATATTGTCACGATTCGTGTTCTGCGCGAGCCACGTGATATGTGTGGGCTCGTAGCGTTCTTTGCGATTGATGACGCCTTCGCGTCCGACCGCGATGATGTCGCCGACGCCGGCCAGCTGCAAAAGCTTGATGGTCGCAGTCCCTGCGGAACCGGTTCCGCCGGCAACGACGATCTTCATGTCACAGAGGTCCTTGCCGACGACTGCAGCTGCATTGATCAGCGCGCCAAGCGCGACCACGGCGGTCCCATGCTGATCGTCGTGCATGACCGGAATATCGAGAGCTTCGACCAAACGGCGTTCGACTTCGAAGCAGCGTGGCGCCGAAATATCTTCGAGGTTGATGCCGCCGAAAATCGGTGCGATACGTACGACCGTCTCAACGATCTCATCGACGTCTTTCGTATCGAGACAAACGGGCCACGCGTCGATCTGCGCAAACTTTTTGAAGAGCATGCACTTGCCTTCCATGACAGGTGCAGCTCCAAGCGGACCGATATCGCCAAGGCCGAGTACGGCGGTACCGTCCGTTACGACGGCGACGGTGTTGCGTTTGATCGTCAACTGAAAGGCTTTGCTCGGATCGGCGGCGATCGCCATCGACACGCGCGCGACGCCGGGCGTGTAAACCGTCGACAGATCGGCGCGCGTCTTGATCTGGATCTTGGATTCGACCGAGATCTTGCCGCCGAGGTGCGCGAGAAACGTGCTGTCGGATGCGCTGATGACACGCGCACCGTCAATTCGTTCGATGGACGCGCGCACGAGGCTCGCAATCTGCTCGGAGCCGACCGTGACGGTGATGTCCCGGACCGCAATGCCTTTCGAAACCGAGCGCACGTCGACGGCCCCAACGACGCCACCGGCATCTCCAATCGCCGAGGCAAGCGCACCGAACGCGCCTGGATGGTTCGGCGCTTCCACGCGGATTATCAAGGTGAACCCGATAGGGCCGGCAGTCATAACGGAAGGGTCTATTGGCGCACGTCCAGGACCCTCCTCGCTCGAAGCCTGCTCAGCTATGGAGGCATATAATGGATCGCAAAGAGGGCGCCCGCATCCGTCGTGAGGTTCTCGGTGCCGAATACGTCGACGGAATGCTGCAACGCGCCGCCGGAGACCCGCTCGCCGAAGCATTCATCGATTTCACCGAAGAGTATTGTTGGGGAAACGTTTGGACTCGCCCCGGCTTGGAACGAAAAACGCGCAGCATGCTCAATCTTGCGATGCTCACGGTGCTGGGACGCTGGCATGAGCTCGAAGTTCATGTCCGCGGCGCGATCAACAACGGCGTGACGAAAGACGAGATGAAAGAAATCTTCTTGCAGACCGGCGTGTATGGTGGCGTCCCGGTCTCGGCTGAAGCCTTTCGCATCGCCCGCGCGGTCTTCGCGGAGCGAGAAAAGCAAAAAGTGTAACT
>Ga0302324_100016102_pt1 | contig 14929 bp, 10 predicted proteins | sample Palsa_T0_1_FD_201949 | JGI IMG/M metagenome (GOLD analysis project Ga0302324, IMG submission 201949) | Peat permafrost microbial communities from Stordalen Mire near Abisko, Sweden - Palsa_T0_1 | ecosystem: Environmental > Terrestrial > Soil > Palsa > Peat permafrost | place: Sweden: Abisko...
ACGAAAAAAGAATACTGCTTTCCCACACCGCGCGCACACCACGGCAAAACCGCTCTATCTCCGCTGGCGCTCGATCCTCAAGTCAGATACCCAGATAATGCTTTTGGCCGGTATAAAAGCGTGATCCTACCTGTGGCAGAGTATCAATTAGGCAGGAACGCTATGATCGCGCGGCACCGGCGAGGTTGGACGAAACACCAAGATGGGGACGCTTATGAGGCTCTCCTGATCACCAAGGTGTTGGCGGGGCTCCGAGTGATTCAGGGGAACCGTGGCGGGTATGTACTTCGGTCGGACGGCTCTGCGGAATCTGATTTGTCGTCATAAATCTGTTCGACTCCTTAGAGTCCGTAAAGGCCTTTGCAGGCGCCGACTTTAGCACGCCAGTCTTCGAGCCGGAAGCACGCGCACTTCTGTCGAGGATTGAGCCGACAGCCCATCACTATGAGGTCCGTGCGGATACACTATAGCGTTGCTGCGCGCGGCCTCGCCGCCACTGGCAAGCGGATCTATCGCACAAGCGTATAGTCGCGAACGCGTACCGAGGTCGTAGACCCAAATCCCCCGTATCGATCGTACGAGTCGCGCGTTACTCGTGCGGAACGAATGCCGGGGAGATCGTGACACATTCCGGTAGCGCCGTTTTCAGCCCGACTTCCGGATTGTTGGACGGAAGGGCTGTCACCGCCAGTTGTCACCGGCGTTGTCTGGACGGTTGCGATTTGGATCTAATCCCCTTAGCGCGGCCCATAAAGCGTCAAGAGCTGCGCGTTATGAACAACATCACTCGAGAGTGTCGCTCAGCCTTGGGGTGCATCCCGTACCAGCCGGTGTAACACGCGAATGGAGCCGTCGCGCCAGCCCGACTTGTGCGATCCTGTAGCCGAGGCGTGCGGCTCATTTGTAACTGAGAGCACGACAATCGATAGGCCGCACCAAAACACACAGAACGCGTCGCACGCTTTCAAAGGGAGATCATTGCCGATGCTTGCTCAGATCCAGCGAGAGATTGCCCAGGACCCGTACTACCGAAACAACTTCGATAACGATGGGCAGCGTTTCATCGCCTGGTACCTCCGACGGTGCTCCTACGTGACGACGCGCAGACCCGCGATGACATCACGGACGGACCGAATGACAAAGAAATCGACGCTGTGATCGTGGATGAGGAGGAACAGCGCATCGTTGTGATTCAGGGCAAGTTCATCACAGCGGGTCAAGTGGATGGTGGCCCGATTCAGGAAGTCCTGACGGCATGGCTAAGGATCCAGAAGTTGGACTCGCTACAGAAGGACTGCAACGAGCGACTCAAGAAGAAGATCGAGGCGATCCGCACGGCGCTGGATGAGGACTACCGAGTGGAGTTTGAGTTGCTGACCACAGGGACGCTCACGCAGGCCGCGCAGGCCGACCTCAAGGCCTTCGCCGAGCAAGTATCGGAGTTCGAAGATTTTTCGGCGAGTTTGCACCTGATCGACACTGAGATGTTGACCGCGCGTCTTGCCGAGGCGGAAAACACGGTACTTCCATCGCTGGAGCACACAGTCACGCTCGATCCCGCCAAGATGGTGAACACACTATTTCCGAGCGCAAACACCATCATCGCCATGCTCCCGCTTACCGAATGCCTCAAGTTTCCCGGCATTACCGATGGGCGGCTGTTCGCAAAGAATGTACGGCAGTCACTTGGCAGCAACAACAAGGTCAATCGTGCATTGAAACGGACCATCCATGGCGAGCGCGTCCGGGACTTCATGTTCTATCACAACGGAATCACTGCGATCTGCGACTCCATGACTGTAAGCGCCGACGGAACCAAACTGACGCTCAAGGGCGTGAGCGTGGTCAACGGCTGCCAATCACTGAGCACGATCTACACATGTTCCGAGCGAGTTCGCGCTCCGGAGGCCAAGGACGCCCACATCCTCTTTCGGTTCTACGAGATCAAGGATCGCGCCTTTGGCGATCATATCAGCATCAATACCAACTCGCAAAGCGCCGTGAAACAGCGTGATCTGCGCAGCAATGATCGCGTGATGGTGGGCCTGAAGAAAGCGTTCGAGACGCGATACCCATCCGGAGCATTTCTTACCAAGCGTGGCGAAATGGCACCTGAGGACAAGGTCAAGGCTCCCGAGCTTGTGATGGATGCATCCTCGTTCGGCAAGTGCGTGATGGCGTGGCACTGTCAACGCCCGAATATCTCGCACAACGAGAACAAGGTTTTCGACGAGTACTACAAGACGCTGTTCCGCACTGCCTATCCGCCCGAGAACATCGCTGCGCTCAACGGCTGGATACAGGCTATCGAGAAAGCGTGGCCGAATCTGAATATGAACAACGAGTTGCGGGCGGGACGGTCTCACGTCAAGTACCACATCCTTTTCGCGGTGTCGTCTCTCATTGCCGCCATCAACAAGCAGCCCCAGGCCATCGTGGCACCGGGCGCCACGACGAAAGCGCTGGAACAGGCCAGCGACATTCTTTCAATGGCAGCTACCTGCGTCGAGAACGCCATGCAGAACGCGCTCATTCAGACTCAAACCGCCGGCAAAGTGTTCAGCCCGCAGAACTGGCTCAAGAGCAACTCCAGTTGGCAGGGGGAAACGCTGGTCGCGGGAACACAAGCGGGTATGTTGTCGGGCTTTCCAACGGGTCCCGGCCTCATCGAGCGGATGAAAGCGCCGCCGACTGCATTCAGCCCTCGGTGGTCGGCGGAATAGGCGGAGTCGGCGAATTGGCGAGATCGAGCACGGAGTAAACGCCCGGAAAGTCGGGTCCGTACAAAGCACACACAGCGCGATCTTGCAATTGGCCGGAAACGGCGTTCGAGTAAATTACCAGCTATCGCCATCGGCAGCATAGCTCGTGTCCTCGAATCAGACTTCTGGCCCGGTTGAGTTCCAAGCCTTACGCGAGCGTTCGAAATCACGAACGCGCTACAAAGAGCTACATTTGTTCAACGGGCATCAATTCTTAGAATTCAGTCTAACGATCTCTTTGACAGTGTCGATATACTCCCTGCACGTAGACTCGTCCACCTCGGAGTCCGACTCGCCATGCGTGTTTTCGTTTCTGAGCTTTGCTAAACGCTGCCAGTCCATCCTGCCCAATTCTGGCAGGCACAACTTGCCTTTTTTTACGAGAACGAAGAACAGGCGGGAGAGCGAATAGTACCGAATTGGCGTTTCCTTAAAGAACTTGTATCCTAGGGCGCTCAGCGCGCGTTGTCGAAGAAAATCATGCATGTAGTTTGAAGCAGAGATTAGCGCCGACTTGTAGAGCTTCAGCCGAAATAACGTTTCAGCCTCGCCGAGCTGCTCGGGACCCAAAATGCCTGCGAGTAGTTCGCAGAATTCCCGCCGTAGCCGGGGTAAACCGGCGCGTCCGGAGTGGTATCGAATTCTGAGTACGTCGTTAAGCGCCTCGGGTATAGCCACGTCCCTCGTCGCGAGCACAATCGTCGTCTTGCCAGGAGGAGGCGGATTCTGCAGAGCCAGCGGCACCCAAGGCGTTTCTGGATCAAGGTTAGCGATAAGTATGTCGGCATCGAGGACAGCATCCGCCATCGCGGCCGCCAGTTGTTCCACTCCGACCCTTTGTTCGATGTCCGTAATGGTGACCCATGATAACCCGAGCTGTTTTAGAGCTGGAAATACGGCCGATTCGAGCACGCGCTCAAACGCCCCAGCGCTTCGGTTGATAATGAAGGCGTCAACTAGCGCCGGAGGATTTCCTGTGGATAGTTCGGCCTGGGTCCGTTCGGGGGCCTTGCCTGTGATGCCCCAGACCAATGCCTCGCGAGCGTTTGCGTCATCGAGTCCGAGCTTGAATTCTATGGTGTGATGCCCTTTTAGAAACATCGGAAGGGCATCAACCGGTGCCGAGCCCGGAAGTAGTATCGGAATGACAGGGGATCCGCGACGCACGTGCTCTGCCAACGCAGCACGCAGTTCTGGGATCTCCCAATGACCCAGGCCGCCTTCTCCCACGAACACAGCAACCGCCCTGCTGCTCGCGATCCCGTTTTCAATTCCCTCTTGCCACGGCAGCCCAGGACGCAGGCTCCAACGATCAAGCCACACCTTGATCCCTTGAAGTTGAAGCCACCTTGCCACTTGCTCCACTGCCAATCGATCTCTCGAGGAGTAGCTAAAGAAAACGTCGAAGCCTTCCATATAGCTTACAAACCAGGGTACTCGATACCGCGTCTTTTGCGCGGCGAGGAGGGCGGCTCAATTGAACCGCTTTGAAGCGCAGACCACATGATTCCGAAAAACGACGGCCGGTATTCCGGAATGCAACGGGCCGCATTCTGGGGCCGGGCACCATTTTGGCCGTCTCGACACTTGGGCCCAAACGGTGTTCGCGGCCTCTTACTGCCAGTTCACAAGCGCCATACTAGCCCCGCGGCATAGGAGGCCGCGAATATGGCGAATCGGCAGAAAATAGTGAAACGGCGCAAGCCGAAAACAGTGCTTCGGCTGCCCGATCTCGAACAGTCGAAGAATGCGGTCTTGAACTCGCTCGCTGCTGCTAGTTCCCAAGAATCATACGGTCATGCGATCGATGAGTTCATCGGCTGGTACTGCTCGGAACCTCGATTGTCTTTCAGTCGAACCGTTGTGCTTCGCTATCGGTTCTTCCTGGCGCAGAAGAACCTTGCGCCTTCAACGATTAACGTTCGCTTGGCCGCTGTGCGGCGGCTCGCGTATGAAGCCTCTGACACGGGCTTGCTGAGCCCCGAACTAGCGGCCGGCATCCGCCGCGTGAAAGGCGCGAAAAGATTGGGCGTCAGGATCGGCAACTGGTTGACGATCGAGCAGGCAAGAAGTCTGCTGCAGGAAAAGCCGTCCGAGGGTCTCCGAGGCAAGCGTGACCGGGCGATTCTCGCAATCTTGATTGGATGTGGCTTGCGGCGCGCCGAACTGGTCGCCCTCACGGCGCAAGATTTCCAGATACGGGAGGACCACTGGGTCGTCGCGGACCTGATCGGAAAGGGAAAGCATATCCGCACGGTTCCGGTCCCGGTTTGGGTGAAGCGAGCCGTTGACAACTGGACTTCAGCCGCCGAAATCAGCACCGGAACGATTTTCCGGCGCGTAAGCCGAATGGGTAAAATTTGGGGCGCGGGGATCACGCCGAAAGCGATCTGGCATGTGGTGAAAGCCGCTGCGAAGCGCGCGGGCATCAACAAACTTGCCCCGCATGATTTGAGGCGTAGCTGCGCCCGCTTCTGTCATTTAAGCGGCGGAGAACTTGAGCAAATCCAATTCCTACTTGGGCACGCATCGGTTCAGACGACGGAACGTTATCTCGGCTGCAAGCAGAAGCTCCGTCACGCGGTTAACGACAACCTGGGTCTGGAGGACTCCTGAGGTCCGATGTCCCTCAACCGGACTTCCTGTGCCTTTGGCAGCGCGAAGGGGATTTCGACAGGAATTAGGCGCGATCGACGCAGGCCACCGGTCGGCGCCTCCCTGCTGGTACTTAGGAAGAGGGGATAGGACCTAGCGGTTATGACAGCTTGAGATCATCCAGCTCTTGAATAAGCGAAGCTCGCGTATCATGACGATCGATTCGTTCGAGCAGCCTTCGGAATGTTTCCCAGGCGTATCCGAGAAATCGCTCCACGGTAGCGAGATCCTCAACCGACTCCCCGTGATGAATGAAGGCGGACCGGAGTTGGTACGTTTCGTCCACACTCGCCACGATCGGCTTTCTGGCGTCGAGAGTGTCGCCGATCAGAAATGCCATTCGTTCACCGATATTTTTGACAATCGGTTCGCTAGGGTTCTTCAGTAGCATTGATTCAAGCGCCACTAGCACGAACACCAGCTTGTCAGCTACGTCTTCCGTTACTGAGTTTCGAGAATACAGCAGAAAGGCGTCGAGAAGCTTTTTCCGGTACTCGCTCTTCCTGTTCGATGCGAGATCATGCAAACTGGCAAAAATGCTGCCGCATTGGTGTAAGGCCTCATCGAGATCCCATGCCATCGGCGCAGGCTCAGGGGCTGACTCGTTTATGCTTTTGATGCGATCTTGCCGGACCAGCAGTTCAGTGCCGACCTCGATTCGCTCCCTGCCGAGAGGTAGGCAATAGCTTCGAATGCCGGGCATCCAATTTGCCGGGCACAGGAACCGTAGTAGCGCAATTGCTTCCCCTGCAAGAACTCTGGCTGCTTGCTGAGCCGTCTTGCCTTCAGCGGTCACTTTGACGCAAGCTGCGAGTTGGCCTTGAAGCTTAGATCTTCTGCTGTTCAGGCTCTGCTTAGCCAAGTCCGGAAGAGCGGCGACTCGTTCTGGAGGGTAGAAATCGTCCATCATCTTTTCTGAAATCGACTTGAAGGTAATACTGACGAGATAGTCGGTTAGCGGAGACTGGAGTTGCAAGTCTTTCAGCCAGTCCAAAACCGTGTCAAACAGGAAAGCAACGCTGACACGATTGCGAAGATCAGGTATTTTTTCCAAACGAGCTGCGAGTTCCTGCGTTTGCTGATACGCACTGTCGAGCAAACCAAACCATCGGTCTCCGTTCTTCCATATCCGTCCGACTTGGTTTCCAGAGGCATCCGTCACCAAAGTGAAAAAACGGACGGGCCCGATAATGTCTTCCGGACCAAACTTCGTTGGAATGAAGAGATGGTGGTCCTTTTCGGCTTCGCCTTTCGGCTCGGGGACTTCGCGGATCAACGCGCGTAGCTCAACGCCGGTTTGGTCGAACCGTTTCGCAGCTTCGGGGTGGAAGGAAACCGCCATACACCGAGGCTACCTCAGTCGAAGTACTTGGGTGCGCCAGGCGACTCGTGTTGATAACAGCCCTTCCCACAACTTAATCAACACGAGGTCCATAAACGGCGTTCGAGGTAAATTGCCGGGTGCTGCCTTTCGACAGCGGAGCTCGCGGCCGTAAGCCGGACTTCGCGGGGAACGAAAAGGTCGTTCGCGACGATCGCTACCGTCTCTAATCCGATACGGAAGCGCTATGGTTTGGATGTTAAGATCGAGCAGCTGGCTCGGCCATGCCAATATGCAGACGACCGAGATCTATACCCGAGCAGATCCATCTGTGAAACGCGAAGCACTTGATGCTGTTACCCCACCAAAGCTGAAATCGGGGCGCTTCCGCGCGACTGATAAGTTGATAGCGTCGCTGACCACTCCCTCTTTTATGCGGCGAGACCGGCGCTCAAAATGACATGAATTCGGGCTCTCAGCAAAGAGAGCCCGCATAAAAATATTCGCCGCATTAAACCTGCCGTTCAACGAATGGACCGAAGCGTTCGGATCCGAGCGGCTGACGGGAGCCCTGTTGGACCGGCTCACGCATCACGTCCACATCCTGGAGATGAACGGGGAAAGTTACCGGCTCAAGGACAGCAAGCAGCGGCGCCCGGCGAAGCCTCGCTCCTAAGTCACCAGCTGGTTTACGGCGCCGATTTGCAGGGTCGGCTTCCGCTCCGGCCTAAGCGCGCCCCGCAAAGCGGGTCGCAGGCCTACGCTCCAGCCGCCCCCGCAAATCCCTCAAAGCAAAGCCCCAGCTTCCTAGGAAGTGGTCTACTTTCCCTCCGCCCCAGTGGTCTAGTTTTACTCCGCCCTTGACATTTCAGGGCATTCTGAATCGCGTGAAACGACATCCAGGAGGTCCTCCTTGGTTTCTTAGAAATGGCAGAAGTGCCAGGGCTTATCGCCTACGGGGGCGATCCCGCTCTTCCTCAACTCCATTGTCCTCCTCTTTTTCGTGATTTCCGTTTCGTCGGTCCCGTACAAAATACCAAAAGCCTGAACGCCGCTTAAATCGTACTTGCCATTAGCTGCGTCGCAGATGACGTACGTGGGAACGTATACAAAGTCGTTAGCCGCGCGGTCGGAAATTTCATTGCACGGTGAAGATCTCCGCGGTGGTGGTCGTTCCGGCCGGCGTCGTAAGCGTGATGGGGCCGGTGGTTGCGCCGACGGGGACGTTGGCCCAGACGCCTTGCGAGGATGCGACCTCGAATGTCGTGGCTGGTGTGCCATTGAAGCTCACCGCGCTGGTGCTGAACAAACTCGACCCGAACAGCAAAATGGTGTCACCCGCGGAGCCGGAGCTTGGGCCGATGTAGCTGATTTTCGGCGCGGGTTTGGGAAGGCCGAGATCCAGCGAGAAGATGGTTCCGAGTTGGTAGGTTCCGGCGTTGGCCGTAACTCCGTAGAGTTTGCCGTCGCTCGCTTGGATGAACCGGCACTCGCACTCTCCGTTCGCCGCATTAGTGAACTCATACATCGTCGTGACTTTTCCGGTCGAGGGATTGAAACGCAGCACGCTGCTGTAGCCCTGGCCCTGTTCGAAGAAGCCGCGAGTGGTTACGTAGATCATACCGTCGCTGGCTTCGAGCAGCGTCTCGGGAATACCGGTGTTCGGCTGCGAGAATTCGTAAACGTTGTGATAGGTGCCGTCCATGCTCACTTCATACATGATGCCAGCATTGGCCGAACCGCCCTGCGGCAACGTGCCGTAGAACTTCCCGTTAGATGCGAGGATCAGATCGGGAATGTACGCCAAGCCGTACTTGCCGGTTGCGACGCCTTGTATCACCCAAGAGAACGATCCGGCGGGGGTGATTCTGAAGACGCTCACGCTGGCTCCATTGCCGATGGACGCGAGGCCATAGAAATTTCCGTCGTGGCCGAGAAATGGGGGGGTCCAGGGCACTCCCTGACCGGCAGGGAAGCTGTACAGGGTTACCGGCTGGCCGTCTGAGCCTAAACGGGAGAATAGGGCTGGGCTGCCAGGGATGGTTCCAAAAAACGTGTACAGGTGCGAATCCGGGGACTCGACGAGGTAGCTCGGCCCTCCCTGTGTCGCACCGTTGTACTGCAATGTGTTGACCGCGCCTTTCGGATCTACCCAAAAAAGCTCGGCGAGCGAGGTGCCTCCGGAGCTCAGCGCGCTTCCATAAATCTTGCCGTTCAGGGCCGACACCATCGGGAACGGTGAGGCCGAGATCGGGAAGTTGTATAGAGCCTTGTAGCTCCCAGCGCTGCTGACAGCGAAGACTAGCGGAGAAGTTCCCGTGACACCCAGAAAATTACCTGGGCTGGCTTCCATGATGCTCACGGGAGTACCGCCGACCTGCTGGAACGTATATAAAAGCTGGAAGGTCGGGTCTTGCGCTTGCGCGGAGCCCCCGGTCGCAGGCAATAAGAGGGCCAGTATCGACGGGAACGCCGACCCGAGCAAAGATAGATGCGGTCTCATGGCAATCCGTAGACCTCAATTCCGCTCTTGGTGTACCCTCCAGTGCCGTCCGACAATCCGTATGTAGGAACGTACACCCTCCCGTTCACGACAGTGGGAATAGCATAGGGAGCGGCCACAAAATCCGCCGATGAAGGGAGGGGAAGGCTGGGCCAGACGGGATTGGACGAGAGAACACCCGCGGGAGTCAGCGAGTATGCCAGCAGATAGCCGGGGTTGCAGACGGTGCCACTACAGCTTATGTCAGGCGGGGTCGCCACGGCCCACACGACGGCATTTCCGGAAGCGTCTGCCCTATTGAAACTGAGCGCCAGCGTTCCACCCGGATATCCTGCGTTGCCCTTGCTGAATGGGCTGTTGGACGTGGACACGGACGCGAAGTTGAACTGCGAGGTAGTTCCGCCGCTCTGCTTCCACTGGAAGGAAGCAAGGTCTTCAAACCAGGGCCATGCCACCAACACGCTGGGATTGGATGCCTGCTGCCACAACGCGGGCGTGCGCGGTTCGTCGCACTGTGGGCCGCCGCCCTCCATTGTGGTGCAGGTGGGATTGGACGTAGTCAGCATAAAGTTATTGACCTCGCCGGTGTCACCCGCTTCGCTCTGTCCGAGGGAGCCCTGTAAAAGCACATACCCATCCCCGCGCTTCGACGCGGCGACGAGCATACTGACGCCTGAGCAAATCTGTTGTGGGCAATCATACTTGTTTAGCGAATCGTACCAGTTGTCATCGAAGAGCAGCGTCCCGGTAACCCCCATATCCCAGTCATTAGCATTCAGGTACTCGAAGTAGCCCTGGCCCGACCCAACGGGCGGCGGGACGGCGTCGGGAACGAAGTAGTCGATGGGCCAGAACGGAGCTTGTCCGCTCGTCGTGCTCCATACGTTGGGCATGTTAACTCCCATGACAGCTTCACCGAAGTCGGTGAATTCCTGGACCGAAGTGGTCGGATTCCCCGCGCAGTGATGGGCGCAGCTGGGGCAATACTGGAAGCCACCATTGCCGGAGACGAAGAAAACTTCCTTCTTTGAGTTTGACGCGGGACCGCGTGCCGACATCCAGACGCCTCCGCCTTGACCGCAAGGGTTCGCGAGGTTTGCATTGTAAGCGCCGTTGGGATTCGACGTGCAGGGCGGCTGGCTAGAGGATGTGGTCTCGTTGAAATAGCACTGGGTGATGTACGGCTCTGCGTACGCCTGGTTCACGACGCTGGAGGGGTTCTCGACGTCGAAGGCGAACACCCACCCTTGGTACTGCGTGGTCATCTCGTGGACTGAAGTTCCGAATCCCGCAATCACCGAGCGCTGGTATGTGGTTGTCGAGTAGGTAAGGAGAAGTCCGGGACGTTCGAGTTGGCTGGCTGCGGCAAATAGTTGTTGCGGCCCGTAAGGGCTCATGGTTATGTCCGTGGTGCTGTAGACGATTTCGAGCGGCGGCGTTGGTCCGAGCGTCTGCCCCGTGGTCAGGTTCAGTGAGTTGGTGTACCAATGCTGCAAGCCATTGGCGTTCTGGCAAAGATTGACGACGTACAGGGCCGCGGGGTTCGGCGAAACCGGCGCGGCGTCGATCACGGGTGTGGAGACCACTCCCGCAAAATCCAGGTATCCAAGCTGCTGCGGACCGCTGCCGTTCTTCGGGACGGAGGATCCCAGCGTAAGGCCGACGTCACAATCATGTTTCAGCCCCTTCATGCCCGCCGCATTTGTCTCGTCCCGGTACCAAAGCTTTGTGGGGGTTGAAGTATTGTCGGCGTCGTACGCATAGACCTCGCCGTTCAGCGTGGCGATAAAGGCGACGTTGTGGGTTCCTCCGGCGATGGATAAATTCGGAACATAGAGAGGTTGCGCGTAAGTCGGGTTTTGGGTGAACCCCGTGGGCAGGCCCATTGTGTTTACAGGAAAGGAACCCAGGCGCACGACGCTGGGGACGTTGGCGTTCGTAAACACGTTCTCCAAGGCGTTGGCGTCGGTTCGCGAGTTATCGTACTGCGCTGTTTAGAACGCATATCGGGGTACTGCCCACACACATCGAACTCGCCGGAGGATTCAGTCCCGGATCGCTACTGCTGGCGCCCGTGAGGAGGGGCCGAGGAGTGGTGTAGAGATTCGGTAGACCGGAGCTTAAAGTCGGTCCCGTTGGTTGCGCTTGGGGCAGGGCTGCGACGGCCGCAAGCAGCGCCAGGAAAGCCATCCTAATGCGCATAGGTTCTCCTTGGAATGATGTTCCGCCTTCAGTATGTGCCTGCAGCCAGGAATGTCAAGCGGTTTCGGAGGAATTGGAAATGGTTTGGTTAAAGGCGCAGGACAATGTTCTTAGATTAACGCGAAGTACCTTTGTTTCAACGGCTGTCGCCGATCACGCGTCGCGCTGAGTGGGGATGACAATTGCATGAGTGCTGATCTTGTGGTGATTCGGGCAATTGGCGCCGCGGATACTTACGCTGCAACCCTATACTGGAGCGGCCATTCAGCTCGGGTCGGCCATCTTTGGATGTCTCCGGCAGGCACGTAAGAACGGTTTTGACGAAAGTATCCAGCAAAGCGTGGAGCGCCTGCTAGCTCCGGACAATACGGGACATTGTCACGGGAAATGCGTTTAAAGCCTCCGGTAATCGAGTCTTCGGCTTCGGTCAACTCGGGTCGGCCGTTCAGTTCGTTCTGGATTGCCGGATGAACGCACTGGAGCTCGTGTAGCCGCGCGCTTTCATGGCCTCATTGATCCGATCCCGATCCTTCCGGCTGAGTCTGACTGCGATCCTGGCCCCGCGTGCTGCACTTAGTGTTCTGTCGCATAAAACTGCTCCTTCACCTACTAAGAGGATTTTCGAGACCGATGCCTCATCCTGAAATCACCCGTCAAACGTCTGTTTGACATAACCGTGATTTCGTTTGACGACTCAAAACCATCACTGCGCACCGCTTGCGCCGAAAAAGAAATCAGACGTCGCACGTTTCCTTTATGTTCCACTACGCTGTTGCGGACACGCTTGCAGGCAAAGTCTCGCTCTCGGAATTTGTCGATGGTTGTATTCACACTTTCGAAAAAGGAGCACAGGCGCACGTCGCGCTGCAGAACGACACCCCAGTACCCGCAAAGTGCGGAGCGCTGGACGATTTCGCGACAAAGTACATTCAGAAGTTCAAGAAAGCGGTTACCACCCACGTAAAAGGACTCGGCCAACCCAACGTGACGGCAGCGATCGAGCGACTTTCTCACGGCGTAGCTGAGATCACGTCGCGGTCGAAGCGCCAGGTTCTCCTGGAGGAACGCGATCGTGAATTCCCTGACCGAGCCAAAGTCGATACCTCTGAAGGTCCGCCCGGTGAAAAACGCCAGCTTCAGGAATCCGAAATAGCCGACTCGGCCTTCTGGAAAGACCGCCAGGGCGAGTTCGCAAATTATGCTGATCGTTTGGCCCAGTTGCACGCGTTGTGGGACGTCTCATCGCGCGTGTGGCACCTTTGGTGGGACGCTGCCCCGAACGGCGCCGTGCCTAAGGAGCATGAGAGAGTATTCAGTGCCATAGCCCGCAAAGCCCTCAACAGATTACCCAAGTCACAACGATTGGACGGCGGGGAGCCCTGGCAGAGGTGGCTCGATTTCATGCGGAGGAACGACTGGGGATTCAAAGTGACAGGAAATGTTCGTTGCACAGAGCTCGAATGGGACTTAGGCGTGAAAGATGAAAAGCCATTGGCTCAGATTCGGAAAAAGCAAAGATATACAACCGGAGACGAGGACAAGAACATTTATGAAAGGACCGACACTGGTCGGTTGCGCCGGCTCCGTCCCCGCGAGCTGAGAGGCAGAAGCAGCGAGGACCTTCATAAGTACTTTCACTGGCTCGAAAACGGACGCATCGAGCGTGTGTTCGAATCTTCGGCCAGCTTCTGTGAAGAGCTTGCATCCCGAGCATTTGAATTGGAGATAACGAAAAGTACCTCGGATGGCACGGAATCTAAGGCCGCGCAGAACAAGGCGTCCGTCAAACCCCAAGAAGCTCGCGTTGCGAGAGGCGGACGGCCGCCCGGAGTGGCGATTTTCGGTGAGAAAGTACAAGACCTTCCTCCGAGACCGGAGCTTCGTATTCCCCGAGTCGACTGCGTACTTTCCGAAGACTTCCCGGATTCTGCGCAGAAGCGTTTCTTTGCCGAGCAGGTCCGCGCGATCGAATTCTTGGAGGAGGGCAAGAGTTCGGTTCACTCCAAAAAGGAAGCTGATGCGCTGTTGGTGAATTTCATTCTTCGCCTATTCGCCGCATTCGTTCGAGAGGCGAGTAAACTCGGAACGAGTGGTCTTTGGACCGGCATGCGGTTCCAATCGGAATGTTTAGACTTCCTTGAACAGAGGGCCTCGGAAGCCTGTTTCAAGCTAGATGGCATCATACGCACGGACGTGCAAACTACGATTGAACACTCTACACAATGGAAGCGATACAGACAGCTCCTCCGCAAAATCGCAATATTGCAGTCGCGCAGTGCAGAAAGCTTGTCTAAGCTCGGCGGAGGGGACGATGGCGAGTCCTCGACCCAGAAGCAAAGTCGATCTGAGAGCCATGGAGAGGAAGATTCGAAGATCGCCAAGAGATCTCGTGCGACGACAGTCGCCAAACTCATAGGGGAGTTAGACGTTCTCAGGCCTCAGATGTTTGAGGACGAAAAAGAATACGACAAGCTGCGCATCCAGCATCCCGGCTTCCTCGCTTTCAAGGTCGCAGATCAGAGGCCAGATCTCAAGCTAAAGATCCTCGCGATCAGAGCCTCGGTTCGGCACATTCGTCTAGCGCAGGAGCTTGCCGCCGGACATTACGGGAAATCGCTCTGGACGATTCAGGACGACTGGAAGGATTTCAAACCTGAGGGCTTCAAACGCCCACGATAGCTGCTCCCCAGTTCACCCACTTTTACCCCACCCAAAACCCCACCGAAAACCCCACATAGGTGGGCTTACGATCTGAACAAGAAAAGGTTTTCGTTCTTTATGTCAGATCTCAAAATTAAGCGAATAGCAGCCGGTATTTCAGGCAGCGTATTGTGTGCGAAAGCCCATCTATCGCGCAGCCGTTTAAGCCTCATAGAACGCGGCTTCGGCGCTCACGAAAAGTGACCCACTTCCGCTCAGTTAAAGTGACCCACCTGAAGAACAGGATCTCGGTCTGAGCACGCATTATCATCCACGCCGCAGGCGTGTGCAGTTGTCTGCGAAGATGCGGGGGCTCGATATCATCCGCCGCAGGCGCGTTCGGTTCGTGGTTTGTGGAAGGAGAGACGGAGCTATTGGGCGGGAGTGGAACGCTGGAGTTTGTTGCGCAGGTGCCGAAAGTATTCCGGGCCGATCTTGAGTTGCAGCACTTCATCGATCACCGGTCCGAAGTACGCCAGCGACCGAATCGTCCCGAGCGGCGGCGCATCGGCCGATCTCACCGAACGCCGCGCCGCAGCGAGTATCAATGCGTTCTCGACGGTCGTCAGAGGAACGCCGCGGTCATGCAGCTGAGTCGCAAAAGAACGATCCGCACGCCGAACCACGCCGGCTGTGCCGGGCGTCGCACAATACGCTTCGAGAACCTGCCGCACATACTCGCGCTGCTCCATCCGACCGCGACCCTCAGCCCTGCGGCTCGCGCAGCGACGGACCGTTGATGGTGACGGTGTGGCAGTAATGCCGCACGCGACTCAGCAACGCCTC
>Ga0302324_100016104_pt1 | contig 14928 bp, 9 predicted proteins | sample Palsa_T0_1_FD_201949 | JGI IMG/M metagenome (GOLD analysis project Ga0302324, IMG submission 201949) | Peat permafrost microbial communities from Stordalen Mire near Abisko, Sweden - Palsa_T0_1 | ecosystem: Environmental > Terrestrial > Soil > Palsa > Peat permafrost | place: Sweden: Abisko...
TGCCATACATCTCGGCCACGGCCGAGATCATGTACGCGCCCTTGGATTTACGCTTCATCGGATTCTCGGGTCAGAACTCTCGCCGCCACCAATTTACAACAAAACAACACGGCCACGGATCGTCACAGATTCCCACGGATCAGGAAGCCATATCCGTGTTCACCTGAGCAAATCCATGGCCGATGAACGTCCTACGCCGCTGGTTCGGTCTTCTGTTCCGTCCCAGCCCATCCCTGCGGCTTCAACAAATGATTGACAGCGTAAGCCACAAAGCCCGCCGCGATCAGAATCATGCCAAAGGCGAACGAACTCATGTTCCACACCTGCTCGTGCTCGCTGCGGATGACGGAAAATCCCAGCAAAAGCATGGGTGGGATGCCGATCGCAACCGCGCCGAACAATCCGCCGGGAACGCGGAAGGGCCGTGGCAAATCCGGCTCGCGAAAGCGCAATACAGCGAGCGCCACAAATTCCAGCATCAGGCTAAAACCGTAGAGAAGAATGTCGATCGTTACCAACCGGGCAAAGCCGAGTAGCAGGCATGGAGCCCAGAAGACCGCACAGACCGTGATTGCCACCCACGGTGCCCGCGATCGCGGATGCAGTTTGCCAAAGATACGGGGCAGCATGCCGTCCTCAGCCATGGCTAGAGGCAGGCGGGAGTAGCTCATCACCAGCGCGTTGAACATCCCGAATGCGCTGATCATTCCTCCCAATACCACGCCGACACGCAGCAGCGGTCCACCCATCAGACCCGCGATGTCGGCCCAGGATCCGGTCTCCCATGCCGAGGGAGCCAGCCCGGTCATCCACATGGCGGCGAAGGGAAGGATGTAGCTCAAGGCCACGATCCCTACTGCAACCAGCATAGCTCGCGGATAGGTCCGCTGCGGCCGCTCCACTTCCTTGGCGATGGTCGAGGCGTTGTCCCAGCCCATGTAGTTCCACATGCAGATGAGAAGCCCTCCGAGAATGTCGACGGTCGAAGTGGTCGGCCTGGTCACAGCGTTCGCCAGTGCTCCCATCTTGAACGGCGCGAGCACCACGATGGCCACGAATGGCGCCGACAGCGCGAAAAACAACCACAGGGATGTGAGCGAGACGACTTTCACGCCAGCAATATTGAGGATCGCGCAGGCAATCACCACCGCGAGTCCCACCGTCAGGCCGCGATAGCCTTCCTGAAACCAGGGGAACATGCGGGTCAGGTAGGCCACGAACAGCGTGGGATAAATCGCCATATCGAAGATGGAGGCGACCAGCGAGAGCCAGGCTTCCTGAAATCCCCAAAAGTTGCCCAGAGCGCGACGTACCCAGGCGTAGTAGCCTCCTTCATAAGGCAGGGCGCTTGAAAGTTCGCCGATCATGAAGGCTGTGGGCAGGCTCCAGAGCAGCGGCGTGAGCAGCAGAAGCAGGATGGCGCGTCCATACCCGGCGCCATGAACAATCTCCTCCGTGCCATAGGTTCCGCCCGACACCATAAAGAAGGTGGCGGCCACCAGAGGCCACAGCGTGAGGCGAACGAATTTTTTCCGGTTGGGGACGACGAGAGGTTGGGGGTTTTCGGTTTGTTGACGCGGGGCGCTAGCTGTTGCCAATTTCGATGTCTTCCTCCTCAAACGACTCACTCTCAGCAGCTCCGCAGCGGGCAGGTCGTAACCGAGCTTTCTGGTTTGGTTAGATTCCAGAAATCGCGCTGGAGTTAGTTCGCAGAGTAGAGATTACGGGAATTTTCCACAGATGCAAGAAAATTCTTGAAAATTTTTATCACGGAGAGCAGGTACGGACGTAACCGATCACGATGCCGTGGGCCAGCCAAAGACCAGGTCCTTTGCCCCGCAGCGACCACCCCGTTGCCATGGCGACGCCGCCGATTTTGTGATGCCGCCACAGCCAGCCCGACTCTGTTGCGTTCGAGGTTTTGCAGTTGGCTCCGATCCGGAACCCTAGACTTTCTTCCAAAGTTCTTCCCGCGGATCTTCCGGGTTCAGCTTGGCCAGTTCCCGCAGCAATTCCTTGGTGCGCTCGTCCCGAGGCATGGGCACGGTCACCGTGATTTCGACGATCTCATCGCCCCTGACTCCCTCCTTGGTGGCCGAGGGAACGCCCTTCTCGCGAAGGCGCAGCTTCTGTCCCGACTGCGTCCCCGGAGGAATCTTCAGCAGCGCCCGCCCATCGATGGTTGGAACCTCGATCTTGGCGCCCAGCGCGGCCTCCGTGGCGCCGACCGGGACGGTAAGGTAGATGTCGTCCCCATCGCGCCGGAAGATGGGATGCTCACCGGTGCGGATGATCACGTACAAGTCGCCGGCCGCGCCGCCGTGCGGCCCGGCGTTGCCCTTGCCGGCCAACCGGATGCGTTGCCCATCGCGCGTACCAGCCTTTATGCGGACTTCGATCGGGTCGGTTCCTGTGACCGTGCCTTCGCCGTGGCAGACCGGGCAGGTGGAAATGTTTTTGCCCGTCCCATGGCAGCTCGGGCACGGTACATTAAACTTCATGCGTCCGCCCGTCTGCGTGATCTGCCCCGTCCCGTCGCATTCGGGACACTTTCCCGGCGCTTCAATGTAACCCTGCCCGTGGCAATTCGAGCATACATCCTGGCGCGAAATGTTCAGCCGCATCACGCCGCCGCGTATTGCCGTCCAGAAGGGCACGTTGACCTGATATTCAAGATCAGCACCCTCTTCGGGGCCAGCCTCAGCCGCCGCCGCACCGCGCCCGCCGCCAAAGATTCCCGAGAAGATGTCGCGGAATCCGCCGCCACCGCCTCCGCCGCCACCACTTCGCCGCCCTCGACTCGCGCCGTCCGCCAGATCCGAGAAATCAAACCCGCTGAAATCAAAGGGAACACCCTGGCCGCCCGCCGGGCCCGCGCCGCCGCCTGGAGATCCTCCAGGAAACCCGCCCGCACTGCCGCCCGCCCGCGAATAGGCTTCCGCCGTAGCCGGATCAATGTTGTCGGAGTAAAACCCGACTTGGTCGTAAATCTTGCGTTTCTTGGGATCGCTGAGGACGTCGTTGGCCTCGGAGAGCGTCTTGAACTTCTCCTCCGCCGACTTGTCCCCAGGATTAACGTCCGGATGGTACTTGCGCGCCAGCTTGCGAAACGCCTTGCGAATCTCGTCCGCCGAGGCGGACTTCTTCACGCCTAGAACGTCGTAATAGTCCTTTTTGGAGGTCGTTGCCATCTCGATTCATGACGTTTGTCATCCTGAGCGAAATTTCTGCCCGCGAGGCGGGCGGTGAAGCAGTCGAAGGACCCCTACCCTCGCTCGATGACATACCCTCAACTGGGATAGGGATCCTTCGACTCCGTGGGTGCTTCGCTTCCCGCAAGCACCCACTCCGCTCGGATGACAGGTCTCAGAAGCTTACTTCTTGTCTTCCACGTCCACGTACTCGGCGTCGATCACGCCTTCGTCTTTTTTCTGACCGCTGCCGTCCGCGCCCGAAGCCGCACCGCCCCCATCCGAGGGAGAGCCGCCCGGCCCAGCTCCCGCCCCCGGAGCCTTCGCCTGCGCTGCCTTATACATTTCCTCGGCCAGCTTGTGCGAAGCCTTGGTCAGGCTCTCGCGGGCCTTATCCATCTGCGCCTTGTCGTTCGACTCCAGGGCCTTCTTGGCGTCGGCGACGGCGTTCTCAACGTCTCCACGCTCCGAGCCCGAGATCTTGTCGCCGTTCTCGCGCAGCATCTTCTCGACGTTGTAGACCATGCTGTCGAGCTGATTCTTGGCTTCAATCGCCTCACGCTGTGCCTTGTCCTCGGCCGCATGCGCGTCAGCTTCCTTCGCCATGCGCTCGACCTCTTCCTTCGACAGACCCGAAGACGACGTAATCGTAATCTTCTGGTCCTTGCCCGTGGCCGTGTCTTTCGCGGTCACGTTCAGGATGCCGTTGGCGTCAATGTCGAACGTCACCTCAATCTGCGGCACGCCCCGCGGAGCCGTCGGAATTCCCGTCAGATGGAACTTACCCAGCGTCCGGTTCTGCGACGCCATCGGACGCTCACCCTGCAGCACGTGCACCTCGACCGACGTCTGATTATCCGCCGCGGTCGAGAACGTCTCCGTCTTCTTGGTAGGAATCGTCGTGTTACGCGGGATCATCGGCGTAGCCACCCCACCCAAAGTTTCGATCGACAAAGACAACGGAGTCACGTCCAGCAGCAGCAAATCCTTCACTTCGCCGCCCAGAACGCCACCCTGAATCGCCGCACCCACCGCGACCACTTCATCGGGATTCACCCCCTTGTGGCCTTCCTTGCCAAACAGCTCTTTTACCAAAGCCTGAATGCGAGGCATGCGAGTCTGTCCGCCCACCAGCACCACTTCTTGGATCTTGCCGGCATCGACGCCCGCATCTTTCATGCACTGTTTGCAGGGACCTACCGAGCGCTGAATGATGTCTTCCACCATCGATTCCAGCTTGGCCCGCGTCAGCTTCTTCACCAGATGCTTCGGACCGCTGGCATCCGCCGTAATGAACGGCAGGTTGATCTCGTGCTCCATCGTGGTCGAAAGCTCGATCTTTGCCCGCTCGGCCGCATCCCGCAGACGCTGCAACGCCATCTCGTTGCCCTTGCCACGCAGGTCGAGCCCTTCATCCTTCTTAAACTCATCGATCAGCCAGTCGACGATCCGCTGATCCAGATTGTCGCCGCCCAGGTGCGTGTCGCCATTGGTAGCCTTCACCTCAATCACGCCCTCGCCTACCTCGAGGATCGAGATGTCGAAAGTGCCGCCGCCAAAGTCATATACGGCGATCGTCTCGTCCTTAGTCTTGTCGAGCCCATAAGCCAGCGCCGCCGCCGTGGGCTCATTGATAATGCGCTTCACGTCGAGCCCGGCAATCTGCCCGGCATCTTTCGTGGCCTGCCGCTGCGCGTCGTTAAAGTAAGCGGGTACGGTGATCACCGCCTCGGTAACTTTCTCGCCGAGATAGTCTTCCGCCGCCTTCTTCAGCTTCTGCAAAATCAGCGCCGAGATCTGCGGAGGCGTGTACTCCTTACCCTGCGCCACTACCGCCACGTGGTCGCCCGATTTCACCACCTTATAGGGCACCATCTTGATCTCTTCCGTCACTTCGTCGAAACGCCGCCCCATAAAGCGCTTGATCGAATAAACCGTGTTCTCCGGATTGGTGATGGCCTGCCGCTTCGCCACCTGTCCCACCAACCGCTCCCCAGTCTTGGTAAACCCAACCACGGACGGAGTAGTCCGTCCTCCTTCTTCATTCGCGATCACTTTGGGCTCTCCACCCTCCATCACCGCGACACAAGAATTGGTCGTTCCAAGGTCAATTCCAATAATCTTGGCCATAACAGTCTCCTCTTGATGCAAATAAGTGCTTTGTAATCAATGTTTTTTTGATTGCCAACAAACCCATGCTAGGACCTGAGCGGGATGCTGTCAAGGATTAGATGCAAAAAGACGAAGATCAGACGCAGGACCTTCTTATGTCTATCCCAATTTTCTCTTTATACCTTGGGCGGATCAAGAGCGACGGGCCGACCACCGCACTCCTGGGACATCGAACTGAGAACTGCTACTCGATCTCCGGCCGCCAAATCGGCTCCCCGCCCAGCGAATAATAGAAGCCCCAACCGGCCAGCGCCACCACGCTGAGCAGAGCCAGAACGGAGGTCGTCATGTACCAGGCCGAGAAGTCGGCGGTGAACGGGACATTGCTCAGCATATCGACGGTGAAAATCGCGCAAGCCAGCGGCACCAGCCCGAAGCGAAAGACGATCAGCACGGCAATGGCATAGACCAGAATCTCCGTCGGCAGTTCCACCGCCACATAAGAGGAAGTAAGTCCCCGAGGCAGCGCGTTGAGGGCAACAAACGCGACGGCGGCCAGCCAGTCCTTGCGCAACACGACCTTCAGCACGAACAGTTGAAAGAAGAACTCCAAAGTTCCCAGAATCGAAGCAGGAATTTGCGTCAACCACGCTCCCAGCGCATGGCGAGCGCCCGCCAGGTATTCGGTTTGATAAAGTTGCGGGGAAGCTCCCATGTGCATCATGGCGATATAACGGACCTGGAAGATGAGAAGCCAGACCACCCCCAGCATCACGCCGAACAGAATGTCACGGCCCACCAGCGGATCGCGAAACTGTCCCGAAAGCAGGCGGGTCCACGAAACCATGGTCTGTGGCCAGCGCCGCCGCACCCAGGGTTCGAGCGCAAGATACAAAATCCAGGTCAGCCCGGAAAGAAACAGGCCGGAACTTACTGCCAGCACAAACAAATCGAACATGTCGATGCTGGGGACGAGGTGTGCCCGGCACAGCCACAGAAGTATCTCCAGTGCAAACATGATCGAAGCCAGCCGGAAGGCGCCCTCCCTGTCGCCTCGCCCCTGGCGGTAATTCCGCCGCGCCAGATAAATGGCCCCACACAACAAAGACAGCACGAAGGCGAGCAAAAGGACGTGACGCACTTTCTTTGCTGTCGAATCCTCCGGACTCTTCATACGTTCCGGCTTGGTCCAATCGCCGCTAAGGGAGAAGAAAACAGGCTTGCCGTGCCACGAAGCGGCTTCGACGCGCAGGGGGCGTATTGTCCCCGGCCAGGTTCCGGTCCACGCCATGCGCGTGTCGGAGGCGCCCAGCGAGTTCCATGCCGGCTCCGCCTTCTGAAACTTCGTGGGATCAAGCCCCGCCTCGGTGAAAAGCAAGTTCCAGTCGAACGCCGCCGATGGTCGGCCCGGATCTTCTTTCTGCAACGGGATCGCCTGGAAATAAGTGAGTTGACCCTGAGGATCGAGTTCCAGGTTGATCATCCCCGAAAGAACCGTCGGAGGATCGTCGCTCACCACGATCCCGGGGTTGAGCAGGTCTCGAAAACCCTTTGCCATCATGTCCCCGGGACTCTGGCGGTACCAGTAGCGCAACAGGGAAGGCCGCGCGGCGAGCACGGCATCCCAGTTCGGACGGGGCTTGTCGTTTTTCTCCACGTACTCCTGGAAAGTGTCGTCGTTATCGAGGCCAAAGGCGCTATCGCCAGGCCGCTCCGGGTATCCCAGCCGGACGATAATCTCGCGCGCTTTTCGCGTGAGCACTTCGGGCGTCAATTCCAGCTGCATCTTCTCGAGCGCACCGTAATGAGCCGACAGAAAGGTGCTCAGACCCAACGCCAGCAGCACCGCAGCGAGGCAAGCGACGGCGATTCCTGGGCGAAGGCCGGCGGTTTCGCCAGATGCAGCCACCATCTGCGGGGAAGGCGTTTCACCCGCCGCCAAAGCCGCCGCCAGTGGATCACCGCCGGGCAGAGCGGCGGCTACGCTGAGAACCGTCGCGGGACGGGCCGAGGGCTCGGTCTCGAGACAGCGGAGGATGACGCGCTCAATGACTGGATTGAGATCTTTGACCACAGACGACGGCCGGCTCAGAGTTCTATCGCCGCGCGCGCGCGAGTTCTCGGCCGATGTTTCGGAGAGGGCGTGCTTGCCGGTAAAGACTTCGTACAACACAAGTCCCAGAGAATAGATGTCACTGCGTGTACTGACTTCCTTGCCTGCCAGTTGCTCGGGCGCCATATAGGCAGGAGTTCCGCTGCGCACCTCGGCCCCCTGGATCTGATCGGCGACTCCCGCCAAACCGAAATCGGTGATCACCACCTGGCCCCGTCCGTCGAGCATGATGTTGGCCGGTTTCAAGTCGCGGTGGAGCACTCCTTTGGCGTGAGCTGCCGCCAATCCGGCACAGAGTTGGCGCGCAATGTCGAGGGCTTTGTCTTCAGGCAGCCGACCGATGCGCCGCAGCAGCGAAGCTAGATCTTCTCCGTCGACATACTCCATGGTGAAGAAGGTGTGGCCCTCTACGTCTCCCACGTCGTACACGCGGCAAACGTTGGGGTGCGAGACGCGCCGCGCCACCCGCACCTCATTCTTAAAGCGCTCCAACAACCCTTGATTGCGAGCGGCTTCGTCGGGCAGAAACTTGAGAGCCACCGGTTGGCCGAGCGTGAGGTCATCGGCGCGGTAGACCTCACCCATGCCGCCTTTGCCGACCAGAGCAATAATGCGGTAACGGCCGTCGAGCAGGCGGCCGGGGAGAAATCGCCCTTCGCTCAAGCATTCGGCGGAGCTGGTGGACCGGGACGAGGATACGGATGCGGGCAGTGGCGGCAGAGGCGAAGGTGCCGTGGCGAAGTCGAGCGTGGCCGCGTCGTCCGGATGGACGGCGGGCGCGCCGCAGGCCGAGCAGAAGCGTCCGGTTGCCGGAACGTCAGTACCGCAGGATGAGCACGCGGGCATGATTTTTCACTACAGTCTACCGCTTTGGGAGCGAAACATGTTCTACGGAATGCGTCCGCCATGGTGGTCTGAGCTGGGTTCGAAAGAAAGTCAAAGTCCCCACCTTTTCGCTCAAGAACGCGAAAGGATGGGGACGCGCCTTTGGTAATTCGGATGGCGGAAGCAGGCGGTGCCGCTTCTGGCCAGTTACTGCTTCTCCATCGCATACGCCATTGTGGTCCCGTGCAGCTTATCGTTGTAGTCAACGTGGATTGACTTGCCATCGGAAGAAACTGTCATCTTTGCGACGCCAACTAGTTTCCCGTCCCGCTTGCTGGTTTCCTCAATGGTGTCCTGTCCGATCCGTTTCAACGTAACCATGGTGTGGCCCGGGTCTCCCTGGATCGGGTATTCTTTGCCGTCGAACTTCGCGTCATAGCTGTTGCCGTTCAGGTCCGACATCTTCAGTCCGTCCGCCGTTCCCTGATAGGTTACGGTGAGGCCGTTGTTGGAGATAGTGTTGTACTTCTGAATGCGCCACGATCCCGACACGGGATGCGAACCGGCTTCGCCTGGCTTCACTCGCGTGTAGGTGGCCTCTCCCGTCACCGGCTGCGTGCCGGTCGTATCCGTGAACTTGGTGTTCATGGTTTTTCCGTCGGCCGAGACGTTTTCCTTGTCGGTATACGTGACCTTCCCGTCTTTCTTTTCGATGATCTCAACCGAGCTGGCATTTACCACGTTCACAGCAATGGTGTCGTAGTAAGGATGCCCCGCGACCTTCTGATCGGTCCCGTCAGCTTTTGCCGAGACCTTCGGAACGCAGGTCAGACACTCATACATGTTATTGCTCAACGAGTATTGTTCGGGCTTGGTGGGAAGTTTGACGGTGTCAAGTTTTGCCACCCAGGTTCCGTCGAACGGGGTTTGGGCAAACAGCGTTGCCGGTGCGACGAGCACCAGCGCTAGCAGTAGTTTTTTCATGGAGCACCTTTCCAAATGAGATTTGGCAGCCCAGCGAAGGGGTCCCCGACCACATCGGAAAAGTTTGTGTTGGGCTGTCGATTGGGACGGGAGAATTGTAGCGCGGCTGGCACTTCTTTGTCTCCGTAGCGTTTAAGGTCTCGTTGTTCGGTGTCAGGTCTCAGCCCGAAGCCTGAGACCCAACACCAGAGACCTGTTGTATTACCATCCAGACGATGACTTCGCCCTTCCGACGATGGCTGCGAGATCCGCTTTTCCTGTTGTGTCTGGCAACAGGGCTGCTCACCTTCGTGGTGCAATCGGGCGAGTTGGGAACGGCCGATACGACGCACCGGCTTCAAACTGCGCACTGGCTGTGGACTTCCGAGCCGCAGGTATTTCCCTACGAGTATCCCGAGTTCGGTCTGCACGGCCGTGGAGGCCGGCTCTATAGCTGGTATGGCATTGGACAGTCCCTGCTGATGCTGCCTCCCGATCTGGTGGGCAGTTGGATCGCGCACTGGAACATTTTTTCTGAATACGGCGATGATCCGGCGGTGCGCAGCATCGTGGTCAGCTACAGCACCAGCATCCTGGTGAATGTGCTCACCGCGCTGGTGGCGTTTCGCCTGCTTCGCCAATTGCGATTCAGCGTGCGGGAAGCGGTGCTGGGCGTGCTGGCGCTGATGTTCTTGACCACGCACCTGCACTACACGCAGAACATGATGGAGAACAATTACATCATGCTGCTGACGCTGGCCGGATTTTCTTTTCAATATGAATGGCTGCGGACGGGAAGCAAGCGCGCGCTGTGGGTGGGTTGCGCCGCGCTTGGGCTGAACTTGCTGACGCGGCTCACCGCCGGCCTGGATCTAGTGGCCGGCGGAGTTTTTCTTCTGCTCGTGCTTTGGTTGGAACAGCGGCGAGGGCGCGAACTTTGGCGGCGGTTTGTACCTTATTGCAAGGTCGCCGCTCCCGTCTATGCGGTATTCCTGCTGGTGGACCGGCTTTACCAGTTCTACCGTTTTGGATCGTTTACGAAAACCTACTTATCGACCTTTGCAAAGGAACAGCGATTGGCGGACCCGACGCTGCCCGCGAACTTTCCCTGGAGCACTCCTTTTCACGAAGGCTTCTTGGGTGCGCTGTTCAAGCCAGAGAAGTCGATCTTTCTTTTCGATCCTCTTCTCGTACTGGCCATTCTGCTGCTGGTAGTGTTGTGGCGGCGCTTGTCGCCGGAGGTCCGAGCCTATGGCTTGACCACGCTTCTGTTGCTGCTCGGCTACATCAGCTTTTATGCGCGGTACACCTTCTGGGCGGGAGACTTTGCCTGGGGTGATCGTTACGTTTCGACGTCGGTGGAACTGGCGGCGTTGCTCGCCGTGCCCTTGTTGCTCCGCCATCGCGGCGATGTGAGCGCGTGGATCTGGCGTGCTGGAATTGTGCTCGTCGCAGCCAGCCTTGTCATTCAGCTTGCTTCGCTTGCCTTCTGGCTGCCGCTGGAGATTTACCAGATGGAGACGCTGGGCCATCCTACGTTCGTCATTGCGCTGCGCGCGAAGAACATTGTGGCGTTTGCACTCGGGAAGATGGATGCCTGGAGATTGAACACCGAGGCCATGCACTGGGATCCCTGGGATTACGTTCACATCACGACCTGGAATTTTCTGCCGTTTCTGCTGCGAAGGGTAGGAGCCGCGCCGGGTTGGGTGGTGAATACCGCGTTTGCCATATGGATTGCGGCGATTGTGGCGCTGGCTTGGGTGCTCGGACAGCTGCGCAGTGCTCTGCGAGAATACGCGCCCAACCACCAGTAATTCGAGATCAGACCGCCTCAATCGTATTTTTCGTAGAGGATCGACTTACGATCCCAGCCCAGCCACTTCAGGAGTTCACGGTTCGCTTTCACCATCTTGTCGAGTCCGCAGATGTAGGCGGGCGTATCCGTCCGGTGTGGCGCGATGCTCGCAACATGTCCCTGAACGTATCCGCGCAAGCCTCGCCACTGTGAACTGCCGCGGCTCAGTGTCGGCAGGTAGTGAATGTTGTGGTGTTGCGCAGCAAGTCGCAGGAACTCGTCATGGTAGTAGATGTCTTTTTCGTAGCGGCTGCCAAATAAAAGCGAGAGCTCCTTTCCCTGATGCCGTAACTCATCGGCCAGCAGCCAGTGGAGCATCGAACGGAAGGGAGCGACGCCCGTGCCGGTCGCGACGAAGATCGTATCGCGCATCGGTGGCCGCGGAATAAAATCGCCGAATGGTCCCTGACACCGAATCTCCTCGCCTTCTTTTATATCGCACAGAAAGTTGGACATGAAGCCGTCCTGCACGCGATTGAGGCAGAGCGTGAAGCGCGGATCCTCTCCTGGCGGTGAGGCGATGGAGTAAGCGCGCGTGAGTTTCTCTCCCTGGGGCTTGACTTGTTGGAACGACAGCCACTGACCCGACACGAACCCAAAGCTCTTCATGCCGATCATTTCGAACTCCAGGTGTTTTGTGAGTTCCGATAGAAGCATGGAGCGCACGAGGCGTGCAACGTGAGTTTGAAAGGCAGCCACGGCTATGTAGATGAAGGTCAACCCAGTGAAGAAGCGAAACTTACGATGGCAGGAGGCTTCTACTCCACGGTCACGGACTTAGCCAGGTTCCTTGGCTGATCCACATCGCATCCACGGCGCACGGCAATGTGATAGGCCAGCAACTGCAGAGGAACGATTTCGAGAATCGGCGCGAGCTCTTCCGGTGCGGCCGGAACGTAGAGGACGTGATCGGCGGCGTCTTTGATTTCTTCGTCGCCTTCGGTGGCGAGCGCGATGACGACGCCGGAGCGAGCTTTGACTTCCTTGAGGTTTGACATCGTCTTCTCGTAGCGCACCATCGAGCCAGGGTTGCTGGCGTCCCGAGTGGCGACGATGACCACCGGGAGATTCTCGTCGATCAGGGCGTTCGGACCATGCTTCATCTCGCCGGCAGGATATCCCTCGGCGTGGATGTAGGAGATTTCCTTGAGTTTGAGCGCGCCTTCGAGGGCGATGGGATAGTGAATGCCGCGGCCGAGGAAGAGAAAATCCTGGGCGCGTTGGAATCGCTTGGCCAGGTCTTCGCATTTTTCGTCGTGGGTGAGGATGTTTTCCAGTTTGCCGGGAATGAGCGTAAGTTCCTCGGCCGCCGTGCGGGTTTGCTCCGAGGCCATGGCACCGCGCACCTGCGCGAGATAAAGAGCGAACAGATAAAGAGCCGTGAGTTGGCAGGTGAAAGCCTTGGTGGATGCCACGCCGATCTCAGGGCCGGCGTGGGTGTAGATGGTTCCGGCGGCTTCGCGAGTGATCATGGAGCCGACTACGTTGCAGATGGCCAGCGTGTGCGAGCCTTTGGCTTTGGCCTCGCGCTGGGCGGCGATGGTGTCGGCGGTTTCACCGGATTGCGAAATCACGAGAGTGATGGTGTCCGGGTTGACGATCGGGTCGCGATAGCGCCATTCGCTGGCGTAATCGACCTCGACCGGGACGCGGGCGAAACTTTCGATCATGAACTTGCCGGCTTGTCCGGCATGCCAACTGGTGCCGCAGGCCACGATGTTGATCTTTTTCGCAGCCCGGAATTCGGCCTCGCTGATCTGCATCTCGTCGAGGAAGATGTGGCCGGTGTCGAGCGAAATGCGTCCTAATGTGGTATCGCGGACGGCGCGCGGCTGCTCATAAATCTCCTTGAGCATGAAGTGCTTGAAGCCGCCCTTTTCCGCCATAATCGGGTCCCAGGTCACGTGCTGCACCTGGCGCTGGATGGCTTTTCCGTCGAAATCGGTAAGTTGCACGCCCTGCGCCGTGACCACGGCAAGGTCGCCATCGGCTAGAAAGAAAATGTCGCGCGTGTGATAGAGAATCGCGGGGACGTCGGAGGCGACAAAATATTCGTCGTTGCCGAGACCCACCACCAGAGGAGGTCCGTTGCGCGCGGCCACGATCTTATTGGGCTCGTCGACCGAAATGACGGCCATGGCGAAGACACCGCTGAGTTCCTTCACCGTGCGGCGGACCGCTTCTTCCAGGCTGGGATGGTGGCCGTTGCCGGTTTTGAAAAGATGCTTTTCGATCAGGTGAGCAATGACTTCGGTATCGGTTTCAGTGGAGAACTTGTGGCCTTCTTCGATCAGCTTTTTTTTCAGGCTGAGGTAGTTCTCGACAATGCCATTATGTACGACGACGATCTTTCCCGTGCAGTCGCGGTGAGGATGAGCGTTTTCTTCGGTGGGGCGTCCATGCGTTGCCCAACGGGTATGGCCGATGCCGTAGCTGCCCTCGAGCGGCTTGAGGCGGATGACTTCTTCCAGGTTGCGCAGCTTGCCTTCGGCGCGGCGTAGCTGCAGCTTGTCCCCATTGCCGGCAACGGCAATTCCAGCCGAGTCGTAACCGCGGTACTCAAGCCGCCTCAGTCCCTCGATGATGATCGGGACTACCTGTTTTTTACCGACATATCCAACAATTCCACACATGCGGAAACTCCAGAAAATTCAGTCTGCCAGGGAGCAGCGAAACTCTTCAATCACCGGGTTGGTAAGCACTTCGCGCGCAATGCGCTCCACTTCGGTTTTTGCGTCTTCACGGCTTAACCCGCCATCCAGCGTAAGTTCGAAGTACTTTCCCTGGCGGACGTCCTCCAGACCCTTGTAGCCCATCTTCTTGAGCGCACCCTGGATGGTCTTGCCCTGAGGGTCGAGGACGCTGTTCTTGAGGGAGACGTAGACATAGGCTTTCATGGGGATAAAGCCATTATACGGCAGGGAGATTGCGCGGCGCAGGAACCCAAGTCCGCGAGCGTAACCAGACCTCAGCCTAGTCGGACGATCTGCTCGTCGAGAACTGCCAGGGCTTGCTCCAGAATCCTTCGATAGCGCGGGTTTTCTGCCGAGTGGAGCTGCTCCAAAGTCCGGCTGCGGGACAGCTTCAGTCCTTCCCTGCGAGACTCGATTGCTCTTTGTTCGGGCGTCAGGAGACGTTTGGGTTCCTGGGTGGACGAGCCGGCATCGTCTTGCTGAAGTTCAACCGACTTACTCTCCCACCCGCGTGCCACAGGAAGGATTATACGCCCGGCACCGGAATTCTCCGGGAGCAGAGGTAAAGCGGGAAACTCACAGGCCGAACAGTTCGCGCAGCCGTCTTGTTTGCGCCCGGCTGACTGGAATCTCGCTTTGCTTCTTATCGTCCATGCGCAACTGATACGAACTCTTGAACCAGGGCACGACTTCGCGGATGCGATTGATGTTCACCAGGTAGGAGCGGTGAGCGCGCCAGAACAAGCCAGGATCGAGGCTCGCGAGTAGTTCCTCCAAAGTGCGGCAGTTCGAATGCCCCTCCATGCCCGAGGGGCCAGCCGTGACCACCGTAATCACGCCGTCCTCGATGGAGGCATAGCAGATTTCCCTTTGGTCCACGAGAAACATTCGCCCCAAGGCCTTGAGCAGGATTTTCGAGGTTTGAGGTTTTGGCGCCTGCAGCATCCGCACCAGGGTCTCGATCTTCTCCGCCGGCAAACCCTCAGTCCCCTGCTGGGCGCGGGCCTTCTGCACCGACAGCGCGACGCGTTTCTTGTCGAACGGCTTCAGGAGATAATCGACCGCGTTGACCTCGAACGCCTTGACCGCATACTGGTCAAAAGCCGTGGCGAAGACGATCTTGGGCAGGGGAACCTTCTTGTCGAGAAGCTTCTTGATGACGCCGAATCCGTC
>Ga0302324_100016107_pt1 | contig 14926 bp, 13 predicted proteins | sample Palsa_T0_1_FD_201949 | JGI IMG/M metagenome (GOLD analysis project Ga0302324, IMG submission 201949) | Peat permafrost microbial communities from Stordalen Mire near Abisko, Sweden - Palsa_T0_1 | ecosystem: Environmental > Terrestrial > Soil > Palsa > Peat permafrost | place: Sweden: Abisko...
CGGAGTGCTCAGGTCCGCCGCATCTCCTGGGTCCGTGGGGTTCGGCCGGCCTGGGGGGCGGTGCGAGTGGCCTCCTCATGACGCCACTCCGGGCCGGCCACCAGCTCACGCCGTGTGCGGCTCGCTTTCTGTTTGCCCTTTAGAAGCAAACGCCCGCTAAGCAGCAAAAAGCCCGGCGTTCGGCCGGGCCATGCGATTCCATTTTCGGCGGTAGTTATTTGATCTTCGCCTCGCGAAACTCGACGTGTTTCTTGGCGACCGGATCGTATTTCTTCTTGACCAGTTTGTCGGTCATGGTGCGCGAGTTCTTGCGCGTCACGTAATAAAAACCCGTGTCGGCGCTGGACACGAGCTTAACCTTGATTGTTGTGGCTTTGGCCATGATCGAACCTCGATATCATTCCTTGTTGGCCGCCAAACTAGTGTGGCGGTTCAGAAGTCCGCACCACTTCGCCGGCACCTTATCATGCGGACTTCTGAACCAAAGCCACACTAGATCAATAACTTGCTAGTGTCCCTTTGATTCCGAAGTTCGCACATGAGATTGCCGCTTGGTCATGCGAACTTCAGAATCGGGACACTAGTCGCGAAGCCGGCAAAGTCAAGAAAGGCCTCATGCCCACGCGCAACGAGGGTCACAACACCTCGCGGATAAAGCGCTTATGCACCATGTGGTAGAACGGCACGGGATGATCATGGCTCATGCCGGCAGCGATGCGTTCCTTCAGTTCTTCGAGCGCTACCGCGGTGATGGTGGGAATATCGAGCTTGCGGGCCTCGTCAATCGGTAACCACACGAGTTCGACGAGCTCCGCCTGGGGCCCGACAAATCCCTCGGCGCGATGGATCACCGCCGAAATGTCGGCGGCGAAGAAACGGCTGTCAAAACGTCGCGGCCGCCGCGGCGGCGTGATCGCCCGGAAGACAAAATGGATCGGGCTTAAATCCGGAAGCACGCCGAAATCGGCGAAGGCCTGCCACTCGCCCGCCGGCGTCGAGATTTTTCCGTTGGTCTTGACGCCGAGCATCAATCCGGTTTCCTCGTAGGTTTCGCGCACGGCAGCGAGCGCAAGGGCCGCGGCCTTGCCCGCGCTTGGCCGTCCGGCCCGTCGCATCAGTAGCTCGGTAGCGCGTTGGTTGAGCGGGGCTGCGACCGGCATCGAGCGATCGGTGGGTTCGACGCGCCCGCCCGGGAAGACGAATTTGCCGGGGAGGAACCGATGGCTCTCGTGCCGCCGTCCCAGCAGAACTTTCGGCACGGCTTGATTGCGGTCGATCAGGATCAGGGTGGCCGAATCTCGCGGCCTCACATTGGCAAACGATCGATCGCGGGCGGCTTCAGTCAGGCGGCTGGTTCTGTCGGCCGTTGCGTCGCTCGGTGGCGTCGATGGTTCGTCGCTCATCTGGCTCTGCCACGCTTTCCCTGCCGCTTCGCCCGCTGCTGGGCTTTTGGCGGCGGTGACGGCTTATGTCTTTCACGTCGATGCGTCGAGGCGCCGGCGTTACCCACGAGCTTAAATCGCAGCGCGCCGGCAACCGGCGCCGCCTCGACCAATTCGACCGTCACCGGATCGCCGAGCCGATAGGTCGCCGAGCGGCCGACAAAGGCGTGGCTGGTTTCGTTGAAACGGAAATACTCATCCCCGATATGGCGCGCCGGAACTAAACCGTCGGCGCCGGTTTCGTCGAGCTCAACGAACAGTCCCGCGCGGGTCACGCCGGAAATATGCGCGTCAAAAATCGCGCCGACACGGTCGGCCAGGAAATGTGCAATCAAACGGTCGGCAGTTTCACGCTCGGCCTTCATGGCGCGGCGCTCGGTCGCCGAGATGTTTGCCGCCACTTCGGCGAGCGATCGCGCGTCCATATCGGGTGCGAGGCCGTCGGAACCAAGCTTGAGCGCTCGGATGATTGACCGATGGACAATCAAATCGGCGTATCGGCGTATCGGCGAAGTGAAATGGGCATAGCGGCGCAGGTTGAGACCAAAATGGCCGAAATTCTCCGGCGAATATTCCGCCTGCGCCTGACTGCGCAACACCACCTCGTTGACCACGCGCTCGGTATCGCGGCCCTTCACCATTTGCAGGATGCGGTTGAACGCATCCGGGCGGAGTGCCCCGCCTTTGGCGATGGAAATATCGAGCGTCGCCAGAAACTCCCGCAACGCAGCGATCTTCTCCGGGGACGGCTCGTCGTGGACGCGATAGATCAGAGGGACGTGGCCGCGCTCGCAAGTTTCCGCTGCCGCCACGTTGGCAAGGATCATGAACTCTTCTATCAGCCGATGCGATTCAAGCCGCGCCGGCATGACAATACGATCGACCGTGCCGTCGGATTTGAGCAGGATCTTGCGTTCCGGCAAGTCGAGATCGAGCGGGCCGCGTTCGTCGCGCGCACGGCTCACGGCGCGGTAAGCGGCATAAAGCGGCTCAAGAATGGGTTGAACGAGAGGCTCCGTCACTTCATCAGAGCGACCGGTGACGGCAAGCTGCGCTTGTTCGTAATGAAGGCGCGCCGCGGAGCGCATCAACACGCGATGGAAGGTGTGTGAACGTTTGCGGCCATCGGTGCCGATCACCATCCGCACCGCGAGCGCCGGACGGTCTTCATGCTCGCGCAGCGAGCACAGCTCGTTGGAAATGCGCTCCGGTAGCATCGGTACGACCCGATCGGGAAAATAGACTGAATTGCCCCGTTCGACGGCGGCGCGGTCGAGCGCGGAACCCGGGCGCACGTAATAGGCGACATCGGCAATGGCGACCGTGACGATAAAGCCGCCACGGTTGTGCGGATCCGGATCGGCCGACGCGTGGACCGCATCATCGTGGTCTTTGGCATCCGGCGGATCGATGGTGACGAACGGAATCTTCCGCCAATCCTCGCGGCCGTCGAGGGTCGCCGGAGCGCATGCGTCTGCTTCCGCAAGCGTCGCGGGCGAAAATGTATGCGGAATACCGTGAGCGTGAATGGCGATGAGGCTAACGGCCCGCTCGCTCTTTAGCGATCCGAGCCGTTCAACGACCGAGGCGGACGGCAAACCGAACCGGCCATGCTGTGCGACCTCGACAGCGACGAGATCGCCGTCGGTGGCGCCCGCAGTGTCGCTCGCCGCGATTGTGAGTTCACGGCCGAGTTGCTTTTTCTCGATCGGCACCAGGCGTCCGCCGCCGCCGGGCATTCCACGAAAGATTCCGAGCGCCCGGTGCTTGGCGCGATCGATCAGCTTGAGGACGCGCGCCGTTGTCTCTTCGTTACCGCTCCGTTGGATGCTTAAGAGCGCCCGGTCGCCAACACCGGGCGCGGCGTGGCCTCCACGACGCGAAACCGCAACGTGGATGACCGGCGCAGCGCCATGCGCGGCTTCGTCCCATTCGGTCGGGCGGGCCAAAAGTTCGCCGTCGCTGTCGCGGCCGACAATGTCGGCAACCACCACCGGCGGCAACGTGCCGCTCTGATGCAATCGCTTGCGCTGCCGTTCAATATGACCGCCATCGGCGAGTTCCCGCAGCATACGTTTCAGCGTCGCGCGGTCCGCGTTTTTGGCGCCAAATGCGCGCGCGATCTCGCGGGTGCCGACCTTGCCGGTATGCTCGCGGATAAAGGTGAGGAGCTCCTCCCGCGAGGGGAGGGAAGAGGTGCGTTTCATAGGCGGCTCATTGGCCGTATCCGCGGCCACAGCCGTCGTTACTCGGCAGCGGGCGGGGACTTTCGTGCAGGCTTGGTATCGGTAGATCTTTTCTTTGCTGTCGCCGCGCCGCGTCGTTTCGAGGACGCCTTGATGTGCCGCGCCGTTCCAGGCGAGGGCCGCGGCGTCTTGCGCGGGCGAGCGTGTGGCGCCGGCCCGCTCGAGGACCTGGCGTCGAGGAGGGCGACCGCTTCGGCGAGCGTGACGGTCTCGGGCGTCTTGTCGCGCGGCAGCGTGGCATTCACGCCGTTATGGCTGACATAGGGTCCGTAGCGGCCGTTCTTTGCCACCACCGGCCCGCCTTTGTCCGGGTGGTCGCCAAGTGAGCGGCCGGGGTCGGCGCCGAAGCGGCGAAAACGCGACGGCTTGGCGCGTTTTTCGGCGAGCAGCGTCACCGCGCGATTAAGGCCGATATGAAAGACGTCATCGCCTTCTTCAAGACTGGCGTAGGTCTTCACGTGTTGCACGTAGGGTCCGAAGCGGCCAATGCCGGCGCGGATCATTTCGCCATCTTCGGGGTGGCCGCCGACATCGCGCGGCAGCGAGAGCAGTGCGAGCGCGCGCTCCAGGTTGACCTCTTCGATGACGGTGCCTTTTGGCAGACCGGCACGTTTGGGCTTTTTGCCCTCGCTCGCTTCGCCGAGCTGAACGTAAGGGCCGAAACGGCCGCTGCGCAGCGTCACCTCAAGACCGCTATTGGGGTCTACGCCAAGCTTCTTGGTGCCGATATCGCCGGCGCCATCCGGAGACGACGATAGCGAACGGATGTAGCGGCATTCCGGATAGTTGGAGCAGCCGATAAAGGCGCCGAAGCGCGAGAGCTTGAGCGTCAGCCGGCCGTTTTCGCAAGTGGGACATTTGCGCGGATCGGTGCCGTCGGCGCGCGGCGGGAACAGATGCGGTCCCAGCAATTCATCGAGCGCGTCGATCACCGCCGAGATTTTCAGGTCCTTGATTTCATCGACGGCGCCGATAAAGCCGCGCCAGAAATCGCGCAGGACATCGCGCCACGCCGCCTCGTTGTTGGAAATCAGATCGAGCTGTTCCTCGAGGCCCGCGGTAAAATCATACTCGACGTATTTGGCGAAGAAGCTTTCAAGGAAGGCGACGACGATGCGGCCGCGGTCCTCGGGATAGAGCCGCCTCTTGTCGAGCCGCACGTATTTGCGGTCCTTTAGAACCTGCAAAATCGACGCGTAGGTTGAAGGGCGGCCAATGCCGAGCTCTTCCAATCGTTTGACCAGCGAGGCTTCGGAATAGCGCGGCGGCGGCTCGGTGAAGTGCTGGGTGGCGGCAATCTCGCGCTTGGCCAGCTTTTCTCCCGCGCTCATTGCCGGCAGCCGGCGCGCGCCTTCCTCGTCCGAATCTTCGTCCTGGCCTTCCTGATAGAGGGCGAGGAAGCCGTCGAACTTCACCACGCTGCCGGTCGCCCGCAATTCCAGGAGGCGTGCCGCGACTTTTGCGGTGATGTCGACAGTGGTGCGCTCGAGCTCGGCCGATTCCATCTGGCTCGCGACGGTGCGCAGCCAGATCAGCTCGTAGAGTTTGGCTTGATCGGCATCGAGGAAGCCTTTGGCCTCTTGCGGCCGGCGCGTGGGATCGGTCGGCCGGATGGCTTCGTGTGCTTCTTGCGCATTTTTGGCCTTGGCTTGGTATTGCCGCGGCGCGTTCGGCACGTAGCGCTTGCCGAGATCGGCTTCGATCACGCGGCGCACGTCGGTAATGGCTTCACCGGCGATCTGCACGCCGTCGGTTCGCATATAGGTGATCAGGCCGATGGTCTCGCCGCCGATGTCGACGCCTTCGTAGAGCCGTTGCGCGACACGCATGGTGTGGGCCGGCGCAAAGCCGAGCTTGCGGCTGGCCTCCTGCTGAAGCGTCGAGGTGGTGAACGGCGGTTGCGGGTGGCGCCGGACCGGTTTTGCTTCGACCGCGTCGACGGTGAATGACGCGTCATCGAGCGCGCGCTTGAACGCTTCCGCTTCCGCACCCGAGCCGATATCGAGGCGCTGGAGTTTCTTACCATCGGCGCCGACGAGACGCGCTTCGAAGGTTTCCTGGCGCGGTGTCGCCAGCGTCGCGACCAAAGACCAATATTCGCGGCGAACGAATTTTTCGATCTCAAGCTCGCGGTCGCAAACCAGACGCAATGCCACGGACTGGACCCGTCCCGCCGAACGCGCGCCTGGAAGTTTTCGCCACAAGACGGGTGAGAGCGTAAATCCGACCAGATAATCGAGCGCGCGGCGGGCGAGATAGGCGTCGACCAGGGCTTGGTCGATGCGCCGAGGGTGCGCCATCGCCTCGTTCACCGCCTGCTTGGTGACGGCATTGAAGACGACGCGGTCGATCGGCTGGCCGTGCAGCGCTTTCTTCTGCTTGAGGACTTCGAGCACGTGCCAGGAAATGGCTTCGCCTTCGCGATCAGGGTCGGTTGCCAGAATGAGCCGGTCGGCGTTCTTGGCCGCGCGGGCGATATCGTTGAGCCGTTTTTGCGCCTTGGCGTCGATCTCCCAGATCATGCGGAAATCGGCGTCGGGATCGACCGAGCCATTCTTGGCCGGCAGGTCGCGAACATGCCCGAATGACGCCAGGACCTCGTAGCCTGGGCCGAGATACTTGTTGATCGTTTTCGCCTTGGCAGGCGATTCCACTACGACGAGGTTCATCCTATCCTACTGATTCGAAGGTACTTTTGGCGGCTTTGGATGTTTTTTGCCGGCTCCCGGCCGCCGGAACATGGGTAATGCCATCCCGCCTGTCAAATCGTTACCGGGCTTACGGCCGACCAAACGGCCGGAAAAAGGCCGCCGAAAGGCGGCGATCTTCCCTCGGCGCGGACGAAAATCCGAAGCCGCGATCTTCCCTCGGCGCGGACGAAAATCCGAAGCCGCTGCGCTACGCTCAGGGATTGCAAATAGTTAATATCATATCTAAAAACGTGTGTAGCGCTGATCACGCAAGCACGCCCGCGCTGTGCTGGAACGGCCGATGACAGGTAGGGACGGCGATATGCCGAACGAGGCGCCGGACGCCGCACATTATATTGCCTCGCTCGCACAGGAATTGGCGGAGCTCGCCAAGACTCACGAACTTGAGGCGCTGGCGTATATTCTCGATATGGCCCGCCTGGAAGCTGACCAGATCTGCAAACGCGGCGCGGGCCCGAAAACGTTCGGCGGCTAGTGGTCCGATTCTAACATTCGCATCCCATTTCGGCAGGCTATCATGCGAATGTTAGGATCAAAGGACCACTAGCAACTATAAGTGCTAGTGGAGCTTTGGATTTGACATTCGCTTTACGAGGTCGCGGCTTAGTGGGTAGCGAATGTCAAATCCGCTCCACTAGCAGAGCGAGACCAAGCCACCGCCCTGCCGCTCCAGGCGCCCGGCGATTTCAAGCTCCAAGAGCACCATACGCACGACCGCGGGCGAGCTCTTCGAGAGCCGTATCAAGTCGTCGATTTGTATCGGCGCGGGACCAAGCAAACCGACAATGCGCGCGCGTTCGTCCGGCGCCGGTTCGACGGTTTCCGCCGCGCCTCCTTCAGGCGACGTCGACTGCGGTTCGCGCGCTGGCATTTCCTTCTGTTCAACGATCGGCCGCAAGACCGAAATAATGTCTGCCGTCTCGGTCACCGGTGTCGCCCCTTGTTTGATGAGGCCGTTTGTTCCTTCGGCGCGGGGATCGAGCGGCGAACCGGGGACGGCAAAGACCTCGCGCCCTTGTTCGAGCGCAAACCGTGCGGTGATGAGCGACCCTGAGCGCTTGGCGGCTTCAACGATGACGACGCCCAACGAAAGGCCTGAAATCAACCGATTGCGGCGCGGAAAATCGCGAGCACGCGGCTCCCAGCCGAAAGGCATTTCCGAAATCGCCGCGCCCGACGGCAGAATGGCGTCGAGTAGCGTGGTGTGCTCGGACGGATAAATGCGGTCATGGCCGCCGGCCAGAACGGCGACGGTGCCGGTAGCGAGACTCGCATGATGAGCGGCGGCGTCGATGCCGCGAGCCAGACCGGACGTAACCGCAAAACCGGCTTGGCCGAGCTCGCGCGCAATCTGTTGCGTGAACTTCAATCCGGCTCCCGATGCATTGCGCGAGCCGACGACGGCGACCATCGGCAGCGTCAGAACGGCGGCGTGGCCGCGTACGGCGATCAACGGCGGCGCATCGTCGATCATTTGCAGGCGCGCGGGATAAGCCGCCTCACCAAGCGCGACGAAATCAACCCCAAGCTTGTTCGCGGCCTCCATTTCGCGTTCGGCTTCCGCTTGGCTGCAAATCTTCATTGCCAGGTCGGCGCCGCCCCGTCGCGCGAGCGAAGGCAAGGCCGCCAAGGCCGAGCGGGCGCCGCCGTAATGATTGATCAAGGCGCGAAACGTGCGCGGACCGACGTTTTGGCTGCGAATGAGGCGAAGCCAATCGAGCCGCTGCTCGTCGCCGAGGCGAAAGCTCTGATTATTTTGATCCACTTCACCCCAACCGCTTCCGCGGCCCTCGGCCTCCCCCATAGCCTACAGCCACCCCGCCAAGGCGGCGAGGCCGTAACGCCGGGGTCGCAGGGGGGCGGTCAAGGCGGCAGGGTTTACGCCGACCGCAGAGGCGAACCGTGGCTAAGCGCTCGTTTCGAGTGGCGCTGATCAAGCCGCCGCCCTATGACCAATCACGCGGGGTTACGTTGCCAAAAGGTGAGGCGCTTAGACGCTGCGCATTCAAGGAGCGAACATGACAAAAGCCATCTTCGTCATCGCCTGTATCTGCGCGTGCGTCGCGGCGCAGGAATCCTCCGCGGCTATTAAATACGAACGCTTTCCGCATTGCCCGGAGGGGTTAGTGAGTGTGAAGACCTGCGAATGCCGCGCGGGCACGTCCGGCAAATATCAGTTCTGTCACACCGGGCGCTATTGCCACTCTGATGGCACGTGCCGGCAATAACTCACGTGTGAGCCGGCAAAGCTGAAAGTTTTTTCAAGAGCACGCTGCGCGATTCCTAATCCTGTGTGCGGCCCGTGCCTTTTGCGCCAAAGCTGATTTTACCCTCGGTGCCGCGTGCAAGCCGCGCAATGTTAGCGCGGTGCATGATCCACAGCAGCACCGACAAGAGCGCGAACACGGCCGCGACACGCGCTCCCGATAGCCACCATAGGAACGCGGGCGTCGCAGCGGTGGCGATAAGCGCCGCGAGCGACGAGTAGCGGCTCACTGCGGCGACGGCGAGCCAGATAGCACCGAAGACAATGGCCGCGGGCCAGACGAGGCCAAGCAGAAGACCGATATAAGTCGCTACACCTTTGCCGCCGCGAAAGCGGAGCCAGACCGGAAAAAGATGTCCGAGAAAGGCGCCGATGGCCGCAACCAGGGCGAAACTTTGGTCGAAGAAATAACCGGTGACCAGCACCGCCACCGTGCCCTTTAGCATATCGCCGATCAGCGTGATGGCCGCCAATCCCTTACGGCCGGTGCGCAGCACGTTGGTGGCGCCGATATTGCCGGATCCGACGCTGCGCAGGTCGGGCCCCCCGGCTAGTCGCGTCAGCAAAATCCCGAACGGCACCGAGCCGCAGAGATAACCAAAGACAAAGCTCGCGGCATATTGCAGTTCAGCCGGCATGGGATTCCGCGCCTTCTCATCCCGGGATGGCCGCGCGGCGATGCGTGCCGGTGGCGCAATCGAAAGATGCGGAGATCAGCTTACGCTCTGGTGCTCGTGTTGAGAAAGTGGGGCGGGACGCCTTCAGCCGACGTGCGCACGTTTCAACGCCTGGCGAGCGGTGAATCCTGCCGCTTCAGCGTCGGCATCGCTGCCGAAGATGACCAGGTGTTTGAGCTTTTCCGCGGGCGTCCGCGAAAGCACTGCTATACCCGGCGAATAGGTCCTTCGGGTCGTGTCGCCGACCACGAAGCCCGCGGCCGCCTCTGCCTCGATATCGGTCTCGCAATAGAGGCAGCGCAAAATAGTCGGCTGCGCCCGTTCCCGCTCCACGACGTAGAACTTGTTGGCAGCATATTGGCTCTCGGCCGGGTCGCGGGTGATGCAATTGGGGTTTACGCAATGAACGCCGGTGCCGATCGGCTGGACGTAAAGCGGATGCTCGGGCTCAGCGAAGCCGCCGACGAATTTTCGCAGCGATTTGCTTTTGTGCAATTGGAGAAGCAGCGAGATCAGCGCCATGCGCACCGGCACGCCGTAAGCCGCCTGACGGAAGTAAATGGCGCGGCGGTCAGTGTCGAACGAGGCGTCAAGTTCATTGACGCGGGGCAGGGGATGCATGACGCTTGCCTGCGAATATTTCGCCTCGTCCAGAAACTTGGCGTCAATTTTGGGGTAGGGTCGGTCCTTGCCCGCCGAAGACCGTTCTTTCTGGAATCGTGTGATGTAGAGCGCATCGATCTTCTGCTGCAGCAGCAGCCGATAATCGACTTCAGGTTCGGCATAGAGCGAAAGCTGATGCGGTTGATCGGCAGTGACGTAGAGCGCGTCGATCGAGCCGTCAGTCTGCTCGGGCGTCTTGGAAATGATCCGGCAGTGAAATTCGTGGCGGAGCCGGCGATCGACGTGTCCAGGCAATTCCAGTCCCGGCGCTGGCAGCGGGTCGATGATCGCTCCGAACCGAGCGAGCGCGTAGACGAAAGAATGAATGGTTCGGCTGCCTTTGAGGTCGCCCGCGATCGCGACCTTCATGTTTTTGATGCCCTTGTGCTTCGAGCGCAGCGTGAACAGGTCGCACAAGGTCTGTGTCGGATGCTCGTGAGCGCCGTCGCCGCCATTGATCACCGGTATTTGGGAGTATTCAGCGGCAAGCCGCGCGGCGCCGTCGCGCGGGTGGCGGATGACAATGACGTCGGCGTAGTTGCTGGTGACGCGGATGGTGTCGGCGAGGCTCTCGCCCTTGGCGGCGGAACTCGCCGCGGGATCGGCGCTCGTGATCTTGTCGCCGCCGAGACGGAGCATCGCGCTCTCGAACGACAGACGGGTCCGGGTCGACGGCTCATAGAACAGGCTGGCGAGAATGTATTTCGAGGCGATGTTGCTGCCGCGGCCGATGCGGTAGGGGACGTTTTCGTCCGCAAGATCTTTCAAAAACCCCGATGCCAGCTGGAAAACGGTCTCGATCTCCTTATTGGTGAGATCGTTGATGGAAACGATGTGGCGCGTCAGCGGCTGGGGTTTCGTCATCAAAACGGTCGTATAGGCCCAATTGGCTCGGCCGGGCAAGTGCGGTGAAAGACAGATGAGCGATGATGCACCGAAATCGTGGTAAAATGAGGTGACGGCACAAGGGTCAGGACCATGACCACGGTTCCCCGCTTCGATACCAACGACGTTTTTAATCAATCACCGCCTTATGAAAACGTCGACCTGTTGCTAAGCGACTTGCCGCTACGGGAGGCGGTCGAGGCCAATGACGCTGGCAGTGAAATAGCGGACCTGTCGGCGTTTGGCCGCGAGTGGGGTACGGCGGAGATGTTTTCTCTCGCCCGGCGGGCCAATGAGAACCCGCCGAAGCTCTACACTTTCGACCCAAAGGGTTTCCGGCGCGATGTGGTCGAATTTCACCCGGCCTACCACGACTTGATGCGAGCGAGCATCGCCGCGGGGCTTCAGGGCTCGACGTGGCAACCTTCCGGCGAACGCAAGCCGCCGCCGGCGGAAGTCGCGCGCTCGGCCCGCTATTACATGGCCGCGCAAATCGAAAGCGGCCACTTGTGCCCGATCACCATGACGCGTGCCGCGCTGGCGGCGCTTGCCGCGGCACCTTCGCTGTTAGCGCATATCGCGCCCAAGGTGGTGTCCACGAGCTACGACCCGACGTTCCGGCCGTGGTCGGAAAAGCCGAGCATGACGCTCGGCATGGGCATGACCGAGAAGCAGGGTGGCACTGACGTGCGCGCCAATTCCACCACCGCCACGCCGGTCGGCGAGGCTTACTCGATTACCGGTCACAAGTGGTTTCTGTCCGCGCCGATGTGCGACGCCTTCCTGGTATTGGCGCAGTCGCCAGGCGGACTCTCCTGTTTCTGCGTTCCGCGCTTTCGCCCCGACGGCGCGGTCAATGGTCTGCGTTTACAGCGATTGAAGGACAAGCTCGGCAACCGATCCAATGCGTCGAGCGAAGTCGAATTCGTAGATGCGTTTGCGGTGCGCGTCGGCGAGGAAGGCGCAGGCGTGCGCACCATTATCCAGATGGTGCAACTAACGCGGCTTGACTGTGCGCTCGCGTCGGCGGGCTTCATGCGGATGGCGATGACGCAGGCCATCCATCATTGCCGCTATCGATCGGTCTTTCAAAGGCACCTCTACGACCAACCGATGATGCGCGCGGTGTTGGCGGACCTGGCGCTGGAGGTGGAAGGCGCAATCGCACTCGTCATGAGACTTTCTCGCGCATTCGATTATGCCGCCACCGATCCGCGTGAAGCGGCCTACGCACGGCTCATGACGCCGGCGGCCAAATATTGGATCTGCAAGACCGCGCCGGGCTTCATTTACGAGGCGATGGAATGCCTAGGCGGCAACGGTTACGTCGAGGAAAGCATGCTGCCGCGGCTTTATCGCGAGGCGCCGCTCAACGCCATCTGGGAAGGCTCCGGCAACGTCATGTGTCTTGACGTTCTGCGCGCGCTTAAGCGCGAGAGCGAGGCCGATGAGCTCCTCTCCGGCCTCGGACGCGAAGTCGCCCAATGGACGGGCGAAAAAGTGCGCTCAATCGAACCAGCGAATGAGCTGGAAAGCGAAGCCACAGCCCGTGTCACCGTCGGCAGGTTGGCGACGCTGGCCGCGGCCTCGGCGCTCGCGGCTACCGCGCCTCCCGCAATCGTTGACGCATTCATTCGCACCCGGCTCCTTGCGCCTCACGCCGCGCTGTACGGCGCCGGCGGTATCGATTCACCGACGATTCACGCTCTGCTCCAGCGCGCCTTGCCCGAGGGATGAGTCGCACTTAGTCAGTCGCATCGTTGTAACCAACCAGGGGGGATTACGATCATGCGGTCGATACTCTTAGGTCTTGCATTTGTTGCTACGCTCGTGATGCCCGCAGTCGACACAGCGCTGGCGGCGGACTCCATGACGCTTGCTTCACGTTATGACGTCAGCGGGACCAATCCGGACGGGTCGAAATATTCCGGCACCGCAAGCGTCAAGGTGATCTCGAACACGACATTCACGATCAAGTGGGATATCGCCGGCTCGGTCTATGAGGGCTTTGGCATGCGGCTGAACGATACCTTGTCGGCAACCTATACAATCGACGGCGAACCCGGACTTGTCATGTACAAGGTCGACGGCGACGGCATTAACGGACTGTGGGCGATCCGCGGCCACAACGGCAGTGGCACCGAGCACCTGACGCCGCGCGATTAACCGAACGGCGCGGGCGCGCCGCCTTTAATGGCGTAGCCGATCGAGCGCGCCCTGCAGGATATAGGCGGCGGCGTGTTGATCGATGACGGCTTTGCGCTTTCGGCGGCTCGCGTCGGCTTCGATTAGTACGCGCTCGACGGCCGCGGTCGACAGCCGTTCATCCCAAAGTGCGATCGGCAATGCGGTGAGCTTGGCGAGATTGCGCGCAAACGCGCGGGTCGCCTGCGCACGCGGGCCTTCGCTGCCGTCCATATTCAGCGGCAAGCCGAGGACGAAACCGACCGCGCGCCGTTCCTCTGCAAGCTTAAGAAGGCGCTCGGCGTCGCTGGCGAACCGCGCTCTGGCAATTGTAACGACCGGTGCGGCGAGCTTCCGATCGGGATCGCTGACGGCTATTCCAATGGTCTTGGTGCCGAGGTCGAGCCCAAGGAGCGAACCACGCTCCGGCATGAGCGCGGCGGCTTCGAGAAGCATAGCAACGGGCATGGCGCTCCGTAGCATGCGGTAACGGGCGCGACCAACGCCGGGGGAAGCGTCGGCGTCCGTAAAAAAAGCAACGCCCGCCGAGTGGGCGGGCGCTGCTTTTAGTTCGCCTGAATGGATTGGTCAGCGATCCGCTTGGCCGAGCGCAATGCGATCAATGTCCGAACGCGTAATGCCGATGTCGGCGAGCTCGCGATCGCTCAGATGCGAAAGCTCTCGCCGGGCTTCGCTGTAGCGCTTCCACTCGTTGAAGAGGCGGGCAATGGAAGTAAGCATGTCTTGGTCTCCAATCTTTTCCCCGGTTGACCATCGCGCTGCCAAGCCGGGTTTCTGCGTCCGACATAAGGAACAGATGTGCGCTGCACCATATATTTTGCTGCAGTGCAGCTAAGACCGACATGCATGCCAGTTATTTGAAAGTGCAGCGGATTTTTAATGATCCGTTTAGCTTAACGGATGGGCAAACTAGGTGATCAATTGCCATTTTTTGCGTCGCACGCGCCTAGTTTACGCCATCGATTGATCGTGGGCGCGCCGTACTTTGCCGGACATAATCCCCGTGGTGTTGCGTTAGGCGGGGGACGTCATGATGGGGATCATTCAAGATCATCGAAGCCGAAACCATCGGCGACATGCCGAAGAATGTGTGGCAATGGCCCGCGCCGCGGATGACCAGAGTGATAAAGTGCTTTGGCTGACCTTGGCGCAATCGTGGGTGCGGCTCGCAGAGCACGTCGCCCGCGCCGCAAGCGTGGCGGCCAATGATGACGCGCAAGCGCCGCCTGAGACGGCCTCGAGGTCGACGGCTTAAGGCCTTAGGTGTCGGAGCCGGTACGGTCACTCGCCGCCGCGCGCTTTCGCCGCTTGGTCGACGGCGCGTGTCTAATTCCCGGTTGGACTTGCAGGATACCGTAAGCGGGAGATAAATCTCGACGCAGGGCGGTTAGCTCAGTTGGTAGAGCGTCTGCTTTACACGCAGAATGTCGGCGGTTCGAGTCCGTCACCGCCCACCACCAAAGTTCGGATTAGTGGAAATTAAAGACGCCTGATGACGGAAAGGCGGACTTCCCGTCATCAGGCGCCCAAACGCTCGCGCGGTGTCAGATTGCTTCTTTTAGTTCTTTCGACGCGCGGAAGGCGACTTTCTTGCTCGCCTTGATCTGAATTGCTTCGCCCGTCGCGGGGTTGCGGCCCATACGCGCGGCGCGCTTGCGGACCTGCAGAATGCCGAGGCCGCCGATGCGAATGCGCTCGCCCTTCTTCAGATGCTTGACAATTTGGCTGACCAGACCCGCGAGGATCGTCTCCGATTGCTTTTTTGACATTTCATTGTCTTCCGCAAGGCTTGCAGCAAGATGCTTCAATGTAACGGTTGTGGCTGGTTTAT
>Ga0302324_100016108_pt1 | contig 14926 bp, 17 predicted proteins | sample Palsa_T0_1_FD_201949 | JGI IMG/M metagenome (GOLD analysis project Ga0302324, IMG submission 201949) | Peat permafrost microbial communities from Stordalen Mire near Abisko, Sweden - Palsa_T0_1 | ecosystem: Environmental > Terrestrial > Soil > Palsa > Peat permafrost | place: Sweden: Abisko...
CGGTGTTCGTGCGGCGGGCGGAGCCGGTGACCCCTACCCTTGTTCCGTGCTGTCCGGGCCGGTGGGCCTTCGGGGTGTTTACTTCACAGAGCGAGGCGTCTAGATGAGCAAGTTCGGATCCGCGCGGGCGGTCCTCGCGGGCACGGCCGTGGTCGCGCTGGCCGGGTGCGGCGCATCATCGAGCAGTTCGGGCGTTGCTTCGGGCACCACGCCGTTGGCCACGGCCTCGAGCGCGAGCTCCAGCCCGAGTGCGACCCCGGCCACGACGTCGGGCTCGTCCGTGACCGGCTCGTCCCTGTACCCCATCGCCGTCGGGAACACCTGGGTGTACCAGACAACCGCCAGCGTGAGCGGAGAAGACGGCCTGCAGACGACCAAGGTGCTGTCCGTGGTCCCGGTATCGGGCGGCCAACGGGTCACGATGTCCGAGACGACCGATGTGCACGGGGTCAAGACCACCACCGACGACGACACCACCTTCTACTCGGACGGGAAAATCGCCTACCCGGTGGCCGGCGGGGAGGTGTCCGTGCTGGGTGGCGGCGTGCTCTGGCCGACGCCTGCCGAACTCGCGTCGGGCCAGGTCTTCCACTCGGTGCTGCGCATCAAGGTGCTGAAGAGCGGCCCAGTCCAGGATCAGGACGCGAACGTCACGGTCCAGGGTCAACCCGCGAGCACGGTCACGGTGCCGGCCGGCACCTACCAGGCCACCCTGGTGACGATGACCATCTCCGTGAAGGTAGGAGACGAAAGCTCGATCGAGGAGGTTCAGACCTGGGCGGCACCGGGCACCGGACCGGTGAAGACCAAGGTGTCGTTGCACGCGGCCGGCAACATCGTGCTGACCTCGACCGAGGAACTGCTGTCCTTCACCAAGGGCTGAGGACGCAGCTAGTGCTGGGCCAAGTTACCTTCGCCCAGGCGGTGGGGCTCGCGGCCGGGAGGGCTTGGGGCCAGCGTGACGCGCGACAGCAAGCTGCGCCAGCCTCCGGCCGCGGAACTCAGGTCCGCAGGGGCCGGTGGGGCCAGTGTGACGCGCAGCGCCGACCCTATGGCGCAAAGGGCCGGTTGTATGCGGCCCTATGCTCCCATAGGTGCGGGGGCTTCGGGGGCTTCGGGGGCTTCGGGGACGGCGCTGGTCAGCATGGACCGGGCTGGCGAGCGGGCGAAGGCGGTTCGCCACGCCGGCGGGTGCGTATTGCGGGCATTCACGGCTTTTAGGGGCGTCGGGCTCTACGCTTTTGCCGTGTTCCAGCCCCGGTGCAGGCGCGACTTCACAGAGCGAGGCAGCGACATGAGTAAGCACCTACCGGCCAGGACGGTTCTCGCGGTCGCGGGCGTCATGGTCCTGGCCGGGTGCGGCGCGTCCGGGACCGCCGGCACTCCGCAGGTCAGCATGGGGGTGGGCAAGGCCGCCAGCGCCTCGGCCCGTGCCGCCTCGGCTTCTGGTGCGGCTCAGGGTACGGGCTCAGGTTCGGGCGCGACCTCGAACTCATACGCGGCGCCTAGCTCGATTCCTTTCCCCACCGCCGTGGGCGACACCTGGGTGTACCAGACCACCGCCAACGTCAATGGCGAGCGGGGCCTGACGACGGACAAGATCGTGTCGGCCGGGCCGACGGCGGCCGGATACCAGGTCACGATGTCCGAGACCGTCAATGTCGGCGGTTCGGTGATCACCGCTCAGCCTGTTTACGTGTTCTATCCCAGCGGCAAGGTCGGCTACCCGGTGACCGACGCCAACGGCGTGTCGGTCACGGGCGCCGGCGTGACCTGGCCCGACGCGGCGGGCCTCGCGTCCGGCCAGGCTTACCACTCGGTGGTTCGCATCCGGGTCAGCCAGGCAGGCGCGAGTGAGGACGAGAACGCGAACGTCACGGTCCAGGGCGCCGGGACAGCGGCCGTGACCGTTCCCGCGGGTTCGTACCAGGCCACCGTGGTGAACATGACCATCACCACGCAGGTGGGCAGCTATACCACCAGCGTGGACGTGAAAACCTGGGTCGCACCGGGCACCGGGCCGGTGAAGTCCGAGGTGCGCACGCACGGGGGCGGGAAGACCGAGCTCACGACGACGAACGTGTTGCTCTCCTTCACCAAGGGGTCAGCCCGAGCGGATGGGAGCTGAGAACGCGAGAAGGTTAGCGGGATTCCTCCGAGCGGTCCTGCGCCCACAGGGTGTGGAAGCTTCCTTCGCGGTCCGTGCGGCGGTAGGTGTGCGCGCCGAAGTAGTCGCGCAGGCCCTGGATGAGAGCGGCCGGCAACCGCTCGGCGCGCAGCGCGTCGTAGTAGGCCAGGGCGGCGGAGAAGCCGGGGGCGGGGATGCCGAGCCGGGCCGCGGTCGCGACCACGTTGCGCCAGGCGTCCTGGGCGGCCGCGATCTCCTTGCCGAAATCGTCGTCGACCAGCAGCGTCGGCAACTCCGCGTTGTTCTCGTACGCGGCCCGGATCCGGTCGAGGAAGGCGGCCCTGATGATGCACCCGCCGCGCCAGATCACCGCCATCTGGCCGAGGTCGATGTCCCAGTCGTACTCGCGGCTGCCGACGTCCATCATGTTCCAGCCCTGCGCGTAGGACACCAGCTTGGAGGCGTAGAGGGCCTGCTCGATCTGGTCGGCGAACTCGGCGGGCTGGCGCTGGCCCCCGGTGCGCGCCGACTCCTTGGGGTTCTTGGGTCCGGGCAGGTGGCGGGCGGCCTGGCGCAGGTCCGCGTGGCCGGACAGCGACCGGGCGAAGACCGCCTCGGCGATGCCGCTAACCGGGACGCCCAGGTCGAGTGCGTCCTGCACGGTCCAGCGGCCGGTGCCCTTCTGCTCGGCCTGGTCGAGCACGATGTCCACGAAGGGCTTGCCGGTATCGGCGTCGTGGTGGGCCAGCACCTCGGCGGTGATCTCGATCAGGTACGAGTCGAGCCGGCCGGTGTTCCATCGCTTGAAGACCTCGGCGATCTGCGTGGGCTCGAACCCGACGGCGTACCTGAGCAGGTCGTACGCCTCGGCGATGAGCTGCATGTCGGCGTACTCGATGCCGTTGTGGACCATCTTGACGAAGTGCCCGGCGCCGTCCGGGCCGATGTGCGTGCAGCACGGGGTCCCGTCGACGTGCGCGCTGATGTTCTCCAGCATCGGGCCGAGGGACGCATAGGACTCGATGGAACCGCCGGGCATGATCGAGGGGCCGTTGAGCGCGCCCTCCTCGCCGCCGGAGACGCCCATGCCGACGAAGTGCAGGCCCTGTTCCCTGAGCTTGGCCTCGCGGCGGCGGGTGTCCTTGAAGTGCGCGTTGCCGCCGTCGATGATCATGTCGCCGTCTTCGAGCAGCGGCGCGAACTCGTCGATCACCGCGTCGGTGGCCGCACCCGCGTTAACCATGATGACCAGGCGGCGGGGGCGCTCGAGGGCGCGGGTGAACTCCTCGGCGGTCTGGGCCGGGATGAATTCGCCCTCCTCGCCGAATTGCTCGACCATAGCAGCGGTGCGGGAGGCCGTTCGGTTATGCAGGGCGACGGTGTAGCCGTGGCGGGCGAAGTTGCGGGCCAGGTTCCGGCCCATTACGCCGAGGCCGGTGACGCCTATCTGTGCGGTTGCTTGCCCGGTGGCGGCCATCTGCTGCGCTCCTCCTGTCGTAGGTCGTAACCGTCACTATGCCACCTGCCGCGGCGGTTACGCTGACCAGATGGAAGACGCCGAGACGGTCGACTGGCGGGCGCTGAACCGGGCGAACTGGGACGACCGGGTGCCGATACACGTGGCGAGTTCGTTTTACGACCTGGCCGGGTTCCGGGCGGGTGCGGATACCCTGCGGTCGTTCGAGCCGGCCGAGGCCGGTGACGTCGCCGGTAAGCGGCTGGTGCACCTGCAGTGCCACGTCGGGCTTGACACCCTGTCCTGGGCGCGGCGCGGGGCGCTGGTCAGCGGGCTGGACTTCTCCGCGCCGGCCATCTCTGCGGCATCGGCGCTCGCTTCGGAGCTGGGCATCCGGGCGACGTTCGTAGTCTCGGACGTGTACGACGCGGTGGCCGCCCTGGGCGGCCGGCGGTTCGACATCGTCTACACCGGAATCGGGGCGCTGGTCTGGCTGCCGGACATTCCGCGCTGGGCGCGGGTGGTGGCCGGGCTGCTGGCGCCAGGCGGGTTCCTCTACCTGGTCGAGGGGCATCCGTTCGCGCAGATCCTTGACGATGCGACCGGCCTGGTGGTGAGCCGCGACTACTTCGACTCCGGGCCTACGGTGGAGGAGTTTGCCCATACCTACACCGACGGACCCGTGCTGGAGCACGTGCGGACCGTGGAGTTCCAGCACGGTATCGGCGAGGTAATCACGGCGCTGATCGACGCCGGGCTGCGGATCGAGTTCCTGCACGAGTTCGAGTTCGACGCGTTCGGGCGGTACGAGTCGCTGCAGCGGCACGACGACGGGACGTACCGTTTCCCGCCTGGACGCCCGCGGGTGCCGCTGATCTTCTCGGTACGGGCATCGCTGGCCGGGAGCTAGCGGGTGAGACGGCCCGGGGTGCCTGGGCGCACGACGTCGGGGAATTCGTTGACCTCGGGGGCGGCCGGAGACGGTACGCTGTCCGGGTGACGGCCCCGTCTCGGCGCGGTCGCTGCGGGCGTAGCTCAATGGTAGAGCTCCAGCCTTCCAAGCTGGTCATGCGGGTTCGATTCCCGTCGCCCGCTCCACAGGTAGATCACTGGTTTTCGAACTCTTTCGAGCTTTCTCGATAGACGGTCGGGCCATCCGCGGGCCCGAAGGCGTCGAACAGGCCTCATCACCGAACTGGCCGAGAGCGTCAGCGATGGCCTTGCCGCGTTCATTGGTCGCGTGCTGGTAGATCGTCATCGCGATAGTCAGCTGAGCTGGCGCTCGTTGACAGCCACCGCCGACTCGCGCGCCAGCTGTTCGCCGACCTGCCAGACGATGCCTTCGAGGGCTTCGATGCTGGCTTGCTCCACGTCATCACCCAGTTCCGCCGTTAGTTTCAGCACCTCCCGGCATCTCTGCTCGACCACGTTCAACTCCTACCGGTTGGCGCCCATTGTTCGAGCCGAATCGCCAACGGCTTTAAGACTGGTCATCCAGCCTCGATTCGTCGCCCGACGGGACAAGCCCAGCCCAGTCCGCTTTCGGGTAACCGCAAGACGCCGCGCCGTCCTGGAATACCGTCGAGGTCCGCGACTGGACGCGGCGCACGTAGTAGGTGAAAGACCACGACCCGGATGCCACTGAACTGGCGTCATGGTTCAGCACAGCTAACCCAACGGCAACCTGTGAGCGCTCCTCCATCACCCACGGTGCCGACTCGGGCTACGAGGTCCCACCCACATGCCGAGAAGCGGGATGTCTCAGTGGAGAGAGGAGGAGGAGACATTCGTCGATACTGCCGCTTGGCTAACCGTCAAGGTCGCGTGTGGGCGGGCCAACCTGGGCTGCTAAGCAGCCATCGCAAGATTGCTGGCGGATGTGTATTATTGCGGTAGCCTGATTAGCAGATAGCTGGCGAAGTCTCTGTTCCAATTTGGTGCAGCTGGCTCGCGCAGATTTTGTCCGTTAGTACAGGTAGGAGAGATGACGTTGGCTGATCCGATGGGCAGTCTTCGCGTTCTCGTCGCTGATCATGATTCCGCGACAGCTGACGTGCTTCTTCACGAGCTGGAAGCGAATCCTTCGGTTTCTGCAGTCGAACATGCCGCGTCTGTTGACGGGGCGGCCAGTTGGCTACGCGCTGGCGAATTCAACATAATTTTCGTAGATCCGTTGAGTCTTGGCCTAGACGAGGCTACCCGCTTTATATTCGACACGCGTAACAGGCTTCCGCGCATCGTGTTCGTGTTGTTTATCGACAGGACGGCGGCGGAGCGGCGCAGAGACGAATTTTATAGCGGATCTCGAACGAGATTCCTGCATTATTTTACGGTTGACAAACGCGCCCCGGTGGCTATCTTTCGCGATGAAGTAGCTGCTGCTCTTGAGAAATGCCGGGGAGATCTTGCCATGACGGGTCTGCTTCAGGAGCAGTTCGAGGATATTCGTGCGCAGGCGTCGCACTTGGCAAAATCTGCGCCGGGCAATACTATGCCGGGTATTCAAGAGCTGTCGGCTAAGATTGACAAAATCCTGGATCGACTTCCAAGGAGTTACGTCAAGAGTAACGAGCGAGCAAATACGGTTTTCCTATCGTGCAGGTTCGCCGAAGATCAGTATATCGACGGCTTGACCGGGCTGCTCACGACGAGCGGCTTCGAAGTCGTGACCGGCGATGATGCTGGAGGGTACATCAGCGAGGGGATACTGGACCGGATAAGGGAATCCGAGTTCTTCATAAGCCTCATGACCCGCGATAAGGAAAAAGCTGACGGTACCTATACGACCAGCCCATGGCTACTTGAAGAAAAAGGTGCGGCCCTAGCATTCGGGAAACGGCTCGTCTTGCTTGTCGAAGACGGCGTGTCGGACTACGGCGGCTTGCATGGCGACTGGCAAAGACATCACTTTACGCCGAAAGGTTTTACCGCAGCGGCCCTCAAGGCTGTGAAGCAACTTCGGTCTTATTCTGGCAGAGCAAACTTACGAACTCCGTCATGTACCAATTTAGCCGCAGCCGCCTTTGCCAGCACGATTAGGCAGAGCACCGAGGCAGTAATCGGCAGGAAGCAGACCTAGTACCGAACGCGCCTGTCGGCTGAGCCAGAGGAACCAACATCCGATCATGCCGCCGAAGGCGAGTGCCCGGGCCAGCTACCTATGAGGTCGCAATGAGATATCGGGATAGAGTCGGCGGCATGAGAGCGCAAGACGCACCCAAGGCCGGTTGGGCCAGCAGCTTCTCCGCTGGGCCACCCCGATAAAGACGGGCTCGCTCGCATCGTGGACGTCGACGGCGGCCGGGACGACGCCGAGAACTCGTACTATGAGGGAGCGGCAGACCCCGGCTTCGTTCGCTTGGAAAAGGCGCGGCGCCAGTTCTGCGGTCAGTACCTCCGCCGCCTGAGGCGCCTAAGCGGCAGAGAGCGGTCCGACAGGCCATGACCCGGCTGCCATCCGGTCATGCCTCGTGGAGTGGATGGCGCAAGCTGAAGGCAAGATCACCCCGCTGGGCTGGCACCAACCCGTTGCGAGATCTGCCACCGCACGTGCAGCGGGATGGCCAGAAGGAAGGACGGAAATGACCCCACCGGCCGCTCGCAGGCGGAGCCAGTTCATCGACGCGGTGATCGATGACTACGCCGCAGCGCATTCCACCCCGCCGGACGCTCATCAGCTCGAGCTGCAGCGCATCACGCAGGAGAAGACCGGCCGCGCCGCGGGCATGCAGATCGGCGATGACCAGGCGGTGCTGATGGAGATGCTGGTCCGGGCCATGGGAGCCACGCGTGCGATCGAGATCGGCACGTTCACCGGCTATTCGGCTCTGGCCGTGGCGCGGGGCATGGGTCCCGGCGGGCGCCTGCTGTGCTGTGACATCAGCCAGGAGTGGATGTCAATCGCCCGGACGGCGTGGCAGAAAGCCGGGGTCGCCGACCGGATCGACCTCCGGATCGGCCCGGGCCTGGAGACCCTCCAGTCACTGCCGACCGGCGAGCAGTTCGACTTCGCGTTCATCGATGCCGACAAGACCGGCTACGCCCGGTACTACGAAGGGGTGCTGACCCGCCTGCGACCGGGCGGCCTGATGCTCCTGGACAACACGCTCCAGGGCGGCCGCGTCGCCGACGAGCTCGCGGATGACGAGGACGTCACGGCGATCCGTTCCGTTAACGACGCGATCGCCGCCGATCCCCGCGTGCAAGTGGTCCTGATTCCCATCGGCGACGGTGTAAGTGTCGTGCAGAAACTCGGTGAACAGCTATGAACTCACTGCCGGGCAGCGCTCTTGACCAGTGCCGCGCGATTCAGGCACCCGTCCGCATCGACGACGAGACGACCAGGCTCCGGCGGATTACCGAGAACAACGGCTGACGCCCCGCCTGACGGTCGGCCCGTCGCGGCGGCAGTACCACGAGTATCAACCCGGAGAGAGTCTCCGGCGCTTCGGGTGAAGTCGCCCGCACCGCGCCCGAGGTTCGGCGGCCTGTTGCTTGTCGTCGCCGCGTCGTGGGCTGGCCTGGGCTAGTGCAGACTGCGATAGCGGATGACAGGATGAGACCCGGCACCTGCGCCGGATGCTGCGTGGCTGGGTGCGTCCGGTACCTGGCCAGATGAGGGAGCATGCCGGTGAAGGGAACTGTCTTGGTCCGCGCGCCCAGCACGAGGCTGGCCGAGGGTATCGTCACCCACATCGGCCGGACCCCGGTGGATGTGGCGCTGGCGCGGGCCCAGCATGCGGCGTATGCCGATGCGCTCGCGGCCAGCGGCTGGACGATCCGGCAGGTGCCGGCGGCGGAAGACTGCCCGGACTCGGTCTTCATCGAAGATCCAGTGGTGGTCTGCGAGGACCTAGCGGTGCTGGCCCGCCCGGGCGCGCCCGCCCGCCGGGCCGAGGTGCCGGGCGTGGCCGGGATCCTCGGGTCGCTGGGCCTGCGCACCGCGGAGATTCACGAGCCCGGGACCCTGGAGGGCGGCGATGTGCTGCAGGTCGGCCACATCGTGTACGTGGGGCGCGGCGGCCGGACCAACAGCGCGGGCATCGGCCAGCTGCGCGCGCTGCTGGCCCCACTAGGCCGGACGGTGATCGCCGTTCCGCTGGGGAACGTGCTGCACCTGAAGTCGGCAGTGACCGCGCTGCCTGACGGCACGTTCCTGCTGCTCCCCCAGCTGGTGCCCGCCGGGCTGTTCCCGGCGGTCCGCCCGGTGGACGAAGAGGGCGGCTGCCATGTCGTCCCGCTGGGCGGGGACCAGGTACTGATCGCAGCGTCAGCTCCCCGCACCGCGGAGCTCCTGAACGACCTCGGCTTCATCCCGGTCGTGGCCGACATCAGCGAGTTCGAGAAACTCGAAGGGTGCGTCACCTGCCTCAGCGTGCTGCTGCCCGGACGATAACGCCAGGCCCAGCCAGCAGACCGCCAACCGAAGTATTCCGGGTGACCCCGCCTCGCGCGTGGTGCTACCGAGTTGCATCCGCCACACGCTTCATGTGTGAGCGATGAGTTTGGGCGGCGGATCGGGTCTGCCTGGCATGACTCGCATCGCGGACATCCCGGCCTCTCTCGACGGCTTCGTCACCGGGCCCGACCGATGACCACTGTCAACGCCAATGAGATCGTCTTGGGCGTCGAGTCGTTCGGTCAAGACGACGCGCCACTCGTCCTGCTCGCGGGCGGGACGACGATGCTCTCCTGGCCCGACGCGCTCTGCGAGCGCCTCGCCGCTGGCGGGCGCCGCGTGGTGCGCTACGACCTGCGCGATAGCGGGGAGTCAACGACGATGGACCCGGAAGCGCCCGCCTACACCCTGCGCGGCCTCGCCGCCGACGCGGCGGCCCTTGCTGACGCGCTCGGCGGGGGGCCTGCGCACCTCGCGGGGATCGGCGTCGGCGGGATGGTCGCCCAGGTAGCCGTGCTCGACCATCCGGGCGCGTTCTCGGCGCTCACCCTGGCCGGTACCCGCGCGGTTGCCCCTGGCCCGCCCGACGATGACCTCCCCGGCCATGACCAGGCGACGATGAGCCGACTGTTCGCGCGCCCGATGCCCGATTGGACCGACCGCGAGGCGGTTGCGGAGTTCGCCGCCGCCGGCGCGGAGATCCTCGGCGACGACCCCGGCGCCGCGCGCGCCACCGCTGCGCGCATCTGGGACCGCACACCCGGCACCGCACCCTCGGTCCAGATGGCCAACCAGCTGCGCATGGTATTTTCCAGGCTCGACTGCCAACCCCGCTGGCGCGAGCGCCTGCCCGAGATCAAGGTCCCCACGCTCGTCGTCCACGGCCGCCGCGACCGGTTCTTCCCCGTCGGCAACGGCGAGGCGATCGCGTGCGAGATTCCCGGGGCACGGCTGCTCGTCCTCAAAGACGCCGCCACGGCAATCCCCGATGCCGCGGTCGGCGAGGTCGCCGAGGCGATGCTCGCCCTCGGATAGACGACTCCGCGACTGCCCGAGAACGATATAGTCGAATATACTTCGGTCAAGTATACTTCGGCTATGCATGCTTCACCAGATAGGAGGCTGGCTAAGCCGCCTCACCTGTTCGACCGGGACGCCGAATGGGCGGGGCTGGTCGCCTTCGCGACCGATGCCCGGCCTGGCGCCACGCTGGGCGTGGTGAGCGGACGACGTCGGCAGGGCAAGAGCTATCTCCTCCAGGGGCTGGCGACGGCCCTGGGCGGGATCTACTTCCCGGCCCTTGAGCTGACCGAGGCGGTCTCGCTCCGGTTGTTCGCCGACGAGCTGATCCGCTTCAGCGGGTCGCCGGTCCCGCCGTTCCGAGACTGGCTCGACGCCATTCCGTACCTGTTCCGGCTGGCCGGGGATCGTGTCGTTCCGGTGATCATTGATGAGTTCCCCTTCCTGGTCAAGGCGTCACCCGAGCTACCGTCCATCATCCAGCGGGAGCTTGGCCCGGGGGGAAGCGGATCGACGAGCCGGACGCGGCTCCTGCTGTGCGGCTCAGCCATGTCGGTGATGGGCGGGCTGCTTTCCGGGTCGGCGCCGCTGCGCGGACGGGCGGGCTTCGAGCTGCTCGTCCACCCCTTCGGCTACCAAGACGCCGCACGGTTCTGGGACATTACCGACCCCAGGCTGGCCATGCTCGTGCATTCAGTGGTCGGCGGGACTCCTGCTTACCGGCGGGAACTCCTGCGCGAAGATACCCCGGCCGACCTCGCTGACTTTGACCCATGGGTGATCCGGACCGTACTGAATCCGCAGACCCCGCTCTTCCGGGAAGCCCGCTACCTGCTCGCCGAGGAGACCGAGATCCGCGACCCGTCGCTCTATCATTCTGTGCTCGCGGCCGTCGCCGAGGGAAATAACACCTCCGGTGGAATCGCCAGCTACATCGGCCGGAAGTCCAACGATGTCGCGCATCCGCTCCGGGTCCTGGAGGATTCCCGGCTGCTGATCAAGGAGCCTGATCTGTTCAGATCGGGCCGGGCGAAGTACCGCATCGCCGAGCCGCTCATCACGTTCTACCAGGCCATCATGAGCCGGGAATGGGCACGTCTGGAACTCGGTGGCGGGTCGGCCGTCTGGTCCGGAGCCCGCGCCCGTTTCCTGTCCCAGGTCACGGGACCGCATTTCGAAGCGATCTGCCGCGACTACGCGATCGCGGCCGATCCCGCGGTCTTCGGCGGGCCGCCCGGGCAGGTCGGGTCCGGCGTGGTCTCGGACCCAGCCAACCGGGCCCAGATCCAGATCGACGTCGCGGTGCTCGCGCCGACCGAGCCCGGCCGGCCGCTCAGGATTCTCTCCCTCGGGGAGGTGAAGTGGGACCGGGTGATGGACCTGCGCCACGTCGAGCGCCTGCGCCGCGCGCAGAGCCTGCTCGCGGTCAAGGGGTTCGACACCCGGGACACGGTGCTTACCTGCTATTGCGGTGCGGGCTTCGACCGCGACCTGCAAGCCGGCCAGCGCAGTGACATCGAGCTCGTCGGCTTGGACCAGCTCTACGCGGGTTAGCGTGGCGGTCACCGCGGCATCCGCTCGGTGAGCTGGTCGGCGATCCCCCAGCCGATATCCCACTCCGGGTCACCCGCTTCGGCTAGGGCCTCGGCGACCAGTGCCGACTTGCCGGTACCCGGTTCGCCCTCGACCCAGATCAGCGCCCCCTCGTCACGCCGAAGGGCCTCGACACCGTCCCGGAGGGTGGCGAGCTCTTGCCTGCGGCCCACCCAGTGTGCCGGCCGGTCGATGGGCCACATGGCAGTTACGTATACCTTTTATTTCACCGAACGAACGGTGGTTATCCGCGCATCCGGTCATAGCTCGTTCAAGTGGTTACCCTGTGCCCGGCTCAGGTGAACAGGGCGTCACCCCAGTGCTGGCCCGGGCGCAAGCCTGGCGGGCAGGCGAATACGGCGCTGCCGGTGTGGTGGATGTACTCGTTCAGGGCGTCGGCGGCCAGGGCGATCTGCAGCCGGACGAACTGGGCGGGGCTCTTCATGAACGCGATGAAGAACAGGCCCCCCAGCAGGGTGCCGGCCTGCGGGTCGATGCCGTCGGTGAAGGAGTAGCCGCGGCGCAGGATCCGGGTTCCGCCGTTGTGCTCGAAACTGGCCAGGCGGACGTGCGCGTGAGCGGGGATGGCCGGCCCCCCGGCGGTGACGGCGAAGTTGGGGGCGGTGAACTCGGGGGCGGTGAACTCGGTCCTGCTGCCGCTGCGGCAGGTCCGAGGAGATCACCTGCAGGGCGATCGCGATGCCGACGCAGATGACGACGGCCGCGGCGGTGCCGATCCAGACCTGGCGAAGCGCGTCCCGCCGCCCCTGCTGGCCCAGGAACGCGGCGATGATCCCGACGATCAGCGCCGCCTCCAGGCCCTCACGCAGTCCGATCACGAAAGTCGGCAGCACGCGCTATCCTCCGTCCCCTGGTGCAGCTAGTTAGGAAAGGCATACCTAAGTTAGGCTTACCTAACAGGAGACCCAGCCGTGCTGTCAAGGTGCGCGGGGAATATGGTAAGGCTAACCTAACTTGTACCGAAGCAAATCTTCGCCGATCAGCTCGAGCGCCGGCGGCTGGCACCCAAGTTAGGCTGGGCACGTGAACCACGACCACGACCTCATCGACACCACGGAGATGTACCTGCGCTCCGTGCTCGAGCTCGAGGAAGAGGGGGCCGTCCCGCTGCGGGCGCGGATCGCGGAGCGGCTCGGGCAGAGCGTCCCCACGGTCTCGCAGAAAGTCGCCAGGATGGAACGCGACGGGCTGCTCACCTTTGACGGCGACCGCCGGATCCAGCTCACCCCGGCCGGGCGCACGGCCGCGACGCGGGTGATGCGCAAGCACCGGCTCGCCGAGTGCCTGCTGTCCGGCATCCTCGGCCTGGACTGGCAACTGGTCCACGATGAGGCCTGCCGGTGGGAGCACGTGATGAGCGAGGCCGTGGAACTGCGGGTGCTGGACATCCTCGGCCACCCGACGGAGTCCCCGTACGGAAACCCGATCCCGGGGCTCGCCGAGCTCGGCGGCGACGAGGGCGACGAGTTCCTCGGGGGGATGATGGCGCTGAGCCAGGTGCCCGAGGCGGCCGGCCGCGTCGTGGTGCGCCGGATCGGTGAGCCGATCCAGTCCGACACGGCGCTGCTGACCCAGCTGCGCGGGGCCGGATTCCGGCCGAACGCCGAGGTGCCGGTGAGCCGGACCGGCGACATCATCCGGATCGGCACCGGCGAGGAGGAGGTCGAGCTCGATCTCGCCACCGCCGCCCACGTCTTCGTCACCGACGTGCGGTAACGCCCAGACCTCGCTCATGGCGTTGAGTGGAGAGGAGATGGTCCGGGCTAACACCCGGCTCCGTTCGGTGGCCTTGGTGCCGGAGATCCGGGTGTACCAGGCCAGCGAACCGATCGGGGTGTGGCAGCGGACCGAGCGGGCGGCCGGGCGGACCGGTCTTGACCCGCCCTTCTGGGCGTTCGCCTGGGCGGGCGGGCAGGCGCTGGCCCGGTACCTGCTCGACCACCCGGAGACGGTCAAGGACCGGCACGTGATCGACGTCGCCTCGGGCTCCGGGCTGGTGGCCATCGCGGCGGCCCGGGCCGGAGCGGCCGCCGTGACCGGCTACGACATCGATCCGCTCGCGATCGCGGCCATCACGCTGAACGCCGCGGCCAACGGCGTGACGGTGCTCGCGGTCCAGGCCGACATCCTGGAGGGCGACGGCCCTGGCGCCGACGTGATGCTGGTGGCCGACGCGTTCTACGAACGGGAGCTAGCCCGCCGGGTGACGCGGTTCCTGGCCCGAGGCCAGGCCCGGGGCGCCGGTGTCCTGGTCGGTGACTTCGGGCGGGCCTACCTGCCCCGGGACCGGCTGGCGCCGCTGGCCGCCTACGACGTTCCCGGTCTGAGCGCGCTGGAAGACAGCGACGTCAAGCGCACCACCGTCTGGGGGCCGCTCGCTGCGTGAGTTGACGCGGCAGTGCCGTTCCGAATTAATGATCGTGATGTTGGTGAGTGGCTGAAAGGGTCGCTGAACATGAGTCGTGTGGTGGTCATCGGAGCGACCGGGCACATCGGGAGTTACCTGGTGCCACGGCTGGTGCGCGGCGGGCATGAGGTGATCGCGATGAGCCGGGGCGGCCGCGATCCTTACCATCCGAGCCCGGAGTGGGGCGCGGTCACCCGGGTCACGGCCGACCGTGAGGCGGAGGATGCGGCCGGGACGTTCGGGGCCCGGATCGCGGCGCTAGGGCCTGATGTCGTGATCGACCTGATCTGCTTCACCGCCGCCTCGGCGCGGCAGCTCGTCGACGCGCTGCGCCCGTCCCGCCCGCTGCTCGTGCACTGCGGAACGATCTGGGTGCACGGTCCCGCGCTGCGGGTGCCCGTCACCGAGGACGAGCCGCGGACCGCCTACGGCGAGTACGGCACCGGCAAGGCGGAGATCGAGGCCCTGCTGCACCGCGAGACGCTGGCGGGCGGGGTGCCGGCCGTCGTCCTGCACCCCGGGCACATCAGCGGGCCGGGCTGGCCGGTCATCACGCCGGCCGGCAACCTGGACGCGGGCGTCTGGACGGCTCTGGCGGCCGGCCGGGCGCTCCCGCTGCCCGATATGGGGCTTGGGGTGCTGAACCACGTGCACGCCGATGACGTCGCGCAGGCCTTCGAGCTGGCGCTGTCCCGGCCGGCCGCGATCGGGGCGAGCTTCCACGTGGTGGCCGAGCAGGCGATGACGCTGCGGGGCCTGGCGGCCGGGGTCGCGGGATGGTTCGGCCGGGAGGCGGTGCTGGACCTGGTGGACTGGCCCGAGTTCGAGCGGCGGACCGGACTCGAGCACGCCGAGGCCACCCGGCAGCACACCGGCCGCAGTATCACCGCGAGCATCGCACGG
>Ga0302324_100016109_pt1 | contig 14925 bp, 11 predicted proteins | sample Palsa_T0_1_FD_201949 | JGI IMG/M metagenome (GOLD analysis project Ga0302324, IMG submission 201949) | Peat permafrost microbial communities from Stordalen Mire near Abisko, Sweden - Palsa_T0_1 | ecosystem: Environmental > Terrestrial > Soil > Palsa > Peat permafrost | place: Sweden: Abisko...
CGCGCCCGCACCAGGGGTGACGAGGCGCAGGTGGCCGCTGCTGGGTGCACCTGCTCCGCTCCTCCAGGCATCCATTTGGCGGTGCACTTCGTTCATCGCTTCGCTTTGATTCAGGGCCGCGACTTCGTCCGCGCCGGGCAGGCGCAGCACGGCGCCGCGTTTCAGAATATTGATGTTGCCGCCGAACGCGCCCGGGTTGGCGCGGTACACGGCGATCATGGTTTGATCGAGATCCGCAGCGTTGCCGGTGCCCGCGTTCAGGCTGCGCACGATCTTGGTGAGCGTGTCGCCTTCCGCCACCGTATAGGTGCCCCCTCCGGCGAGGCCTGCGCCGCTGGAGTTGCCCCGCGACGCACGCACCGGTGCGCTCGAGGATGATGGCGTACTGTCCCGGGGGTTTGTCTGCGGTGCAGGACGGGGTGCCGGCGCGGGAGTTGTGAGCGGTGCCACCGTCGGGGCGTTCACCGGCGCTGCGGCGTTGGCGCGCTCACCGGGCGAGTAGACCGGCGGATCAAGCAGGACCGTGTATTCACGCATCAGGCGCCCGCGCGCCCAATTCACCTCGACCAGGAAGGTTACGAACGGCTCCGGGATGGCATCAGTCGATTGGACCAGCAGGACATCTCGGCCATCGCGGCTGCTCTTGCCGACCTTGAAGCTAAGGGTGGTCAGAAATGGCGGACGATCGATACCGTAGCGGGTAAAAGCCTCGCGCGAGGCCAGCGAGGCCCGCAGCGCCGTCAACTCGTCCGGGGCGGCGGCCACCAGGTCGATTTCCGCGTTTAGCGGCTCGTTCAACGCCGAGTTCAGGTGAATCTCACCCAGGCCCAATGCCCACGACAAGGACGGGCACAGCAGGCATGCCATCAGCATCAGGCGAGGCAGAGTCACGGACATTTTTTCTCCCAAAATTCCGGTGGGCAAGCAGTAAACTTCATTGTGCTATAGGAGCTTGGAGGCGAATTCTCACTTGCCCATTACGTAAGCGAATAACTATATCTTACTGCGATCTATTTACCAAAATATGGGCTACGGAAACTGCGTTATGCGCCGCACATTTTCTAACATTGTCGGCCACCAGCCAAAAATTTAGACCGCGTTCACGCGTCGGATCGGCCCTCACGCGCCCCACATACACCTTATCCGGGGCGGCCGCCATGGCGGCAGGAGTGGGAAATTCGGTGGAGGAATCAGGGTCGATGACGCTCAGGCCCTGCCCGCCTTGCAGCGCGGCAAGCGCATCGGCATAGCTCATGGGCCGCTCGAAAGCCGCGTGCACCGCCAGACCATGCCCGAAAAAGACCGGCACGCGCACGGACGTGGCGTTGATCGCCAGCGCCGGAGTGCCGAGCACCCTGCGGGTTTCCTCCCAAAGACGCCTCTCCTCGCGCGACACACCGTCATCGCCCAGGGTGTCGACCTGCGGAATCACGTTGAACGCGATCTGCTTGCCGAAGGCTCGGCCCTTCGCCCGCTTGCTGCTGAGCAGGGCGACGGTTTCGCCGGCCAATTCCTCCATGGCGCCGCGGCCGCTGCCCGATACGGCGTGATAGGTCGCGACTTCCACCCGCGTCAGCGGCACCGCCGAATTCAGCGGCGCCAGGGCAGTGGCCAGGGCGACGCTGGCGCTGCCCGGCAGGGCAATCAGGCCACGCGCGCCCACGCTCTCGAGCGCCTCTGGGTTGACGTCGGCGGCCACCAAGGGCACATCGGCGCGGGCGCGAAAGGCCGACGAGCCGTCGATGGTCCAGGCATGCGCAGCGGCGGCCTGCGCGTATTGTTCGGATAATGCCGCGCGCCCGCAAAAGAACGCCAGATCGACGCGCGAGAAATCGAAGGCCGCAACGTCGCCCACCGGAAATTTTTGATCATCGTCGCCGAGCGGTGGGCCGGCGGCGCGGCCATCCTCGAGCGCGTGCAGTTCCGCGAACAGGAACTTGCGCGCACTCAGCTCATCGAACACCGCTTCGCCGATGAGACTGGACGCGCCGACGATCGCGATTCGGGGCAGCGTGCGGCCGTTCATCGCGTAATCACGGGCGTGGTGCCCACCACATCGGCGCACTGTGCGCGGAAGCGCAGATAATGATCCATCAATACGAGCGCCAGCATCGCCTCCGCGATCGGCGTGGCACGCAGGCCCACGCATGGATCGTGGCGCCCCGTGGTGACCACATCGACGGCCTCGCCGCGCACATCTATGGTCCTGCCGGGCACGGTGATGCTCGAGGTCGGCTTCAGCGCCAGGCTCACCACGATGTCCTGGCCCGAGGAGATGCCGCCGAGCACGCCGCCCGCGTTATTGCTGCTGAAGCCTAAGGGCGTCAATTCGTCGCGGTGTTCGGAGCCACGCTGCTCGACCGACTTGAATCCCGCGCCGATTTCCACGCCCTTGACCGCGTTGATGCCCATCATCGCGCTGGCCAGATCCGCATCCAAACGCTCGAAGACCGGCTCTCCCAACCCGGGCGGCACGCCTCTGGCGATCACCGTGACGCGCGCTCCGATGGAATCGCCGGCTTCGCGGATTCGCCAGATGAAATCTTCCAGCTCCGGAACCCGGCTGGGATCGGGACAAAAGAACGGGTTGTCGTACGCGGCGGCCGGATCGACCGGCTGCAGCACGATGTTGCCCATCTGCGCCAGATATCCGTGAATCGTGACGTTGAGCCGCTCCCGCAAATACTTGCGCGCGACCGCGCCCGCCGCCACGCGCGCCACGGTCTCGCGCGCCGATGAACGACCGCCGCCGCGGTAGTCGCGAAAGCCGTATTTCTGTGTATAGGTGTAATCGGCGTGTCCCGGGCGGAAGCGGTCTTTGATCTTCTCGTAATCGCGCGAGCGCTGATCTTCGTTCTCGATCAGCAACGCGATCGGCGCGCCTGTGGTCCTGCCCTCGAACACCCCGGAAAGAATGCGCACCGTATCCGGTTCGCGGCGCTGACTGGTGTATTTCGAGGTTCCGGGGCGCCGCCGGTCGAGGTCGACTTGCAGGTCCGGTTCGCTCAGGGCAAGACCCGGCGGGCAGCCGTCGACGATGCAGCCGAGCGCCGGGCCATGGCTTTCGCCAAAGCTCGTCACGGCGAATATCCGTCCGAATGTATTGCCCGACACGTCCTTCAGTTCCTCATTCCGCGACCAGATCTCTCGCGCGCAAAATGAACACGCCGCCGCCGCCCATCGAGATCTCCGGCCACACGAAGCGCATTCGCGGGAAGGCGCGCAGCAGCGCCGCCTCGGTATTGCCGACCTCGACCACCAATATGCCGTCCTTTTCCAGGTGATGCGGTGCGGCCGCGAATATTGCGCGCACCGCATCCAGCCCATCGTTGCCTGCTGCCAACCCCAGCCGCGGCTCATGACGGTACTCGGGGGGCAAGGAACGCATCTCCGCGCGCCCGACATAGGGCGGGTTGCTGACGATGATATCGTAACGACGGCCTGGTACGGCGGCGAAATAATCCGATCGCAGCGCCTGCACACGGCGGGCGAGACGCATGCGCCGTATGTTGCGCCGGCATACCGCGAGCGCCTCGGGAGAGATGTCGAGGGCATCCACACGCGCTTTGGGAAACGCCTTGGCGCACGCCAGTGCAATGGCACCCGAACCGGTGCCGACATCTACGATGCGCCGCACCCGGTGCGGCGCGATCCAGGGCGCGAATTTTTCCAGGATCAACCCGGCAATCGGCGAGCGCGGCACCAGTACGCGTTCATCCACGTAGAATTCCAGGCCCGCGAAGAAAGCCCGATGCGTGAGGTACGGCAGCGGCAGGCGCTCGGCGATGCGCCGTTTCAGCAGCGTCTCGATGCGCGCCACGGTGGCCGGCGAAAGCCGTCGAGCATAGGCTCTGGCCCCGAGTGCGTGCCGCAGGCCGGCGGCGAAGAACACCAGTTCGGCCGCCTCGTCGCGCGCCGAGTCCGTGCCGTGACCGAAGAACACCTTGCCCTTGGCGAGAGCCCTTGCGCAGCGCTCGATGAGCGCGCCGACGGAATCGACCGGGGGGGTGTGGGATAATCGCGGCATGAGTGCTCGATCGAAGTGGCTTTCGTTAAGTTTGGTATGCATCATGGCCGCCGCCGGCGCGGCCGCGGCGCTGTTCTGGCGGCAACAGCAAACGGTGCCGCAGCTCGTCACCGGCACGTGGCTTGCGCCGCGCCGGGCGCTCGCGGATTTTAGCCTGACGGACCAGCAAGGTCGGAAGTTTGGTTCCGCAAATCTTCGCGGCCACTGGAGCATCATGTTCTTCGGCTACACCAACTGCCCGGATTTTTGTCCCGCCACGCTCAGCACGCTGGCGGCGCTGCAGAAGCAGCTGCGGCTGGAGAAGGGTGCGGTGCTGCCGCAAGTGCTGTTCGTGTCGGTGGATGCCAAGCGCGATACGCCGGCGCAGCTGGCCAAGTACATACCCTACTTCGATGCGTCCTTCATCGGGCTCACGGCTGCCGATCAACGGTCGATCGAAGAGGTTGCGAGGAAGCTCGGAGTGAGCGTGGTCATCACCCCCTCGCCGGACGGAAACTACAGCGTCGATCATTCCGCTATGTTGTTCGTGCTCGATCCTGAAGGCAGGCTTGCCGCGCTGCTGACCGGCCCCTTCACCGTGCAAGCCCTCGCCGGCGACTGGCAGCGCCTCACTGCCGGACCGGCGTGAGCGCCGCGCGCCCGTCAGCCGTGCCGCCATCAAGCGTGGCCGTGTTTCGCGGCCGCGTATTTGCCTGGCTGCAATACCTTCTGCCTCAGCACGCCATCTCACGGCTCGTGCTCAAGGCCACGCGCGTTCGCACCGCCTGGTTCAAGAACGCGTTGATCCGCGGGTTTTTGCGGATGTTCGACGTCGACATGCAAGACGCCGTCGAGACCGATCCGCTGGCCTATGCAAGCTTCAATGAATTCTTCACGCGCGCGCTGCGGCCGGAGACGCGGCCGCTCGCGCCCGAAGCCGCCGCCATTGCCAGCCCCGTGGACGGGACGGTCAGTGAGTGCGGCGGGATCGACGGCGATCTATTGCTGCAGGCCAAGGGCAAGCGCTACTCACTCGCGGACCTGTTGGCGGGACATCCCTGGGCAGGGCGCTTCGAGGGCGGAAGCTTCGCCACGATCTATCTTGCGCCCTTCAATTATCACCGGATCCACATGCCTTTGCGCGGTCAGCTCGAGGCAACCTGGTACGTGCCGGGCCGGTTGTTCAGCGTGAACGCGCTCACCGCGCGCTTCGTGCCGCGGCTGTTCGCCCGCAACGAACGCATCGTAACGCTGTTCGAGACGCAAGCCGGCGGGTTCGCCCTGGTCATGGTCGGCGCGCTCAACGTCGGCAGCATGGCCACCGTGTGGGCCGGCGATATCGCGCCGGCCGCGCGGCGCGTCATCACGCAGCTGCCGCCGGCAACGCTCACGCTCGAGAAAGGCGCGGAGGTCGGGCGCTTCAACATGGGTTCGACCGTCATTTTGCTGTTCGAACCGAAGCGCGTGAGCTGGCGCGCGGGCCTGCGCTCAGGGGCGGCAGTGCGGCTGGGCGAAACCATTGGTGTCCTGCAGTGAGTTGGCGCCCCTCGGCATCGCCGCGGGCGCTCGAGCGGCGCGCGGCCCTGCTCGCCGAAGCCCGGGCCTTTTTTACGGAGCGCGGCGTTTTGGAAGTGGACACGCCGATCTTGAGTGCCGCCGCCGTGAGCGATCCGCAGCTCGAATCGCTTGCCACAGCCATCGCCGGGATGCCGGGCGAGTTCTATCTGCAGACTTCGCCCGAATATTCCATGAAGCGCCTGCTCGCGGCGGGCAGCGGCGATATCTACCAAATCTGCAAGGTATTCCGCGACGCCGAGCGCGGCCGCTGGCACAACCCAGAGTTCACCATGATCGAGTGGTATCGCTTGAGTGTGGACGATGCCGCGTTGATGGATGAGGTCGAGGCGCTGGTCTCGAGGCTGCTGCAGCCGCAGCGGCGCCTCGATCGGGCCGAGCGGCTCAGCTACTCGTCCGCGCTCGAGCGTCACGCCGGCGTGGATGCACACCGGGCAAGTGATGCCGATCTCTCGGCCGCCGCCGAGCGGCATGGCATCGTCTGCGAAGCCCGCCTCGACCGCGACGCCAAGCTGGATCTGCTGATGGGACTCGTCGTCGGCCCGCAGCTCGGCCGTGAGCGCCCCTGCTTCATCTGTGATTACCCCGCCTCGCAAGCCGCGCTCGCGCGTATGAAGCCGGGTTTGCCGCCGGTGGCCGCGCGCTTCGAGTTATATCTTGACGGGGTCGAGCTGGCGAACGGCTTTCATGAACTACAGGATGCGGCCGAACAGCGCAGGCGATTCGACCACGACCTGAGGGTGCGCGCCGAGCGCGGCCAGAAACGCTTGGCCCTGGATGAACACCTGCTGGCCGCCCTGGAGAACGGTCTGCCGGAGTGCGCCGGCGTGGCGCTGGGATTCGACCGCTTGGTGGCGCTCGCGCTGGGCGCAGATTCTCTGGGTCAGGCGATGGCGTTCACCATCGATAACGCCTGAGCACCGGCTCAGGACCGGTTCAGCCCTTGCCGCGCGACAGATACTCGCCCGTGCGGGTATCGATGCGCAGGATCTCGCCCTCGTTGATGAACAGCGGCACACGCACCATGGCGCCGGTCTCGAGCTTCGCCGGCTTCGAACCTCCCGTGGCGGTATCGCCGCGCACGCCGGGATCGGTCTCGATGACCTTCAGCTCCATATGAGCCGGCGGCGTGACTTGCAGCGGCACGCCGTTCCATAAAGTGACGACGCAAACCACGCCATCCTTGAGCCATTGAGCGCCCTCGCCCACCGCCTGTTTGGAGGCCGTCAGCTGCTCGAAGGTGTCGGGGACCATGAAGTGGAAAAAATCTCCGTCGCTGTAAAGGTACTGCATGTCGGTATCGACGACATCGGCCGCTTCCACCGTATCGCCGGATTTCCACGTGCGCTCGATGGTCCGGCCGGTCTTCAGATTACGAACCCGCACGCGGTTGAACGCCTGGCCCTTGCCGGGTTTGACCATTTCGTTCTCCACGATGGCGTAAGGGTCCCCATCGATGAGGATTTTCAGGCCGGCTTTGAATTCGTTGGTGCTGTAGTTCGCCATGACAGGCCTTGGGATTGAAGGGCGCGTATCATAGCCGCAAGCCCCGACTTTAGGCCAGCCAGCCGTAGGCCCTGCGGCACGAAAGCCTAGACACCGGTCCCATATTGACCCGGGGCGCTGATGTTACACTTTGCCGCTGTTTTCACAGGATATTGATCAGTGACCGAACAGGGTGCGGTTCCCATGATCGTCATGACGAGGTCCCAGGACCACGTCGAGGCAATCAACAGTACGCTTCGCAAGGCCGGGCACCCCGTCCATTGCACATGGCTTCCTGACGCCCGCGACTTGGGGGACGCCCTCACACAGATCAATCCGGAAATGCTGATCGCCTTCATCGAGGAATTGGGCGTGGACTTGGGCTCGCTCATGAAGGTCAAGCAGCAAAGCGCACCGGGAATGCCGGTCCTGATCGTGCGCGAAAGCGTGGACGAGGCCATCATCGCCGACGCGATGCGCTTCGGTTGCCAGGATGTCGTCACGCTTGCCAACCGCGCCCGCCTGCAGGCGGTCGCCACCCGAGAACTGCGCGCGCATCGGCTGGAGCGCGCCCTGTCGAGCACCGTCTCCTCGGCGCGCGAATACCGCGAGCAGCTGCAGCACTTCCTGGAAGGATCGGCCGACGCGATCACGCACGTCCAGGAGGGCATCATCGTCGATGCCAACCGCGCCTGGCTCGAGCTGTTCGGCTATTCCGAGAACGATGCCCTGAACGGCACGCCGCTGATGGACCTGTTCGAACAGGAAACACACCCTGCCTTGAAGGGCGCCCTGGTCGCCTGCCTGCAGGGCAAATGGAGCGGTCACGGCCTCAAAGTGCAGGCGTTGCTCTCCGACAGCTCCACCATGGCGTTGGAATTGATTCTGACCAAGGCGGACTACGAGAATGAACCAGCCATCCGCATCGCGATCTCGGCCCGCAACAAGCAGGATCGCGACCTCGAACTGCAGCTCGCCGATGCTGTGCGCAACGATGCCACCACCGGCTTTCTGCAGCAGCGCCACCTGATCGCCGCCATCACCGAGCGCTGCGCGCAGGGCGCGAAAGGGGGCGTGCGCCAATTTGCATACCTGAAGGCGGATCGCTTCATCGAGATCCAGCAAGTCATCGGCGTTCTCAACAGCGAGGACTTCATGGCGCAGTTCGCCGAGCTGCTGCGCGCGCAGTTGACCCCCACCGACATCTGCGGCCGCTTCGGCGGCAACGGTTTTCTGGCGCTGTTGGAGCGCGGCACCGCCAAGGACGTGGAAACCTGGGCGGAGAACATGGTCACCCGCGTCAGCGAACATGTGTTCTTGAGCGCCGACAAGACGCTGACGGCCACCGTCACCGTGGGCTTGGGGTTGCTGCCGCATACCAACTTCGATATCGGTGCGTCCGTCTCCGACGCCGTGAATGCGGCGCGGCGCGGCCGCGAACTGGGCGGTAATCAGATGTACGTCGTCGACAAGGCGGACACCGACACCCGCGTGCAGGCCTACGACAAGATCTGGGTCAAGCACATCAAGAGCGCCTTGATGGAAAATCGTTTCCGCCTGGTGCAGCAGCCCATCGCCAGCCTGCTCGGCGAGGACAAGGGCATGTTCGACGTGCTGGTGCGCATGCTCGATGAACAGGGCGGCGAAGTGCTGCCTGCCGAATTCATCGCCGCGGCCGAGCGCAACGATTTGATGAAGAACATCGACCGCTGGGTCATCGGTGCGTCACTGTCGTTCGCGTCCAACCGCAAGGCCACGGCGATATTCGTGCGCGTCTCGAAAGACACGCTGCTCGACAAGACCTTGCTCACCTGGCTGGAAACTCAGCTGAAATCCAACAAGATCGAGCCGAAACGGCTGTGCATTCAGGTCACCGAGGAACTCGCGACTCAGTACGTGCGCCAGACCAAGGAGCTGGCGCAGAGCCTGCGCAAGCTGGGCTTCCGTTTCGCGCTGGAGCACTTCGGAACCGGCCGCGACCCCTTGAAGCTGCTCGCCGACATCGACATGGACTTCATCAAGATCGACGGCTCGTTGATGCAGGGTCTTTCAACCAACCAAATCCAGCAGCAGCGGGTCAAGGGCCTGGTGGAAGCGGCGAAACGCCGCGATATCGAGACCGTGGCCGAGCGCGTCGAGGATGCCAACACGATGGCCGTGTTGTGGCAGCTCGGTATCGAATTCATCCAGGGCTACTTCGTGAACGCTCCCGAGGATGTCACCATGTCCGGTGACCGCTAGAGCGCGGCGGCCGCCGCGCCTTGGCGCCTAGCTGCTCGAAACCTCGAGCCGGTCCACCTGCTTGTAGGCGCGCGAGAATCTTTGCCGCCGCTGGCCCTTCTTATCCTGGAATTGCTTCAGTTCATCGAACTTGAGCTTCATCGGAGCGCTGTTGCCGCTGTAGATGGTCAAGATCTCGCCGGGCGCCACCACGGCCATCGCCACCAGGTACTCGTCGCGCTCCGCGGATTTCCTGCCGGGGATTCCGAATAGATTTTGACCTTTGCCCGAGCTCAATTCCTCGATCTGCGCGGCCGGCAGCGCCAGCACCTCGCCGTCGTTGTTGACGAAAACCGCCAGGGCATCCGGGTTCGCGAGCGGCTGTGCCGGCAGGACTCGCGCATTCTCCGGCACCTTGAGTACCGACTTGCCCTTTTTGTTGCGCGAGTACAGCTCGGCGAGCTTCACGGCGAAACCGTAGCCGGCGTCGCTCGCGATCAGCCAGGTGTCGCCCGGCTCGCCGATCAGCACGGCGGCAAAGGTGGCGCCGTCCGGCGGATCCACCGTGCCCGACAGTGGCTCGCCATAGCCGCGCGCCGCGGGCAGCTGATGCGCATCCAAGCTGTAGGCCCGGCCGGTGGAATCGATGAACACCGCCTGCTGAAGGTTCCGCCCCTTGGCGGCGGCCTGGAATTCATCGCCGCTCTTGTAGGTCAGCGCGCGCGCATCGATGTCGTGCCCCTTTGCCGCGCGCACCCAGCCCAGGCGCGACAGCACAACGGTCGTGGATTCGCTGGCGATCAGGTCGATTTCGTTGATGGCCTGGGCAGCTTCGCGCTCCACCAGCTTGGTGCGCCGCGGGTCGCCGAACTCCTCGGCATCCTCGATCAGTTCCTCGCGGACCAGTTTGGTGAGCCGCGCCTTGCTCTTCAGAATCCGGTCGATCTCGTCGCGCTCCTCTGCCTTTTCCTTCTGCTCGTCGCGGATCTTCATCTCTTCCAAACGCGCCAAGTGGCGCAGTTTGGTTTCGAGTATCGCCTCGGCCTGCTCGTCGGACAGCTTGAAACGCTTGATCAGGACCGGCTTGGGCTGATCCTCGGTGCGCACGATGCGGATCACTTCGTCGAGATTCAGGTATGCGATCAGCATGCCGTCGAGGATGTGCAGCCGCGCCGTCAGCTTCTCGTGGCGGAACTTCAGCCGGCGCGTCACCGTGGACTTGCGGAACTCCAGCCATTCGAGAATGAGCGCTTTCAAACCCATGACGCGCGGCCGGCCGTCGAGCGCGATGACGTTGAGATTGACGCGGTAGTTGCGCTCCAAGTCCGTGGTCGCGAACAGATGCGCCATCAGCGCGGTGGTGTCGACGCGATTGGATTTCGGCACGATCACCAGGCGCGTCGGATTTTCGTGGTCCGATTCGTCGCGGATATCCTCGACCATCGGCAGCTTCTTCTGCTGCATCTGCGCGCCGATCTGCTCCAGTACCTTGCTGCCCGATACCTGGAACGGCAGCGCATCGATGACGATCTCGCCGTCCTCGATCTCGTAAGTGGCGCGCGCCTTGAAGCTGCCCGACCCTGTTTCGTAGATCTGCACGAGATCGGTGCGCGGCGAGACGATCTCTGCGCCGGTGGGCAGGTCCGGTCCCTTGATGTGCGCCATGATCTTGCGCGTGGAGAGTTCCGGATCGTCCAGCAGCGCGACGCATGCGTTGACCACTTCGCGCAGATTGTGCGGTGGAATGTCGGTGGCCATGCCCACCGCAATGCCTGATCCGCCGTTCAGCAATAGATTCGGAACACGCGCCGGCAACATCGTGGGCTCGTCCAGCGAACCGTCGAAATTAGGCGTCCAGTCGACCGTGCTCGAGCCCAACTCCCGCAGCAGCAAGTCCGCGTAGCGCGTCAGCCGCGATTCGGTGTAGCGCATCGCGGCGAAGGACTTCGGATCGTCGGTCGAGCCCCAGTTGCCCTGACCATCGACGATCGGATATCGGTAAGCGAAGTCCTGCGCCATGTGCACCATGGCTTCGTAGCAGGCCGAATCGCCGTGCGGATGGAACTTGCCGATCACATCGCCGACGGTGCGGGCGGACTTCTTGTGCTTCGCCCCGGCGGCGAGCGAAAGTTCGCTCATCGCGTAGACGATGCGCCGCTGCACCGGCTTCAGACCGTCGCCCAAGGAAGGCAGCGCTCGGTCCAGAATGACATACATCGAGTAGTCGAGATAGGCGCTCTCGGCGAAGGTCTTCATCGGCCTTCGCTCGACGCCTTCGAAATTCAGTTCCTGATCTTTCATAGGCTACACGTGCGCAAGATTGCCCTTCGATTCCAGCCAATCCCGCCGGTCGGCGGCACGCTTCTTGGCGAGCAGCATGTCGAACAGCTGATCGGGACTATCCTTGGCGTCGATGGTCAGCTGGACCAGGCGGCGCGTCTGCGGCGCCATGGTGGTTTCGCGCAGCTGCAGCGCGCTCATTTCCCCCAGGCCCTTGAAGCGCGTCACCACCGTCTTGGTGCGCGAGTTCGCCTCGGCGATGCGCTTGAGCGCCTTGTCGCGTTCTGCTTCATCGAGTGCGTAAATCACTTCCTTGCCGGCATCGATGCGAAACAGCGGCGGCATGCACACATACACATGTCCCGCGACCACGAGCGGCCGGTAATGGCGCAGGAACAGCGCGCACAGCAGGGTGGCGATGTGCTGGCCGTCGCTGTCGGCGTCGGCCAGAATGCAGATCTTGTGATAGCGCAGGCCCGATAAATCCGGGGTCGCGGGATCGACGCCGATGGCGATGCTGATGTTGTGCACCTCCTGGGATTGCAGCACCTCGGCGGCATCCGATTCCCACGTATTCAGGATCTTGCCGCGCAACGGCATGATGGCCTGCGTGACGCGGTCGCGCGCCTGCTTGGCTGAGCCGCCGGCCGAATCGCCCTCGACCAGGAACAATTCACCGCGCGCCGGATCCTGGCTGACGCAATCGGCCAGTTTGCCCGGCAGCGCCGGCCCGGAAACGATGCGTTTGCGCGCCACTTTCTGGCTGTCCTTGAAGCGCTGCTGCGCGTTGGCGATCGCCAGCATGGCGATCTTCTCGCCCTGATCGGGATGCTGGTTGAGCCACAGCGCGAACGCGTCCTTGATCGCGCCTTGCACGACGCCCGCCGCCTCGCGCGAGGAGAGTTTCTCCTTGGTTTGGCCGGCGAATTGCGGCTCGCGCATTTTCATCGACAGCACGAAACTCACGCCGTCCCACACATCCTCCGGAGACAGCTTCAACCCGCGCGGCACCAAGTTGCGGAATTCGCAGAACTCGCGCACCGCATCCGAGGCGCCGGTACGCAGTCCATTGACGTGCGTGCCGCCCTCGGTGGTCGGGATCAGATTGACGTAGCTTTCCGTGACCGGATGCTCCGACTGCAGCACCCAGGCGAACGCCCACTCGAGATTGCCGCCGTCGATGTCGCGCTTGCCGTAGAAAGTCTCGGCCGGCAGCCACTCCCCTTTGCCGAGCTCCTCGGCCAAGTATTGGTGCAGCCCGCCGGTATAGAACCATTGGTCCTTCTCGCCGGTCACTTCATTGCTCAAGGTCACGCGCAAACCGGGACACAGCACCGCTTTGGCGCGCAGCACCTGCTTCAGTTTCGGCATCGCGAACTTGTCGGAATCGAAATATTTGGGATCCGGCCAGAAGCGAATGGTGGTGCCGGTCTTCGATTTCGGCGTATCGCCGACCACTTCGAGCTTGGAGGTGGGTTTGCCGCCGGCGTAGCTTTGGTTGTATTCCTTGCCGCCGCGGCGCACCCATACCTCGAGGTTCTTCGACAACGCATTCACCACCGAAACCCCGACGCCGTGCAATCCGCCCGAGTGCTCGTAATTCTTGTTGCTGAATTTTCCGCCCGCATGTAGGCGTGTCAGGATCAACTCGACGCCGCTGATTTTTTCCTTGGGGTGAATATCGACCGGCATTCCGCGGCCGTTGTCCTCCACCTGCAGCGAGCCGTCCTTGAAGACGGCGACATTGATGCTGTCGGCATGGCCGTTGACCGCTTCATCGACGCTGTTGTCGATCACCTCGTGCGCCATGTGATTCGGTCGCGTGGTGTCGGTGTACATGCCGGGGCGCCGGCGCACCGGATCCAAGCCGCTCAATACCTCGATATCGGAGGCTGTGTAAGTCGATGCCATCGTTACCTCGTAAAGGCGGCGGAGTCTACCATGACGATCGAGACCCCATCAGCTGGCGGCTTGGCGGCGATTCGGCTATCGTCCGCTGCTCATGGGAATCGCAAATCAACAGAACATGACCCGCACCATCCCGGTGCTGCCGCAGCCTTACGGCATCCGCGTGCGGCTGCGGCCGGGCGATCCGTTCGCGAAACTGCTGGGGATCGATTGGCAAAAAACCCACTGGTTCTTCACGGCGCCGGAACGCGATCGTGTCATGGAAGAAATGGCGCGCAAGCACGAATACTCGCGCATCGGCGATCAGCCGGCGCTGGTGTTCGAAAAGGTCGAAAAACTCGCCGAGAGCCGCAGCTTCTAGACCTCGCCGAGAGCCGCCTCTTCTAGAATGTTCGGCCGAGAAACAGGTAGTAGGCGCTGTGCCCGCGCGTGTCGTAGCCGGAGCCCAGATACACCGGCCCCAAAAACGTGTCGAAGGCCAGGAATAGCGAGCCGTCCTTGCGGGCCGTACCGAAACTCATCTGGCCGCGCTCTTCCCCGGTATTGCCGAGCTCCAACGACATGCCGATGTAGGCGGGGAATTCGAAGAATCCCTCGCCGCCGCGGCTGATGCGTCTGAAATAGATCGCGCGCGTGATGGCGTAGTTCGGCCCGTAGAGGGAGCTCGGCGCGAGACCCGACAGATTGAAAAATCCGCCCAGCGAATAGAACTCCGGCAACAGCGTAGGCTTGATGTTGCCGTCGAGGGTCGTGCCCGCCGACGTCCACCACAGGATGGTGTTGCGCCCCGTGGAATGAGCCCACAGATAATCGGCCTTCACCCGATCCGAAGCGAAGTCTGAACCCAGGTCGGTGCGGTTGGCGTCCCATTCGAGAGTGAAGGTCTGGCCCTGGCGCGGGAAGTGCACGTTGTCGAGAAGATCGACGGAGAATTTCAGGAAGTATTCGCCCTCGTTGTAGTCCTGTTCCACCAAGTTCGGATCGCCGAAGCGATAGTGCGTCGCACCGTTGATGCGATGGTAACCGACGCGTATTTCGCCCCAATCGCCGAGGTTGCGCCCAAAATCGAGGTCAGCTTCCGCTTCTCGATCGCGAAAATCGGAGGTCTCGACGTTGCTGGTATAGATCGGCAAATCGCGCGACTCGACTCGGGCGCTCGGCGCCACGAACCAAGTTCGCGTCGCGCTCAGCGGCTGATAGAACTCGCCGTCCACCTTGGGGTTGCTGCCCACCTGCACATCCGCCAGAAATTCGGCGCCCAGATCGTTGATTTCCGTGAGGATGAAGCGCGCCGCGGCGTTGTACTGGCTGTTGCCTTGCAAATCGTCCTCCAGGTTCAAGCCGAAGCGCAAGTAATTAGGGCCCCAGGATTTGCGGCGCGCGCGCACTTCGATACCGTCGTCCTCGGAATCCGCCGCGGCACCGGCAGTGGCGGCATTGGCCGCAGCAGC